>ERZ837487.3155-NODE-3155-length-15391-cov-23.567619_pt1 | contig 15391 bp, 12 predicted proteins | sample MGYA00519911_ERZ837487 | MGnify/ENA primary metagenome ERZ837487 (study PRJEB31850, sample SAMEA3708818) | human gut metagenome | biome: human gut; feature: human-associated habitat; material: faeces | place: China | collected 2014 ...
CGATGCATAGAGAAGGTGCAATTATGAAGAAAAAAATTCTGGTTGTCGGCGGCGGCGGCCGCGAGCACGCCATCATCAAGGCCCTGAAAAAGAGCCCCGACTGCGGCGAGATCTGGTGCGCACCCGGCAACGGCGGCATCAGTTACGACGCAAAGTGCAAGAACATCAAGGCCACCGATGTGGACACCATGGTGGGTTTTGCCGTTGAGGAAAAGTTCGATTATGTAGTCGTTGCACAGGATGACCCGCTGGCGCTGGGCATGGTGGACGCGCTGGCAAAGGCCGGCATCCCCGCCTTCGGTCCGGACAAGGCCGCAGCCCGCATCGAGGCTTCCAAGGTCTTTTCCAAGGATCTGATGAAGAAATACGGCATCCCCACGGCAAAGTATGAGACCTTCGATGACCCGGCAAAGGTCATGGAGTACATCAAAGCCGAGGGCAAGTACCCGGTGGTCATCAAGGCCGACGGTCTGGCGCTGGGCAAGGGCGTGCTCATCTGCGAAAACGAGCAGCAGGCCGCCGACGGCGTCAAGGAGATCATGCTGGACAAAAAGTTCGGCGCATCCGGCAACCATGTGGTGGTGGAAGAGTTCCTCACCGGGCCGGAGGTCAGCGTGCTGAGCTTTACCGACGGTAAGGTAGTCAAGCCCATGGTGTCGTCCATGGACCACAAGCGTGCCAACGACCACGACACCGGCCTGAACACCGGCGGCATGGGCACCATTGCTCCCAACCCCTACTACACCCCGGAAGTGGCCGCTGAGTGCATGGAGAAAATTTTCCTGCCCACCATCAAGGCCATGAACGCCGAGGGCTGCCCCTTCAAGGGCTGCCTGTACTTCGGCCTGATGCTCACCCCGGACGGCCCTAAGGTCATCGAGTACAACTGCCGCTTCGGCGACCCCGAGACGCAGGTGGTGCTGCCCCTGCTGGAAGGCGACCTGCTGCACATCATGGAGGCCTGCACGGGCGGCACGCTGGCGGACGAGGACGTGAAGTTCTCGGACGGTGCCGCAGCCTGTGTCATTCTGGCCTCCGGCGGCTACCCGGTGGCCTATGAGAAGGGCAAACCCATCTCCGGCCTTGTGGACGGACAGCTGCCCGGCGAAGAAAACGTGACGGTCTACCACTCCGGCACGGCGCTGACCGAGGACGGCACGCTTGTGACCAACGGCGGTCGTGTGCTGGGCGTGACGGCCACCGGCCCGCGCCTGACCAACGCCCTGAGCCACGCCTACGAAGCAGCTGAGAAGATCAGCTTTGAAAAGCTGCACAAGCGCAGCGACATCGGCCTGCGTGCCCTGAAGGCGCTGGCAGAGAAGGAATAAATGGCTCGCCCTCTCAGGCCGCTTCGCGTCCAGCTCTCCCAAAGGGAGAGCCCTTGGCAAAACCATGAACTTTGCGTGGACTGCCAAGGCCTCCCACTTTGGGGGAGGTGGCAGCGCGTGAGCGCTGACGGAGAGGGCGAGGACGCTAGATAAATTTTAGAATCATAAGGGGGAACCTACCCAATGGTCTATCGTATTTATGTGGAAAAGAAGCCCGGCTTCGACGGCGAAGCTCAGAGCCTGAAAAATGAACTGGTGTCCCTGCTGGGCATCAAAGAACTGACCGGCCTGCGTCTGCTCAACCGCTACGACGTGGAGGGCATCGACGAAGAACTGTTCCGCCAGTGTGCCAACACTGTGTTCAGCGAGCCGCCGGTGGATAACACCTACGCCGAGCTGCCGGTGAACAAAGGCGTGTCCTTCGCCGTGGAGTACCTGCCCGGCCAGTTCGACCAGCGTGCCGACTCCGCCGCCGAGTGCATCCAGCTCATCAGTCAGGGCGAGCGCCCGCTGGTGCGCTCTGCCCGGGTCTACCTGCTGGAAGGCACCCTGACCGACGAGCAGGTGGCCGAGATCAAGAAGTATGTCATCAACCCGGTAGAAGCCCGCGAGGCTTCTCTGGACACCAAGGCTACCCTGAAGATGGAGTACCCGGTGCCCGCCCCGGTCAAGGTGCTGGAAGGCTTCAACCAGCTGAGCGAGGAAGAGCTGAAGAAGTTCATCGAGGACAACGGCCTTGCCATGGATCTGGGCGACATCGAGTTCTGCCAGAAATACTTCCGCTCTGAAAAGCGCGACCCTACCATCACCGAGATCAAGATGATCGACACCTACTGGTCGGATCACTGCCGCCACACCACCTTCGGCACCATTCTGGACGATGTGCAGATCGACGATGCCGTGGTGCAGGCCGCCTTTGACCGCTACATGGCCATGCGCGCCGACCTCGGCCGTGAGAACAAGCCCCGCTGCATGATGGACATGGCCACCATCGGTGCCAAGGAGCTGAAGAAGCAGGGCATCCTGAAGAACCTCGACGAGTCCGACGAGATCAACGCCTGCACCGTCAAGATCAAGTGCGACGTCAACGGCAAGGATGAGGACTGGCTGTTCCTGTTCAAGAACGAGACCCACAACCACCCCACCGAGATCGAGCCCTTTGGCGGCGCTGCCACCTGCATCGGCGGTGCCATCCGCGACCCGCTGTCCGGCCGCAGCTACGTCTATCAGGCCATGCGCGTGACCGGCGCAGGCGACCCGCTCAAGCCCGTCAGCGAGACTCTGCCCGGCAAGCTGCCCCAGCGCAAGCTGGTGACCACTGCCGCCGCAGGCTATTCCTCCTACGGCAACCAGATCGGCCTTGCCACCGGTCAGGTGGATGAGATCTATCATCCCGGTTACGTTGCAAAGCGTATGGAGATCGGCGCCGTTGTGGGCGCAACTCCCGCTTCCCATGTGCGCCGCGAGTGCCCGGCCCCCGGCGATATCATCGTGCTGCTGGGCGGCCGCACCGGCCGCGACGGCGTGGGCGGTGCTACCGGTTCTTCCAAGGCGCACAAGCTGGACAGCCTGGAGCACTGCGGTGCCGAGGTGCAGAAGGGCAACGCTCCCATCGAGCGAAAACTGCAGCGCCTGTTCCGCCGCGAGGATGCCTGCCGCATGATCAAGCGCTGCAACGACTTCGGCGCAGGCGGCGTGTCCGTGGCCATCGGCGAGCTGGCCGACGGCCTGTATATCGACCTGAACAAGGTCACCAAGAAGTACGAAGGTTTGGACGGCACCGAGCTGGCCATCAGCGAGAGCCAGGAGCGCATGGCCGTGGCCCTTGCCCCCGAGGATGTGGACAAGTTCATCGCCCTTGCCAACGAGGAAAACCTCGAGGCCACTCCTGTGGCAAAGGTCACCGAGGAAAAGCGCCTGAACATGGTGTGGAACGGCATGTCCATCGTGAACATCAGCCGCGAGTTCCTGAACTCCAACGGTGCCGAGAAGCACCAGAACGTCCATGTGGAAAAGGGCAGCGTCTGGCAGCCCCAGTGGGCCGGCCTGACCTTCAGCCAGAAGATGAAGAACATGGTGGGCGACCTGAACGTCTGCAGCAAGAAGGGCCTTTCCGAGCGGTTCGACTCCACCATTGGCGCAGCCACCGTGCTCATGCCCTTCGGCGGTGCCTACCAGCTGACCCCGCAGAACGCTATGGTGGCAAAGCTGCCGGTGGACGGCGAGACCACCACCTGCTCGGGCATGGCATGGGGCTTCAACCCCTACCTGATGAGCGCCAACCAGTATGTGGGCGCACAGATGTCGGTCATCGAGAGCGTGACCAAGCTGGTGGCCTCCGGCTTCCGCTATGAGGATGCTTACCTGACCTTCCAGGAATACTTCGAACGTCTGGGCACCGCTCCGGAGCGCTGGGGCAAGCCCGTGGCTGCCCTGCTGGGCGCACTGGATGCACAGATGGGTCTGGGCATCGCTTCCATCGGCGGCAAGGACAGCATGTCCGGCTCCTTCGAACAGCTGGATGTGCCCCCGACGCTGGTGTCCTTTGCCACGGCCATCGGCAAGGCAAGCCGCGTGGTCTCCACCGAGTTCAAGAAGCCCGAGAGCACCGTGGTGCTCATCCGGCCCATCCTCGACCCCGAGACCGGCTGCCCCAACTTCTTCTCCCTGAAGGCCAACTACAAGATCGTGGAGGACATGATCGAAGAGGGCATGGTGGCTTCCGCCTGCTCGGTGGGCTACGGCGGCATTGCCGAGGCCCTGTTCAAGATGGGTCTGGGCAACCACATCGGTTTCAAGATGCGGGCAGACCTGACCACCCACCAGATGTTCGAGCCCATGTACGGCTCCATCGTGCTGGAAATGGTGTCCGACGCACCTGCCGGTGAGATCCTGGGCGAGACCACCAAGGAATACGTCTTTGAAGCCTGCGGCGAAAAGCTGGATATGGCCGAGCTGCAGGAGATCTGGGAAAAGAAGCTGGAGCCGGTGTACCCCTACCGCAAGGTCGGCCCCACCGTGGAAAAGATCAACGGCAGCCTGACCGCTCCCGCTGCGCCCAAGATCGGCGTGGCAAAGCCCAAGGTCATCATCCCGGTGTTCCCGGGCACCAACTGCGAGTACGACACGGCAAAGGCTTTTGCCCGCGCCGGTGCCGACCCGGAGGTGCTGGTCATCCGCAACCTGACCCCCGCCGACGTGGCCGAGAGCTGCAAGGCGCTGGTCAAGGCCATCGACAACAGCCAGATCGTCATGCTGCCCGGCGGCTTCTCCGGCGGCGATGAGCCGGACGGCAGTGCAAAGTTCATCGCCTCCTTCTTCCGCAACCCGGAGGTCACCGAGGCAGTGCGCCGCCTGCTGCAGCAGCGCGACGGCCTGATGCTGGGCATCTGCAACGGCTTCCAGGCACTGATCAAGCTGGGTCTGGTGCCCTACGGCGATATCCGCCCCATCACGGCCTATGACCCGACCCTGACCTTCAACACCATCGGCCGCCATCAGAGTATGCTGGTGCGCACCCGCATCGCATCCGCCGGCAGCCCGTGGCTGAGCAAGTGCACCGTGGGCGACCAGTACACCGTGGCCATCAGCCACGGCGAGGGCCGTTTCGTGGCTCCGCAGGAAGTGCTGGACACCCTCGTGAAGAATGGTCAGGTGGCCACCCAGTATGTGGATATCGAGGGAAATCCCACCATGGACCAGAGCTACAACCCCAACGGTTCTGTGCTGGCCATCGAGGGCATTACCAGCCCGGACGGCCGCGTCTTCGGCAAGATGGGCCACTCGGAGCGCAGCGGCGAGTACCTGTACAAGAACGTCACCGGCGACAAGTACCAGCCGATCTTTGAGGGCGGCGTGGACTATTTCAAGGTTTGATGGTAGAATAGAGAAAAAACCCTCTCCGTCACGCCTGCGGCGTGCCACCTCCCCCGAAAAGGGGGAGGTTTTCCGGTGCTGACCGGCAGAGCGCAAAAAGCTCCCCCCTCGGGGGAGCTGGCGAGCAAAGCGAGACTGAGAGGGTTATTTTCAGGAGGAAACAACCAATGTCACAGCATGACCGTTATATCAGCCCCTTTTCCACCCGCTATGCTTCGGACGAGATGCAGTATATCTTCTCCGATGACAACAAGTTCCGCACATGGCGGCGACTGTGGGTGGCGCTGGCACGGGCCGAGATGAATCAGGGCCTGACCAATATCACCCCCGACATGGTGGCCGAGCTGGAAGCCCATGTGGACGACATCAACTATGAGGTCGCCATTGAGCGCGAAAAGCTGGTGCGCCACGACGTCATGAGCCACGTCTACGCCTACGGCCAGCAGTGCCCCAAGGCAGCGGGCATCATCCATCTGGGTGCCACCAGCTGCTATGTGGGCGACAACACCGACATCATCGTGATGCGGCAGGGCCTTGAGCTGGTGCGCAAAAAGCTCATCGGCGTGCTGGCAAAGCTGGCCCGCTTTGCCGAAGAGTATAAGGACATGCCCTGCATGGCCTACACCCACTGCCAGCCCGCCCAGCCCACCACCGTGGGCAAGCGCGCCACCCTGTGGGCCAATGAGCTGGTGATGGATCTGCAGGAGATCGACCACCGCCTGGCAACTCTGCAGCTGCGCGGCGTCAAGGGCACCACCGGCACCCAGGCTTCCTTCATGGAGCTGTTCAAGGGCGACGCCGGCAAGATCCGCGCGGTGGATGCCTCCATCGCCGAGGAGATGGGCTTTGACCCCAAGGCCGTCATCCCGGTGTCCGGCCAGACCTACAGCCGCAAGGTGGACGCCTTTGTGCTCAACGCACTGGCCGGCATCGGCCAGAGCTGCATGAAGTTTGCCACCGACCTGCGCCTGCTGGCCAACTTCAAGGAGATGGAAGAGCCGTTCGAGAAGAACCAGATCGGTTCCTCCGCCATGCCCTACAAGCGCAACCCCATGCGCTGCGAGCGCATCTGCGCGCTGAGCCGCTACCTGATGGTGGACGTGCTGAACCCCAGCTTCACCACCGGCACCCAGTGGTTCGAGCGCACGCTGGATGACAGCGCCAACAAGCGCGTGGCCATGGCCGAGGGCTTCCTGGCCGCTGATGCCATCCTGAACATCATGCTCAACGTCACCGATGGCATCGTGGTGTACCCCAAGGTGGTGCGCAGCCGTCTGATGGCCGAGCTGCCCTTCATGGCCAGCGAGAACATCATGATGCAGGCCGTGGAAAAGGGCGGCAACCGTCAGGAGCTGCACGAGCGCCTGCGCCAGCACGCCATCGCTGCGGGCAAGCAGGTCAAGGAAGAAGGCCGGCCCAACGACATGGTGGACCGCATCGCCGCCGACCCGGCGTTCGGCCTGACCAAAGAGGAGATCGTGGCCGGTCTTGTGCCGGAGAACTTTGTGGGCCGTGCACCCCAGCAGGTGGAAGAGTTTATCGCCAATGTGCTGCAGCCCATCTTTGATGCCAACCCCGACGCCGTGGAGCAGCACGCATCCCTGAGTGTGTAAGGGCGCAGAAGTTTATAGACGGACAGACTGCCTTTGATTTGGCCGTCTATAAAGCTATTATCACTGATTCTTTTTGTCCGTCTATCCACTTTGCGTGATGTATCGATGCTTTTTATAGACGGACGAGTTTGGCCGTCTATGAGAGAATGTGATTTTTCAATGGATTAAATCCTCGAAAATTGATAGACGGTCAGACTCCCTGTGTATCATAGAGATCATCTGTCCGCCTATGACCGGACGCAAAAGACCGCCGTATGCAAATGCGGCGGCCTTTTTTGTGCTCTTGTGCAAACCGCGGCTTCATGCTACACTGGTAGCAGCTTTTATAAAAGGAGTACCGCAGATGCGATTGGATAAATATCTGGCCGAGACGGCGCAGTGCACCCGCAGCGAAGCAAAGGCCATGCTGGCAAAGGGACGGGTGCAGGTGAACGGCGCGGTCTGCAAAAAAGGGGATACCCAGCTCAAGGATACCGACACCGTGGCCGTGGACGGCAAGGCGCTGTGCTACCAGCAGTTCGTTTACATCATGCTCAACAAGCCCGAGGGCGTGGTGAGCGCGTCCGCCGACAAGCGCGATACCACTGTGGTGGACCTTGTGGGCGATGCCTACCCCCGGCGGCAGCTGTTCCCGGCGGGGCGGCTGGACAAGACAAGCACCGGCTTTGTGCTGCTGACCGATGACGGCACCTTTGCCCACGACATCCTTGCCCCGAAGCGCCATGTCTCCAAGACCTATACCGTCACGCTGGACACCCCCCTGACCGAAGAGATGCGGCAGGGCTTTGCCGCGGGGGTCACGCTGGCCGACGGCACGGCGCTTTCGCCCGCCGAGGCGACTGCCCTTTCCCCGGACGGCCTGACCGTGCGGGTGCTGCTGCGGCAGGGCGTGTACCACCAGATCAAGCGGATGTTCGGCGTGTACGGCGCGGGGGTCAACGCCCTGCACCGGGACGCCATCGGCGGCCTTGCGCTGGACACGGCCCTGGCTCCGGGGCAGTGGAGGGAGCTTTCTGCCGAAGAAGTGTCAAAAATTACCAGCGGAGACCGTCCGCTTTTCACCTGAATTTCAAAAAAGCAACACATTTTGCCGGTACAATAGGCATCGAGAACCACGCAAAAAGGCACTTTTTTGGCCCGGAATCCCCCTGAAAGATAATATTCACAAGAAAAAACAATCTTTTTTGTTGAAATCTGTTGCAAAAGTAAATTCTTTTGTGTAAAATATAAAATGTAATGCAGCTAAATTGTTAAAAATCACGACCGGCTGCCGCTGCGGTTTGCACAAACGAGGAAAAGGGGTATCCATTATGGCCAATAGAGTATTTCAAAGCGTGATCTACCAGATGAAAGACGCGATCAACCGGGTGGTCGGCGTGGTGGATGAGACCGGCGCTGTTATTTCCTGCTCGGAGCTGAACCTGATCGGCGAGGTGCGCGAGGGCTTTGTGGCGGAGCGTCTGACCGCAGGCGACCGCTTTGTCCACGATGGCTACACCTACCAGCAGTTCTCCAGCGCCAAGCACAACGATTATGCTGTGTTCGTGGAAGGCAACGACGAGATTGCCGGCCGGTTTGCAGCCGTGCTGTCCATCAGCCTGCAGAGCATCAAGCAGTATCACGACGAAAAGTTTGACAAGTCCAACTTCATCAAGAATGTGGTGCTGGACAACATCCTGCCCGGCGACATCTATGCCAAGGCGCGCGAACTGCACTTTGCCACCGACGTGTCCCGCGTGGTGTTCATCGTGCGTGTGACTTCCGGCGGCGATATCTCTGCTTATGATGTGGTCAGCAGCCTGTTCCCCGATAAGCAGAAGGACTTTGTGTTCAACATCAGCGAGACCGACACCGTGCTGGTCAAGGAGATCCGCAAGGGCATCGACCGCACCGATATGGAAAAGCTGGCTGCCAGCATCGTGGATACCCTGTCCGGCGAGCATTACATCAAGGCTGTGGTGGGCATCGGCACCCCCATCTCCAACGTGAAGGATCTGGCTACCTCCTTTAAGGAAGCACAGATCGCCATGGAAGTGAGCAAGGTGTTCGACACCGAAAAGCAGATCATCCGCTACGATAATCTGGGCATTGCACGCCTGATCTATCAGCTGCCCACCACCGTGTGCGAGATGTTCCTGCGCGAGGTGTTCAAGCAGGGCAGCATCGAGAGCCTGGATCAGGAGACCCTGTTCACCATCCAGCGCTTCTTCGAGAACAACCTGAACGTCTCCGAGACCAGCCGCGGCCTGTTCGTCCACCGCAACACGCTGGTGTATCGTCTGGAAAAGATCAAAAAGCTGACCGGTCTGGATCTGCGTGAGTTCGACGACGCCATCGTCTTCAAGGTGGCGCTGATGGTCAAGAAGTACCTGTCCAACAATCCGGCCAAGTATTAAGAATCTGCCGCACTTGCAGCGGCACAGAAACCGGCCGCTCGTCAACCGATGCTGGCCGGTTCTTTTTGCAGTTATGCAGTGACCATCAAAAAAATCTTGATGTCAGGAGCTATATCATTTCATGATTGACTTTGAACATGTCTCAAAGGAATACCGCAAAGCCGGGCCGCTGGCGCTGGAGGATATCAACCTCCATATCGACGACGGCGAGTTCGTCTTTCTGCTGGGTCACTCCGGCGCGGGCAAATCCACCCTGCTGAAGCTGATCCTCCGCGAAGAACTGCCCACCGAGGGCAAGGTGACCGTGCTGGGCAAGGACGTTGCCCACCTGCGCCGCCGCCATGTGCCGTATCTGCGCAGTCAGATGGGCATCATTTTTCAGGATTTCCGGCTCATCCCGTCCATGACGGTGTACGAGAACATTGCCTTCGCCATGCATGTGACCAACGTCAAGCGCAGCGAGATCCGCGACCGCGTGGAGTACATGCTGGAACTGGTGCATCTGGAAGATAAAGCCAAAGAATACCCCGACACCCTTTCCGGCGGCGAACAGCAGCGCGTGGCCGTGGCCCGTGCGCTGGCCCACAGCCCCAAGCTTGTCATTGCGGACGAGCCTACCGGCAACATCGACCCCGAACTGAGCCTTGAGATGATGCAGCTGCTGGAGCATGTCAGCGAGATGGGCGGCATCACGGTGCTGGTGGTCACCCATGAGCACGAGCTGGTGCGCCAGTTCCACCAGCGGGTGGTCACCCTGAAAAAGGGCCGCATCATCTCGGATGTGCCTGCAGACCCTGCGGCCATTCAGGCCCGGCCGGACCATCAGACCATGCAGATCGATCTGGACCCGGCCCTGACCGAAGGAAAGGAGGCTGCGACCGTATGATCCGACCTTCTACTTTCTTCTTCATGGTCCGGCGCGGCGTGCGCAATCTGGGCAAGCACTGGGCCATGACCGTTGCCTGCATCGCGTCCCTGAGCGTCTGTATGACCCTGAACACCTTTGCAAGCCTTGCCGAGGTGAACGTGGACAGCATGGTCAACTATCTGGGCAGCCAGAACGAGACCGTTGTTTACCTCGACCCGGACTGCGACGACAAGACCGCGCAGGCCGTGGGCGAAAAGCTTTCCGCCATGGACGGTGTGACCGAAGTGCAGTACGTCTCCAAGCAGGACGTGCTCAACACCTACCGCGGCTACATGCAGGACTACTCCTCCCTGTGGGACGAGTTTGAGACCGACAACCCCTTCAAGGCAAACTACCGTGTTTCCATCAGCGACCTGAGCAGGATGGAAGCCATGAGCAAAAAGATGCAGTCCATCCCGGGCGTGTACAGCGTCACCGCCCCGGTGGAAATGACCAACGTCTTTGTCCAGATCCAGCGCTCGGTCACCCGGGCGGGGCAGGGCATCGTGCTGGTGCTGATGATCGTCAGCATCATCACCGTGGGCAGCACCATCCGCCTGAGCGTGTTTGCGCGCCGGCGCGAGATCGAGATCATGAAGTATGTGGGTGCCACCAATGGCCTTGTCACCCTGCCCTTTGTGGTCGAAGGCCTGGCCATGGGTCTGATCTCCGGCCTGCTTGCCGCAGCCGTCACCGTGGGCGGCTACTCCTACATGGTGCAGGCGTCCGACGGATTGGGCGGTGTGTGGCAGATGATCATGGGGCAGGCACTGGTGCCGGTGAGCGCCGTCTGGCCCACCATCCTCACCTACAGTCTGGCTGGCGGTGCCATCGTGGGCGGTCTGGGCAGTATGTTCTCCATCCGCAAGCACCTGAATGTCTGACCGAAAGGAGCCGAACATGAAACGAGCAATGCATGCGGCACCGCCGCATTTCCCCCATGGCTACGTTCCGCGCCACGCAAGACCTGAGAGTGCAAAAACCCGCCTGATGCGCGGCGTCAGCCTGTGTGTGGCAGCAGCCTGCCTGCTGCTGAGCGTCACGGTCTACCCGGCTTCGGCGGCAACCAGCAGTTCCAGTATGTCCAGCCTGCAGAACAAGCTGAACACCCTGTCCAAATCCATTGAGCAGCATAAGCAGGAGCTGTCGGACGCAAAAAAGAAGGAAAGCGCTGCCAAGGCGCTGGAAAGCGAACTGAAAGAGCGGGTCTCGGTCATTCAGGATCAGATCACCGTCCTCAGCGGGCAGATCGCTGAGGTACAGAACAGCATCGGCCAGACCGAGCAGAAGATCAGCGCCAAGGAGACCGAGATCTCTGAAAAGGAAACGCAGATCGCTGACAAAGAGACCGAGATCGAGGGCCAGTGGGACGACTTCAAGAAGCACATGGCCGCCATGCAGGAGCTGCGGGACGGCGGCAGCGTGGCGATGCTGAGCGCCGTGAACGACCTGTATGAACTGCTGACCTTCAACGAGGTCATGCAGGATATCTCGGTCAAGGATACCGAGATTATGGACAATATGAAAGCGGCCAAGGCCGATCTGGAAGCCGGTAAGGCCCAGCTGGAAAGCGACAAGGCCGAACTGGTGAGCCAGCGCAGCCAGCTGCAGAGCCAGAAGAACGAGCTGGATACCCAGAACTATGCGATGAATGCAAAGCGCAGCGAGCTGAACAGCAGCATCTCTGCCGCACAGCTGTCCGCAGCGGATGCCCAGAAGGCCCAGCAGACCGCGCAGGCCGCCATTGAGTCGGACGAGATGAACTACGAGGCCGTGAAGAAAGAGATCCGGAAGCAGATCGCGGCCGCCGCAAACAGCAAGCCGCAGTTGAGCTTTACCGGCTTCATCTGCCCGGTCAAGAGCTACAGCCGCATCTCCAGCGAGTACGGCTGGCGCAAGAACCCGGTGTCCGGCGTCAACAAGCTGCATGCCGGCATCGACATCGCGGCTGCAGGCGGCACGCCCATCTACGCAGCTGCCAGCGGTTATGTGCAGGTGGCAGGCTGGTCCAGCGGCGGCTATGGCAACTACGTTATCATCTACCACGGCAAAATGTCGGACGGCGTGGCCTACTCCACCCTGTACGGCCATATGAAGTCGGTGGCCACCAGTGCGGGCAAGTATGTCAAGCAGGGCGAGCTGATCGGCTATGTCGGCTCCACCGGTAACTCCACGGGCAATCATCTGCATCTGGAGGTCTGGAAGGGCGGCAGCAAGGCAAACGCGGTGAACCCCCGCGGCTATATCCCGTTCCCGCACAACTAAGTAAGGAGTCTGGTATTCTATGAACGAACAGAAACATAAGCGCTGGCTGCGTATCGGCTGCCTGATCCTGGCAGGCGTGTTTGCGCTCTCGCTGCTGGGCAGTGTGGTCCTCATGCTGCTGTAACAGGGAGGGATAAGGCATGAACCGTAAGATCTCTTTGGGCATGGCGGTCACCATCGTGATCCTTGCCATGACCGTTACCTTTTCCATCACGATGCTCATCGCCATGCGTCTGTTTGACAGCACGGTCAACAGCGTCAAGGAAAAGGAGAGTATGTACAATAAGGTCGCCGAGGTGGACCGCTACGTCCGCAGCAACGACTATTACACCATCGATGAGACCACCCTGTACGACCGCCTGACCGCAGGCTACCTGCTGGGCACCGGCGACAAGTACGCGCGTTACTATACTGCCAACGCCTACACTGAGCTGATGAACATCCAGAGCGGCAAGGTCATGGGCATCGGCGTGGAGCTGGGCATGGACCAGACCGGCTATGCCAAGGTCACCAAGGTCTACGATGGCTCTCCCGCACAGGAGGCCGGCATCGTGGTGGGCGATTACATCACCGCCATCGGCGATACCGATGTCAAGAGCCTGACCGGCGCGGACGCGGTGCAGTCCCGTCTGCAGGGCGAGGTCGGCACCACCGTTACGGTGACATGGCTCAACAGCGCAGCGGCCACCCGTACCGCCGACCTGACCCACTCCGGCTACACCAGCACCACGGTGGACTACCAGATGCTGGACACCGTGGGCTATATCAAGATCCGCCAGTTTGACGCCACCACGCCCAGTGAGCTGGATTATGCGATCCGCTCCCTGACAAACAGCGGCGCACAGAGTCTGGTGTTTGATCTGCGCGACAACGGCGGCGGTGTGCTGGACGATGCAGTCAGCTGCATCGACCTGATCGCTCCGGAAGGCACCGTGGCCTATGCTGAGGACAAGAACGGCAACCGTACCGTTATCGGCAGCAGCGACGGCGAGACCGCCATCGACCTGCCGATGGTCTGCCTGGTCAATGGCAACACGGCCAGCGCAGCCGAGCTGTTTGCGGCCAGCCTGCGCACGATGTGCGGGGCACGGCTGGCGGGCACCACCACCATGGGCAAGGGCACCATCCAGAGCAGCCCGCAGCGCCTGTCGGACGGCAGTGCAGTGAGCATCACGGTGGCAAAGCTGCTCTGCGGCGATGGTTCCAGCTTTGACGGCACCGGCCTGAGCGTCGATGTGGAACGCGCCCTCAGCGCCGAGGAGACCACCAACTTCTTCGACTATACGCCGGAGACCGACCCGCAGATCCAGCGCGCGGTCAGCGCGGCGCAGCAGCTGAGCGGTGCCACCACGCTGGACGGCACCAACGACAGTGCTTCTTCGGACGCAGCGTCCGACGCGGCGGACAGCAGCGCAGCAGGGGAGGAGGACGCTTCTTCTGAGGCAGATGCCGGATCCGCTGCTGAGCAGGATGCAGGCACTGCACAGAGCGAAACGGCGGCCGATTCCGTGGCTGAATAAAAATCACAACACCCCAAAGGCTGCTGCAATTTCTGCAACAGCCTTTTTCTGAGAAAGGATGGAATCTATGCCCGAACTGACCGACCTGTCGGTGATCCGCGCCCTGTGCGAAAAATACGACTTTGCACTCTCCAAGGGCTTCGGACAGAACTTTATCATCAACCCGGGCCTGCCGCCAAAGATCGTGGATGCCAGCGGCGTGGATAAGCGTTACGGCGTCATCGAGATCGGCCCCGGCATCGGCGTGCTGACCAAGGAGCTGGCAAAGCGCGCGGCCAAAGTGGTGTCCATTGAGGTGGACGAGCGCCTGCCGCCCCTGCTGGCCGAGACCATGGCTGGTGTGGATAACTTCAAGCTGGTGCTGCAGGATGTGCTCAAGGTGGACCTGAAAGCGCTGATCGAGGAAGAATTTCCCGGCATGCCAGTGGCGGTGTGCGCCAACCTGCCCTATTACATCACCAGCCCCATCGTGATGAAGTTGCTGGGCGACCGGCTGCCCATCGAGAGCCTGACCGTCATGGTGCAGAAGGAGGCCGCCGACCGTCTGGCCGCTGTGCCCGGTACCCGGGCATCCAGCGCCATCAGCTGCGCAGTGAACTACTATGCGGCCTCCAAGCTGATGTTCACCGCAGCACCGGGCAGCTTTTACCCGGCTCCCAAGGTCACCAGCGCCGTGGTGCGTATGGACATCCGCCCCACCCCTGCCGTGCAGGTGGAGGACGAAGCGGGCTACTTTGCGCTGGTGCGCGCCGCCTTCGGCCAGCGCCGCAAGACGGCCGCAAACTCCATTGCAAGCGGTCTCGGTATGCCCAAGGAGAGCGTCATTGCCGCGATCGAAGCGGCCGGGTTCGATCCGCGCATCCGCCCGGAAGCCCTCACGTTGGAGGACTTTGCAAAGATCCAGAAGGCACTGACTTAAAAATCTTTGCTGAAGCGGAACACGCTGCTGTTCCACAGTTCTGCATTTGAAATGGACGGCAGGGTTTCTGGAGGAGTAATGGCAGAGCAATACAGCAGCTATGCGCGGGAACTGCGCGCCGGGCGCCCGGTCATGGCCCAGACCGTTGGAGACAGCATGCAGCCGCTGCTTTATCAGGGCCGGACGCAGGCCGTTCTGCATGGTTTGTGTTACAGTATTCATGGCGAATGTGTTGTCCTTTTTGTGTGGTTTGGTGTGGTAACTTGACTATAACACAGGACGATGCATTCGTCTTTCTTCTTTGTAACACATCCAATGTAATCCTACTAGTTTTTGAGTTGTGAATGGATTGTGATATTGACAATCAGTGCGATTTCTGGTATCCTATCCAAGGACAGTTGATTTCCAGTGGAACGTAAGAATCTTTCTCTGATCAACACGAAGAATCAGTTGCTGAAGCAGAAAGAATCAGTTATGTATCCGGGGGAAAATGACGTACCAACGTTACAACATTTGCTGGTGTGGCGCAATGGCAGCGCAACTGATTTGTAATCAGTGGGTTGCAGG
>ERZ837487.3167-NODE-3167-length-15359-cov-19.237389_pt1 | contig 15359 bp, 13 predicted proteins | sample MGYA00519911_ERZ837487 | MGnify/ENA primary metagenome ERZ837487 (study PRJEB31850, sample SAMEA3708818) | human gut metagenome | biome: human gut; feature: human-associated habitat; material: faeces | place: China | collected 2014 ...
AGTGACAGCTGCACCAAATCTGACAGCCGCTTTGCACAGCTTCTTGTGCGAAACGCCGCGAACCGGCAGCTCTGTTCTCCGCTCAAAAACAAAACTGCCGTATCCGGCTGCTCTTGCGGGGCAGGGGATACAGCAGTTTTCGTGCAGGGATGTGGCTTTTGCCGGGCCTTATTTCACGCGGCGCTGTCTGCGGGTGAGGAACCATCCGCAGGCCAGCAGTGCGGAACCAAAGCTCATCAGCACACCGGCCAGCCAGTCGGTGGTGCCGGTCTGGGGCAGGGTGCTCACCGAAGCATCTGCCTTTGCAGGAGCTTCAGGAGTCTGGGAAGGCACGGGTGCTTCGTCCTGTACCAGAGTCTCCGGAACTTCGGGGGTCACAGGCTCAGCAGGGGTCTCCGTCTCTGCGGGCATGTCGGGCTCGACAGGCTCGACAGGCTCGACAGGCTCCACAGGCTCCACAGGGTCCACAGGGTCCACAGGGTCGACGGGGTCGACGGGGTCGACCGGGACGACAGGAATGGAACCGTCATTCTTCTGGTTGACGAAGGTGATCTCGACGGTGCCATTCTGCGGGATGACACCGGTGGTTTCGCCGCTGACGCTTTGCAGCGTCCAGCCATTCTGGCGGGTCTCGGAGATGGTATAGCCGACACCGGCGGGCAGGCCGCCGATGGTGATGCTCTCGCCGCCCTTCAGGGTGAAGGACGCCCAGCCGCTCTCAAACGCCACACCGTATTCCTCGGCGTCTGCTGTGGTGAGAGTGTTATCGTCCAGCATAAGCACAAAGTGGAACACCGTGTCGGAATCCTCGGGATTCAGATCGCCGGTGACCTGCTTCGAGATCACCAGACTTCCGGTGGTCGGCAGCTTTTCATTGATAAAGGTGATCGCTGCGGCTTTATGCCGGGACACAACGCCTTCTGCATCGCCATCGACCCATGCGAGACGCCAGCCGCCTTTGGACTGCTCAGCAAGGGTGTAGCTCATGCCGTCAGGCAGGTTTGCGATGGTAATGCTTTCGCTGTCCTTCAGGGTGAAGGCTGCCTTGCCATCTTCAAACACAACACCGTACTTTTCGGCATCCGTGGTGGTGATAGAGGAATCAGCCAGAGTGAGCACAAAATTGAAATCGGTGCCGCAGTCGTCCGGCTCCAGTGCACCGGTGATCGCCTTGGAGATGATCAGTGTGCCGATAGGGGGGTGAGCAGCCTTGAGCGCAAGAACGCTGTTGAAGGTGCCGGGTTTGACCTGAACAGTGTGCAGGTCGGCTTCGTCCTCTGCGTGGGCATTCCAGCGGGAGTTTGCACTGTCATCGTACCAGCCGTCAATGTCATCGTAGCAGTCCGGTCCACCGTCCAGCGCCCAGCCCTTGCCGGTATCGCCAAAGGTGATGGTGGCGCCGCTTACATTATAGATATCATCGCCGGAAGAGGATGAGTGGTTGTTGTACAAGGCCACATCGGGCGAAAGGATCGAAGTGCCACAGTTCAGAAGTCCGCCGCCAATAGTACTAGCATGGTTATACCGAACCGTACCGGAGAGCAGCTTTAGTGTAGCAGGGGTCTGATTGTAAATACCGCCACCACGGTTTCCTTCTACCTGAAGATTAGCGTTTTCTTCTACAGTGAGGTTACAAGCATTGACAATGCCAAAGACCGCGTTATCGCAGACGGAGACATTAGCGCCGCTCTTGATAAGAAAACTGCCTAAACCCAAACTGCCTTGGGGAACGTTCAGAATACCAAATTCGCTATTGTCATTTACAGAAACATTTGCGCCGGATTCAATGGTAAGACGAGCGTCATAGCTGTTGTAGATGCCCTCTTGATTATTGTGATCCACGATCACATTAGCCCCGCTCTTAATTTTCAGAATCCAGCTGTTTTGAATACCGGACAATCCAACATTGTTGGAGAGAGAGACATATGCACCATCTTCGATGGTTACATCACCTTTGTAAACCTCACCACCGTAATCATACGCGTACACGTATAAGCCACCGCCGGCGCCCGGATCAAGGGCACCGTTATCCTCGCAGATAAGACGTCCATGAATGTAACTTTTTTCTATACCGTTGGGGCTGCCAAGGCCGAGGCCGGAACCACCGTTAGAATAAGCTTCCAAAGTGGAAGTTGCATCCATGTCAAGGGCACCGATGTAAACGCCAAAACGCCATCCGCTGGTATCATTGTTACGTGCCGTGATTTTGGAATTGCTGATCATGGTCACCTTGCCATCATAGCAGCCAAGACCATAATTGTCGTTTTTGGTTACCACGATTTCGGAAGAAATCATCGTCAGGTCAATAGGGTCGATCATCAGACCAGCGTTGCTGCAGCCAGTGGCGCTCACATAAGAGTTGATGAGCTGAATCTCACGATTGGGTCCGGTATACTCTGAATTATCAGCCATGATGCCATCGACCATGCTGCCATTGACAGCTTCGATCACGACATAAGAGCTATCCAAATACAGATTAGTATCCTGATACAGGAACATACTGCTTCCGCAGTCAGCATCTGGACTCAGAGTCATGTTGACGTTGTTCAGTCTCAGATTCGAGTTGCTGATCAGGTTGGCCGTTCCTCCTGCGCCACCTGCATAGGTATGAGTATGCGCATAGATATTCAGCGTAAGATCTTCAAACGTGATATCACTGTGCGATGCATACATACCGTTCTGGTTCAGCGTCAGCGTGCGGGTACCGCCGCCGGAAATGGTCAGATTCTTGCTATAAAAAGTAAGACCTGTTTCCAGCGTGATGTCCTGCAGCAGGTCGATCTGATCGGAGTTACTCGCCGCATTGATCGCGCTCTGCAGAGATGTGTAGGGCGTGCCGCTGATCTCGCACACAGCCGGTTTAGCCGGTTCAGCCGGTTCTGTGGTGCTGGCTGCAACATCCACAGCAGAGACTGCGTACAGCTCGTCCGGGTACAGCTCGTCCGCGTACAGCTCGTCCGTATGGAATTCTGACTCCGCAGAAGTCATCTGCACTTCAGAGCTGTCCGCAGCCGCCGAGTTCTGCACATCATTCGTTTCCGCAGGCGGGTGCGGTTGCGTAGGTGTGTCTGAAGCGGTGGACGCTGGCGCGGGAGCTTGTTCCCAGACCATGTCGACCGGATCCGAATCGGTCAGATCTTCCCAGCCGAGAATGTTGCCGTCCGAGTCCGTGATGCAGTCGCCATTCAGCGCAAAAGCACTCAACGGCACAAGGCACAGCAACAATCCGACGGTCAGGATCACTGCAAACCATCTTTTGTTCATGATTTATTACCTCCTTCTTTTTTTTTAGCACAGAGTTCTGTGCTTGTTCTATATTAGCACCTGCCATTGGCAAAAACAAGAGTTTTATGGCACTTTAGAACAATAAAAATAGAATTTGTATGAAAAAACTATGCTAAGTGCATCTGAAAATGATAGAAATGAATGACAAAAGAATGAATGATTTCCGGGAATTATGACTGCGTTTCGGAAATGCCGGACATTTAAAATGAAAAACGTGCTCCCTGAAAATTTCCGGGAACACATTGAAAAATGAACGGAAATGTTGCACGACGCTTCCGGCCTGCAATGCCGGCACTGCGGAGACGTCAGCGCAAAATGAGAGCATTTCGGAAGAAACAATGGAGCGAAAAATCGCGCCGTGATTTGTCGAAAGAACGGCTCCTGCAGGCTTTCGGCGGAACACAAAAGAACCGGCTCTCCCTTTGTGGGAAAGCCGGTTTGGGGGGCGGGCAGGTCAGCTTTTTCCGGATAGGATCGCGGCAAGGTCTTCTTCCGGTGTGGTGACAGCCTTCAGATCATAGGTGTCCTGCAGCAGCTTCACGACGCCGGGCGAAAGGAAGGCCGGCAGGGTCGGCCCCAGCCGGATGCCGCGCAGCCCCAGCGCCAACAGCGCCGCCAGAATGCACACGGCCTTCTGCTCGAACCAGCACAGCACCAGCGAGAGCGGCAGCTCGTTGACGCTGCACCCGAAGGCTTCGGCCAGCGCCAGCGCAATGCGGATGGCGCTGTAGGCGTCGTTGCACTGGCCTACGTCCAGAATGCGGGGCAGCCCGGTGCCGGGCACGTTGCCCAGAGGCAGGTCGTTGAGCCGGAACTTTCCGCAGGCCAGCGTTAGAATAACGGTATCCTGCGGTGTGAGCTTTGCAAACTCGGTGTAGTACCGGCGGGAGGGGCGGGTGCCGTCGCAGCCGCCCACAAGGAAGAAATGCCGGATCTTGCCGTCCTTCACCGCCTGCACGATCTCGTCCGCATGGCTCAGAACCGCATGGCGGGCAAACCCGGTGGTGACGGTGCTGCCGCCGTTCATGCCGGGCACAAGTGTGTCCTGCGTGTAGCCGCCCAGCTCCAGAGCTTTTTGAATGACAGGGGCAAAATCCCGCTCTTCGTCGATGTGCACGATGCCGGGGTAGCTCACCACTGAGGTGGTAAATACCCGGTCGGCATAGCTCGCCCGCACCGGCATGATGCAGTTCGTGGTGAACAGGATGGGCGCGGGAATGTCCTCGAACTCGGTCTGCTGGTTCTGCCACGCGGTGCCGAAGTTGCCCTTCAGGTGCGGATATTTCCGCTTCAGCTCCGGGTAGCCGTGGGCGGGCAGCATTTCGGAGTGGGTGTACACGTTGATGCCCTTCCCGGCGGTCTGCTCCAGAAGGCGGCTGCAGTCGTACAGATCGTGGCCTGAGATCACGATGAACGGCCCTTTTTCAATGGTCAGCGGCACCTGCACCGGTTCCGGCTGGCCGAAGGCACCGGTATTGGCGGCGTCCAGCAGTTCCATGCAGCGGTAGCTGGCTTCACCGGTCTTCTGCACCAGCTCCTGCAGCTGGGGCAGGGAAAGCCCCTCGGCGCTGAGTGCGTCCAGCGCTATACAGAAAAAGCGGTCCAGTTCCGGATCAATGTGCCCCAGCACACGGGCGTGATAGTTGTAAGCTGCCATGCCCCGCAGGCTGAACAGCACAAAACTCTTCAGGCTGCGCACATCCTCATCCGGCTCGTGCCACAGCCGCTGCATCTCGTAGTCCGGCGCAATGGCCGGGCAGGCACCATGGACCTTCCCGGTCAGGGCATCCACCGTTCCGGTGTCAAAATTGACATTGGTAATGGTGGTGAACAGCCCCTGCATCAGCAGCATGGCCTGCTCCGGGGCAGGGGAGCGCCCGTCGGCGATGAGCTGCCCGGCAAAGGTGATCAGCGCCCCGGTCAGCCGGTCCTGCGCGGCGGCAGTGTCGGCCGATTTTCCGCATACCCCCGCCCTGCCGGTGCAGGCCGTGCAGTTCGCCGCCTGCTCACACTGGTAACAGAACATGAGTTCGTCCATAAAATACTTCCTTTCTGCCATAAGATACAGGGAGTGTGGGCAGAAAAGCGGGAAAGTATGCGGCAAACTTTGCTCCGCATTGTGGTCAGAATTGTGGTCAAAATAGTGGTCAAAACCAAATGAGGTCAGCCCACAAACAAAAAAATCCAACGATTTCTAACGTGAAATCGTTGGATTTATGGTCCGAGTGGCGAGAATCGAACTCACGGCCTCTTGAACCCCATTCAAGCGCGCTACCAAAACTGCGCTACACCCGGATATCGACCGCCGCTTCCCTACCGAAGCGCGGCGACAAAAAATATTATACTCAGATGTGGCTGCTTTGTCAACGCTTTTTTGAAAATTTTGACCGATTTTTTTGCAAAAGTCCGATTTTTACGATAACACGTTTTTTGATGTCAGTTTGTTCCGGTGCCGTTCAGGCACAAAAAGGAGCCGCCGCACCTGACCGGGTGCGGCGGCTCTTTGCGGTTGCCGGATTACTGGATACCGGTCACTTTGTAGTCCTGCGCTTCCACGGCCTGCTTCAGCACATCATCGGCCACATCCTCGCTCAGGGTGACGACGGCGGTGCCGGCCTCATGGCTCACGGCGGCCTCGGTCACGCCGGGCACGGCTTCCAGAGCCTTCTTCACGCGGGTCTCGCAGTGGCCGCACATCATGCCTTCCACATTCAGGGTCTTTTTCATGGTCAAATCCTCCTTGTTGGTACTCTCTTTATTTTCCACCGCTGCGGGCTGCGCGGGGGCAGCGGGCAGGGAAACGGTGTCTTTGGGCCTACGGTCGCGTTTTGTGCTGTGCACGTCAAACAGGTTCAGCCGCAGGGCGTTGCTCACTACGCAGAAGCTGGACAGGCTCATGGCCGCCGCGCCGAACATGGGGTTCAGGGTCAGGCCGAAGGGAATGAACACACCCGCAGCCAGCGGGATGCCGAGAGTATTATAGATGAACGCCCAGAACAGGTTTTCGTGGATGTTGCGCAGGGTGGCGCGGCTCAGACGGATGGCGGCGGGCACGTCCGAGAGCTTGGAGTTCATCAGAACGACATCGGCGGCATCGATGGCCACATCGGTGCCTGCGCCGATGGCGATGCCGGTATCGGCGCGGGTCAGGGCAGGGGCGTCGTTGATGCCGTCGCCCACCATAGCTACCTTGCCGTACTGCTGCAACTGGCGGATGACAGCTTCCTTGCCGTCGGGCAGCACGCCCGCGATGACTTCATCCACGCCCGCCTGTCTGCCGATGGCGTCGGCGGTGCGCTGGTTGTCGCCGGTGAGCATCACGACCCGGATGCCCATGTTCTGCAGCTCCTTGATGGCACGGGGGCTGTCCTCCTTGATGGTGTCCGCCACGGCGATGACGCCCAGCAGGCGGCCGGCACCGCCGAAGAACAGCGGGGTCTTGCCCTGTGCGCTGAGGGCAGCGGCCTGCGCCTGCAGCGCGTCGGGAACCGTGACTTTCGTGCCGGCAAAGGACGCATTGCCGCCAAAGATCTCCACGCCGTCCATCTTTGCGGCCAGGCCGTTGCCCGGCAGGGCGGCAAAATCGGTCACGGCAGGGGCGCCCAGCTTCTGCTCGTCGGCATAGGCCAGCACGGCCTTGGCCAGCGGGTGCTCGCTGCGGCTTTCCAGCGCGGCGGCCAGCGTCAGCAGCTCGTTTTCGGTCACGCCGTCTGCGGGCAGCAGGTCGGTCACTTTTGGCTCGCCGCTGGTGATGGTGCCGGTCTTATCCAACGCTACGATGCGGGTGCGCCCGGCCGCTTCCAGTGAAGCGGCGGTCTTGAACAGGATGCCGTTCTTTGCGCCAAGACCGTTGCCCACCATGATGGCCACCGGCGTTGCCAGACCCAGCGCGCAGGGGCAGCTGATGACCAGCACCGAAATGCCCCGGGCCAGCGCGTACCCCAGCTCGCGGCCCAGCAGCAGCCACACGATGGTGGTGAGTACCGCGATGGTAATGACGGCCGGCACAAAGAAGCCGGACACGGTATCGGCGATCTTGGCGATGGGGGCTTTGGTAGCGGCGGCATCGCTGACCATTTTGATGATCTGCGCCAGAGTGGTGTCCTCGCCCACGCGGGTGGCGCGGCACTGCAGGAAGCCGGACTGGTTGGTGGTGGCAGCGCTCACCTTATCGCCCTCGGCTTTGTCCACCGGAATGCTCTCGCCGGTCAGAGCGCTCTCGTTGACGGCGCTGGAGCCTTCCAGCACGATGCCGTCCACCGGGATGTTCTCGCCCGGGCGCACCACAAAGATATCGCCGGACTGCACCTGTTCAATGGGCACTGTCACTTCGGCACCGTCCCGCAGCAGGGTGGCGGTCTTGGGGGCCAGCTTCATCAGGCTCTTGAGGGCGTCGGTGGTCTTGCCCTTGGAGCGGGCTTCCAGCATCTTGCCCACCGTGATGAGGGTCAGGATCATGGCCGCCGACTCAAAGTAGAACTCCATCATATAGTGCATGACCATCTCGTCATTGCCGTGCAGCTGGGCATCGGTCATGGCGAAGAGGGCATAGGTGCTCCACACAAAGCTTGCCATGGAACCCATGGCCACCAGAGTGTCCATGTTGGGGGAGCCGTGGATCAGCCCCTTGAAGCCGCTGATGAAGAACTTCTGGTTGATGACCATCACGATGCCCGCCAGCAGCAGCTGGACAAGACCCATGGCGATGTGGTTGCCGTCGAACCAATGGGGCAGGGGCCAGCCCCACATCATGTGCCCCATGGAAAAATACATCAGTACGAGCAGAAAACCCAGCGATGCGATCAGGCGGCGCTTGAGTTTAGGCGTTTCATGATCCTGTAGCGCGTCGAGGTCGGCGCTGGTGCCGGCAGCGGCGGCAGCGCCTGCCTTTTTGGGGCTGGCACCGTAACCGGCGTCCTGCACGGCCTTGATGATGGCGGCGTCGCTGGCGGTGCCCTCCACGCCCATGGAGTTGGTCAGCAGGCTCACCGAACAGCTGGTCACGCCGGGCACCTTGCTCACGGCCTTTTCCACCCGGGCAGAGCAGGCCGCGCAGCTCATGCCGGTAACGTTGAATTGTTCCATAAAAATTCACTCCTACGTTGAGTATGCACGGGAAAGGGTCATTTCATGAGTTTGGGCAGGAGCTTGATCAGCTCGTCCAGTTTGTCATCACTGCCGGCGCGCAGGTCCTCGGCCACGCAGGTGCGCAGATGCTGGCTGAGCAGCTCCTTGGAAAAGCTGTTCAGCGCGCTGTTGGCAGCCGCCACCTGCACGAGGATATCCACACAGTAGGCGTCTTTTTCCAGCATACCGCGGATGCCGCGCACCTGACCCTCGATGCGGCTCAGGCGGTTGAGCAGGGCTTTGTGTTCTTCCGGGGTGCGGTCCTTGTGGCGGCAGCAGGAACCTTCACTCACGTCTGCGGCAGCTGGGGCTGCGGGTTCAGCGGATGCATCGCTGCAACAGCAGCAGGGCTTTTTTTCGTTCTCCATAAACATGCTCCTTTACCCGTAGGGGGTATCTATCTTACGGCATGAGTATAGCACGTCGTATCCTATAAGTCAAGTGGGAAATGCGAATTTGCGGGTTCAGTGTAGGGAACGCATACATGCGTTCCGCTGGGTGGGCAATTCCGTCAGGGCGGAACGGACAAGTCCGTTCCCTACAGATTTTCCGGAGGGCGCAAAAACTCCCTCCGTCATGACCCCTCCCATGAAAAAGCAACACCGGCAGGGCCGCAGCCATGCCGGTGTTGCAAATGTAGAAATATTTTTCCGCTTTACTTTTCCAGGATGCGGGGTACGAACAGGCTCAGCATCTTGCCCCACCAGTACCACTCGTGGGAGACATCACCGCCCCAGATCTCCACATGGGCGGGCAGGCTCTGTGCCTTCAGCACTTCGGCCAGCGCGTTGGTGTCGGCCTGTGCGTCGTCCTCGTAGGCACCCTGACCGGCGCAGAGCATCAGGCTGTTCTCTTCGGCCTTTGCCAGAGCCAGCTTGTTGGCGATACCGTTTTCCTGCAGGTACAGCAGGGGAGAAGAGCGCAGCACGAGGTCATCCTTCTCGCTGCCCCAGAAGCGGCTCAGGTCGTAGATGCCGCCAAGGCCCATGGCACCGGCAAACAGGTTGGGGCGGCGCAGGCGGCAGTTCACTGCATGGGCAGCGCCGAGGTCAACACCCACGACCCAGAGCTTTGCACCCTTTTCGGCACCGTTCAGCTTGAGTACCCGGGGTGCCAGCTCGGCGGTCAGGTAGACGAAGTATTTCTCTTCCATCTCGGCGCGGCGGCGCAGCGGCGCATCACCGTTCAGTACGGCCTCGCCGTCGATGCTGTCGGCACAGAACAGCTGCACCTTGCCTTCGTTCAACAGCTGGGCGATGGCGTCCGGCATACCGTTGTTCTCCCAATCATAAAAGCGGCCGCCGCGGGCAGGCAGAGCCAGCACCGGCACACCGGCGCTGCCATACACCTTGAACTCCATGTCGCGGTTCAGCACACTGCTCCACTCTTTGTAATAGGTACCCTGGATCATAAATCAAGCACTCCTTATTCTATATTCTCCGGCCCGGGCACAGTCTTTGCGCACCGGTGCCGGCTGTCAGCGATGCAGAGGAAGGTTCTTGTTCATACGAACTGGTTGCGCTGGGGGTCGTATTCGTAGCCCACAGCTTTCAGCTTTGCGCAAAGGTCAGCTTTGTTGGCGTCCATGTCGTCGCACAGCACATCAAGATCTTTATAGAAATCGCGCAGTTTCAGGTTCACCACGCTCAGCAGCATAATAGGGTCATTGGGCAGAGACATTGTATTTCTCCTTACAGCAACAAAAAAAGCCGGCCACTCGACAAAGTGACCGGCCACATACACCAAATTAGACAGCGCGGGTAACTTTGCCAGCGCGCAGGCAACGGGAGCATGCGTAGACGTACTTGGGAGAACCCTCAACGACCGCCTTGACACGACGGACATTCGGCTTCCAGGTACGGTTGGAACGACGATGAGAGTGAGAAACCTTGATACCAAAGGCAACACCCTTGCCGCAGCATTCACATTTAGCCATGGTACTTGCACCTCCTGCAGTGAAGTAAAGGAATCAAAATAATCAGCTTGACTATTGTAGCAGATTGTGCGCTGAAATGCAAGCTTTTTTTCAAAAAAACTCCACGCTTTTTTCTTTCCCGCCCAAAGGCCTTGTCTGCCGGGCGGAAAAATAGTATTATATAGGGTATAGTCCTGCCTCTGGCGGACAATACAACAAAGGCAGGAACTTCTATGACATCTCAGGGAATCTACTATCTCATTCGTGCGCTGGTGGCGCTGGTGGCCATCCCGTTCCACGAGGCGGGGCACGCGCTGGCTGCGTGGCTGCTGGGCGACGATACCGCAAAGCGTCAGGGGCGGCTTTCGCTCAACCCGCTGGCACACTTCGATCTGCTGGGCACGCTGTGCATGGTGTTTGCGGGCGTGGGCTGGGCAAAGCCGGTCTCCACCGACCCCCGCAACTTCAAAAATCCCAAGTGGGGCATGGCGCTCACCGCGCTGGCAGGCCCCGTGGCAAACCTCATCCTTGCCTACCTTGCCATGGTGGCGTGGAAGCTTTTGTACTACTGGGCACCGGTGAACGATGCCACGCTTTATCTTGCCATGTTCCTGCAGTATATGGTGCTGATGAACGTCAGCCTTGCGGTGTTCAACTTCATCCCGGTGCCGCCGCTGGACGGCAGCCGCATCCTGCTGGTGGTGCTGCCGCAGCGGGTCTACTTCGGCCTGATGAAGTACGAGCGTTACATCATGCTGGCATTGCTGGCCGCCGTCTGGCTGGGTCTGCTGGATACCCCGCTGTACCATCTGAACAACATCGTGTGGAGCCTGCTGGGCAATGCCACCGGCTACATCGATAAACTCGCCTATGCGGTCTATTATTCCAGCATCGGGACGGTGGTGTGAGCGTGGCAGGAGAACTGACCTTCCATCTGGAAGATTTCGACGGCCCGCTGGAGCTGCTGCTGGCGCTCGTGACCAAACACAAGATGGACCTGCACGATATCCCCATCCTGCAGCTCATCGACCAGTATACGCAGACCGTGGCGCAGGCCGACCCCGACCCGGAAAGCGCCAGCGCCTTTATAGAAATGGCGGCGCGGCTTGTGGAGATGAAAAGCTATCTGCTGCTGCCCCGCAGCGAAGAGGGCGAGCGGCTGAAGCAGGAGTTCACCGGCCAGCTCATCGAGTACGACCAGTGCCGCCGCATGGCGGCTCTTTTGCGGGAAAAGGCCGAGACCGCGCCGGTGTTCGTGCGCCGGCCCATGGAGATGGACTTTGAACCCACCTACGACCTGCATCATTCGCCGCAGGTGCTGGCCGACTGCTGGGCGATGCTCTCCGGCCGCACAAAACTGCGCAAAGAGCCGACCCAGCAGCAGTTCGAGCCGCTGGTCACAGCGCCCATGGTGTCGGTGACCAGCCGGGTGGTGTACATCCTGCGCCACCTCATCAGCGGCACGGCTGCAAAAATGAGCCAGCTGTTCAGCCGCCGCCAGAGCCGCAGCACCAATGTGGCCACCTTTCTGGCACTGCTGGAGCTGGTGCGCGGCGGCCGCGTGACGCTGGACGACGAGGGGCGGCTGACCATGAAGCGGGGCCGCATCCATCGGGACAAGGAGAAAACATGAACCAGAAACAGATCCGCGCCGCAGTGGAAGCCATGCTGTTTGCCTGCGGCGACCCCATCGCGGCGGACAAGCTGGCGCAGGCGGTGCAGCTGCCGCAGCCCAGCGTGGAAGCCGCACTGGAAGGGCTGCGGGAACGCTATGCAAGAGAGGACAGCGGCCTGTGCCTGCTGCACCTGAACACCCGCTGGCAGCTGGCCACCAAGACCGAGTGGGCCGACTGCGTGCGCCGCGTGCTGGACAGCCGCCGTTCGGTGCCGCTGGGGCCTGCCGCCATGGAGACCCTCACCGTCATCGCCTACAATCAGCCTGTGTCCCGCGCTTTCATCGAGCAGGTGCGCGGGGTGGACTCCTCATCCAGCGTGTCCGGCCTGCTGGAAAAGGGACTGATCGAAGAAGCCGGGCGGCTCGATCTGCCGGGACGTCCGGTGAGCTTCCGCACCACCGATACCTTTTTAAGAGTGTTCGGCCTTTCCACCCTCGCCGACCTGCCGCCTGTGCACGGGCAGGGGAGCGCCGAAGCATCCGGAACGGAAAAGGAGGGCTGACCCATGGGCGCATTCTTTGCCGCAATTGGCGCGGTGCTGCTCTTTGTGCTGAAGATCATCGGCATCCTGCTGCTGATCGTCCTGCTCTTAGCGGCGCTTCTGCTTTTGTGCTCCTTCTGCGCCGACCTGTGCTGGGAGCACGGCGTGCTGACCGTAAAGGCCGGGGCGCTGGGCATTACCTTTCCGGTGTTCCAGTACCCGAAGCCCGAGCCGCCCCCGGCACCGGAAAACCCGGCTCCGCCCAAGGGGCTGAAGGCAAAATTCGCCGCATGGCGGGCAGAGCGCAAGCGGAAAAAGGCGGAGGAAAAAGCCCGCAAAAAGGCCGCCGCCGAAGCCGAAAAAGCCAAAAAGCCCGCATCTCCGCGCAAAAAAGGCAAGATCACCCTCGAGATCATCTGCACCATGCTGCGCGGCGCGGGTACCATGACCAAAGCTGTATTCGGTGCGCTGCGCATCACAAAAATTCAGGTGCGGCTGGGCGTCCGGGGTACCGACCCTGCCGACGCTGCCCGCAGCTACGGCAAGCTGCAGGCGTGGCTGTACCCGCTGCTGGGCGTGCTGGATCATTTTATCTGGCTGCAGTTCGACGAGCTGCGCATCCTGCCGGACTTCGGCAGCGAGCAGCCGACGGTGGAAGACCGGGTGTCCTGCCGGGTGAGCGCGCAGGCGCTGTTCATCGTTATTGCGGCGGTGCGGGTGCTGTACGAGTTCTGGCGCAAAAAAGTATTGGACATTTTCCTGTGACCTGTGTTACAATATAAATGGAGCGGTGTGCTCCTGTGTTCAGGTTTTCCCACGGGCGGCAGCCCGAATTGAATCATAAAGGAGAGCTGTTTTATGGCTGAGCATCCTATTCAGGGTCTGATGAACGTTACCATGGAGAAGATCCACCAGATGGTGGACTCCAACACCATCATCGGCAAGCCCATCACCACCGACGACGGCACCACCATCCTGCCGGTGTCCAAGGTCTCTTTCGGCTTTGCATCCGGCGGTACCGACTTTGACGGCAAGAATGCCGCCAACAAGGACCTGTTCGGCGGCGGCTCCGGTGCGGGCGTCAACATCCAGCCCGTGGCCTTCCTCGTGATCAAGGACGGCTGTGTGCGTACCATCCAGCTGACGGACGGCTCCAACAGCATCGACCGCGCCATCAATATGCTGCCCGAACTGGTGGACAAGCTCGCCGCCTTCGTCAAGAAGGACGATAAGGCGCAGCCCGCTGCCCCCGCCGAGGCACCGAAGGCAGAATAAAGGCCAGTTATTATGCCGTTGCCCGGGCGGTGGGCCGGGAGTTTCTCTGAGAACTTTTAGGCGGCTCGCCCTCTCAGTCACCTTCGGTGACCTAGCATGGAATGCCAAAGCCTCCCCCTTTGGGGGAGGTGGCATTGCGTAAGCAATGACGGAGAGGGCGAGGATGCTGCCCATTCAGAACCAATCGCCGTACCCACGGTCTTCCAAACCGTGGTGTTGATATCAGCGCACCGCCCCCGGAGCGGGGAGAGGTGCGCGTTTTGAGCGCCGGGAGGCGCACAAGGAGTTTTTATTATGGCAGAAGAACGTATTCAGAAGATCATGGCCGAGCAGGGTCTGTGCTCCCGCCGCGCCGCCGAGCAGATCATTGCGGAGGGCCGTGTCAAGATCAACGGCCATCCGGTGAAGGTGGGCGACAAGATGGACCCCAACCGCGATGTGCTGCATGTGGATGACGAGCGCATCTATATCAAAAAGGATCAGCAGCTGTATTATCTGGCGCTGTACAAGCCCCGCGGCTATGTGACCACCGCCAGCGACGAGCTGGGGCGCAAGACCGTCATGGATCTGGTCAGCGACATTCCCGCCCGCCTGTATCCGGTGGGCCGTCTGGACAAGGACAGCGAAGGTCTGCTGCTCATGACCAACGACGGTGCCTTTGCGCAGGCTGTCACCCATCCGTCGGGCGGCATCTCCAAGCTGTACCGTGTCACCGTGCAGCCCCGCGCCGATGAGGCCCAGATCCTCAAGCTGAGCAGCGGCGTCGTGCTGGACGACGGCACCAAGACCATGCCCTGCGCCATCAACGTCGTCACAGACGAGCCGGGCCGCACTGTCATGGAGATGACCCTGAAAGAGGGCAAGAACCGCGAGATCCGCCGCATGTGCGAGACGGTCGGCCTTGAGGTGGTGCGCCTGAAGCGCAACGCCGAGGGCGTGGTGAAGCTGGGAATGCTCAAGCCCGGCACCTACCGCGAGCTGACCAAAGCCGAGATCAACGGTCTGCGTGCCGCTGCCGCCAAGGGCCGCGCCCAGACCCGCAGCGCAGCGCTGCAGTCCAAGGCTGCCGAGCGCCGCCCCCGCGGCCCCGTGGGCAAGGGCGGCTCCGGTAAGGGCCGGAAGTGATTTGCGCTGACCCCGGATAACTGCATAAAATGAAAAGGATCTGCAACAGTTTGTCTTTGCTTTTCGGCAATTGACAAAAACTGTTGCAGATTTTTTTGCATTCCGCATCAGTTGAAGAATCGTCATATCTTCATCTAAAAAGTGAACAAAATTGCACCAAGCGCAAAACAATGCCAAAAATAACGTTTCTGCAACGAAAATGTAGAAAATGCAGGCGGTGATATCCCGCTGACCTCGCTGGGCAGACAGAAAACACTTTTGACAACAAAAGTTCATCTCGCTGAAGCGACCCTGTTCTTCGGCGGGATTTGTGCTATAATACAAAAGTAACGCTTTTCCCGTGCAGGTGCGCAGCAGGGGAGAGCGAACTGGAAACAAGGAGTTATTGGAATCATGGAAAGAGAAACTCTGAAGTCCCGTCTGGGCTTCATCCTGCTTTCCGCGGGCTGTGCCATCGGCATCGGCAACGTGTGGA
>ERZ837487.3175-NODE-3175-length-15323-cov-3.197865_pt1 | contig 15323 bp, 19 predicted proteins | sample MGYA00519911_ERZ837487 | MGnify/ENA primary metagenome ERZ837487 (study PRJEB31850, sample SAMEA3708818) | human gut metagenome | biome: human gut; feature: human-associated habitat; material: faeces | place: China | collected 2014 ...
AACATCATGAGGTACTTTTTCAGTTCCTTTTGTATCAATATAAATAGATGTTGGTTCTTTTACACCAATAGCATAAGATAATTGGATTTCAAGTTCATCACACATATCAGCCGCAACAACGTTTTTAGCAATATAACGTGCCATGTAAGCAGCCGAACGGTCTACTTTAGTTGGATCTTTTCCAGAGAAAGCTCCCCCACCATGACGTGCATATCCACCATATGTATCAACAATTTTTCTTCCGGTAAGTCCAGTATCTCCATGAGGACCACCAATAACAAAACGTCCTGTTGGATTGATTAAAACACGATAATCTGTATTCATATCATATTTTTTTACAACGGCATCCATAACATTTTCTTTAACGAATTTTTTAAATTCTTCTTCATTAAAATCATCATCATGTTGAATAGACATTAAAATTGTATCAATCACTGGTTTTTCATCTGTATAATCAATTGTCACTTGTGCTTTCATGTCAGGTCTAGCCCATTTAAAAGTTCCATCATGTCTTAAAGTTGAAGCGTAACGAACTAAATGATGCGCAATTGAAATAGCAAGAGGCATATACCCTTCTGTTTCTTTTGTCGCATAACCAAACATAATACCTTGATCTCCTGCTCCACCAACTTCTTCATTTGTTCCAAGAGCAATATCACTTGATTGACTATCCATGACAACTTCAACTTTACAAGTTCTATAATCCATTCCTTTAGCTTCATCATCATAGCCAATTTCTTTTAAAACATTTCTTGCCACAGCTTCATAATCCACTTTCGCATTTGTAGTAATTTCTCCACCAATAACAACTAAATTTGTTGTCGCAAAACATTCACACGCAACACGTGAGTTAGGATCTTGTTTAAAACATTCATCTAAGATGGCATCACTGATTTGATCACATACTTTATCAGGGTGTCCTTCTGATACAGATTCTGACGTAAATAAAATTCTTTCTTTCATTTTCTTCCTCCTTAAATAACAAATAAAAAAGCTTCCTAAAGAGAAAGCCGTTAGGAAGCTTTCTCTTATTGTTCAAGAATAAACTTGCTCAGTAAAGGCACCTTCTAACATATAGGGTTGCCACCACTTCATCGATCTTCATCTCATGGTTCTTAATAAGAGTCCTTTTTATTTTATTGATATTCTTCTTTTTTTAACGATGTCATTTTCTCTATGAGTTCATCTTCCAAACCAATTTCTTTCAAAATATGAGCGATTTTGATTTGTTGTTCTTTTCGATCATTCAATTTAATCACCTAAAATAAGTGTGTTTCATAAATTGAAATTTATGATGAATTCAACGACTAAAACATAATATTACAAACTCTCTATAAATGCAAGACATTTGTACTATAATGTACTAGAAATATTTTGAACTTCTAAAACACCAGGTACTTCTTCCATTAAAATTTGTTCAACACCATCTTTTAATGTTTCATCAATCATTGTTGTTTGATTTATTAGTTAATACTTTTGTTATTTGACCTTACAAAGATAGATAATCTTTTGATTATCGGCAAGCGTTTAACCAATAAATTTTAGCTGTGTATGCAAATAATGTTTAATGTATATCTTTTAAACTACCATTCATCCATTTGCCATTCTTTCTAATAAAGATTCCAGCCAGATTGGTAGGTATCATAATAACACCTTTGGTTGTTTTGTAGTAGTTGTAATTGGCAGTAGTGTAATTGCAATACGCTGTTTCAGAGCGTAGATTCTTTACTTTGTCTGCATTATATATAAAGCATATATCTTCGCCAAAGAAGTTGACGTACCACGCTGCTTTACAATCGTGAGTATCCTTGACAGCCAGTAGGCTTTTAAGTTTTTCAGTTTCCATTAAATGAGTGGGATAATTAACGTACCGTACATCCCTGCATTTTATTTCAGCTACTATCTTATCTTCGTTGTGTATTAAATAGAAATCTACGGGATTATATCTGCCAGTAGATTCCTTGTATTTGGTTATATTTCCATCTTCTAATAATGACTTGAATAAGTCCCTTCCTTTACGTTCCATTGCTAAAAAGTTATCCATTTGCTAGTAATTTGATTACTAGCCTGTTTCTATATTACATATTCATAAACATTAGCCATTGTGCATTTTCATTACAGGCTAATTAGGTTAATATATTTATTGTCTTGTATTGATAATCCTATCTGCTTCTTTCGTGATGTGTTGCTTAATCTCTTTTACTGTGAATCTTACTAAGTAAGTTGATAATAGTGCTGCTGCAATAAGTGTAATGTAAATCATAATCGTTTATTTAATTGAATGTTGTTTTGGTGTATCTTTACTTGAATACTATCTTTGGTCTATTTTTCTAATTGTAGAATACAGGTCTAGTAGAATATCTGTAATGAGAGTGTTTTCTTCTACAGTCCTAAATCTTTTTCTTTTGCTAAGCTTTTCTGCTGCATTACATAAGTAGAACTTTAATGTTATACTATTTGTGTTATATGGCAATTGGGTAATATTAACGCATTTGTTGTTTTTGTAAAATCTGATACATCCACCTTCTTTGCACAAGGTGGATATGTGTGTTATATCTAAATCTTTAAGTATTTCTATAGCTTTTCGTCCTGCCAGCGAAGCATCCATTTCAAACTTAGCATTTCTAGCTTTTATTTCTTCTTGTGTTTCTGGATGTATATTTAAAATCATAGTATTATTTAATTTTGATGTATTTAATAATATAACCTCTTACCTGCTTACCATCTATTCTTTTTCTACTATCCTCAATAACTGCAAAGTATTTAAAGTCGTCGATTGTAGCCTTACGTTTAATCTCTAAATTGTTATAAATAGTTTGCAAACACTCTTTGATTTTTGTTGATGGAATAAACTCACCTTCTTTGAATGCTGGAATAGTAAGGAGCAGTTTAGCTACTTTGGCTTTATTATCCATCTTATCAGAAATGGCTATTAATAATCTTTGAATGTGTGAAGTATGATAATTCAATTCTCTTATCTGTTCCATACCTAATAATTCATAAGCATCTGAAATATAGCGATATTTTTTCTTTAGTAAGGCAAGCCTTTCATTATCTGACAGGCAGAATGTCATATTGGCTTTTCTTTGTATTATAGTATCGTATTCTTGTATGGCTTCTTTGAATGTCGTTCTGGTTGATTCATTTTTTAATAGTTTGTCAGAAGTTTTGTCTTTATCACAATCAATTGCTAAACCTGCCTTGTTATATTCATCACTCAAATTAACCTGTAAACTATATGTATGATTCAGTACTTTGAAGTTATAAATGTCTAGTTTCATCCTATTGGGGTCGAATATAAATTTTGCAGGTTTATTTTCTTCTTCTACTTTTTCCAAGTAAGGATAAACGCTTTCTTTAGTACCTTCTATCAGTTCTAAGTCATTGTTCAGCTTGGCTACATAAGACTTGGCTTTTCTTTCTTCTTCCAAAACGACCTGTTTGTATTCATCGAAAGTCAGGTTCTTATTGTATCTGGTCGCTTTATAAAGATGAGTAATTGAATCAAAATACTGTGTATCTCTGATTCTGCCTGCTATCTGTCTAACTTGTGTACTTATATCTAATAAAGTTTGTGCTCTGGAGCTTTCTGATACTATATATATCTTACCATCTCTATCAAATAAGTCACAGCCTTCAAAACAAGTTGAAGTATAGAAATTTATTTTTTTAACAGGACTGGTTGTTTCACTATTAGTAACACCTTGACAAGTATTCTTGTATGTGGCATTATTCTTACTGAAAATAACTCTAGTATTCTCGTTGGTAAGGTTGCAAGCCTTAATAATAGTAGCAATAAATTCAACTGAATTTACGAATAAGTGCACATTGCCAAATACTTTTCCATCTAAAAATTCATTTACTATCTTTTTAACGGTAGCACCTACCTGCTTGCATTGAATTGCGTTTACCTTGACATCTGCTTTTAATTCCCATTCTATTTTATAAGTTGGAATCTCCTTTAATTCTTCCAGCATTAAATCATACTCAATAGGTGTCGCAGTCAAGAAAGACCATTCTTTAAATTTGCTATATTCATTCAAAACGGTTCTCACTGCCTTGTTTCTAAATACGTATTCAATAAATAGCAGGTGTAGTTCATCTATCAGTAAGAAGTAGCTGTAGCCAATAACATCAATAACTTTGCTTAGACTGTCATAAGTGCATATAATTTTCTTAGCTCCGTTTTTACCATTTATATAAGATTGAATATCCTGTTTAGTTATACCTTCATAAACGCCAAGTACGTTTAAACCAGCCTTGTTATATTTTTCCATCTTATTCTTTATGAGTGACACAAACGGTACACATACTATAGTATCTTTTTCGTTTTCTAAAGCAATTGATGTGCCACCACAGCCAACTTTGCCTTTATCTATTAAATATCCAACTGGTAAGCCGTTCTTTTTGAATTGTGGCACTTCACCTAAATATTTATATTCTTTTGGGATTGTAATGTTTGCCATTAATGTAATTTTTAAAATTTATTGGGTAAGTCAAAAATCTGGAGTTTAGAAATATCTGTAGTTAAAAAAAGGTGTTGTGACATTTTTATATTTTTCTTCTATAGAAATTCGGGGTTTCGCTACCAAAAAATGTCACACCCTAGATAAAATAATAAGCGTATCACTACGCCTATTATTCGCTGTTTCAATTTACTAATTTAAGAAAATGCAGAGGAAAGCTGCATTTTTAACAATGGAATCCCAAAGGGATTATATGAATTATGAAAAATGAATCAAAAAGAAGGAACTAGCTACTATTATTCACTAGTTCCATATTTTAGTCAGAATTTCGCAACAATAGAAGCATTTATGATAGTAGCTGCTTCTTCTAATTTGCTGATACAAAGATAATAAAACTTTTTGACTATAAAAACTGGAAGATACACAAATTTGAAAAATAGTGTACAGGTGTTTCTAAGCTCTGTATTTGCCTACCAGATGTGCGTGAATGCTGGATGAATGAAGGTAAAGTATGTCTTTTTATCATTTCTTTCCAGTATCTCGTTTTCAAGGGCAAAGTATATGCTATCGTGCTGTATGCTTACTTCGTGGACTATCCGATTAAGTGAGAGGTCTACAATATTAGTACCAATTCTGGTGTATGATTTAAGCCGTATAAGTGCTCCTAATTGGTTCTTATTGCCATTGATGTTAAGCAGGGCTGAATCTACAGTAATATATAGTCTATCAGGTTCTGTGTAGCTGTATGTGTTATATGTTCCAGTTCTATCTATTACTAAGTATCCTAGCTCATCAAATTTCTTTAAATGCTTGAATACAGTAGTTTCACCTATACCACAGGTACGTACTACATCTTTAATTGTTGCATCTGGATTATTGGCTATTGTTACTAGTGTACAGAAGTAGGTGAATGCTTCATTATTTGTAAGATTCTGAATGTATTGGATGTTTAATTTAATTTTCATAGGTGAGATGTGATATTTATTGTTTTAATATATTTATATTTGCATCTAAACTTAATTGTTGTAATTATGGAAGATAAGAAAAATAAAAAGTGCTTTATAATGATGCCTATTAGTGATGCAGAAGGCTATGACAAGGGGCACTTTACGAGAGTGTATGAACATCTTATAAAGCCTGCTGTTATGGATGCTGGTTTTGAACCAGTACGGGCAGATGATACATCAAAGGCTAATTTTATAGTAGTTGATATACTAAAGCAGATACTTGATTGTGATATGGCTATATGTGATTTAAGCTCTAGAAATCCTAATGTATTTTATGAACTTGGCATTAGGCAGGCTTTTAATCTTAAGACTGTTTTAATAAAGGATAGTAAGACTGTAATGCCTTTTGATATATCTGGAATAAGAACATTACCTTATAGTGAAACTCTTAGAATAGATGAGGTTAAGAAAGCTATTCCAGAGATGGCTAAATGTATAAAAGAAACATATGATGCTGATATTAAAGAGGTTAATTCGTTGTTGCAGTTGCTTTCAATAGAAAAACCAGCAGCCTTGCCAGAGAAAATAACTTTAACACAAGATTCTAGTATAATATTAGGCGAAATAAATAAATTGCATAAGAGGATTGATGTTTTAGCTACAAATGGAAACTACTTCGTAAAACTTCCTAATGGTGAAACAGCTCAAGTTGGTAATGAACTTTATGATAATAACTTCAATTCTGTAGGGGTTTTGGTTGGAGAAACATCGTATAGTATTATACTTAGAGATAATGAAAATAATATAGAAAATATACCCAAAAATAGTGACTTAGGTAAAGTGCTTACAATCTTTCCTTTCTAAAGACGGCAGTGTCCACAATTTTGTGTAAATGGCAATATGATTCAGTTGTAAGTTTCCTCTTATTTATAGGCAGTGTCCACAATTTTGTGTAAATGAGAAAACAGGATTCAGGTATATATTCCCTTATATCTGGATTCTGTTTCCATTTACACAAAATATTTTATAATGCCAAATCTTTTTTAGTATGTAAATGTTTTCTGGAATGGCACTGTTCACATATAGACATTAAATTATCTGGATTATAAGCCACTTCTTTGCGTTTCATTCCTTCATAATTCATAAAGCTGTCTATATGATGGATGTGAAACGCAGGAGTGATTACACCTTTGGATAAGCATACTTCACATAATGGTGACTGCATTAGTTTGCTAGCTCTAAGTTTGTGCCATCTGTCAGTATTATAAATCTTCTGTCTTTCTATCCTGTTATTTGATGGATTATGCTGTTTCTTCGCTTTCTTTAGATATGGCATTATTGTAGTATTCTGTAGGTATTATATATTCTCCATTTTCCGTAGCTATTTCCAGTGGAAATATCTTTTTCTTCATCATATAGCTTTGCAGTTGTGCATATTTTCTGGCTGTATAGAACTGTATCTTTACTAATTCCAGAACGGCTTCTTCCGTTACTTTATCCAGTCCCATTTCCAAACATTTGATTATAGCTTTATGAAGTAAATCTTCTACAGTTTGGGACATATAGATAACATCTTTATAATTATCGGCACATTGCTTTAGTAAATCTGGGTAGTGCTTGGCTATGATAGCCATAATTTGCTTATGTTGTGATGAAAGTGGTTTGGCTATTGCTGGATTATAGCTGTACTGGTCGTATTGTGGTTTCCAGTTAATCTTCTTATCTAATTCTTCTGTTGATATGTGAAATATCTGCGCTGTTTTATCTATTCCATAGTCATATATATACTGTTCTAATACTTCTTTACTTGGGATTGTCTTTTTCATTTTTAAATCGTAGGTAGTCATTCATTGTTTGCCTGTTGTAGCCATAGAAGTCTTTCAGTATTGCTTCTACCAGTTTTTCCCTATCTAACTTGTTGTCTGTCTCTTTATATTTGTCTATTAAGTCCAGATTCCTGTCAAAGAAATCAGCGATTATCAATCTTAATATTTTAGACCTGTCTTTCTTTAATAAATCGCATAGTTCATTCAGTAGCAGTTCCGTATTCAGGTCTATTTTAAACTTAATTTCTATCGGATAATTACACGTTCTTTCCATAGTGTTTGATTTTTAATTCTATACAAATTTACTGAAATAAAATAGGGTGTCAAAATGAATGTATTACATTCTTAATTAATTGTGTTATAGTCTCTTTATGTGTAGTTGAGTACCTTTTTAGCTTTACTATTTAGAAAATAAAAAACGTAATACTATGAAGAAATATTCAATTCCCAAAGGTATAGAGAAAGAAGCTGCTGAATACATACAAGGAGTACTTGCAGAACTTGAAAATAGAGGTGTTTTAGAGAATATAGATAATGCTGCCTTAGATATGCTGGCAAGAAATTACAGCACATTTATCAAGGCATCCAAACAGTTGGAAATAGACGGTTTGACAGTCACCAGTGATAGAGGTAATATAGCACCACATCCATTGGTAAAAGTTGCAAAGGATGCACAAACACAGGCTATGAAAGTTATGTTGGAATTTGGACTGACAGCCAAAGCACGTACCAAATTACCAAAGATGGATAAAACGGATGACGAGGAATCCACACCATTAGAACAGTTCATTGTTACTGGTAAGAAAGAAGTTAGATGATGAAACTTTACTATGAGTATGCAAGTAAGGTTCTTAATAATGAAATAGTAACAGGCGATACAATAAAACTGGCTTGTAAGAGATTCCAGAATGACTTATTGAGGGATGATTTGGAGTTTAGGGAAGATGTAGTAGACAGGGCTATTAGCTTTATTGGCACTTTGAAACATTATACAGGCAAGCACGCTGGCAGTAACTTCATACTGGAAGGCTGGCAACAGTTTATTATAGCTAATATACTGGGATTTTACTGGAAGGGTACAGGAACTAGGAGATTCACCAGTTCATACATAGAAGTATCCAGAAAGCAAGGTAAGACTGCTTTAGCTGCCGCTTTATGTTTGTATTATCTAATTGCTGATGGTGAAGATGGTGCAGAAGTCTTGCTGGCAGCAAACAGTAAGGAACAGGCAAAGATAGCTTTTGATATGTGTTCCAAGTTTAGTAAGGGACTGGATACCAAAGGCAAATATTTGACAGCTTACAGGGCTGATATTCTGTTTAAGGCTACTAATAGTAAATTGAAGGTACTTGCTGCTGATGATAGCAAACTGGATGGATTTAATGCCAGTTTCGGTTTACTGGATGAATACCACGCTGCCAAGACAAGTAAGGTAAGGGATGTAATAAAATCCAGTATGGGTATGCGTGAGAATCCACACCTGTGTACTATTACTACTGCTGGATTCGACAAAACTTTACCTTGTTACCAATTAAGAACCGTAGCTATAGAAGTGCTGAATGAGTTAAAATCAGATGATGAAATGTTTATTGCCATCTATTCTTTAGATGCTGATGATGATTGGAGAAGTGAAGAGAACTGGATGAAAGTTGCACCTAATTTGAATGTCACTGTTACTTCTAAATACATTAAAGGACAAGTACAACAGGCTATTAATAATCCTTCTGATGAAGTGGGGGTACGTACCAAGACACTTAATCAATGGTGTGACAGTGCTACAGTCTGGCTGTCTGATGAAAGTATTATTAAGTGTACACAAGCAGTAGACCTGTCAAAGTTTAGGGGATTACCCTGTTATGTTGGAGTGGATTTAGCTGCTACCAGTGATTTAACTGCTGTATCTTATTTAGTCGTTGATAGTGATAAATACTATTTTAAAACTCATTACTACCTTCCTGAATCGGCACTTACAGACAAGACAGACAAGGAACTTTATAAGCTATGGAAAAGGGCTGGTTTACTTACTGTTACTGCTGGTAATGTTACTGATTATGATTACATAACTACTGATATGCTTAAATATTCAGAAGTAGTTAATATACAGGCTGTAGGATATGATAAGTATAATGCTACACAGTGGGCTATTGATTCGACAGAAAAAGGATTGCCACTTGAAGAATACGCACAGACATTAGCCAACTTCAATAAGCCTACCAGAGAGATGGAACGGCTTATATTATCTGGTAAGGCAGTAATAGACAACAATGAAATAAACAGGTATTGCTTTAGGAATGTGACTTTGAAGTCAGACCATAATGGCAACATCAAACCTAACAAACAAGTAGACAAAAAGAAGATTGATGGAACTATATCTATGATACAGGCTTTAGGTATGTATTTACAAGTACCACACTACACAAACCAAATATTTACATTTTAATGAAATTCAATTTCCATCCATTTAAAAAGAAAGAAGCTAGACAAGAAGAACGTAGCTACAACTTTCTTTCAGATTCTCTATTTTATAATTCAGCTACTACATATTCAGAATCAAAAGCTATGTTGCTATCTGCTGTTTACAGATGTGTAGACGTGATAAGTGATTCTGTAGCACAGTTGCCGTTAGAACCGTATTATGTAGATGATGAGGGCTTTAAAACCAAGTTTACCAAGCATCCTACATACTGGTTATTAAACAGAGAACCGAACGACCAAATGAGCAGATTTACTTTTATCAAGACACTAGTTACCAGTGTGCTTCTTACAGGTAATGGCTATGCTCTTATTAACAGAGATGAAAAAGGTGATGCCAAAGAACTGATATTTCTAAAATCAGATTCTGTATTAGTCACTTTTAAAAACGGCAAGAAGATGTACAACATTACAGGGATGAATCAACTGGTAGAAGCTATCAATATGATTCATATCCTGAATTTCAGCTATGACGGGATTACAGGCATAAGCACTTTGAAGCACGCTAGAAATACATTAGGGTTAACTGCTGATTCAGAAGCGCACGCAGAAGGATTTTTCAAAGGAGGTGCTAATCTGGCTGGCATTATCAAAGTGGAATCCTCATTGACTGCACAACAGAAGCAGGACATTAAAACAGCTTGGAGTAGTGCTTTTAATTCTATTACTGGTACTCCTAATGGCGTGGCTGTAATGGAAGGCAATATGACTTTTCAGCCTATAACAGTGAATCCGTCTGATGCACAATTACTGGAAACCAGACAGTTTAATGTGATTGATATTTGCAGATTCTTCGGTGTGTCACCAGTCAAGGCATTTGATTTGTCCAAGTCCAGTTATAGTACAGTAGAAGCTACTCAACTAGCTTTCTTGACTGATACGCTTTCACCACTACTGGAAAAGATAGAACTGGAATTTGAACGTAAACTGTATAAGCCGTCTGAAAGGAATAATATAGATGTTCGTTTTGACACTTCCGTTCTTCTTCGAGCAGATAAGGCAAGTCTGGCTAGTTATTATAATACGCTGTTCCAGATTGGTGTGATTACTCCAAATGAAATCAGGAAGAATTTAGATTTGCCAGCTATTGAAAACGGTGACAAGTCATTTGTACAGGTGAATGTACAGACATTAGATAAAGCGGTTACTAAGCAAACGGAAAAAGACGATGAGGTATATAATCAAGGGGAATGATTTTAGCTTTACTTGGACTATAAAGGATTGCAACGGCTATGTAGATTTATCTGCTGTTACTGATTTGGAAGTGATGTATCAACATTCTACAGTTCCATCCAAGAAATATGTAGCAGATGCCAGAATAGTTGATATAGTCCTTAAAGAGAGGGAAGAAGATTTAGGGGATACTGTTCTTTATGACAGTACTTTAGTGAAAGGTATTGAGTTTGAAGTAACAGCCGAACAACAGCAGGAAATGCTTTTGGGAGACTATAATGTTATCTGTACATTTATAAAGAATGATGATAGTCACTGCTATAAAATGATTAGGGCTTATACCATAGTAGCAGATAAAGATGGTCTTAAATATTGCTGTTCTGAATCAAAGGAAAGACTGATTAAGCTAAGTCAGTTGATAAATGATATGGGATTTATCACCAGAGATGATTTGCCTACCAAAGTAAGCGAGTTGCAAAATGACTGTAATTATGTCAATATAAATAGTGTACCTACTAAACTTAGTCAATTAGTGAATGATAGAAACTTTGCTTCCAAAGATGAAGTTCCCAAATATACAACGGAGCTTTCCAATGATGCACAGTTTACCAATGTTGTAGACTTGGCAAAAAAGGTTGATAAAGAATCTGGCAAAGGATTATCTACTAATGATTATACTAATGAAGATAAAACCAAACTTACTAATTTATCTGATTTTGATTCGACAGGCATTAATAAGGAACTGAAGGAACTGGAAGAAGCACTGGCTGCTAAAGCTGATACTAGTGAAATTCCTAATTTCACGTCTGATTTAATAAATGATTCCAAGTTCGTAACAAGTTCCGATTTACTTGCTGAAAATGTAGGATATGATAGTACAACAGTGAAAGACACATTGGATTCATTGCTGTATGAAGCTATTAATATAACTTCATTTACTAGCAATGTAGAACCTGTACAGGAAATAGGAACTAACATTAACAGTATAACACTTACTTGGAAATTAAGCCAGCCAGCAACGGAACAATTTATTAATGATGTACCTGTGACAGGCAGTTCTTTCACATTTGATACTCCATTCAACAGCAACAAATCATTCACATTAAAAGTAAATGATGGAACTACCATCAAATCTAAAACTATTGATATTAAGTTTATGAATAATATATATTACGGTGTATCATCTTCTACTACTTATAATTCCAGCTTTATTGAATCTCTTACAAAAGAACTACGGCAAGCTACAGAAATGAATTTCAGAGTAAATGCAGGCAAGGATGAATATATCTGCTTTGCATATCCTTCACATTATGGAGAAGCCGTATTCAGTGTAGGTGGATTTGAAGGAGGGTTCAGAGAAGTAGCCAAGTTCTATTACACTAATGAATCAGGATATAATGAACAATATACAGTTTACTGCTCTGATAATCCCTGTCTGGGAGATACTAGGGTGAAGGTAATATATGTATAAGGGATTACTACGATACTATGAAAGAAACACGAAATTGTAAAATTGAAAAAAGAAACGAAGATTCTAGAATTGTTGAGGGGTATGCAATAGTATTCAATTCTGAATCTAGAGATTTAGGAGGGTTTACAGAAGTTATAGAACCTACGGCATTGGAAGGAGTGCTACAACAGTCAGATATTTTATGCCTTTTGAATCATAATGAAGACAGAGGTATTCTGGCACGTTCTAAATATGGTGCAGGTAGCCTGAAACTGGAAGTTGATTCTACAGGGCTTAAATATAGCTTTGAAGCACCCTGCACAAATCTGGGAGATGAATTGTTGGAAGGTTTAAAGAGAGGTGATATTACTACTTCATCTTTTGCTTTTACTATTGATTCCGATACTTGGACAAAGAAGGATAATGGTTCTTATATCAGGACTATCAATAAGTTCAAAGAACTGTTTGATGTATCACCTGTCTATAAAGAAGCGTATCCTGATACGAGTGTAGCACTTAGAAAGCTGGAATCATTCGATAAAGAAGATTTGACTGATTACTATATGGAGCTAAGACACAAACTACAATAAGGAACACTTTAGAACTGTTAGACAAAAAAGAACAGTTAAAGCAACGGGCAGAGGAAATAGTTTCCAAAGCAGAAAAGGAAACCAGACGGTTAAATGAAGGTGAACACGCTGAATTTAATTCTATCACCGTTGAACTGGAAGACATAGATAAGGAAATAAGAAAGATTGCAAGCGAGACAAAACTAACAAACACAAATAATACATCTATGAAAAAAGAGAAGTTTTCACTTTTAAAGGCTATTAATGACGTAGCCAATAGCAGACAACTGGACGAAAGAGCGCAAGAAGTTGTATCTGCTGGTATTGCAGAATTTAGAAAATCAGGACAGAACTATTCTGGACAAATCGTATTACCGATTGAGGAAAGAGGTGATATACAAGCAACTGTAGAAGGTGCAGGACAGGAAACCGTAGCAGAAGATAAACTGGCTCTGTTAGAACCATTGAGAGCTAATTTAGTAATGGTTAAAGCTGGTGCAAGCTATCTGTCTGGACTGGTAGGTAATGTTTCTATTCCTGCTTATTCTGGAAGTAATGTTAGCTGGGCTGGTGAGGTAGCTGCTGCTACGGACGGTGCAGGTGATTTCAGTGAAGTGAATCTAGAACCAAAGAGACTTACCGCTTATGTAGACGTTTCCAAACAATTCCTGATTCAGGATTCTGCCAGTGCAGAAGAGATGCTTAAACGTGATATTGTAAATGCTATTTCGGACAAACTGGAAGCCACTATTTTGGGTAGTGCTGCTGGTTCTGCTACTATGCCTGCCGGTATCTTTAATGGCGTTACTCCTGAAACAAAGGATATTACTTATAAGAGATTGGTTGATATGGAAACTGCACTAGAAGAAGCTAATGTAGCAGGAAACAAGTGTTTCATTGTATCGCCATCTGCAAAAGGTATTTTGAAAACGACTGCTAAAGATGCTCTTTACAATGTAACTGACGGTGGTGTACATACCTGTGTTGGTTGTGCTGGTTGTCTGATGGAAGAAAATGAAGTGAACGGTTATCCAGTATATTGTACATCTAATGTTACCAGTAAAGGTGTTGTAATGGGACACTTTGAAGATTTTGTTATTGGACAATGGGGTGGGATTGACTTAACAGTAGACCCGTACACACAAGCAGCTAACGGTAAAGTAAGATTGGTTATCAATGCATATTTCGATGCAAAACCAAGAAGAACAGGTTCTTTCCAAAAAGCTATCTTGAAATAATATGTACGTCAAACTGGAAGAAGCTAAGAAGCACCTTCTTTTGGATGATTCTTTCAAGGATGATGATTTATATATACTTGGATTGATTGATGTTGCAGAGGATGCAGTAGCACGCAATTTGAATCTGAAACTGGATGAATTGGCAGTGGATGGGGAATTTACCCCACCTGCTGTTATTCACGCTATTCTGCTGCTGATTGGTAATCTATACGCCAATCGTGAGCCAGTATCTTATTCATCCGTTAATAAAGTGCCATATACATTTGACTATCTAATTTCACTTTATAAAAACTACAAAGAAGTATGATTGATTATATACATAATAGAGACGGTAGGGCAACATCTACACAGGTTAGTAGAATGGATGATATAACAGAGGATGTATTCACACCAGAATTTTATTTTCTCATTAAAAATACCAATGATAATGAAGTAACTGTAGAAATTAGACCTGCTGGACAAGAGAAGTTTATAACTACGGTTCTTTATCCTGGCTGGAATCCTGAATTATGTAGTGCAGTAAGAATAAGCGGTGAAACTGGATTACAGTACGGCTATTAATACTATATACTATGAGGGCAGGGCTACTGACAGAGACAATATTACTACAGGAATCAGTACCTGTTAAAAATGAGTTTGGGGCTACTTCTATGGAATGGGTAGACTATCTGCAAACAAGAGCCAACATTAAGTTTAATTCTGGTAACAGGGTTAATCAGAATAATGAAATATTTACTTCTTATACACTTACTTTCACAATCAGGTACTATCATAAGGTAAACGAGCAAATGAGAATTATCTATCAAGATAAGAAGTATAGGATATTGGCTATCAATTCAGACAGGACAAAACAATCCACAGAAATCATAGGAGAGCTTATTAATGAATAACGGTGTAACTGTAGACGCTTCACAGGTACTAAGAATGTTTAGTGAACTTAATAGCAGACAGCAAAAGAATGTGTATAAGAATGCACTACGGAAAGCTGGACGAATTTTGCAAAAGGAAACGAAAACACAACTAAGAAGCGTAGTAGGTAAGACAATAAATCATAAGAATAGATGGGACGGTAAAACTTTAGGCAGTGGAATAAAACTAAAGGTTGATAAGAAAGCTACAGAAGCGAAGGTTCATATAATGGGGGACTTTAGGTTAAAGTTCTTTGAACTTGGAACAACTACC
>ERZ837487.3184-NODE-3184-length-15289-cov-6.559341_pt1 | contig 15289 bp, 16 predicted proteins | sample MGYA00519911_ERZ837487 | MGnify/ENA primary metagenome ERZ837487 (study PRJEB31850, sample SAMEA3708818) | human gut metagenome | biome: human gut; feature: human-associated habitat; material: faeces | place: China | collected 2014 ...
AACGAGAAACATTACAGAGAATAATTCCTAAACAAAAAGCGTTAGTCTTTGTAGAATTTGAATAGGATTTTGCAAAAATAGCCCCAGTATTTATGCGGGTTCCAAGCAAATTCCGTTACTTTTTGGCAACGGATTGGCAACATTCCTGCAATATCCGTTGAATAAAATTTTATTTCTATAACATAAAAACCTTACTGATGAACTGTTTCCAAAATTGGAAAGAGCAGTCAGTAAGGTTTTTTCTTATTGCATTTCTTTATTGATTCTCTTTTTTCAGTGCCTTGATGAGTTCGTCAGAGAGTTTCAGAGACGGAACCTTTGCCCGAATCTCAAAGGTGTCCAATTCCGGATAGTTATATCGCCAGTTATCGTATTCTTCCTGGCTGATCTCTCCAGCTTCCAGTTTTGCAGCCATTTGCTGCCATGCATGAAAAGGTTCGAACAGATGCTGATATTCTTTGTGCTTCCGGTCAAGTCGGAGGCAGAGTTCTCCGTCAATTTCTCCGATCTTAATGCCATACATATCTTCCAGTGCAAAGAGGGTGTGCATGAGACCAAGATAGGAATCAATATTCGGAACATTGATGGCTCTGGTGCTGACATCGAAGATCTGTGCCATTTCTTTGACTAGATCAGCTTTAGGGGTTCTGGCTTCTGTCTCGTACTGCGCCACACGGACATCCGAAGTCTTTCCAAGGAATCCAAGAAGTTCGCCAAGCTCCTTCTGCTTCATACCTTTTCTGTTTCTGAAAAATTTAATACGTTTTCCAAATGCCATAGGGATCTCTCCTTTTTCTGAAATCTTTTATTCGTTTTTGAATATAAGTTCCTACCGTGGTGCAATGAATAGGAACTGGTGGTTAACGATATTTGTTTAAATCAGTATAGCATATGGAAAAATAAGACGCAAGATAAACTTAAACAAAAAAATTTAATTACTGACGATTGAACCACTTGACTTAACGGAAAATAGTTAATATAATACAATTGAAACCTAACTAAATAACGTTAAGTTAAAGAAAATTTGAAAGAGAGGTTGTATAAGGTGCCTTGAAAGTTTGGATAAGTAGAGGGGTTTTTCCTCGAAGATGATGCGGAAGGAGGTGGATGGAATGTCTGAATTAAAGAATGGATTTCTGACTGCGGAAGAGGTAATGGATATTTTACAGGTCAAGCAGTCAAAAGCATACCAGATTATCCGCCAGCTGAATAAAGAACTCAGCGGAATGGGACTGATTACAGTGCCGGGGCGTGTGGATGCCAATTATTTCAAGAAAAAATTGTTTTATGAAGAAAAATAGGAGGTACTTAAGATGGCTGTATATCAGGAAAAAGACAAAGGTACATGGAGAGTGGTGTTCCGGTACACCGATTTTACCGGGGAAAGAAAGCAGACGCAGAAACGTGGCTTCAAGACCAAACGGGAAGCGACTGCATGGGAACATGAGATGATGCTCCGAAAAGGAAATAAGCTGGATATGACATTTGAGAGCTTTTATGAGATTTATTCCGAGTATAAACGCCAGAGGGTGAAGGAAAGTACATTTGAGACGAAAAGCCACATTGTGCGGACAAAAATCCTTCCTTACTTTGGAAAACGGAAGATCAACGAGATCACCGTGGCGGATGTGATTGCCTGGCAGAATGAGATGATGGCATACCGGGATGAAAAGGGTAAACCCTATTCCGTGGATTATCTGAAAACGATTCAGGCACAGCTTACAGCAATTTTTAATCATGCGGTGAACTATTATAATCTGCCCTGCAATCCGGCAAGACAGGCAGGAAGTATGGGAAAAGAGGTTTCGAAGGAAATGAGGTTCTGGACAAAGGAACAGTATCTGAAATTTGCCGAGGCAATGATGGACAAGCCCAGATCCTATTATGCCTTTGAGATGCTGTACTGGACCGGAATCCGGGAAGGGGAGCTGCTTGCCCTCACTCCGACAGATTTTGAATTTGAAAAACAGACGGTGCGGATCAATAAAACGTACCATCGGATGAAAAAGCAGGACATTATTACTTCGCCAAAGACAGCGAAAAGTAACCGGATCGTTGTAATGCCTGAGTTTCTCTGTGAAGAGATGCGGGATTACTTTCAGATGTATTATTCCCTGGCACCGGATCAGAGGATATTCCCATTTTCCAAATCCTATCTGAAACATGAAATGGAACGGGGATGCAAAGAGACAGGAGTTCCGGTTATTCGAATCCACGATCTTCGCCACAGCCATGTTTCCCTGCTGATTCATATGGGATTTACTGCTCTTGCCATTGGAAACCGTGTGGGACATGAAGCAGAAAAAATCACGTACCGGTATGCACATTTGTTCCCAACGGTACAGACAGAGATGGCGAATAAGCTGGATGTGGAACGGATGGAGAAGGAGGATGAAATCTGATGGAGAGAACGTTAGACGCAAAAGGACGATGGAGAAACCGGGCGGTGGGATTCCGGGTATCCGAGGAAGAAGCGAAAATGATTGACTGTATGGTGGCATTATCCGGGCTTACTAAACAGGAGTACATCCTGAGAAAATTGATGGACTGGGAAGTGACTGTGCAGGGAAATCCGAGAGTGTACAAAGCTCTGAAAAATCAGATGCAGCAGATTTACGGGGAACTGAAACGGTTGGAAGCATGTAGTGAAGAAAATGAAGAACTGCTTCAGACCATCCAGATGGTTGCTGTGACATTGAATGGGATGAAGGAGGAACCGCAGCATGTGGAATTCCCGGACCATCCCTGAAAAAGAAAATGCCCCTGCTGGTAACAAGGACATTTCTCACACGCTTAAAAACTTATGCAGGCTCTGGTAAAGCCTCATAGACAAAACTCAATCCTTACGGGAGAAGTCTGCCTATACGCATATAGCTTTATGTGTAGTATAGCAAAGTTCTCCTGTGACGGAAAGAGGGAAAATTACGGAATTTGATAACAAAGGATACAGGAGGACGTACATGAACATTTTTCAGGAAATGAAAGAACGTGTCACCGCAAGGCAGGTGGCAGAAAGATATGGATTAAAAGTGAGCCGGAACGGGATGGCGCGCTGTCCGTTCCATAATGACAAGCACCCCAGTATGAAGATTGACCAGAATTATTACTGCTTTGCCTGCGGTGCAAAAGGAGATGCAGTCAATTATGTGGCGGTGCTGTTTGGATTATCACAGTTCGAAGCAGCGAAGAAGATCAATGATGATTTTTCTCTGGGGATTTCAATCGAGAACACAGGGATAAGAAGAAAACAAAATTCAGGTGTCAGGGAAAAAGAGAAGATTCCAACAAAAGAGGAACGGATTCAATTTGTCCAAAAGAAAATTGGCGGATGGGTAAAGGATGCTGTGAATGTATTGCTGCGGTATCTGCGATGGATGGAATTCTGGAAGGAATTTTACAAGCCGGAATCTATGGAAGCGGAATGGAATCCGTTATTTGTTGAAGCCTTACAGAATGAAAGCAAGATCAGTTATCTGGTGGACATGCTGATGTTTGGAACGGATGAAGAGGTTCTGGATTTTTCCAGAACGGACGGGAGAAGGTGAAGCGGTATGAACAGAGAGTTGCAGAATATGAGCGAGGAGTTCTTGCAGAATTTAGAGGAGATTGTGGAAACGGAGCTTCTGACAGTGGAGGATATCAGAAATCGTCTGGATGTTACAGAAAAGGGGAAAATCCGGCAGTCCATTCAGAACTGCAAATATGCGTTGGAGCATGATCCGTGTCTGAAAGGAGTTATCTGCAGAAATGAAATGACCTGTCAGATTGACATCATGAAGAAAATGCCCTGGAAAAGGCGTGGTGTCCATATGACGGACACCGATATGAACAATCTTGCTTTATATCTGGAGAAGAATTATGGACTGACCAGTGACCGGGTAATTGCAAAAGCGATAGATATCGTAGCGAATGAAAACAGTTTTCATCCGATACTTCAATATCTGGAAAGCCTGAAATGGGATGGCATTCCGAGGATTCAGCATATGCTGACATATTTCTTTGGAGCAGAGGACATTGCATATACCGGCGAGATCATGAAGATGCATATGATGGGTGCTATCCGCAGGCTGTATGAGCCGGGAGCCAAATATGACATCATGCTCTGTCTGGTCGGAGGGCAGGGAACCGGAAAATCCACGTTCTTCCGCTATCTGGCAATCAAAGATGAATGGTTTACGGACGATATGAAACGGATTGATGATAAGAAGGTTTATGAATATCTGCAGGGACATTGGATCGTGGAAATGTCAGAAATGAATGCAGTGGCAAATGCAAAAAGTATTGAAGAGACAAAATCGTTCCTGAGCCGGCAGAAGGATATTTATCGTATTCCATATGAAAGGCGGGCAGAGGACAGATATCGCCAGTGTGTCTTTTGCGGTACTTCCAACGACCTGAATTTCCTTCCATTTGACCGTACTGGAAACCGGAGATTTGCTCCGGTCAGGGTATTTCCCGAAAAAGCGGAAACCACCATTTATGAAAATGAAGCGGAATCCAGATTATACATTGTCCAGGCATGGGCAGAGGCAATGGAAATCTACCGAAGCGGAAACTATCCGTTGACTTTTTCACCGGAGATGGAGTATCACGTTAAGCTGCTTCAGAGAGAATTCATGCCGGAGGACACTCAGACAGGTATGATCCAGGCATTTCTTGATGCATACGAAGAAGATTATGTGTGTTCGACTATTATCTATCAGCAGGTATTTCATCAGGAAGGAATTGTTCCAAAATGGCAATCAAAAGAAATCGGAGATCTGATGGACAACGAGATTATTGGGTGGACGAAACATGGCAATCACAGATTTGGTGGTGCTATCGGTACGCAGAGATCCTGGAAACGGATTCAGCCGAAAAAAGATGAGGAAGGATTCATGAAAGTGGATGAAAACATGGAACTCCCCTTTGATTAAGTATTACTTTTAAAATGTTTTTAGCCCTGTTCACAGGTTTCTGTTTACAAATATCTGGGTGGAATGTGAACAGAAAAGTGTGAACAGGAGCGAAAAAACTTTGAAAATAAAGCAGAAACAATATATAGCCCGGAAACGGGCATCAATAAAAATGGCGGATACGCCAATTAGAAATAACCAGTCACCAGAAGAGATAGAATAATCCGGGTATGATAAACAGAGCCCTCGGCGATTGAGAGCGAAATACACCCATCGCACAAGCTAAAGCTTATACTCTGTGTCTTTCGTCCTCCCGGATGGCCTCGCAGGGGCGGGTTTTGCCTTGCTAAAGTATTCTATAAAAGCGAATAGATGTGGTGATTTCTGATAGTAGCGTATCCGCCGGAAAGGAGGAAGTGTGAACAGGCGAAATCATAGTTTTGTGATGGAAAGCAAGCTGCATGATGTAAAAGGTAGAGTGGATTATATCAGCAGCCCCAAGCGGCAGGAAAATCTGTATGCTGTCTTTTCCAATGTGGAGGACAGCTACTGGGATCTGCTTGCGGAACAGAATCAGCGGGACTTTGCAAAAAGCGGAACAGAGGGAACGTGTATTGAAGCCAGGGAGCTGATTATTATGTTACCGCCGAGTCTGATCGAGTATGATCATAAACTATTGCTGAAGTATATAACTTCAGTTTTTCTGGAGAAATATGATGTAGGGTGCTGTGCGGCATTGCATCATAATAAGAGCAAAACCAATCTGCATATTCATTTGATTTTCTCCGAGCGGGAGATTCGGCAGGAAGTGGAGCGGAAAATTGCCAGCAGAAATATGTTCTATAATGAAAAGGGAAAGCATGTGCGGACGAAAAAGGAAATCCTCGATGAGAGTGGAAATCTCCATCCCGGATGTAAGATCATCAAAAAAGGGGAAGTGTATGAGACCAATTTCTTTCAGCCAAAGAAGGAAGAATTTAAGTCCAATGTATTTCTTTAAAACATAAAACAGATTATGACGGATGCCATCAATGAGATTGTGAAAGATGAAAATGAGAAGCTACAGGTATTTCAGAAAGGCAGTCCTTATCTTGCTACCAAAAAGATTGGTAAAAACAATCCCAAAGAAGCGGAGATCAGGGCAGATAATTATCTCCGGCGGGCATGGAACCGAAATGTAGACCGAGCATTGCTTACGGGTGCATCAGAAGCAGAAGTAATGACAGCAAAACAATCACAGATTGATGAACCGGTGGCGGAGTCACTCCGAGAACATGGACAGGATCCGAAATTATTTACCGGGATTCTTCAGAAAGCAGTCGGATACCTAAGGGGATTTGTAGAATTTCTGCGGGAGACGAAATACTGCGATAGAGATTCGGAAGGGAATCCATTGCTTGATCATGATGTGCGGATTGACATTACGCCAGAACCACTGCAAGCAAAACCGAAAGGAGAACGTCCTTCCTCGGTAAAACAGGAAGCAGAAGTTATGAGGTTACAGCAAATTCTCAATAAGATGAAAAAGCAGGAACAGAAGATATATGCCATTGAGAAAGCAATCGTAAATCTGGAAAAAGATCTGAAGGAAGTGAAAAAGAAATGGTTCCACCGAAAAGAGCAGAAAGAACTGGAAGGGAAGATTGAGAATAAGAAAGTACAGCTGGAAAAGGCGAAGACTACATTGGATTTGATTCCGACTCAACATGGATATAAAAATGCACTGGAAGTTACAAGGGCAATGAAGACTGCTAAAACGGAATTAAAGGAAGTCCAGCTAGCCCAAAAAGCATGGGATGCACCAAAACCAGAACCGGAGAAAATGTATCTGAGGATTCCGGCGAACGAGCAGAATGCGGAGAAACGGGAAATGCAGAAAAGCACCGGGCAGAAAAAGAGTATTCATGAACGGTTGGAGGAGAAGAAACGACAGGGGCAAAATGTAGATTATGTTAGGCAACGAAAAATTCATAATCGAGATTGCTTATAATATGATAAAAAGTCTTGACAGATAAAGTTTATCTTTATATTATATAGATAACCGATATATAGATTATCTACATAAGGAGGATGAAGTTTATGACTGTTGAAAAATCATTAGTTTCCGGAAGCATGACAATGCTTATTTTGAAACTGTTATCTGAAAAGGACATGTATGGCTATGAGATGATAGATACATTACGCCAAAAATCTCAGAATGTGTTTGAATTAAAGGCCGGAACATTATATCCATTGTTGCACAGCCTTGAAGAAAAGGGCTTATTGGTGGTATATGAACAGGAATTTGGCGGAAAAACCAGAAAGTATTATAGTCTGACAAAACAGGGAGGAAAACTTCTGGAGAAGAAAACCGAAGAATGGAGAGAGTATTCGGCAGCAGTATCGAATGTTCTTGCATTGGAGGTGTGATTTATGGGTGAATATTTGAAGATATTGTTAGAACAGATTCGCTGCAAGAAGGCTCGTCCATATATACGACAGGAATTGCAGATTCATATGGAAGATCAGATTGAGGCAAACATTCATGCTGGCATGAGCTACGAGAGTGCAGAAAAAGAGGCTGTTAAGGATATGGGAGATCCGGTCGAGGCGGGAATTTCGCTTGACCGGATTCATAAGCCTCAGATTGCATGGAAGTTGCTTTTTATGATCGTTTTAATTAGTGTAGCTGGAATTGTGACGCATATAATGATTGCAACGCATATGGATGGGGCAGATGCATTTGCTTCCAGTAGATATGTGATTCATGTTTTGGTAGGAATTGTAGTCATGATGGTCTTATATTTTATGGACTATACATTATTAGCAAGATATTCTAAGTTGATTGCTGTTATATTATTGGCTACATGTTTACTAACCTTGTTTTTTGGAGTTAGCATAAATGGTATGACATATTACATGAATATTGGTGGAAGGGTCATATCCATGCAGGCTTTGATGTTGTTCTATGTTCCGATTTACGGGGGAGTCATTTACCAGTATCATGGATTAGGGTATAAGGGATTCATGAAAGCAGTAGCTTGGATGGTACTGCCGATTCTTTTTGTCATGCGGATGCCTGCAACAATGACAGCAGGCTTGATGATGATATCGATGCTTGTGATGTTGACAATAGCTGTTTTGAAAGATTGGTTTATCATTCCGAAGAAAAAAACGATAGCCGGATTATGGGGGATTTTTATGGTTCTGCCAGTTGTGAGTTTCTTTGGGATGTATTTTGGAAATGTCCTGGCGTCATACCAGAAAGCACGTATACAGGCATTTGTTTCTAACACTGGAGATGCAAATTATCTGACTGCAACAATACGTTCATTTTTGAAAACAAATAAAATGATAGGAAGTAGTGGAGCAGATATTTCGGAAAAATTGCCCGGGTTTAATGCAGACTATCTGCTAACGTATTTGTCATCTACATACGGAATGATCGTAGCGATACTTGTATGCTGTGTCTTAGCTGTTTTAATACTTTTTGTTTTTGGAACAGCTTTGAAACAGAAGAACCAATTAGGTATGATGATGGGGTGTGGATGTGGCATGATTTTCCTTGTAAGTTTTCTGATAAATGTATTAGAAAATTTAGGGGCATTTCCGCCAACAGCGACATTTCTTCCATTCTTATCTGCAGGTGGAAGTTATATTGTTGTTTCATACGGGCTGATTGGTATCGTATTAAGCATATACAGGTACAAAAATGTTTATCCGCGACATGTAAAAGTCAAAATGCCACATATAAAAATGACGATTGATTTATAATCTGACAGAATAATGATCAGAGCAAGGACGTTTAGACGATACAGTCTGAGATCTATATTTTGTGTCGAGTTATACTAGACTTCTGGTCAATATCGTGAATAATTGATGGATAGCAAGAACGCTTCAAACATGATGAAAAGCCCAGGGTAAAAATGAGAGAAACCAGAAATCTGAGAGAAGTATAGGAAAATACTTCTTGAGTGTTTTGTGGTGGATGGAAATTGGTTTTGACATATTGAGAAATTAATGATAATATAATCATAGAAAAGGTGTTACCGATAGACGGTTAGCCCACATAATGATTAGTTAAGAAAATAACCGTTCAGTTTGCAGGCTGGGGCGGTTATTTTTTTGCGTGATTGCATCCTATTGCGTAACCAAGTCCAAAGGCTGTTAAACACAAGCTGATAACAGTAATCAGACCTTCAAGAGTCAACAAACATCAGTATGCCCTCCATATAACAAGATTTTATCAGATAGTCTGGGGCTGAGTAAATAGAGGGTACAGTTCCTCTGGAAAAGGACTAACAGCCTACCGCGAATGGTAGAATCTGGGTAAACAATAACATAGGTTGTTTCCTTATGTAATGTTAATTAAATCAAAAGAGAGCAGTAAAAGAAGTGGGCATTAGAATGAAGAAAGAGTTATTAGAGTAGAATTGAACTATTTCTAATAACTCTTATTTTGTTTTTTATTTTAGCTGGCTTATGTAACTGGCAAGGTCAAAGACTTTTTTTGGTGCATTTGAACTTAAGTAAAGAGGATGGTGAGGGTGACCTGCTTTAGATGAAGGGCCAAAAGTAATCCATTTATAATTTGAGGTAATAGAATAAATATCGGATAGACATTTTTTTAAGTATGGTCGTTTGGTAATTAGAGTTCCCCAAGCAGCCCATATTTCAGTGATTTCGTATTTGTTAAGAATGGAATTAATTACAAATAGGTTTTGTTTACAAATAGAGTCATTGATTATAGAATCCATATCATTTGGTTTGGTTGCTCGCTGAGGATATAAATTTATCATTATCCATCCATCATAATTATTAATATGTGCGATTCTTGCAACTGAGCGGATTGTGGGATCGAGTTTTTCCGGTGTAGCAGTACTTGGGTTAACACCAACACATAAAAGGGGAGTCTTGCAACAATAGCCCAATGAGTATCTGCAAAAATTATCAGAGTCTGTTTCGTAAATCCAATGTTGATTAGTCATAGTTTGTTCCTCCTTTAAATTAGTATATCATACATTTGTGCGAATTTAAATGATAAAAGTAATTACAATTTTAAATTAAAAATAAATGTAAATTTTAAATTGAAAAATAATTACATTATGGTATAATGAGATTAATATTAATTAATTAATTGATTGATTGGGTGGTGAAATACTTGGAAATAAATGAAAACAAAACATATAAAGCACAAATGTTTAATAGAGGACAATCGGCTAAGGTTTTTAAAGAGGTTGTAGAAAAGGATTCGCCAGCATGTGTAATAAGGAATAGCGAGCCATATGTGGCTATTTTAAAGTATGAGTCTTATATTGCTTTGTTGAAAAAGGCTAAGAAATATGATGAATGGGAGGGAAAAAAGAATGCTTTATGATGTATCGTTAGAAATATTACAAAAATGCTTAAATAATTGTCTGCATTGCTCATCGAATTCATGTCATAATTCTAAAGCAATACTAAGACTAGATACAATAAAACAAATAATTGATGATATCGTATATTTAGGTGCAAAAAGATTGTGCTTATCGGGAGGAGAACCATTTTTACATCCAGATATAATAGAAATTGTTGAATATGCTACCAAAAAAGGCTTGATTTTGGACGTTTATTCAAGTGGTATAGTGGGTGAGTATAATTTAGAAAAATCAATAAGTAAAGAAATGCTTTGGGAATGTAAAAAGAGAGGATTAAATAGAATCATGTTTAATGTTCAAGCTGCAGATTCAGTAGTGTATGATGCTATAATGAACACCAAGGGTAAATATGATTTGTTGATTCGAAGTATGACCAATGCAAAAGAGTGTCAAATAGATACAGAAATACATTTTGTCCCAATGAAGCAGAATTATAATCAAATTGCTAATGTTGTGAAATTAGCGGAGCAATTAAATGTATGTTGCGTCAGTTTTTTGCGATTAGTTCCGCATGGAAGAGCAGAAGACAATAAAGAAAAAATTATGTTGTCTGATGATGAATTAAGAAGTATTCAAAAAGAATTATATAGTATAAAAGAAACGGGAAAAAAAGTAAGAATAGGGTTACCGCTTTCACATGCTGATGTAGAAACTAAGTGTCATGCAGTACGAGAAAAATTATACATAAAATTTGATGGAAGTGTTTATGGATGCGAAGCATTCAAATATATAAAGTTTTTCACAGAGGATATGAAAGAAGTTATTCCAGACAATGTTTTACACAACAGAATTAGAGAAATATATAATAATTCGTTATTTTTGAATAAAAGTGTAGAGTTAGTAGATAGATATTCAGAAGATTATATAGGATGTGAAAATTGTCCTGTTCAAAAATTATTAAGGGAGGAAAGAAAAAGTGTTTAATATTAATGATAAAAATTTAATTAATGATATCAATAATGAATTTTCTCAATTAATTGGAGAAGAAAAAAATAAGATTTCTGAATATTGTTTTGAACATCCGTTAGATGAAGAAGCAAGAAAAAAATTAAAAGCACTAATAATTGATGGAAAAGATTCAATTGAGTATTCTCAAGTCGGGCAATTAGACAAATTGTGGATAATGCTTATTAATAAAGCCATTAAGTGTTTGCGTTTTTTTGATGAGAGAGAACCTTTTTTAAGTAATAATAATAAAACTCCTGTCGCATATGGAATTGATAAGTTAGAAGCTTATCATGATAGATATTCATCTTTTGAAAGCCTTTTGTACGGTGCAAGTTCATATTACAGAGATCATGTATTTCACTCAATGAGAACATGGATGTTAGGCGTTTTTTGTTTGTTAAAGCCTATGACATCAGATAAAGAGATTTTTATTAATCAGATAACAATTGATGGTTGCTCGGACGATATTTTTAGCTCTAATATAAACTTTTTTGAAAAAATAAGTATGTGGACTTTTATTGCATTGTGTCATGATCTAGGGTATCCATTGGAAAAGTCACAACAGATTTTGGACAAAACTCAGAAAATGATGAAAGAGTTTATTCCTAATCCAAATATATGGAATAATTTTGGGTTTAGCGGTGTTCAAGATAATATAAATGAATATATTATAAAATTCATGAGTACAAAAATGGTACATCAAAAAAATAAGGCGGAAATAGAGGAAAACAACGGAACGGATGATTATAAGAAAAATTTATATTTGGGTAGAGTCCAGCCTAAATATTATTTGAAATATACTAAGTCACTGGAACATTTTGATCATGGGATCATTAGTTCTGTGATTATATATAAAATGCTACTTTATTTTCTGGAGTCAGATTTTAATTTGAATGATGATTATGAATATAAATACGAAGATGCAAGACAATTTTACATAAGAAGAGAAATTTTGCGAGCAATGGCATCACATACATGTACAGATATTTATAATATATACTTAACAACTTTCTCAAGTGTTTTGTTTTTATGTGATGAACTTCAAGAATGGGGAAGAAAATCTTGGAATGAGTTATATTCTGGATTGCAACCGCATGCTGTGGATTTATCTATTGATAAGTTTACTCCTCAAGAAATTAGTGTTAAAGAGAAAATTAATATGCAACAAGTTGAAGAGGAACAAATCTTCTGTGAAAATATTAGAAGAATTTTTGAAAGACAATATGAAAATTATAAAGTTATTTTTAGGGATGGACAATATACTCAAGCACGAGAATTTAACTTTATCAAGAAAATGGAAATTAAACTGAAGCAACCAGGAACACAAGAGAATAATTTAGTAATTGAATATGCATTGAAAGCACAAGATAAAAATTATTTTAAAATTGATTTGAGTAATTCCTGCCAGTATAATAACTCTGATTTTAAAAAGAAGTTAGAAAAATTATTTGCAAAATCAGAGTATGAGAAGGAAGTTGAAATCGTTTAAAAGAATTGGCAACATTCTGGCAACAGTTCATCAGAAAGCCAATGGAAATTATGTAATAGAAATAAAAACAAGGCATATTGTAAGCAAAACCTTAATTAATTCCGTTAAGCTTTGACAAGGCGGAGCCGAGTTCGAATAGAATAATAGAAATTTTATACAGATTGTTTTTATATGGTAGGTAATCTATAGATTATCTGCCATATATTTTTGTTTTTTAACAGTATAGATTTTTAATAATATACAAGAATAACAAGAAAACAAACAAGAATGCAAGAAAAGGACTTGACTCTAAGATATTGCAGAGATATTATTAGAGTAAATTAGGAGGGGCAAAGATATGACAATGAGTTCGACAATACAAGAAGTTGTATTAGAATTTTTATCAGACAAACAAGAACATAGTGTGCAGGACATTAAGCATTATCTTCGAGAACAAGATGTTCGTGATTATACAGAGGGGCAATTTGCAGGCTCTTTGAATACTTTAATGAGAAATGGATCAATAAAAAAAGTGGATAGAGGTATATATTCTATAAAATTAAGGAGTGAGGATATGAAAAAATGTTTTGTAGTATCACCAATAGGTGATGAAGGGAGCGTAATAAGAAAACGGGCGGATCAAATGTTCAAATATATAATCGCACCTGTATGTGAAGAAACTGGATTTGAACCTATAAGAGTGGACAAGTTAAATCAACCAGATTCAATAACCCAAACTATTATAGATTACTTATTACAATCAGAACTTGTGATTGCGGATATTACAGGACATAATCCGAACGCTTTTTATGAGATGGGTTACAGAGCTTCAACTGGAAAACCAATTATCCATTTGAAATGTAAAAATGAAAGGATTCCTTTTGACATAGCTGGAATCAGAGCATTTGATTATGACCTTAGTGACTTGGATTCAGTTGAAGAGATTAAATCCAGGTTAATCAAAACAATAGGGGCCCTATCGTTTGATACGAAATCAGATCAAAATAATGAAGACGATTCCGATACTAAGGAGATGAATGGAGATATATCTCAATTGATTCCAATTTTATATGAAATTCAGGACGATATATCCCAGTTAAAAAAGGAAATTCATAATAAGGATACAGAAACAATACAAGCAGTTATTAAGGCAGCAACGCCATCTGCGCCTATAGAGGATTCCAATACAGCAATAATGAAAGCAGTTCTTCCTGAGCTGTTAAGAAATCCCAATTCAATGAAAACATTGATAGAATTAAGTGAGCTGGGAAATAAAAAGAAGTAAGGGAGAATGGAAAACAATATATTGGCGTTTTTAAAGATGATATAAATAAAGGGGAATCATATGAAAAATATGAAAATAGATGCCAATGGAACTGAAATCAGAGTAATGGGAGATATTGTTAATGAAGACGCCTATATTTCGCTCACTGATATTGCAAAATATAAAAATCCAGACAATGCTTTTATTGTAGTGGCAAACTGGATGCGTAATCATTCTACAATTTCATTTTTGGGATTGTGGGAACAAATTCATAATCCCAATTTTAAACCTATCGAATTCGATAGGTTTAAAGCAGAGTCAGGAGATAATGCATTTACACTGACACCGCAGCAGTGGATAAAAGCAACGGATGCAATCGGTATCATATCAAAATCAGGTCGATATGGTGGTACTTATGCACACACGGATATTGCGTTTGAGTTTGCTTCTTGGATTTCACCAGAATTTAAGCTGTATATTATCAAGGATTATCAGCGTTTAAAGAAAGATGAAGCAGACCGTTTAGCGATTGGCTGGGATGTAAAGAGAGAACTTTCAAAAATAAACTACCGAATTCATACGGATGCGGTGAAGGAGTTTTTGATTACACCGACGTTGTCCCAACAGGAAATGGCATATACATATGCTTCTGAAGCGGACATTTTAAATATGGCTTTGTTTGGAAAAACAGCATCCCAATGGAGAAGCGAAAAAGGAATAAAGGGGAAGAATTCCAATATCAGAGATTTTGCTTCTGCGGAAGAATTGGTTGTGCTTATCAATCTGGAGGATACAAACGCTGATCTGATAAGACGGGAAGTGCCTAAAATTGAGCGATTAAAAATATTACGGGAAAAGGCATACAGACAATTAGAACTTTTGAAGAAGAATCAAGATACGATTGAAGCATTGAAGAAAAATCTTATTGAAGATACAGAAACAAATAGTTGATTTTCTAAGCAAAGCTGCTTATAATCTGTATCGGAACATATTGCTATTATCCACAGTTACTTATGCTGTGTTATCAACAGCGATAACAAAATGATAACATTAGCTTATACAGGCAGGATAATATGGACAAATCAAAGAATTAAAAGAAAGGCAAATACGATAGCAAATAATCTTTAAACAAAATTGATTAGTAGTTGTCGAGTTCGAATAATCCACACAATTTGACAAAGCCAGTATTTATGCGTGTTACAAGCAAATTTGCTTAGTGATTGGCAACAAAATGGCAACATTTTGTGATTATTCAAGAGATAAAAATTTTATTTCATAACGTATATAAAGAAACCTTACTGATTTTCAGAAGTAAAAA
>ERZ837487.3199-NODE-3199-length-15244-cov-4.645994_pt1 | contig 15244 bp, 14 predicted proteins | sample MGYA00519911_ERZ837487 | MGnify/ENA primary metagenome ERZ837487 (study PRJEB31850, sample SAMEA3708818) | human gut metagenome | biome: human gut; feature: human-associated habitat; material: faeces | place: China | collected 2014 ...
CATCCAGCTCGACTTCAACCTGCCCGAGCGTTTCCAGCTCGAGTACATCGCGAAGGACGGTACCCACCAGCGTCCGGTGATGATTCACCGCGCCCTGTTCGGCTCCATCGAACGCTTCTTCGCCGTGCTGCTCGAGCACTACGCAGGTGCCTTCCCGGCGTGGCTGGCCCCCGTGCAGGTGCTCGGCGTGCCGGTTGCCGACGAGTTTGCCCCGCATCTGGCCGGCTTCGTCAAGTCCCTTGAAGATGAGATGGTCCGTTGCGAGATCGACTACTCCGACGATCGCTTCGGCAAGAAGATTCGCAACGCCTCCAAGTCCAAGGTGCCGTTCATCCTCATCGTCGGTGAGGAAGACATGAACAACAACGCGGTCAGCTTCCGCTTCCGCGACGGCAGCCAGCTCAACGGTGTGCCGGTGGACACTGCTCGCGAGCAGATTCTCACCGTCATCAAGAAGCGCGTCCAGGTGAACTCCGCCGACGACTTCAACGCTGCTGTGGCTGAGTGATGTGAATGGTACTGTCTCCCCTCTCTGAGGGGAGACAAGAAAGGGTGCGAAAATGACTGACGTGCGTGTCGATAATCCGGCGGACTTTCCGCCTCAGGAGGACACGGTCGAACGACTGTGGACTCCGCAGCGCATGACCTATGTGCTGCGCAACAGCGAGGATCGCCCAACCAAGCCCAAGACGAAGGAATGCCCGTTCTGCGCCGGACCCAAAAAATCCGACGAAGACGGCCTCATCGCCTGGCGTGGCACGCACGTGTTCGCCATCATGAACCTCTACCCATACAATGTCGGGCATCTCATGATTTGCCCGTACCGTCACGTCGGATTCATCACCGAACTCGACGATGCCGAACTGTTCGAATTCGAGAAGGCCACCACCCTCGCCATGAAGGTGATGGAGACCGTCTCCCGTCCGGACGGATACAACATCGGCATCAATCAGGGCGAGGTCGCGGGTGCCGGAGTCGCCGCGCACCTGCACCAGCATGTGGTGCCGCGTTGGAATGGCGATGCGAACTTCATGCCCATCGTCGCCCAGACGCGTACCATGCCGATTCTGCTGTCCGACCAGCGAGACGCCTATGCCCAGGCATTCGAACAGCTGGCCCCGCAGTATCATTTGCCGCTTGCCTGACCGGGTGCGGCACCCGCGCAACCGGTTTTATCGGTACGCGCAATAAGACAATCATCGGAAACATTACGGGTATGTCTGATTAACGGCCTACAATCGTTTCGTTTGACATCATCCGTTTCAATAATTGCTAGGAGCATTATGTCAGGTCATTCCAAGTGGGCGACCACCAAGCACAAGAAGGCCGCCATCGACGCCAAGCGCGGCAAGCTCTTCGCCAAGCTCATCAAGAACATCGAAATCGCCGCCCGCCTCGGCGGCGGCGACCCGGACGGCAACCCGTCCCTGTACGATGCCATCTACAAGGCCAAGAAGGCCTCCATGCCGGCCGACAACATCGCTCGCGCCGTCAAGCGTGGTGCCGGTGCTGAAGATGGTGCCGCCAACTACGAAGACATCGTCTACGAGGGCTACGCTCCTGCCGGTGTTGGCCTCATCATCGAATGCCTGACCGACAACCGCAACCGTGCGGCCGCCGAAGTCCGTTCCACCCTGACCAAGGGCAACGGCTCTCTGGCCACCTCCGGCTCCGTGTCCTTCAACTTCGAGCGCAAGGGCCAGATTGTGGTGCCGTCCGAGGGCGTGGACTTCGACAAGCTGTTCGAAACCGCCGCCGAAGCCGGTGCCGAGGACGTTACCGATGACGGTGAGGTGTTCACCGTTGTGACCGGTCCGTCCGACCTGTTCACCGTGCGCAAGGCTCTGCAGGACGCCGGCTTCGACTACGATTCCGCCGACCAGGTCATGCAGCCGAAGAACGAGGTCGAGTTGAGCCTTGAGGATGCCCGCAAGGTGTCCAAGCTCATCGACAACCTCGATGACCTCGACGATGTGCAGAACATCTACTCCAACTGGACCGCTTCCGACGAGGTGACGGCCCAGCTCGACGAGGAGTAATCCTCGTGATTATCCTTGGCGTCGACCCCGGGCTCACACGTTGCGGGGTCGGCGTGATCGAAGCCGGCGAGCACCGCCGGCTTTCGTTTATTCACGTGGACGTGGTGCGGTCCTCACCGGATATCACCCAGGATCTGCGTCTACTGGCCATCTACAACGGCCTGTCCGAGAAAATGGATCGCTTCGCACCCGATGCCGTATCCATCGAACGAGTGTTCGCACAATCCAACCGCAACACCGTACTCGGTACCGCACAGGCCGCCGGCCTCGCCATGCTCGCCGCCGCGCAACGCAATATTCCCGTGGCGTTGCATACGCCTACCGAAGCCAAGCTGGCTATCACCGGTAACGGGCAGGCGCAGAAGATTCAGGTGGAGCGTATGGTGACACGTATTTTGAACCTCACCAAAATGCCGACTCCCGCCGATGCCGCCGATGCCTTGGCTTTGGCCATTTGCCATGCGCTGCGCCCGGCAGGCGCATTGCAGGGCGGCGAACGCGAACAACATCTGACCGCCGCGCAACGCCAGTGGGCTGAGGCCGCACAGAACTCCACGCGCCGCCGCATCAACCACGACCGAGGCATGTAGTATACTTTCGAACAGTTGTTCGAGTCTTGAATCCTGGAGCCCTGAAGGAGTACCTGTATGATCGGCATGCTGACCGGGCGGGTTGAATCGGTCGAAACCGATACCGCATTGATTGATGTTGGGGGAGTGGGCTACGAAGTGCGCATGTCCGCCACCGACCTGAGCCGTCTGCACGCCGGGCAAGACACCCGCGTCTTCACCTATATGAACCTCTCTCAGGATGCCATTACCCTGCATGGATTCCTGGATCGGGACGCCAAGAAAACCTTTCTGCAACTCATCAAGGTCTCCGGCATTGGACCTAAAGTGGCCCAATCGTTACTCTCCACACTGACGCCGAGTCAGCTGGCCCACGCCATCGCCGACAACGACGCCACCGCGCTGGCCAAGGCTCCGGGGCTGGGCAAGAAGGGCGCACAGAAAATCATCCTCGAGCTTAAGGGCTCTATTGATTTGAGTCAGATCGAGGGTGCTTCCGCTCAGGCGGCAACATCCAAGTCTCCGGTGGATACCGGTACGGAACAGGTTGTCGAAGGACTGATTTCACTTGGCTGGCGTCAGCAGGACGCCCAGCAGGCCGTTGCCGAGGCTTGCGCCGAAAACGATATTCCCACGCCGCTTGCCACCGACGATGTGCCGCGTGTGCTACGTCTGGCTTTGGCGCTGATGGATAGGGGCCGCTGATGAGCGAGACAACGGATTACGGCACCTCCAACACCGGTGCCAACGAAGAGTCGCTGCGCATGGTCTCCTCCCAGCCAATCGGCAACGAGCCGGTCAGCGACGAGGAGCTGCGCCCCCATGTTCTCGAAGGCTTTATCGGACAGCCACGGCTCAAGGCCCAGCTGCAACTGTTCCTGGACGCGGCCCGCAAACGCGATGTGCCACCGGACCATATTCTGCTTGCCGGCCCTCCTGGCTTGGGCAAAACCACGTTGGCCATGATCGTTGCCAATGAGCTTGAAGTGCCGATTCGCGTGACTTCCGGCCCTGCGGTTCAACATGCCGGTGATCTTGCTTCGATTCTGAGCTCCCTCGACGTCGGCGAAGTGCTGTTCATCGACGAGATCCATCGTCTGCCGCGCGCCGCCGAAGAGCTGCTGTATATCGCGATGGAGGACTTCCGCGTCGATGTGATGGTCGGCAAAGGCCCGGGCGCAAGCTCCATCCCGCTGACCCTGCCGCGATTCACCGTCATCGGTGCCACCACGCGCGAAGGTATGCTGCCAAGCCCGTTGCGCGCACGCTTCGGCTTCACCGCACATCTCGACTTCTATCCGCATGAGGAGTTGGAAAAGCTCATCGAACGTTCGGCCAACGTACTGGGCGTAAACCTTGATGCGGGTTCCGCTCATGAGCTTGCGTTGCGTTCGCGCGGCACGCCGCGTATCGCCAACCGATTGCTACGCCGTGTACGCGACTGGGCCATCGTCCACGACCTGATTGTGGTGCGGCCGGACGACGTCAAGGAGGCGCTGGCCCTGTACCAGATCGACTCCGAAGGCCTCGACCGGCTGGACATCGCCGTGCTCAATGCCATCGTGCGCAACTTCAACGGTGGACCCGTGGGCCTGAACAATCTGGCGGCCATGGTGGGCGAGGAATCGGAAACCGTGGAAACCGTGTGCGAGCCGTATCTCGTGCGCGAAGGTTTTATGATTCGCACGCCCAAAGGCCGTGTGGCTACCGAGAAGGCATGGCAGCATTTGGGGATTACGCCCAAAGATGATGTCAGCAAGCTCTTCTAGACTTTCTCCTGTTTGCACACTCGGCAGCGTTTCGTCAATGTCGCTCGTTTGAAGGAGTTGTTTCGTGGAACAGCAGTACATTATGCTCATCGTGATCGTCGTCGTGTTCGGCGGCATGATGTGGTGGCAGTCCAAGAAGGCCAAGCAGCAACAGCAGGAGAAGCAGGACTTCCGTCGCAATCTGCAGCCCGGCACCGAGGTCATCACCATCGGCCAGGTGATCGGCAAGGTCGTCGAAGTCGACGAGCAGTATGAGGAGATCGTCATCGACTCCGAAGGCTCCAAGCTGCGTTTCGGCTTCAATGCCATCGCCCGTGAGTACATCCGCCCGGCCTATGTGTCCGATGATGATGTCGACGAGAACGGCAACCCGCTGCCCGACGAAGACACCGAGGCTCCGGCTAACGATGAGGCTGGTCAGGTTCCGATCGAGGCGTCCGTCGTGTCCGAGGAAGACACCGCTGACGAGACCGGTGACGACAACGAAACCAAGACGAAGTAAGCTGTTCGATTCGGTAGCACCATCCGCGTATCGCATCGCAAAGGCATAAAAGGGGCGAGCACTATGGCACAGTCGGACATCACCATCGACGCATTGAGCAAGGTAGGGCAACAGGACGCCGAATATCTGGTGTCCTTGGTGCGTTCCGTACCGGGGTTTCCCAAGGAAGGCATCATCTTCCGTGATTTCATGCCAGTGCTCGCCGACCCCAAGGGCTTGAAGATTCTGCTCAAAGCACTTGAAGAGGCCCTGCCGGTGTCCCCGAGCGAATTCGACTCCATTGCCGGTCTCGAATCGCGCGGGTTCCTGTTCGGCCCGGCCATGGCCGCCCATTTGGGCAAGGGTTTCATCGCCGTGCGTAAGGCCGGCAAGTTGCCGCCTGAAACCATCGGTGAATCCTATGACCTCGAATACGGCACGGCCAGTGTCGAAATCGAAACCGACGCCGTACAGGCAGGGAAGCGAGTGCTCATCGTCGATGACCTCATCGCCACGGGCGGCACCGCCAAAGCCGCCACCGACCTTATCGAAAAGGCCGGTGGCACCGTGGTGGGCTTCAGTTTCGTGATGCGGCTCGATGGCCTCGACGGTCTGGATAAGCTCGACGGCAAGCCCAGCAGCTCGCTGATCGCGATGCCGGCCTGAGATTTCGTCTCACCCCAACGTACAGTCAGTTTTCAAGGTCCGGCATGTACTGTGTACAGTTACATGCCGGACCAATTACATAGTCAGGGAAGGATCGATGGATCTTTACGAATACCAGGCGCGTCAGCTGCTCGAGGAACAGGACATTCCCACCCCGGACGCCATCTTTGCCCAGAACTCCCATGAAGTCGCTGAAGCGGCGGACAAAATCGGCTATCCCTGCGTAATCAAGGCGCAGGTCAAGATCGGCCATCGTGGTCAGGCCGGCGGCGTCAAGATCGCCCATAACCGCGACGAGGCGATTCTTGAATCCGAGTCCATCCTGCCGATGACCATCCACGGGCACAAGGTTTCCGGCGTGCTTGTAGCCGAAGCCAAGAACATCCTGCACGAATACTACGTGTCCATCTCCGTGGACCGCACCTCGCGCGACTTCGACGTGCTGGCCACCGCTAACGGCGGCACCGAAGTCGAGGAGATCGCCAAGGAACATCCGGAGGCCGTCAAGCGCCTGCACATCGATGCGCTCGGTGACTTCGACCTGGCCGCTGCCACCGAAATGGCACAGAGCATCGGCTTCTACCACGCGGACGTCGATCAGGCCGCACAGATTCTGCTCAAGATGTGGCGCTGCTTCAAAGACAACGACGCCACGCTCGTGGAAATCAATCCGCTCGCCAAGATCGGCGACCCGGATGACGAATCCACCAAGCAGCTGAGCGCCTTGGACGCCAAGATCTCCTTGGATGACAACGCCTCCTTCCGCCATGACGGCTGGGCGCGTTTCGTGGATCCCATCGTTCCCGACCCCTTCGAACAGCGCGCCCGCGAACACGGCCTGCACTACGTGCACCTGCACGGCGAGGTCGGTGTGATCGGCAACGGTGCAGGACTCGTCATGAGTTCCCTGGATGCCGTCTCCGGCGCTGGCGAGGAACAGGGCACCAACATCAAGCCCGCCAACTTCCTGGACATCGGCGGCGGCGCCTCCGCAGCCGTCATGGCCGAAAGCCTGGAGATCGTACTGTCCGACCCTCAGGTCGAATCCGTGTTCATCAATGTCTATGGCGGCATCACCTCCTGCGTGGAAGTCGCCAACGGCATCCTCGAAGCGGTCGCCAAGCTCGGCGGTTCCAAGCCGATCGTTGTGCGCTTCGATGGCAACGCCGCCGCCGAGGGTCTGCATATCCTCGCCTCCGCCAATAACCCGAATATCCATGTGTCCGAGACCATGGAAGGCGCGGCAGCCAAGGCCGCGCAGCTCGCCGGTGAGGCGACCCAGTCCAAGGAGGTTCGCTGATGCTGTTCATCGAAGACGGCGCTCCCGTTATCGTCCAGGGCATGACCGGCCATCAGGGCATGACCCATACGGCTCGCATGCTCAAGGCCGGCACCAATATCGTCGGCGGCGTGAACCCGCGCAAGGCCGGCACATCCGTCACCTTCCCCGGTGCCAAGAACGGTGCCGACGCGAACATCCCCGTGTTCGCCACCTGCGGCGAAGCACGTGAAGCCACCGGCGCCAAGGCCAGCGTGGTGTTCGTGCCGCCGAAGTTCGCCAAGTCCGCCGTGGTCGAAGCCGTCGAAGCCGGCATCGAACTCATCGTGGTCATCACTGAAGGCATTCCGGTGGCCGATTCCGCATACTTCGTCGAACTGGCGCTCAAGAAGGGCGTGCGCATCATCGGACCGAACTGCCCTGGTCTCATCACGCTCGGCAACCCCGGCGTCAATCTGGGCATCATCCCCGACGGCATCGTCGGCCGCGGCCCGCTCGGACTGGTCTCCAAATCCGGCACCCTCACCTACCAGCTCATGGGCGAATTGTCCGATATCGGCTTCACCGCATGTCTCGGCGCCGGCGGCGACCCGATCGTCGGCACGACGCTGCTGGAAGCCCTGCAGGCATTCGAAGCCGACCCCGACACCAAGGCTGTCATGATGATCGGCGAAATCGGCGGCTTCGCCGAACAGGACGCCGCCGCATGGGCCAAGGAGCACATGACCAAGCCGGTTGTCGCCTACATCGCCGGTTTCACCGCCCCCGAAGGCAAGCAGATGGGCCACGCCGGCGCCATCGTCTCCGGAGGCAAGGGCACCGCCCAGGACAAGAAGAACGCGCTCGAGGCGGCGGGCATCCCCGTGGGCAAGACCCCGGGCCAGGCCGCCGAAATCATGCGTGACGTACTCGCCAAGGCCAACATCGACTGATCGGTTCCAACCAATCGTGATGAAAGCCGTGATTCGCCAATGGGTGCGGGGAGCCATAGTCGCCCTCGCATCCATGGCCATCTATGCCGTTGCATTAGGCTGCTATACAGCGCTGATGTTATTGGTCGTCTCCATGGAAGAGGGCGGCGACAATCTCACCGTCGGCACAACCTCGCTGACACAGGCCGTTGTGCTTCTGAGTGAGGGATCGGGCTTTAGAACCGATTCGTTCACCCTCACCATTACGCCATTGCTGTTGACCATACTGCTGATATGGCTGATCAATGCACTCATCATGCGAATCAAAGCATACGGGCCGCATGCGTATGTTGCCGGATTGATTGTTTGGCTCGGGTTGAACGAGGCATTCCGGCAATCCGTGCACCTAGGTCTTGTCGATGACCAGTGGCTGGTGTTGCTGAAAGCAGCCATCGTATTCTCGATCGGTTTCCTATGCGCAGCCGTACCGGAATCAGCCAAAATGCGAGCATTCAGGGACTGGACTCGCAAGCAGGTGCCGGCGGACATACGCCACTGCCTGAAAATCGGCGTCGCCTTGGCCGTCGCGATACTGAGCATATATCTGGCAATTGGATTGATTACCGTCATCGTATGGTCGGTACGCAACCATGCCGCTGTCGTATCGTTGTTCGAATTGTCCGGGATGGAAACCGGTTCACGAATTCTCACCACCGTCGCCATGCTGATCTGGCTACCCAACGTCATGCTCTGGGCTGTTTCCTGGCTCTTCGGCGGCGGATTCGCCATCGGTGATTTGGCCAGTTTCACATTATGGCTCGGCCAATCCAAAGAGCTTCCTGCAATTCCGGTATTCGGTATTCTGCCCGAACCGGTCAGCAGCGAACTATGGCGTACCGTTGCCTTGAACGCGCCTCTCGCCATCGCTGCGCTCGTGGGCCTGCTGGCTGTATTCCTACCGCAAGGATTCGCCTGCAGACCGTTGAATATACGGAATACGTCCACCCGCGGCCCAGTACTGGTTTCGCTGATCTACTCCGCCGGGGCATTCTGCCTGAGCGCGATGCTGATCTCACTGGCATCCACATTGCTGTTCGCTCTGTCCAATGGATCGCTTGGCGATCATCGTCTTGCTCACATAGGCGTCGACGTCATGGCCTCCACCAGAGTCGTCGGTCATTCGACCGCACTGGGACTTACCGCGGCGTGGCTGCTCGCGCTGATTGGCACAGCGCTCGTTTTTCCGATAGTCTGGTTGGTTGAGAGAATCAAGGATTCCCGCACCACCGCCGCGACCTCGAAGACCGCCACCGTTCGTCAGGCGCGGTTCCTAGCGTCACAACCACAAGAATCCAAGGAGGAACAGGATGACAAACACGAACCGACCGATACGTCGAGCACTGGTCTCGGTCTTTCATAAGGAAGGCATCGAAGTACTCGCGGAAGCGTTCGTGAAGGCCGGCACCGAAGTTGTTTCCACTGGTTCGACCGCCAAGAAGCTTGCCGAACTGGGCGTCAAGGTAACCGAGGTGTCCGATGTCACCGGATTCCCCGAATGCCTCGACGGCCGCGTCAAGACGCTGCACCCGTACATTCACGCCGGCATTCTGGCTGATATGACCAACCCCGAGCACGCCAAGCAGCTCGAGGAGTTCGGCATCAAGCCGTTCGACCTGGTGGTCGTCAACCTGTACCCGTTCGCCGACACCGTGCGCTCCGGCGCCAACGAGGCCGATACCATCGAGAAGATCGACATCGGCGGTCCCTCCATGGTGCGCGGCGCGGCCAAGAACCACGCCACCGTGGCCATCGTCACCGACCCGGCCGATTATGCACTGGTCGCCTCCCGCGTGGCCGACGGCACCGGCTTCTCCTTGGACGAGCGCAAGTGGCTTGCCGCCAAGGCCTTCGCGCACACCGCCGCCTATGACGCCACCATCAACGAGTGGACCGCCAAGCACTGGCCCAAGCCGGCCTCTCTGGACGCCGTCGAGGTGGACAAGGACGATCAGGGCACTGAAGTCGATTCCGCCAAGTTCCCGGCCCAGTTCACCCGCACCTGGGATCGTGCGCACACCCTGCGCTACGGCGAGAACTCCCACCAGCAGGCCGCCCTCTACATCGACCCGCTCAACCAGACCGGTTTCGCCCACGCCGAGCAGCTCGGCGGCAAGCCGATGAGCTACAACAACTACGTGGATGCGGACGCCGCCTGGCGCACCGTATGGGATATGGCTCCCGCCATTGCCGTGGCCGTAGTCAAGCACAACAATCCGTGCGGTCTGGCCATCGGCGCGACCGCGGCCGAGGCCCACAAGAAGGCTCACGCCTGCGACCCGATGAGCGCCTACGGCGGTGTGATCGCCTGCAACTCCAAGGTCACTCTTGAGATGGCCGAAAGCGTGCGCCCGATTTTCACCGAAGTCATCGTCGCCCCCGACTATGAGCCGGCCGCGCTCGAACTGCTGCAGACCAAGAAGAAGAACCTGCGCATCCTCGAGGTGGCCGAGCCGCCGAAGGGCCACGAGGCCATCCGCCAGATCGATGGCGGCCTGCTTGTGCAGGACACTGATCTGATCAACGCCGTCGGCGACGATCCGGACGCCTGGAAGCTCGTGGCCGGCGAGGCCGCCGACGCTGACACGCTGAAGGACCTCGTGTTCGCATGGCGTGCAATCCGCTGCGTGAAGTCCAACGCCATCCTGCTGGCCCACGACCAGGCCACGGTTGGCATCGGCATGGGCCAAGTCAACCGCGTGGACTCCTGCCATTTGGCCGTCGAGCGCGCCAACACGCTGGCCGATGGTGCCGATCGCGCCACCGGTGCGGTCGCGGCATCCGATGCGTTCTTCCCGTTCGCCGATGGTGCCCAGGTGCTTATCGACGCGGGCGTCAAGGCCATCGTGCAGCCTGGCGGCTCCATCCGCGATGAGGAGGTCATCGAAGCGGCCAAGAAGGCCGGCGTGACCATGTACCTCACCGGCACCCGCCACTTCTTCCACTGATCGGGACTCTCTGAGGGGAGCAGCTCAGCCAAAACGCACAAAGGTGGGATTCCGCCTGACCCGTCAACGGGTCCAAGCGGAATCCCACCTTTGCTATTCGCCTGCTATTGTGGTCACGTAACCGTTCGACAGAAGGAATCGCAACATGCACAACCATCCCTATGTATCCGAAGCACATGAGGGCAAGCCATGGTTTGAATGGTGCGTACTCGGCGTCGTCGCCGTCATCACACTGCTGGTTGCTTTCGGATATACGATGGCCGCCACGGTCATACTTGCCGTGACGGCCATCATCACCGGGCTTGTTCGCCTGATTCTTCAGGACAAAAGCCCATGGAAAGTGCGCTCAGTGGCGTTCGACTCCTTCATCGGCATCGCCTTGGGAATCGGCCTGCTGATTACCTACTTCAGCTTCTTTGGACTCTTCGGCAACATCTTTTTCCGCTGAATCGCCATCAGACGAGGCGGCCTGATCGAAGAATTCGCCATCGTCGAGCGTGTCCGCGTTTGCATCGGCATCCGTCTGCGGAAGATCGGCGGCAGCCGGCACTTTGGGAGTGGTCATCATCTGCGCGATGATCATGACCAACGCCACCACAGCGGCGGCCAAGACCGGGCTAATCCAGAATACCCACAGCTGCTGCAGCGGATTTTGCGTAAGACCCTCATTCATCGCGGCCAGTGCGATACCGGTGGAACGGGCGGGATTGAGACCGGCACCGGTAACCGGGTAGCTGATGGCGGTGGCCAGACCATAGGCAAGACCCATGGCAATGGCATGACGGTCCGAGGACTCGCCGTGATCACCCAGAGAAGACATGGCGGTGGCAACGACAATCAGAGAGGCAACGACCTCGACGACAATCGCCAGCGTAATCGAGAACGTAATGCCATACTGGGTCAGCAGCGAGTAAGACACGGAGCCGTTTTCGAAACCGTTAACGGCCGGAGTCAGCCACACTTTGGCAGCTACCTGCTCGGATGTGGGCAGCAGCTTGACCACGGCGAAGCCGGCGGCGATGGCACCGATGACCTGAGCGATCACATAGAGGATGCCATCCAGGATTTTCGTCTTGGAAACCAGCACGGAGGCTACGGTGATGGCCGGATTCAGCTGGCCACCGGACACGCGGGAGAAGATGGCGGTGACTGCGGCATATGCCAAGCCGGTAGCCAACGCGAAGAACACGATATTGATGCCATACACGGCCGAACCCCATGTGGAGAAGGCGTAAATGGCAAAGCACAGCAGGAAGCTGCCGGCCAATTCGGCGCACACGCGCAGAGCCAGCGGCTGTTGCTTGGTTTCTTCCATGATTGTTCATTCCTTTTCATCTGTTGGAAAACGGGCGAACCCGCACAAACGGTTGCCAGTCTAGCAGCAGTCCTACGTTGCGGTATGATATATAGGTTGGAATTGGCTGGGATTCCAGTCCGCCAACTCTGAAGTATGTATACAAATCGACAGTCTCTGCGATGACAGAATCTGTCCGGCCACGTTGGGAGAACGATGCCAAACGCATATTCCCGCGCTGCGAAAGCGCAAGACGATTCCAATTCCATTCGACTCCAGAAGCTGCTTGCCCAAGCGGGATTCGGTTCCCGCCGCAAGTGCGAGGACATGATTACCGAAGGCCGTGTCGAGGTCGACGGTGAACTGGTCACCGAGCTCGGAACTCGCGTTGACCCTCATAAGCAGCAGGTGCGCGTAGACGGTTCGCGCGTACGCGTCAATCCGAACCACGTTACTCTGGCGCTGAACAAGCCCCGCAAGGTGCTCTCCGCCATGGACGACCCGAAGGGCCGCTACACGCTGCGCGACATCGTGGGCGACAAGTACGAGCGCATCTTCCACATGGGCCGTCTCGACTACGATTCCGAGGGTCTGATCCTCATGACGAACGACGGCGAGCTCTCGCAGCACGTCATGCACCCCAAGTACGAGGTCGAGAAGACCTACGTCGCTACGCTGGAAGGCAAGATCTCCGGCACCGTGTGCCGTCGACTCGTGACCACCGGCGTGCAGCTCGACGACGGCTGGATCAAGCTCGACCACTGCGCGATCATCGACTCCTCGCGTGACCACACGATGGTCAAGGTCGTGCTGCACTCCGGCAAGAACCGCATCGTGCGACGTATCTTCGGCTCAATCGGCTTCCCGGTCAAGCGCTTGGTGCGCACCCAGATCGGCCCGATCAAGCTCGGTGATTTGAAGCCCGGTTCCTACCGCGTGCTGTCCCAGACGGAAGTCCGTTCGCTGTCCAAGGAGGTTGGTCTGTGATTCGCGTTGCCATCGACGGCCCCGCCGGCGTGGGCAAGTCGTCCACGTCCAAGGCGCTGGCCAAGTATTTCGGATACGCCTACCTTGACACGGGCGCGATGTATCGTGCCTGCGCTTGGTGGTGTCTGAAGCAGGACATCGATCTGGACGCCGAAACCGTGGATGAGCGTGTCATCACCGAAGCGGTGGGCGAGTTCTTCACCGGCGACCATTTCGATATCTCCGTGGACCCGGACAACCCCCGCGTATTCGCCGACGACGAGGACATCTCCGAGGTCATTCGTTCCTCCGAAGTCTCCAGCCATGTCTCCAAGGTGTCGAACGTCATCCCGGTGCGCAACGTGCTCATCGCCGCCCAGCGCGCCTACATCGCCCGCGAGGCGTCGGCCGACTCCTTCTCCGGGGGTTTGGGCATCGTGGCCGAGGGCCGCGATATCACCACCGTGGTGTCCCCGGACGCCGAGGTGCGCGTGCTGCTGACCGCCCGTGAGGAGGTCCGTCAGGCCCGTCGCACCGGCCAAGCCGTCAAGGGCGTGGGTGCTGAGGATGTGGCCGCGCGCGACAAGGCCGATTCCAAGGTCACCAGCTTCCTGACCGCCGCCGATGGCGTTACCACCATCGACAATTCCGATTTGGACTTCGCCCACACGCTCGATCTGCTCATCGGTCTGGTCGAGGACGCCATCGAGAACCAGGAGTACGAGCAGTATGCCGCCAATCTCGAAGGCTATGAGCTGGACGAAGGCGATGAGGATCTGATTTCCGGCCGCGGTTTCACGGAAGGCGCGCGCAAGGCCGGCCCCAAGCCGGTGGGCGTGCTGACTGTTGTAGGCCGTCCGAACGTGGGCAAATCATCCCTGGTCAACCGTATCCTCGGCCGCCGTGCCGCCGTTGTGGAAGACACGCCGGGCGTTACGCGAGACCGTGTGAGCTATGACGCGGAATGGGCCGGCACCGACTTCAAGCTGGTGGACACGGGCGGCTGGGAAGCCGACGTGGAAGGCATTGAATCCGCCATCGCCTCACAGGCACAGGTTGCCGTGACCTTGGCCGATGCTGTGGTATTCGTTGTCGATGGTCAAGTGGGCATGACCACCACCGATGAGCGCATCGTCAAGATGCTGCGTGCCGCCGGCAAGCCGGTCGTGCTGGCCGTCAACAAGATCGACGACCAGGCCAGCGAATACCTTGCCGCCGAATTTTGGAAGCTCGGTCTCGGCGAACCATACTCGATTTCCGCCATGCACGGCAGGGGAGTGGGCGACCTGCTGGACGTCGCGCTCGACAAGCTCAAGCAGGCCGAGAAGACTTCCGGCTACCTCACGCCTTCCGGCCTGCGCCGCGTGGCTCTGGTGGGCCGCCCGAACGTGGGCAAGTCGTCTCTGCTCAATCAGCTGGCGCGCGAAGAACGTGCCGTGGTCAACGATTTGGCCGGCACTACGCGCGACCCCGTCGACGAAATCGTCAACATCGATGGCGAGGACTGGCTGTTCATCGACACGGCCGGCATCAAGCGCCGCCAGCACAAGCTCACAGGCGCGGAATATTATTCCTCTCTGCGCACGCAGGCCGCCATCGAGCGCTGTGAATTGGCGCTGATCCTGTTTGATGCTTCGCAGCCGGTATCCGATCAGGATTTGAAGGTCATGTCCACAGCCGTGGATGCGGGCCGTGCGATCGTGCTCGTGTTCAATAAGTGGGATGCGATGGACGAGTTCGACAAGCAGCGTCTCGAACGCCTGTGGAACACCGAATTCGACCGTGTGATGTGGGCCGAGCGTGTGAATCTGTCCGCCAAGACCGGCTGGCACACCAACCGTCTGACGCGAGCCATGGATAAGGCCTTGGAATCCTGGGATCAGCGTATTCCTACAGGCAAGCTCAACGCCTTCCTCGGCAAAATTCAGGCCGCCCACCCGCACCCGTTGCGTGGTGGCAAGCAGCCGCGAATCCTCTTCGCCACGCAGGCATCCACGCGCCCGCCGCGTTTCGTGATCTTCGCCACCGGCTTCCTCGAGCACGGCTACCGCCGCTACATCGAGCGTTCCCTGCGCGAGGAATTCGGCTTCGAAGGCACGCCGATTCAGATCTCCGTGAACATCCGCGAGAAGAAGAAGCGGAAGTGACACGCGCGTAATTTGCCAGATTTCATATATCTGGTAGATTATCTACTCGGTGCTTTTGCACCATCGGGCCGTAGCGCAGTTTGGTAGCGCACTTGACTGGGGGTCAAGGGGTCGCGGG
>ERZ837487.3200-NODE-3200-length-15244-cov-3.796497_pt1 | contig 15244 bp, 17 predicted proteins | sample MGYA00519911_ERZ837487 | MGnify/ENA primary metagenome ERZ837487 (study PRJEB31850, sample SAMEA3708818) | human gut metagenome | biome: human gut; feature: human-associated habitat; material: faeces | place: China | collected 2014 ...
TAATGAAAAGAAATCCGGAGTTTTTCTTCTCCGGGAATGCTTTTGTATTGATTTCTTCGTACATTATACTTTTATCTGGCCAGAATCTATCATTTTCCCCCTGGCTAAAAATCTGATTCCATCACAAGTAACCCTATGCTCTAGCATAAGGCCAATGTCTTGCGTACTAATTTATGAACATATTTATAACTCAGTTTCCGGTCTTTTGGTTTTGATTCATCCGGAATGCTTTCTCTCACCGCTTTCTCCAGCACATCAAATATATTATATCCGGAATCATGTGCAATGCCACGATACTGTTTAATCAATTTAGCTGTTTCAGCTAACGCCTCTTGATTATATTTTCTTATCTTATTTCGTCTAAGAAGAGCTGATGCAAAAAATTCATGTTCCTGTTTTTCCTGTGCACCCTGTTTTTCATTAAATACACTTCTTCTATAAGTAATGTAATAGATTCCTTTCACAATTCCCACAGAAAAGAAAGCGCGCAGACTATGTAAATAAGACCGTACCATCCTTTTCGTTACCCCAAGCAAGGTACAGAACTTTTTATAAAAGTTACCGGTACCAATACGATAAGAACTGCTATTATCGTGAGTACAGTGTAAGAAGTAGAGCAGCAACCATTTTTCTTTTGCTTTTAATTGTTTGAATTGTTTTTTATGGAATATAGTTCTGCTCAAATCGATATATCCTTCGCAGCCTGCTTTAAAAGCATCAGCACCGGTAAAGTCGTTACCCAATATCAAAAAATCATAATCGATATCAGAAGTACGGCTTATTTTCACAATCCCCTTACGCTCCAGTCCATGCATAGCAGTATAAAAGGACTGCTTACACATCCCGGTTGCCCTGCATACATCCTGATTATGTACCCCGGCCACAAATCCATTTAGTCTTTGATATTTTGCAATATACAAAAACAAATCCATTTCTGTCGAAGTCAAAGTTTTAAGTTTGTCAATTAAACTGTATTTTATCCTCATATAATTTCCCTCTTGACTTTTATAGTAAATAATATATAATGTAGTTATCCCGACCGGTATAAATAGTACCGGCTAGAGGCACTTCCTCATAGGTGCCTCTTTTTTATGCCTGTAATCTTGTATTACTAATTAAATGGCAGTCCCTCTTCAACTCCGTCTGGAATATTCATGAAGTCATTTGATGCCTCACTAGGTTCTGGTGCGCCCCCTGAAGTCTGACCGTTTCCTTTTCGCTCTGCAAATTCGATTTCCTCAGCGATAATCTGTACACTGTAAACCTTTTCTCCGTTTTTATTAGTGTAGTTGTCATTCTGAACGCGGCCGCTTACCAGCATACGGGAACCTTTACGGAAATACTTTTCGATAAACTCTGCCTGCTTACCAAATGCGGTGCAGTTAAAGTAATCAACTTCCGTATCTCCCTGCTTTGCAAAACGCCGATTAATTGCCAGGCTAAATCTGGCAACAGCCAGCGCATTTTCTCCCTGCGTGTAGCGAATCTCCGGGTCGCGGGTCAGGTTCCCCATTAAAATAATTTTGTTCATTACATATCCTCCTAGTTTTCTGTGGTTAGCGATTCCTGCTGCAGCACGCCTTGTAACAGCCGGCGATTACCACTATTAGAATCACAGGTACTTAAAGTTACTATTGAATCATCCGGTTTAATTTTTTCTTTTTTTCGGATGTTTCTTGCCTTTTTTAATACTTTTACATAAGCCTCAAAGCCGAGTTCATTATTTGCCTGATAGCGTTCCAATATGTCTGTATCGTCCGCAATCATATATGCGACTATTCGGTACTTCAAAATCTTTTGTGGCATATATATATATAATTCTTTATGAGTTTTAAAAAAATCTTCATCCTCAAATCTTCGTAAAGTACCAAACATAGAACCATTAATCATGTTATGTCCGTAAAGCACTGTTAAGCGGTCCGATAAATCTTTACTGTTTGCTCTTCTGGTATAGATACATCCGGCAAATGAGTATTTTTTCTTAATATCATGGTGCAGATAAAAGTCATCATCTTTTCCAGTCGATGCTTGTAATATGGGATAATCAATATTTGTCCCAGGCACCCGAATCCATGCATATACATCTGCATTTGTTGTCAACAATTTGTCCCAATTAACCGGGTTAATTATTTTTTCTTTTTTTGGTCTTTTTTTCTCCGGTGCTGTTCTGATAAAAGAAGTCATGTCACCTCCGGTATCCGTTACGATAACGGCTAATATTCCGAAACATACTAATGCAGTTACTATCAGTAACATCCCGGTTATTTTCCATCCTTTCATCCGTTTCATCTTCGCATCCCCTTTATAACAGTCTCAAAAACTCCTGCCACACCTGCAGTCCTTGCCGTATTAACAGACTTCTGGAGTCTGGATAAATCAGCGCAGTTAATCCAATCAGTGCCAGGATAAAAACCAGAATTGCTATAATTAGTCGTGCGCCACCAAGCACTGTTTTTAATAGAAATTTGATTGTGTTAGTTTTCTCGACCACAACAACATCCTCTTCAATGTCATAGCGTTCCTTCAAGCTTTCCTGATGTTCTTTTTCCCTTTCCTCCTGTTTCATCTGCTCTACCAGTTGATTTTTGAATTTTCTTTTTGCCATAGTAGCGTTGATTCCTTTCTTTGTATTTATTAATCCAGTTGGTCTTAAAATCATCTTCGTATTTCTGCCAGAAGGCATAACTGTTCTCGCATTGAAAATATTCAATAGCCTTACTATATTGGCACATTTGCTCCGTCACATAACACCATATCTCGTCTGCCCTTATAAAGTACAATGTCCGCTTTCCTCGCACTTCTACGACTGCATGAAACACATCTTTGGATATCAGGTATCGTACATTGTAAGCAGATAATCCTAGCAAATAAGCTGTCTGCTGCAGCGTCAGATATTCAATCATACTGTCTTCCACAATACGATTTGTCGTGTTAAATTTTTTAGGCTGCAGTTTCCAAAAAGCCCATTTACTGGATGCCTCAAAATACTGTTTGGCTAAATCATATTTTTTCAATTGCTCATTCACAAAAAGAGCCAATGCGGACACTTTTACCATCCGGTTGCCACGGTTCAATTCAGTCTTAATCTTGCCTGTTTTTATGTAATACTCAAATGTTTGTTTTGTCACACCAATCAAATACGCAGCCTGTTTTAATAGTAAATATTCGTCCCTCATGTTGCATTGCTCCTCGTTGTTTTATCTATCGTTCCAGCCCAGGCATCATCTTTATTGGCTGCCTGACCTTTGGGGCATCTTTCCAGATGCCAGTATCCTTTGTCTTATCCTTCACCATGGAAAAAATATCAGTCTTGTCTTTTCCATGGTTTTCAAAAATATTAATGTTGTGCGCCTCCGGCGAATCCGCTTCCTTTGTGTGTTCTGATTTCTTTGGCACACTGACCTTTTCATCTTTTTCTAAGCGCCTAAAATTAGCAATGGCGTTTTGTACAACCACATCAACTGTCCCATGATCGTACGTGCCGTAGTACACCTTGTGCTTCTTTAACAGCGATTTTATTTCCTTATCCTTTTGCTTGCTTTCCTGTAAATCATGGATTCTTCCCTCTGTCTGAAATTGGCTATCATCTCTTTTCATGAAAAATGAAAAATTCTGATATTGTCCGCTTAATTCAGACACCATTCTTTCATATTCCGGTGTTAGCTGCCGGTTATAAACCGTGTTCAAAAGAATGGGGGAATCCGTAACAATAAAGTCGGTTTTACCCACAAGCCTGTCCATCCGATGGACTTGCTCTTTTAAAATTTCAAATTGATGTTCTTTTGAACCATCTAACATTTCAAAATTTTTATCATATACCAACTCTTTTGCATATTCTTGCACGTACTCTGCATTGAATCACTGCTTTTTTAATTCTGCACATATATTCATACAGGATGTTGTTTTGCCTGATCCCGGACCACCAAATGCATTAATAACAATGGTTGTCCTGTCTGCTTTTAAATCATGCAGACTTTCTTTATGTTGCTTAGCATACGCCATATACTCAATGACTTCCTGTTGTTTCCCACCGGCTGCAGAACAAAGCATATCATTCCAGTCATAACCGCTCTTATCCGGCATATCTCTTTTCAGTAATATGTCTCTGTCGGAAAGCGTCTCTTCCAATTTGGTAACTGCTTTAAATCCTCCGGTATCATTATCCATACCCAGAAAGATTTCTTTAATCTGCTGGTTACTATCCAAAACATACTCAATCGCTTCCTGCTTTTGTGTACCAGCCATTGCCAGATAGTTATAATCGTGATAATCCACTCCATCTTTTTGTAAAAGTGTCATCTTACTCATAATGTCAATGACTGACTCTCCAACAAATAATTTATCTGCCTGATTATCTACATAAAATCCTTTGCTGTAGTCACTGCCTTTCACATCTGCCACAAAACGCTTGTATGTGTTCGTACCGCGCATACAAGCAAAGACCGGATCACCTTCCTTGTTTCGTGATACAAATACACAATTGTTTCTGTCATCCTGATAAAGCATCTGTCTTTTAACAAACTCATTAATGACACTACCATCAATCTGCCTTGTTTTACCCAAATAGGCATATACATTCCGCATATGAGCCGCTTTCTTTGGCAGCTCATCCTTAAGGTTCTCTTTTTCTTTTTTTTCAGGATGTTTTTGCTTTGCTGCTGCAACTGTTTTAACTTCTAATTCTTGATTTCCAACAGCTGCTTCAAATACCGCTTCTCGCCCACCTGCCATATCATATAAATGGTTGTAGGCTTCTGATTTATCCATATCTCCAAACGCTATGCAGGCATCAATGACACTTCCATTTTTGCCAACAGAGTTCCAGTAAAAACAGTTCTTACTTACATCAAGCCGAACGGAATCATGCTCTTTCAGAGAATAGTATTTTTGACCAACTCGTATCGGAGAATATCCCAATGACTGGCACACATCCACAACCGATATGTGTTCTTTCAGCCAATCTGTCATCCGTTCCGACTCTTCATTTGTATAAAATCTCTTTTTCGCTACTGCTCTTCCTGCAGTTTTAGTTTCTTCTTTCTCCGGCTTTTTTACTTCCTTTTTTTCTTCTCGCACATAATGATGTAAAATTTCCTTTTCCTTCAGGCTTTCCAAGGCTTTATCAAATGCCTGGTTGATTGCCTCTCGCTCTTTGCCCTGCGGACTGGTTGGAATCTGTACGGTATTACCATCTTGAACATCCAGTGCAATCATTTCTGAATGTCCGACCAAATAATCAGAAGTATTTACCGGGAGCTTGTCGTGAACATAGGAAGCAAAGGCTCTGGCAAAGAGTTCCACATCACTTCGCCAATATCCCTGGTCTGTTTTACTAAACGCAGTGTCCAGCTTTTCTGCGTTCTTATAGTATTCCGTTCGTTCATTATTCTTATATTTAATCGTATCCATAAGTTCTTTAAATGGAGCCTTTCCCTGCCGGATTTCTGAGTAAGAAGCACCGGTAGCCATAGACGAATCCATATTATATGCCCGTGCTACATATAAATCCAACGCATGTCCCCATTCATGAGCCAAAGAACCGGCACCACGCATCTTAGTTAGATTAATCACATTTGCACTAGGTTCAAAATGAGCCAGTGCAGAACCACTTCCACGTGCGCCATAAGCAATTGCTAATTTGCCGCCCAGCGCAATATCTTCATCTTTTATATTTAGTGCCTTCGCTAAATCCTTAAAAGCGTCAAATGACATATTCAGATTTGTCTGTCTGTCATTATTATTGTTCCAATTTCCAAATTCACCGGCGCGGAAACCGAAAGTATGCATCATATCATCACCGGTTATATCCATACCACCACGGTAATCCTCTGCAGTCGGTCTTATATTCTCTAACTGAGGTGGCTTTAAGCGTGTTTTACGCTTTGTTTTTTTCTTTTTTTCTGGATTCTGTTCTTTACCGATTTTCAATGCTTCTTCCACCGCCGCATCACGGTCCTGTAAATTTACAGCCACTATCTCACGATCATTTTTCTGCAGCACAAAATAAGTGTCATTTTGCCATGCTGACAAGTCCGTCATTCCTGCCTCTTGAAAATTGTAAATATAAGTTGAGCAACCACTCTCATGAATGACCAAACGCTCCTTACCTTCTCTGTATTCCTCTTTCGTAACATTCTGTCCATCATAGCGATAAAAAGAAAAATTGGAAAGTATCTTTTCATCCTCAGAGAACAAAAACTGCTTGTTTTCCAACTCTCGCCGGAACTGATATAGTCCAAGTCTGCCTCCTAAATCTGTTGCTTTTATCAGTTTACGATTAAAGCAATTTGTATCCGGCAAATTCTCACTTTTAATTTCATCGTAAAACCGTGCGCATTCACTCAGCGATGTTAGTGACATAGCCTTTTCATAAAAACGATTCACAGTTAGTAAATAATCCCGCTGCGCTGTATCAATAATATCTTTCCTTTGTTCTGCAGAAGCCAAATAAGGTATCGCTGCCAAAGGCTTAGTAGGAAGCGAATCTCTTACCTTTTTTATAAAAAATATAACTTCTCTGTCTTTTCCTTCTTCCAGCATTTTTTTATAATCCGGAAGCGGAAATGCTTCTTTTTTAGTAATGTATTTTTCTTTCTCCATATCGTTCCAATCAAGAATATCTCCATAACGAAGTTCTCTATTTAGAGCATACAAATCTTTCCTTGCACCGCCAATTTTTTCTCCAAAATCTTCAATTTTCTTCTCAGCCATACTCATACCCCTTTCTAATCCAACAAACGAAATACCCAACTTCCGGTTCCATCTATAATTTCAATCAAATTCTTTTTTTCTTCATCCATAATTATGGATTCTGATTCCAGATGCCAGCGAAAATCCGGGTCAAAACATACAAAGTCGGCCGCAATCCAATCATTTTTTTCTGTAACATACAGATTCCCAACCATTAAATCTGACATTGTTTCAAGTAAATTTTGAACTTGTATATCCGGTGATGTAACCAGATATACATTTTCGTATTTTCTCTCCATCCGATTTATCTCCTTTTCCCAAATAGTCTTTTTTTCTTTTTTGCAGGCTTACTATCTCTGTCTTTTTCTTCCTCCAGAGATAGAATACTTCCATAGGTTTTCATGTCACCGGAAAAAACAAAAGGGTCTCTGGCTTCTTCAGCAAAAAATGTAACTCCTGCTTTTTCGCCCATAAGCTCTTTTATATCTTCCTGCTCCCCTTCCGCAACAAAGTTATAAATATAAAACACATTGTTGTAAAAGTTGTTTTTAATCACATCATAAGTTTTTTCAAACTCACCACCCGGTTTACTGCCAACCACAAAAATCTGTTGTTCTTTTTCCAGAAAAGAAATTTTGTTAAAACCATTCTCGCCCGCCACACCATAATCAAACACCAGGTAATCGTAATCTAAATTAAGAACTTCCTGCAGTCTATCGGTTCTGCAGAACATATCTACCTTTGCATAGCTTACAAGACCAATTTCATCATCCACTGTCACCTGCTCGTACGCATCTTTAACGGCTTCTACAAAGTTACTGGCGTTCATTTGAAAATAAGCTGCCTTGAATCCAACAAACTGCAGGTATTTAACAAGCTGCAATGCCTGCGTAGTCGTTCCCATTCTTTTAATACAACCGGCCACTCCAATTCCAATCGTTCTGGTCTTTTTCTTTTCCTCGGACTCCTCTTTTTCCTCTTCTTCTTCAAATGAAAATCCACGTTTTTCTTCATAGCCAAAATTTTCATAATATCCAGTAAGACAGTATTCTAAATCTTCCTTTTGGTCTCCCAGATAAATGGAAAATATAAAATTTTTTACTCCGGCATCCCAAAGCATACGACAAACGGTACTTTTGGGTGAATACCCGGCCGCGAATATGATTGTTTTAATTTTCAAAGCATCTTCAATCCGATTAATCCAGTGAACCAATTCCTTTGCTTCGTCCGCATATTGTTCAATATCATAAATAACTACCGTTGCCTCTTCATTAAATCTCAATATTGCTTCTGCCTGGTCTTTGATATGTAATGCCTCGTCAATATATTCAACCTTTTCTTCGGTTTCTTCAGTAAAAAAACCTTTTTCCTTTTTCCCGACAAACAACAGCATAATTAGCACCTCCAATTCTTATTGCGTCATCTGTTTCTTAATCAATTCAATCCTCGCTCTTTTTTCTTGCAGCTGAACTTCATAGGACTGTAGTTCATCCTGATTTGATGTGATTTCAGATTGAATTTCTGTAATCTTATCTGTCTGCTCTGCTTTCATCTCGTCTGTTTGAAAACTTTCTTCACTTTGCAAACGATTAATTTCCTCCTGCATTCGCTGATTTTTTTCTGTAAGCGATTTCTTTTTCTGTTCCAGCGTTCTGATTTCTTCCTGATAGGTTTCTGTATCCCGCTCTAAGCGTAACAGTTGATATCCTTTTCTATCCCTTTTTTTTAAATCATTCACTCGCTTTACAGCATTTACATTTGTATATAGCCTCAAAGTATTGTCGTCATCCTGTTCTCCCATCATATCGAGTCTCAAAGAGATTTCTCCAAAATCATCTGCCACATTTTCAATTCGCAGGATTATCCAGTCGCTATCCTCAATCATCTTTACAACCTTTAACTGGTCGTTATTTCGAGTTATCGCAGTATAACGATAATGATTTTTTCCATCGAATGACTGATTATCTATGTCGATTTCCACCTCCATTATCTTCTCAGCCTCACAATATTCCCATCTTCTAATCTGGAGTGTTCGCTCGCTCCACTGCACATTTTCTCTAAGCGGTGTTAGCAGGCTGGCCGACAGATTTGCCGGCATCCATGAAGAGGAAGAAAAGAAAAATATATACCCAGCGATGAAAAAAAACACAACCCCAAACAAGGCAAGATTTCCTTTTCTTTTTGTCATTTCATAATTCTTTTTCAAAATTTACCGCTCCCTTCCAAAGTCTTTTTCCTTAACATGGACTTTTCCTTTCAAAACCTGTTCATACAATTCTTCATTAATGAAATCTTCGTTTACCTTTACTGTGCGAAGATTTTTTTGTTCTAACGCCCTCATCTCTTGCTGCATATCCGGAGTAACTTTTCCTACGACATATGCCATATCTGCCCGGTTCATATCTTCTACAACTGCCACTGAGTGGCCAAATGCTGTTTTTGCTCTCTCTACCACTCGTTCTCTTGCCTCTCTATCACAACATATAAATAATTTTTTCATCGTATCAATCTCCCTTCTCTCGTATTACCATGGCTCAAATCGCCATGTTTTTTTGTTCATGTTATAAATCACATCAAATTTTACAACTTTTTTATTCACCGTCATGTAACAGGGTATCGTCATAGTATGTTCCGTATAACTAATCGTAATCTCTCCCATATCTTTGACTTGCTTTGCTGCTGCATAACCAAAAGAATTTTTAAATATCTGAATTTGCTTTTCAAATTCCGTAGCACTTACTTGTAATTGCTGTAATATCTCGGCTCGTATTTCGACCAAAGCAGTGCTTTTTTTATCTTCTTCGGTTTCTGCATCTGCCGGTGGTTTCGGAGTAATCGTTACCACACTGGTTGGAATCGGTGTTGCAGACGGAATTGCTGCCGTAGCAGATGTTTGTGCCGGTTCTTTTTTTTCTTTTTTACCGAAAAATTCCACCCCTGCAAACACACCGAAAATCAATATTGCAATAAGAATAAGGACAATTCCCTTTTTTCTTCGTTCCATTATTTCCTGCCTCCCTTAATTATTTGTATAAGTAAAATGCATCGGATCAAAGTAAGCTGCCGACCAGTCTCCGCCCCAGTAAAAGCCATGTTTTTTCCATACAGCAACTACCTTTTTGGTTACTGCCATTTTGTCTTTCCCGGGCTTATACGGCCATCCGGTATAAGTAGCTCCATTATGCTCCCAGTTCACATCAATTACCGAACCATACGAATGGTACGATTGTTTATTTTTATTGGATGCCATATTGCGCCAGTTATAACCGGCAGTACACGCCGGATTGATTGGAAACTTCATTTTTGCCATTTCCTCAAAGACTGCTGTAATTTCTTGTGCCAGCTTTTTGTGCACTGTCAAAGTCATTTTGCTTTTTTGTTTTTTTCTCGTATAAATTGACACTTCAATCTGAGTTAAATATGGCTGCATATCAAGTTCCGTTTTCGGTGTTCCTTTCGGAAACAGCCACTTCATACGCTCCGCTACCGGTATCTTCACTGGGTCTCCTGCACTTTCATCACTGCTGCTACCAGATGCCATGCTGTAGTACCTAAGCACGTGCGCCGTGTAATACTGGTCTCCATATCGCCATGGACCTAACTGCTCTGCCCGGATACCGGAATTGCGTTTTCCTCCACTTTTCTGTTTTGCAAAGGAAAAGGTATTTTGTTGTGTCCATTTCCCGTCTTTTTTTATGGCATAATCAATATATCCACCGCCAAAGTTATATCCCTGCAGTGCCAATTTTATATGTAATATATCACTGGGTGAGGTGCACCCGGCTTTTTTTATCATCGCACTTAAATATGCGACTCCCTGCTTAATACTTTCTGCCGTGGATAAGGTATTTGGTGGCAGCCCCTTACTTTCCGATGCCTGAAACACATCGCTGCCATTCCCTCCACTCTCCTGCTGCATGACAGCAAGAAACAAATCAATATAAGCCTCCATCTTATGTTTTTCAGTTTCTTTTAATACTTGATTACGGTATGCTTCTACTTCCTCTGATAGGAGCAACGAGACCGAAACGCTTACGCTATCATCTCCACTGTTACCTCCCTCTTCTTCCTCTCCACCTCCTAATACGACTGTCACTACACTTGTAACAGTCACCGGAAGTATTAAAATCACGGAAAGCAATAAGATACCAATACTTAAGATGGTATATAATGTTTTTTTCATCACATACCTCCTTGAAATATAGCCTCTTCATCTGCCGGAAGATGAACTTTAAATTCAATATTGCGGTCTGATGCTATCGCTAAGATGTTTTCACCAACATCAAGTTTGGAGATTCTTGCTATCTGTGATGGTGTTAATTCACCCTCGAAAATCTTTCCAAGCAATCCGGAAACATTGGAGTCCTGATGAAAAATAAACTTATATTGAGTAAGTTCAAATACTGTTTTCATCTTGTCTACATCTTTATCCGCCGTTCCCTCTGGAACATAATCTCGCACCGATTGGCTTGCCAATCCGATTCCTCCGAAGTATTTTCTTGCTTCACGGAGATAAACGGTAATCATGTCCAATGCATGAGGTTTTTTAGTATTAACCCAGCGATGACTCTCATCAATCAAAATCAGCGTATGTATAATATCCCAGTCATCCAGTGTTTTATCATAAAGACCTTTCATCATTAATTTGCCGTTAGTGACACAGTTGTCCCAACAGAGGGAAACCATATCAAACAGTAAAGCATCAAAAACTTCCGGCTTCATATCCTTTATTGTGGATATATCGAAAGTTACTATCTGCTCGTCAACAATATTATTAATCGTCGTATAACCATTAAAAAGATTTCCATAAGTATAAACAATACTACTAATCACCTTACGAATCTTATCCAGTAATATTAAGTTATTCTCCACGAGCACCAGTTCAACATCTTTGTATGTACCGGCTTGTATTTTATTAATTCTATCGTTAATAAAATTAAGCATATCTTCAAATATTGGATATTCCTTCGCTGGAAGTCCTGTAACCGGACGAGTCAGTTTCCCCTTCTTTAATTCCCATCCCCACTTTTTATATAGCTGCCTGAGCAATTCTTCAAACTCAATAATTTCCTGTGTGGTGTAATCACCCGCCACTAGAAATTTGTAAATCGTGCTTACTTTTGAGATATGCATGGTAAAGGACACCACATCATCATCCCCGCCTCGAAGGATTTCCAATGGATTTAAAATACCATTCGAGCCATCCAGTTTCAGCACCTTTCCGCCCAACACATTAGTCAGCGTAGTAAACTCTCCGGAAATGTCGAATGTGCGAACGAAGTCTCCAACAATACCGGTGTGTAACAATAACTTTTTAAGAAGCGTAGATTTACCGCTTCCCATTGTTCCGCAGCACAGGAAGTTGTAGTAAAGTCTGCTTTGTGACTTAAGAAACAAATTAAAAAGCACATCACCACCACAAGGTGTTTTGCCTAAAAACAAACCGTTCTCATCCGATAAATGAGAATAGTGAAACGGATTACCGGTTGCTATCGCACTACTGGTGAGCGGTTGTCCATATACAAAAAATCTTTCGTTCTCCTGCCTTGCATACGATTTAAACATGCTTGTCCATTCAGATTTTGTTTCATTCATAAAAATTGCACCAAGGTAACCATTGCTCTCCAGTTGTGCTTTTATGTCTTTAATTTTTTCTTCCAATTCAGTCCAGGATGAATCCGAAATAAAAATCCTCGAATGAATCAATTTAACCACTTCGCCCAAATTACTTATTTCATCGTACAGCGTTTCTAATTCCTGAAAGCGTTTCTTTGCGTCATAACTTTCCTGAAAATTTTTAGATTCATTGTAACGATAAGTTTGTTCTTTCATGGAACGATTAATATTTTTCTTGACTGTAATAACATCATCCGTTGCTATGTCAATAAAAACCGCGGTATTCGGTATATTACAAATATTAGCCAGCCAATAATCATCTAGTGTCTTCGGATATTCAAAAATATGTAAGCAGGCTTCATAGCCGCCACCAGTGGATATGTATTTGGCATCCATAAAGGTTATTCCACCCTGTGGCTGTATTTTCTCCAACAAATAGGTATCAATCTGTTGTTCTTTTTTCTTATCCCTAGCCATCGTTTTATCCCCTTTCTTTATGCATTTGTCATAACGCACTTATTCAGTACACGGAAAAGAATTTCTTTCTTTTTTTCATATGAAATCTTTTCAACCAAACCTCCCCTTCCTCTTCCCAAGACGCTGAACATGGTACGAATGTTTTTTTCTAAGCCTTCTTCTGTCTCAGAAAAAATCATATAGTAGTATTCTCTGGTTGTATTATGTTTTTCTAGCCAGACCAACTCATCTAACTTTTTCTGTAACTGCTCCTTAAAAATTGTATTTTTCGTGCTTTTAATTTTGTATTCCAGAAACCTTTTCTGTTTGGAATAATCACACGGAAAATTAATACATGCAATCTTAACTGGTTCTGCATACAATCTATACAACTTAGCAAACTTCAGACAATCATACTCCACTTCATCTTCCGATGAATTAATTAGGTCTTTTGATTGTATTTGCAGCAAATCCATGTAACTGCCATCATCCATGTTGTAGTACCCTTTTTCTGAAATACTACGAATCGGTACAATATCTAATATGGTTTTTCTAACCGATGGCTTTTTTTTCTTTGTTGTCTTCTTCATAGCCGACAGCCTCCTTTCTTCGTTTCTTGTCCAATTCCGTTGCTACATTTTCATTCACAAGGGGATAATAAACCCCCTTGTCTCTTCTAATATACAAGAGCAAGCTCTCCCAATTTCTTCTCTTTTTATTCCAATTACTTTTCATCGTAAGAAAAATGGCACAAACAGCAGAGAAAATGTAAAATGGGATGCGAAGCATCTCATGTACTGTGCTACCAAACAAAAAAGATACAGCACCATAAGTCACTAAAAAGAAAAAATCAAAAAGATACACACTCTTTCCCACTTTGGTTTCACTTTTAATGTCCTGAACTACAATGTGCTTCATTAATTTTTCCTCCCTGCATTATCTCCAAATATATCCTTACTTTCCGGTTTCTTTGGCTCATTATTTTTACTTGATGTATCGCTTCCCGATACCCGGTCAAACATATGTCCTCCCGCTTCAATCGGTTTATTGCCGGCAATATTATTCGTTGAATCCATTGACATTCCTGTTCTTGTGCTGCTTAAGTCTTTTTCCATTTGTTTCATACTGTCGGAACCTATGCCGGCATTTCCTCCTGAAGGAACACCATTGAGCGCATCATTTCTGGTTTGATTATGTCCAATCTGTCCCATTTGGTAACCACCATTCTTCTTACCCTGCTCAGCGGACATAGCCGATGTCGAATTTGGAGATGGACTTCCTGCTCCGGCAAATTCTGCATTTTCTTTTTGTTTGCTACTCTCCGGTGTTTGGGAAGATGCTGTCTCTCCATTTCTACCATTTGCAGCCTCTTTTTCTCCGGATTCCAGTACATCGGCATGATTGTTCTGGTTATTAGTTGCATTGTTGTTTTGGTTATTATGATTTGTTGTCTTATTATCCATGTTATTGTCATTCGACTGGTTATTGTGCTGATTAAGTGCATTATCTGCACTGGCTGTTGCCGCTCCGGCATCAACCATATCTTGTGCCTGTTCATCCATGGCCGGATTTCCACTAAATGCTTCTTTCGCATTTGGTTTTGAGAAAGCTCTGGACGCGCCATTTTTTACTGCACCTACTCCGGATTTAACAGCACCTGCTGCGGCACCAACTGTACTGGCAGCCATTCGTCCGCCATAAAACAAAGACATCATTTTTCCCATACCATCGCTGGCTCCAATATCTGCTCCTGTCAGTTTTTGAATCAGATTCGGACCATCGATTACTGCAAATGCTAAAAACAACAAAATGATTCCCTTTGCAATACCGGACACATTCCATCCGGATATAAACTTTGTTGCCAGAAGATAAAACTTAATTATGACAGTTGTAAATAGTAATAAGATATAACTGTCTTTCAAGGAATCCAATATCTTCAAAATTTTCTGATTATTGTTCAAATTAGCTGAGTACAAATAAGCTAATAATCGATGTATTACAATCTCATATAAGATACGAATTACCTTATATGACATAAACAAGTATATGATAATAAGCGAGATCAGTTCCATCCACATCACGCCATAATCCACTGTATAACGATAGTAAAATTCATTTAGCAAATCCGTCCACGCTACACCGTCATATAATTCATCCAATGAATAGGTAATCTTGTTCTTATCATCACTTTCTGACTGCAAGCCATTTTTCAATATATCCCCTGCATCTCCCTCGAAATCTTCCGGGTCAAGAATTTCCTGAATATCCAGATTTTTAAACTGGCTTTTTGAAAATGTGTCATAAACCTTATCTGCATTTTTCTTGCCCTTTGTTTTCTTATTCAAATTGGCTAATCCGACTGTCTTATTCAGCCATTTTAGGTCATGTATGTTATTGCCGATTGTACTGTATACTACTGCCGAACTCTGCTGACTTGAAAAAGTAAATTCCAGTGCAAGAGTAAATTCCACGGGCTTTTAAA
>ERZ837487.3201-NODE-3201-length-15243-cov-21.226890_pt1 | contig 15243 bp, 15 predicted proteins | sample MGYA00519911_ERZ837487 | MGnify/ENA primary metagenome ERZ837487 (study PRJEB31850, sample SAMEA3708818) | human gut metagenome | biome: human gut; feature: human-associated habitat; material: faeces | place: China | collected 2014 ...
CTTTGGAGAAGCGACAGAAGTTGCATCCGAGGGAAATGGTTCGGATTTGGATTGCATTCCTGCACCATCTTCTGAAAAGACCTTGTAAGCTTCAAAGTTTACAAGGTCTTTTGTTTTACTTTCTGGCAAAAAGATACTCGTCGAATTTCTTCGTTCTCTGCGAATAGTCCGGCGAGTGTTTTATTTTTGCTGAAAGGAACCCGCTATGGAAAAAATCAAAATGCAGCCGACCCGACCGGAAGATGCCCTGCTGACCGATGCCTTTGCTGACTTTTTGGAAAAGTGCAGAGCCAAGAATCTGTCTGAGAAAACGCTGAACATTTATACTGTACATTTCAAGTTCTTCAAAGAATATCTCAGCGACCCGGATAAAAAGGCTTCTGACATCACGGAGGATACCTTAGAGGGCTTTATCAGGCTGTTGCCAAGTTCTTCGGAGGCTGGTGCTTTGCGGTTACGGCAGTCTGCTGCGTGATGGGCATGTATGATAAGGACCCCTTCACCTTTGCACTGAATGTGATCACCCCGGTAGTCTTGACCGTGCTGGGCTTTATCCTTCCGGCTATTGCAAAGCGTGAACAGCAGAAGTAGAATAGAATCGATCAAAAGCACTTGAACAGGCCGGTCAAATCTTCTGATTTCGACCGGCTTTTTCTGAAACCGGCAAAAAAGGAGCACTCACATGAAAAACGAAGTCCGCGAACTGCTGTCCTTTATCGATGGCAACCCCACCGCTTACCATACCACCGCATCCGTGCGGGATATCCTGCTGAAAGAGGGCTTTTCCGAACTGCTGGAAAGCCGGAAGTGGCATCTGGAACCCGGAAAAGGCTATTTTGTCTGCCGCAACGGCTCCAGCATCATTGCCTTCCGTATGGGCGAACATCTGGAAAACTACAGCTTCAACGTTGCAGCTGCCCACACGGATTCGCCCTCGTTCCGAGTCAAGGAAAACGCTGAGATCCACATGGGCCAGAAATACACAAAGCTGAATACAGAAGGCTATGGCGGTATGATCTGCTCTACATGGATGGACCGCCCGCTTTCTGTTGCGGGCCGTGTTCTGGTGAAGGAGGGCGACGCCATCGTTTCCCGTCTGGTCGCGCTGGACCGTGACCTGCTGCTGATCCCCAGTGTTGCCATCCATATGAACCGCGAGGTCAACGACAAGGCAACGTTCAACAAGCAGATCGATATGCTGCCCCTTCTGGGCGGTGCCGCAGAGGAAGGCGTTCTCAAAAAGCTGATCGCAAAAGAGCTGGACGTTGCGGAAGAGCAGATCCTCGGCAGCGACCTGTTCCTGTACATCCGGGAAAAAGCTTCGGTCTGGGGCTGCAATGAGGAGTTCATCTCCTCCGGCCGCCTGGATGACCAGCAGTGCGTCTTTGGCATTCTGAAGGGCTTTTTGAGCGGACACAATGCCGATTCCGTGGATGTGGCCGCCTTCTTTGATAACGAAGAGGTGGGTTCTGGCACCAAGCAGGGCGCGGCTTCCACCTTCCTGTACGACGTGCTGCACCGCATCGCACGGAACATCTGCGACAATGACGAGGACTTCCATCGCGCTGTGGCTTCCAGCTTCATGTTCAGCGCCGACAATGCCCACGCTGTGCACCCGAACCACCCGGAGCATACCGATGTCAACAACTGCACCTACATGAACGAGGGCGTTGTCGTCAAGGTCCATGCCGGGCAGAAGTACACCAGCGACGGCATGAGCATGGCAGTTGCCAAGGAGCTTGCCGCCCGTGCCGGTGTTCCGCTGCAGTATTTCGCCAACCGTTCCGACAAGGCCGGCGGCAGCACACTGGGCAATCTGGCCATGGCGCAGGTCTCCATGAACTGCGTGGATATCGGCCTGCCGCAGCTGGCCATGCACTCCTGCTATGAGACTGCCGGCGCAGAGGATATCGTTTCGCTGATCCGTCTGATGCAGGAATTTTACAGCAGTCATTTTGAAGAGACTGGTTTCGGAACCCTTGCTGTCCATTAAAATCACATCGCTTTTCCCGACATGAAAAAGGGGCTGCTGCACATTCTGGTGCAGCAGCCCCTTTTGTCTTATGGGATATTCTTGATAGCTCAGGTCTGGACACCCTCGAACTGGCTGTTGTAGAGCTTGGCGTAGAAGCCGCCCTTGGCCAGCAGTTCGTCGTGATTGCCCTGCTCCACGATGTGGCCGTCCTTCATCACAAGGATGACGTCGGCCTCGCGGATGGTGGACAGGCGGTGCGCCACGATAAAGCTGGTGCGGCCCTGCATCATGCGGGCAAAGGCTTTCTGGATGCGCACCTCGGTGCGGGTATCGATAGAGGAGGTGGCTTCGTCCAGGATCAGCATCGGCGGCAGGCAGAGCATCACACGGGCGATGCACAGCAGCTGCTTCTGACCCTGACTGATGTTGCCGCCGTCCTCGGCGATGACAGTGTCGTAGCCCTCGGGCAGGCGGCGGATGAAGCTGTCTGCGTGGGCAGCCTTGGCGGCGGCAACCACTTCCTCAAGGGTGGCGTCCGGCTTGCCGTAGGCGATGTTTTCGCGCACGGTTCCGGCACGCAGCCAGGTATCCTGCAGAACCATGCCGTAGCTGCCGCGCAGGGAGGCACGGGTCACGTTGCGGATGTCGGTGCCGGATACCTTGATATCGCCGCCGTTGACGTCATAGAACCGCATCAGCAGATTGATGAGGGTGGTCTTGCCGCAGCCGGTGGGGCCGACGATGGCGATGCGCTGGCCGGGCTTTACGTCCAGCGACAGGCCCTCGATAAGGGGGCGGTCCGGCAGGTAGCGGAAGGAGACGTTCTCCAGCTGAACATGGCCGTCCGGCTGCAGCTGGATGGCGTTGTCGGCTTCCGGCACCTGATCGTCGGCGTCCAGCAGTTCGAACACGCGGGCGGCGCAGGCAAGGGCGTTCTGCAGCTCGGTGACAACGCCGGAGATCTCATTGAAGGGTTTGGTGTACTGGTTGGCATAGCTCAGGAACACGCTCAGCTGGCCGATGGTGATGCCGCCGGACACCGCGTAAATGGCACCCACAAGGCCCACACCGGCATAGACGATGTTGTTCACAAAGCGGGTGGCGGGGTTGGTCAGGCTGGAGAAGAAAATGGCCTTCAGGCTCACGTTCTGCAGACGGTCGTTCACTTCGTCAAAGGCGGCAAGGCTCTCGGCTTCGTGGCCGAAGGCCTGCACCACCTTCTGGCCCTCGATCATCTCGTTGACCAGCGCGGTCTGCTCGCCGCGCACGGTGCTCTGGCTCTGGAAATATTTGTAGCTGCGCTTGGCAAGGAAGCTTGCCACCACAAGGCTCAGCGGGGTGATGCACACCACCACCAGCGTGATGGGCACGTTCTGGCTGAGCATGAACAGCAGGGTGCCCAGAATGGTCAGGATGCCGCTGAACAGCTGGGTGAAGCCCATCAGAAGGCCGTCCGCAAAGGTATCCACATCGGCCACCATGCGGCTGACGATATCGCCGGAAGGGTGGCTGTCCAGATAGGACAGCGGCAGGGTCTGGATCTTGCGCAGGGCTTCGTTGCGCAGATCGCGGCTGACAAGAAAGGTGATGCGGTTGTTGCACACGCTCAGCAGCCACTGTGCCAGCGCTGCTGCCGCGGCTACCACCAGAACTTCCACGATGATCTGCGCCACGCCGCCGAAGTCCACGGCACCTTTGCCCAGCATCAGGTCGATGGCGTTGCCGCAGAGGATGGGAATATACAGCTGCGCGGCCACGCTCACGGCGGCGACGATCAGGCTGCACACCACAAACAGGGAGTAGGGCCTGATCTTGCCCAGAACACGGGTCAGGGTGGCTTTGCGCTGTTCAGGGGTCAGCTTTGTTTTGGCTTTTGCACTCATTTCTGCGCATCCCCTTTCTTGAACTGGCTCTCATAGATCTCTTCGTAGACCGGGCAGCTTGCGCGCAGCTGGTCGTGGGTGCCGATGCCCACCAGCTTGCCGTCATCCAGCACAAGGATCTGGTCGGCGTGCTGCAGGCTGGCGGCGCGCTGGCTGACGATGAACACGGTCAGGCTGCCGGGCAAGGCGGCCAGCGCCTTGCGCAGGGCTGCGTCGGTGGCGTAGTCCAAAGCGCTGGCGCTGTCGTCCAGAATGAGGATCTCAGGTTTGCCCACCAGTGCGCGGGCAATGGTCAGGCGCTGCTTCTGGCCGCCGGACAGGTTGCGTCCGCCCTGCTCCACAGGCTCGTCCAGCCCGAGGGGCTTGGCCTTGACGAATTCTGCGGCCTGCGCGGTCTCCAGTGCGGCCCACAGGTCGGCGTCGGAGGCATTCTTGTTGCCCCACAGAAGGTTCGAGCGGATGGTGCCGCCGAAGAGCTGCGCTTTCTGCATGACCACGGCAACCTTGCCGCGCAGTGCTTCGCGCGGGTAATCCGGGGCGGGGCGGCCCAGCACTTCCACAGTGCCCTCGGTGGCATCATAGAAGCGGGGAATCAGGCTGACAAGGCTGGATTTGCCGCTGCCGGTGCCGCCGATGACACCGATGGTCTGGCCCTTCTTTGCGGTAAAGCAGATGTCGGAAAGGCTGGGGGCACCGGCTCCGGCGTAGGTCAGGCTCACATGGTCAAAGCGCACTGCATCGCCGGACTTGTCGGCGGGCACTTCACCCAGCACTTCGGCGGGGAAAGCCATGCCGGGCTTGGTGTCCAGCACAGCCTGCACACGGCCGGCACAGGCCAGACCCTTGCTGACCTGTACGATCAGGTTGGCCAGCTTGACCAGCTCCACAAGGATCTGGTTCATGTAGTTGACCAGCGCGATCACATCGCCGGATGCCATGCCGCCCACGTTGATCTCAATGCTGCCCGCATACAGCAGCGCCACGATGGCAATGTTGATGAGCACATAGGTCAGCGGGTTCATCAGGGCAGAGATATGGCCCACATGGAGCTGCATTCTGGTCAGCAGGTCGTTAGCGTTTTCAAAGCGGCCGATCTCGTCCTTCTCTTTGTCGAAGGCGCGCACCACGCGCACACCGGTCAGGTTTTCGCGGGTCAGCCCCAGCACACGGTCCAGCCGGTTCTGTACGGTTCTGTACAGCGGGCGGGTGGCGGCCATGATGCCGAACACGACGATGCTCAGCAACGGGATGGTGACCACAAAGATCAGCGCCGCGCGGACATTGACCGTAAAGGCCATGACCATGGCACCAATGACCACGAACGGACTGCGCAGGAACAGGCGCAAAAACAGGTTCAGTCCGCTCTGCACCTGATTCACGTCGCTGGTCATGCGGGTGATGAGGGTGCTGGTGCCCAGCGTATCCATCTCGGAAAAGCTCAGGCTTTGGATGTGCTCAAACAGCGCATGGCGCAGAGCCGTGGAGTAGCCCACAGCAGCCTTTGCCGAAAAATACTGCGCGGTCAGACTGCAGGTCAGGCCGATGGCGGCCAGCACGAGCAGCAGCCCGCACCGCAGAAGGATATAGTGGAAATCATGGGCGGCGATGCCGACGTTGACGATGTCTGCCATGACCAGCGGCACGAGCAGGTCGAACGTTGCTTCCAGCATCTTGAAGAGAGGCGCAAGGACGCTTTCGCGCTTGTAGCCCTTCAGGTAGCCTAGCATCTTGTTCAAGGCTTTTTCCTCCTTTTTATCCGATTCTCTTGAATCGCACTTATTATAGCGCACCTACCGGAAAAAAGCCATACTTTCAAAGGCATGATTTGATAGCAAAGGCACTGTTTTCTGCATTGTGAAAGCTGGCAAATCCTGCTATACTAGAGCATGACAACAAATGGAAGAATGGTGAGCACGATGGCAAGAAGAACAGACGGAGGCATCCGCTTCCGCCCGGTGGGCGGTGCAAAGCGCAGCCTGCAGGCACCGGCCTACAGCCCGGCGGGCACCGGCTGCCCGGCCTATGAGCAGGCGGTGGAAAACCTTTACAAGGGGCAGAACGAGGAAAGTTTCTGGACCCTGATGAGCGCACTGAACTATGCGCTGGAAATGGAGACCCATGTTCTGGTACCGCTGCAGACGGCGCTGACCGTTCATAACATTCCGGCACCGTGGACGGAGCACCCGGTGCCTGCCGGAAAGGCGCAGGGGCTGAAGCTGTGGACCCTGCGCAACGACAAAGGCCGCACATGGCTGCCGCTGTTCACTTCCAGCGCCGCCGCCTGCGCCGACCGCAGCACCTCGGCCCGGCCCATGGCGGATTATACCCTGCAGGATGCCATGGAGCTGGCGCTGGCCACCGAGGGCATCGACGGCGTGGTGCTGGACCCGTGGAGCCACTCGGCCACGCTGGACGGCGCGTTGCTCAACGGTCTGCTGCACGCAGAGCATAACTCGGACGAGCCGGGGGATGACGAGCTGGAAGCCGGCCGGGAAGCTGCCAGAGAAGAGGACTGGGCAAACGCAGCAGAGCACTATGACAATGCAGCCGGAAAGGGCAATCTCCGCGGGCTGACGCTGCTGGCGGACTGCATTTATAAGGGCCGGGGCACCCGGCAGAACCGCACCGAAGCTGTCAGAATGTGGAAGCTCGCCGCAAAGGAGGGCGACATTCTGGCAATGCTTGCACTGGGAGATGACAGAGCCTTGCATGACAACAACGGACAGGCGCTGATCTGGTACCGCAGTGCACGGAAAACAGCCGCCGGAACGCCGGATATCGACCATACTCCGCTGGTGTGCCTGCGGATGGCGCAGTACGAGACCCGCTACACCTCCCGCAAAAAGGCGCTGGCATTGGCAGCGGAAGCTCAGCAGGGCTTTGCTGTGCTGGCGCGGGAGCACGAGCCGGACGCACAGCAGTGGCTGGCTGAAGCCGAACAGCTCATCCGGGAGCTGACGGCTCCGCAGCCCGCGCAGCCGGCAGCCTATGACATGGAATCTTTACAATTGGACTAAAAAAGCGTCATACAGATACGATACAATAACTGGGAAAATGAATTTCAGCCTGACGCGGTTGCGGGCAGGGCAGTTGGAGAGGAAACAGTATGAGTAAAGTGATCGGCATCGATCTGGGCACTACCAATTCCTGTGTGGCAGTGGTGGAAGGCGGCAAGCCTGTGGTCATTACCAATGCGGAGGGCGAGCGCACCACCCCCAGCGTGGTGGCATTTACAAAGGACGGCGAACGACTGGTGGGCGGCGCGGCCAAGCGCCAGATCGCCACGAACTCCGGCCGTACTGTCTCCAGTATCAAGCGCCACATGGGCAGCGACTACCGGGTGCATATCGATGGCAAGGATCTGACTCCGCAGGAGATCAGCGCCATGATCCTTTCCAAGATCCGCCGGGACGCCGAGAGCTATCTGGGCGAGCCGGTGACCGAGGCCGTCATCACGGTGCCCGCCTACTTTGACGACAGCCAGCGCAAGGCCACGCAGGACGCCGGACGCATTGCAGGCCTGAATGTGCTGCGCATCATCAACGAGCCGACAGCCGCCGCTGTGGCTTACGGTCTGGACAACGAAGCGCCGCAGAAGATCCTCGTCTACGATCTGGGCGGCGGCACCTTTGATGTGTCCATCATTGAGATCGAGGACGGCACCTTTACCGTGCTGGCCACCGGCGGCGACACCCATCTGGGCGGCGATGATTTCGATCAGCGCATCGTGGAGTACGCGGTGGCTGAGTTCAAGAAGTCCGACCGCATCGACCTGACACGCGACCCCGCCGCCATGGGACGGCTGAAGGAGGAAGCCGAAAAGGCCAAGAAGGAGCTTTCCAGTGCGCCGTCTGCCCAGCTGAACCTGCCTTTCATCGCGGTGGGCAAGGACGGCCCGCACCATCTGGATATTTCGCTCTCCCGCCCGCAGTTTGAAATGATGACCGGCGACCTGCTGGCCCGCACCGTCACCCCGGTGCAGAACGCCCTGCGGGATGCTGGCATCTCGGCCGGCCAGCTGGGCAAGGTGCTGCTGGTGGGCGGCAGCACCCGGATGCCTGCCGTGGAGCGTCAGGTGAAAGAGCTGCTGGGCTGCGAACCTAGCCATACCCTGAACCCCGATGAGTGCGTTGCCATGGGCGCTGCCGTACAGGGCGGTCTGCTGCAGGGCGGCGGCAAGCTGGCCGGTGCCACCGGCGCCGCTGCGCAGGGCCTTGTGCTGATGGATGTGACCCCGCTGACCCTCTCCATTGAGACACTGGGCGGCGTGGCAACCCCTCTGATCACCCGCAACAGCATGATCCCCACCCGCAAGAGCCAGATTTTTACCACGGCACGTCCCATGCAGACCAGCGTGGAGATCAACGTGCTGCAGGGCGAACGGCATTTTGCACGGGACAACAAGAGTCTGGGCAAGTTCAAACTCACCGGCATCCGGGCAAGCTTTTCCTCTAAACCCCAGATCGAAGTGACTTTTGACATCGACGTCAACGGCGTGGTGAAGGTCTCCGCAAAAGACCTCGGCACCGGACGGGAACAGAACATCACCATCACCGGCAGCACGAACCTTTCGGAAAACGAGATCCAGCGCGCCATGGCGGACGCTGCCGCCTACGAGGCCGAGGACAGCCGCCGCAAGGAGCGGCTCGACCTGCACAATCAGGCCGAAATGCTGGCCTACAAGGTGGACGAAGCCCTCTCCAAGTGCAAAAAGGAGCTGGACAAGGACGAGAAAAACCGCATCAAGGGCGACCTTGCCAACCTGCGCCGCTGCCTGCGGAAGGACAAGCCCGAAAAGATGAACGAGACCGAGGAAGCGGCTCTCCGTCAGGCCAAGAGCCAGCTGGAAGAAAGCGCTAACCACCTGATGGTGCTCTACACCAGTGAGCAGGGGAGCGACGGCACGGAAAACGGCGGCAACCTGTAAGCGATAAAACAAAAAGCTCTGCCATGTTTTGCACGGCAGAGCTTTTTTATGTGGGAAAATAATTACAGCATCTTGGACAGGAAGGCCTTCAGGCGCGGGTGCTTGGGGTTGGAGAACAGCTCCTGCGGCGGCTCGTCCTCCTGAATCCGTCCATCATCGATGAAAATGACGCGGTTGGACACCTCGCGTGCAAAGCCCATCTCGTGGGTGACCACCAGCATGGTGATGCCGGTGTGGGCCAGCTCTTTCATCAGCTCCAGCACTTCGCCCACCATCTCGGGGTCAAGGGCGCTGGTCGGCTCGTCGAAGAGGATGACATCCGGGTCCATGGCCAGCGCACGGGCAATGGCAATGCGCTGCTGCTGACCGCCGGACAGGCTCTTGGGGTAGACGTTGGCCTTGTCGGCCAGACCTACGCGGGCCAGAAGTTCATCGGCCTTGGCGGAGATGGCTTCCTTGTCCTTGAGCTTCAGCAGGCTGGGTGCCAGCTCCAAATTCTTCTTCACCGTCAGGTGGGGGAAGAGGTTGAAGTGCTGGAACACCATGCCCATCTTCTGGCGCACAGCGTCGATGTGCGCCTCGTCCACCTCAGTGCCCTCGAACTTCACGGAGCCGCTGGTGGGGATCTCCAGCCGGTTCAGGCAGCGCAGGAAGGTGGACTTGCCGCAGCCGGAAGGGCCGATCAGACACACCACGTCACCGCGGTAGATGTCGATGTCAATACCCTTCAGCACGTCCAGGGTGGGGGTGGGCTGTTTTGCGCCCTTTTTCTTTTCGCCGCCGTAGGTCTTGGTCAGGCCGCGGACTTCCAGAATCTTATCGGTCACTTTGAGCAAGCCTCCTCTCAAACTTTGCCAGCAGACGGGTGAACAGCATGACCAGCACAAGGTAGATCAGTGCATCGCCCAGCAGCGGGAACATGGGCTCGTAGGTGCGGTTCATGATGCCCTGTGCGGCGTACAGCAGCTCCTTGCCGCCGATGACCGTGATCAGGGAAGTATCCTTCAGCAGGATGATGAACTCGTTGCCCAGAGCAGGCAGCACCGCACGGATGGCCTGCGGGATGATGATGACCACCATGGTGGTCATGTAGTTCAAACCAAGGCTGCGGCCGGCCTCCATCTGGCCGGGGTCAACGGCCATCAGACCGCCGCGGATGATCTCCGAAACATAAGCACCGGAGTTGATGCCCAGTGCCAGCGCACCTACCATGGTAAAGTTGCGGCTGTTGGCAAAAATGACCATGCTCATAATGAGCAGCTGCACCATCATAGGCGTGCCGCGGATGATGGTGGTGTAAATTTCGCAGATGATGTTGAAGAAGCCCAACACCGGGTTCTTGTGGCCGGGGCGCTGCTGGTCGTGTGCCACACGCACCAGTGCCACCACGCTGCCCAGCACGATGCCCAGCGCCAGCGCGAGAGCTGTGACCAGCAGGGTGGTGCCCACACCGCTGACATACTGGAGCCAGCGGTCTTTCAGGATGAACGCCTGATAAAACTTAAAGAAAAATTCCTGCCCGAAGCTGAGCTTCGTACCGCCGTTGAGCAGCTCTTTGAGCAGTTCGTATTGAGCAGCCATTCGCATCCTCACTTTCCTGTTTTGTTAGAATTTTGTAACCTTATTTTTCCAAAAAAGGGGAGGTACCCCAGTTGGGGCTGCCTCCCCGTGGTTCCGTTATCAGCCAGCTGATTATTCAGCGGTGATGTACTTGTCCACGATGGACTGCAGGGTGCCGTCTGCCTTCAGCTCTTCCAGAGCAGCGTTGATGGCATCTTCCAGAGAAGAACCCTTTGCCATGCCGATGGCGTAATCCTCCTCGGCGTAGCTGGTCTCCAGCACCTTCAGGCCGGGGTTGGCAGCCACATACTCCTTGGCGGGAGCGTTGTCGATGACCACGGCGTCCACCTGACCATTGTTCAGGGCCTGCACAGCGGTCAGACCGCTGTCGTAAGCCACCACAGCGTCTTCGCCGAAATCATCGGTGCAGTAGATGTAACCGGTGGTGCCGCGCTGAGTGCCGATCTTCTTGCCCGCCAGATCATCGGGAGATGCAATGTCGGAGCCTTCGGGCACGATGATGGACTGGATGCCGGTAGCATAGCTGTCGGAGAAGTCTATCACAGCCTTGCGCTCGTCGGTGACGGTGACGCCGGCCATGACGATATCGGCCTTACCCTGCTGCACGCTCAGCAGAGCGGCGTCAAAGTCCATGTCGTCGATCTGCAGCTCCAGACCCAGCTTGTCAGCAATGGCCTGAGCGGTCTCAATGTCGATGCCCTCGAACTCGCCTGCATCGGTGGTCATCTCATACGGAGGGAAGGTTGCGTTGGTAGCCATGGTCAGCTTGCCGGCCTCAACGGTGGTCAGCTCGCCAGCGGCAGCGCTGGTAGAAGCAGCTTCGGAAGAAGCGGCAGCAGAGCTTGCCACGGAAGAAGCGGTGCTGGAAGCAGAACCGCCGCAAGCGGTCAGAGCCAGAGCAGCAACAGACAGACCGGCAGCTGCCAGGAAGCTGCGACGAGAGATCTTTTTCATATCAAAACACTCCTCAAATGTACTGTATAATTTTTCAGCCGCCAAAGGCGATGCGATTCATCGGAACCCCGGCGAACGGATTTAGTATAAGTTGTACAAAATGAAAAGTCAATACTTGTGCAAAAAATCTGACGAATTGAAACCGAATTGAAATCAATTATGCATTGCCCGGCAAGAAAAATGTGTATATATGCAAAAAGCTTCCTCTTTGGGGAAGGCTGACAAACGTTCACAGATACCGCGCGATCTCGTCTTTGCTGCGCTTGGGCACGCAGTAGTCCTGGTTTTCGTCCAGATAATACTTCACGCCGGTCTCGGCGGTCAGGGGTACGACATGCGCCTTGTGGGCCGGGTAGCCGAAGGCTACCATAAAGGCAAGCTTTTCCGGCTCAGCAATGCCCAGCAGTTCACTGAGGATGGGCTTGTTGATGGCACCCATGATGCAGCTGCCCACGCCCTTGTCCCATGCAGCGAGGGTCATGTTGGCCAGCGCAATGCCGGTGTCGGTGGCGAGGTCGCCGGGGATGGAAGTGTCCTGAACCACGGCCACATACAGGGTGGGCAGCTCGTCGGCCTTGGGCGTGCCCTGCTCCGGGGGCAGATAGGCCGCCCATTTGACCAGCGGCTGAACGCGGGCCACATCCTCGGGCTTGTTCACGATGACCAGCCGCACGGCCTGACGGTTGGCACCGCAGGAAGAAAGCCGCACGGCCTCGATGATATCATCCACCACATCCTGCGGGACGGCTTTCTGCTCAAAGCGGCGGTAGGTGCGGCGGGAAGCAAGAAGCTCCATGACAGACATGAAAATTACCTCATTTCGCTGAAAATCTCGTAAAATTGGTAGTATACTGACAGCAGTATAACAGATGCGGCGGGGCTCTGCAACACTGCAACGGAAAAACCGCGCGTCCGGGCAGAAAAATTTGCGGCGCACGACAGGCTTTGACCCCGTCTGACAGATAGAACGTGGTAAACTATGAAAAACAAAGAAGGAGGAAGAAACCATGAGACTGGTGGTTGGGCTTGTGCTTTTTTTGGCGGGGGTCAATGTGGGCTTTTTGACGGCAGGCCTGATGCATGCGGCAAGAGAGGAACGGGAGCAGACGAAAGATGAAAACGGGACAGGTTGAGGTTGAATAAAAATAGCACAGATGCGCTTGAAAAGTTGTGATGGATTAACTTGCTGTGAAAATCTTGACAATCAAAAAACAGTATGGTATCTTGCTGTTTGTTAAAGCAAACTAACCGTGACATTCTTGGTTAGTCTGTTTCGCTATGGAAAAGTACAAATAGCAGGAAAATCAGGAGGATAGAACGATGTCTAAGATTTCTCGCCGCAATTTCATCAAGGGCGCAGGTGTGGCTGCTCTGGCTGTGGCTGCTGCAGGCGCTCTGTCTGGCTGCGCCACGACGTATGAGCAGGATGTTGAGGTCAACTTCTATGCAAACGGCCAGAAGCTGGAACTGACCGGCAAGGGCAAGGTTCAGTCCGACTCGGATGAGATGAATACGACCACCATTGAGATGCCGGCCGACTACGAAGCAGCTTATGAGATCACAGGCGAAAAGGTCCAGGTCATCCGTGAGGACGGCAAGTGCTATGCCAATGTGAACCTGACTGTGAAAGAGGTGACCTATCAGGTCTATTATAAGCTGAGTGACAGCACGGTGCTGAAAGGCGAGGTCAAGGCGGCTGCTGTGAACCCCACCATCACGGTGGATGACCTGTACCAGAGTGAGAAAGATCAGCTGGCCAAGATGTTCTATGAGACCGCTGGTGGGGTTCAGCTGAGCAACAACACCGTGATCGTTCCGGTGCAGAAGATCATGGGCGAGGTAAGCGTGGAATACTGGCAGAAGAGCACGCTGTTCCCGGAGAATCCCTCCTATGATTCCAAGGTCGACAACGGCGGTTACAATAAAAAGATTTCTGTCTGGAAGGGACAGAATACGATCAGCAAGAATGAGCTGCCGAACTTCACACAAGCATGCTCGATGGGCTACGATCCGAACAAGACGGACAATACGTTTGAGATTGATTGGACGAATCCGGTCGTCAAGGTATATCTCAGCTACTAATAAAGCGTTATATTATAGAAAAGGTGCGGTGGTCTGCGGCTGCCGCACCTTTTTTGCGTAAACAGCCGCAAAAATGTCAAAATTTACTTGACAAAAACTTACAGGGGAGATCATACAGGAGAAGCGGGCTCCACAAAAAGTGACCGGGGCATGCAAAAAAGAATGTGAGGCTGATTCTTATGCCTGATATTTCTTGTAGTAAGCTCCTCAAGGGTGCTGCCGCTCTTTTGTCATGTAAAAATAAACTCAAACCTTTTTCCGGTGCCGCTTGGGAATGGGCACGCTGAGCACCAGCGTGATGCCAATGGCCAGCGCAACGGCTACTTTAAAGGTACTGATGCCGTTGGAGAGGGCCAGCGCGTTGTTGCCCTGTATGAAATAGTAGGCGGTGTAGTAGATGCCAGCGCCGGGCACCAGCGGAAAGATTCCGCTCAGCAGGAACACCGTCACCGGCGTTTTGAGCAGGATGGCAAATACCCGGGTGAGGATGGCGAGCGGGATCACTGCCAGCAGGGAAGCGGCGGCGCTGTCGGCGCCCAGCATCACCGCCAGCTCATAGACGAGCCAGCCTACCGCACCAACCAGACCGCAGAAGGGCAGGCTTTTGCGCGGGCAGGCAAACAGGATGGCAAAACTCAGGGTGCCGATCCCCGCAATGAAGAACTGCGCGGTCAGTTCGCCGATCTGTGTACTGGTAAGCATCATGCAACCACAACCCCCGTAAAGAATGTATAAAGGCTCAGCACAAGGCCGGTGCCGATGGCGATGCTGGCCGCGATGAGCAGCGCATCGATCATGCGGATGGTGCCGGACAGGTAGTCGCCGTGGACGAAATCCCGGATACCCATGGTAAAGGCGATGCCCGGCGTCAGGATCATCAGCGAGCCGATGATGGCGTGGCTGGCAGAGGTGCGCAGCAGGTCGCACCCGAGGATGCACACCAGCGTGATGAGCGCCGCGCAGCTGATCTTGCGGAAACCGCCGGGCAGCTCATGCTGCTCGCACAGCAACAGGTAGCCGCTGGCCAGAAAGCCCGCCAGCGCGGCGGCAAGTGCGCTGCGCAGCGTCCCGCCGAAGAGCAGCGCAAAGCAGAAGGCGCCGCACATGCCGGAAAGCAGCTGCACGTGATCCTTGGGGAAGGGGATGCGCCGGGCCAGCACCAGACGGCTTTCGGCTTCGTCCAGCGTCATCTCCCCGGCGGCGATCTCGCGGGAGAGGGCGTTCACCGCCGCCACCCGGCCCAGATGGGTCGTGCGGGTGGGTACGTTGCGCACCTCGCTGATCTCGGCGGTGCCGGCGCTGGCAAAGATACCGTTGGTCAGCACATAGACGTGGAACTCCCGCAGGTGGAAGCTGCGCGCCATGATCTCCATGGTCTGCTCCACCCGGAACACCTCCGCACCGTTTTCCAGCAGGGTCTGACCCGCCGCCATAATAAAATCCATGATGCGGCGGCGCAGCTCTTCATCAGGGGAAATCTCTCTGCCGGGCATTCCTTGGCCTCCTTTTGTGATCTGCCTTGGCCTGCGGGACAGGAGTTTCTCTGAGGACCGTCCGCTGGGGTGGGACCCTGTTGCCGCAAAGCGGCAATAGGGCGGGCGATGGAATGGCCCGATTCGTGTCCGAGGAGAAAGCTCCTGTCCTGTAGATTATAGTGTTACCTTATTTTATCATGTCCGCGCCCCGCGCACAAGAGGGGAGAAAAAATTGCAATTCCCTACTAAAAAACTTCGTTGAAGGTCTTGACAAATCCTGCCGGTTGGATTAGAATAAACGCAATATCACTAAAATGGCTGTGAAGAGAAGAGTAGGCCTTCGCATTGATCCTTACCAGAAAGCCC
>ERZ837487.3205-NODE-3205-length-15225-cov-5.224127_pt1 | contig 15225 bp, 13 predicted proteins | sample MGYA00519911_ERZ837487 | MGnify/ENA primary metagenome ERZ837487 (study PRJEB31850, sample SAMEA3708818) | human gut metagenome | biome: human gut; feature: human-associated habitat; material: faeces | place: China | collected 2014 ...
CCGGCGTTGCATTTGCTGCTTCTAACGTAACTCTTTATGGCGTTATTGAAGAAGGTGTCGTCCTCGAAAAAGCCAAACATGGCGACACATTAGTTAAGTTGCAGTCCGGTTTCGACCAGGGCTCTCGCTGGGGTATTAAAGGTGTTGAAGACCTCGGAAACGGTTACGCAGTTGGTTTTATCCTCGAACAGGGATTTAATGCGGACAGCGGTAACGAAAGCGTTGCAGGAAAAGCTTTCAGCCGTGAATCTTTCCTTTACTTAACTGGCGATTTTGGCCGCTTCGGTTTTGGCCGTACAGGCACCTTGGCCTCTGGTGCACAGTCCAACAATATTCTGACTGGATGGGCACTTGGTACAGGTTATGGTCTAAGTTCTTGGACAAGTGCGATCGGCACATCTTTCAGCAGAGTTGATAACGCTGTTGCCTACCAGACCCCCTCCTTTGGCGGTTTCAAGATTAGCGCCATGTATTCTAACGGTACCACTGGCGATGACGCTAAGTGGTCTAAAAATAACCACTACTATGGCGTAGGCGCTCTCTACAATGCGAACGCCATCAAGTCCAGCTTGATTTTCGAGGCAGTTGATCACAAGAACACTGCAGATCCTAAAGAAAAGACCTCTTATGTCATCAACTACGGTTTGGAATACAACCTTGGCCAGTGGACACCGATGTTTGCTTATCAGTGGGCAAATCAGGATGAAGGCAAGAAGACACATATGTTTGGTCTAAGCGCCAAGGTTGCTGTCGGCGGCGGTGATGCTCTCCTCGGTGCTCGCTATCTCTTTGGTAAGGACAAATCTCTTGAAGCAGGCGATGACAAAGTTCGTTCCTGGAATGTCGGTGCGGCTTACGTTTATCCGCTCAGCAAACGCACTGCTGTCAAAGCCTACGCCGGCTACGGCGATTCTTCCAAGGCCTGGAAGGATACAGAACAAGTCGTGTACAACGGCTACCAGGTCTACTTCGGCCTCCGTCATTCTTTCTAAGAGTCTAAGTGTAGCTTAGCAAGACCCCCTCTAACATCTTTGTAGAGGGGTTTTTCAAATCTGTTAGGAGAAATCATGAGAACAAAAATTTTAGTAGCAGCATTATTTTCAAGTTTTGCTTCCTTATCCTTTGCGGCCTCTAACGTTACACTTTATGGTCAATTGGACGAAGGCTTGGTCGTTGGGAAGGCCAAACACTCCTCTACCACGGCAACTCTTAAATCTGGCTTCGTGGGAATGTCGCGTTGGGGTATCAAAGGTGTTGAAGACCTTGGTAACGGTTACAGCGTAGGTTTCACATTAGAACAGGGTTTTTTGGCTGACTCCGGAGCTGAACATACTTCTGGTCTTGCCTTCAGTCGTGAGTCTTTAATGAGAATAACCGGCCCTTTCGGCCAAGTCGCTCTTGGTAGAATGGGGGCCCTTGGCTTTGCTCAGTCAACTGCCATCCTCCGTGGATGGGCATTCGGCACTTCATGGGGAGCCAGCGCTTGGAGCGTCGGTAACGTTCACTTTGGTCGTTTAAACAACGCGGTCAACTATGTCACTCCCTCCTTCTCTGGTCTAACTCTGCACGCCACTTACTCTAACGGTACAGCAACAGATGACAACAAATGGTCTGACAATGCTCACTACTACGGTGTTGGTGCAAAATATACAGCTCATAACATTGATGCCAGCATTATTTTTGAAGCTAAAGATAACAAAGGCGTAGCACTACTGGAAGAAAAGCAGAAGGCTCTTTATCACATTACGGCCGGAGGCACATACAACTTCAACGGAGTCAAACCCGGAGTGATTTACCAGTACGCCACACAAGAAGACTATTACCATCAGCATGCATTCGGCCTTTCTGTAACAGCCTCTCTGGCTGGTGGTTCAGCTAAATTGGGCGCCAAGTACCTTCTTCGCAAATACGACAGCCATTATGTCGATCTTGCAGCCCTCTCCGAAAAGAAGGCAAGCGTTTGGACTGTTGGAGCAGGTTATGAATATCCATTCAGCAAACGCACCAACCTTTGGACATACGCAGGTTATGCCGATGGTGCTAAAGGCTGGAAAAACGAAGCTGATGTAAATTACAACGGTTGGCAGGTAGGCTTAGGTCTTCTCCATAAGTTCTAAGTTATTCATTGTCAGAGCTATTGGCGCGAAAGAAAATCCATTTCTTTCGCGCTTTTTCGATACCCGACTACTGCGAAGACAAAAAGGCCTCCCGAAGGAGGCCGATGACTAATCGGAGATCAGGTCAGATTAGAAAGCGTGGCGAAGGCCAAGGTAAACCTGGTAGCCGTTGTAAGCAACGTCTTCGACTTCCTTCCATTCTTTACCTGAGTCAGCGTAGCCGGCATAAGCCTTAACAGCTGTTCTCTTGGAAAGCGGATATTCATAAGCTGCGCCAATTGTCCAGGCACGAACGTCGCCATCAACCTTAACTTTATTAGCGCCGACCTTTGTAGCTTCGTCTTTACCGAAGAGATAACGAGCGCCTAACATAGCTTTGCCACCAGCAACCTGAGCTGATGCAGACAGGCCGAACATATGAGTTCTACGGCCGTGATCTTGATGGGCGAACTGATAGGCAAACATCGGTGTCCAAGAGCCAAGGTTGTATTCGAAACCATAGTTGATAACGTAGATAGGTTTCTTCTTGGCTGTTGCATCTCCAACTACTTTATCTTTTACATCAGCCCATGCCTGACCATTGTCAAGAGCTTTCCACTGATTTTCTGTAAATACATCAGAAACTAAAGTCGCAGCAGTTGCAGATCCTTTGTTATCCGCAGCTTCAAAAATCAAACTGGATCTGATGGCATTGGCTTGGTATTTAACACCGATACCATAATAATGGTTGTTATCGGACCATTTTTCAGAGTCACTTGTCAGGCCGTTAGAGTACATCACATGGCCAGTGAAACCATTAAAAGACGGGGTAGCATAGGACAGAACATTGTCCATACGGCTGAAGTTATTGGCAATAGCGCTCTGCCAAGAACCAGCACCATAAGAAGTACCGAAAGCCCACCCTGTCAGGATAGCCTGAGTCTGCGCGAAGGACAGAGCGCCTGTACGGCCGAAACCGAAGGAGCCGAAGCCGCCTTTAACATACAGGAAAGATTCACGGTTGAAAGCTTTTCCGGATGTAGCTTCATTGCCGTTGTCAGCGTTGAAACCCTGTTCAAGAACGAAACCGGCGCTGTAACCGTTGCCGAGATCTTCAACACCCTTGATGCCCCAGCGGGAGCCCTGGCCGAAACCGGAGTTCAGTTCGACTTTGTTGTCGCCGTGTTTAGCTTTCTGGACGATCACACCTTCTTCGATGATACCGTAGAGAGTGACGTTAGAAGCAGCAAAAGCCAGAGAGGAGAATGCGCCAAGAACGCCCATGGCGATAAGTGTTTTTTTCATTTGAGTAGTACTCCAATTGAAGTTGTAAAACTTGCAGAAAGTTCAAATTCCTAGCAACAATCGAAGTTCAAATGAAAAATGGCCTCCCAAAGGAGGCCAAGGTCTAACTATGAAAAATACTCAGATTAGAAGGAGTGGCAAAGGCCTAAATACAGCTGATAGCCGTTGTAGCTGGTCGTAGCTTCTCCATAAGCGTTTGTATTCTTTTCCTTCCAGGCCTTTCCGCCATCAGCATAGCCAGCGTAGGATTTGATGATTGTACGTTTGCTAAGAGGATATTCATAAGCAGCACCGATCAACCAGGCATTCTGCTTATCCTCTTCATTAGCCTTTGCACCATCGTTCTTTCCGAAGGTATAACGTGCACCGACCTTGACTGTACCGCCGGCCACTGGAGCCTTTGCGCTAAGACCAAACTGATGATCCTTGCTACCGCCGTCTTGCCAAATGTATTGATAACCGAACATCGGAGTAATGGAGCCAAGGTTCCACTCTAAACCGTAGTTAATACCATATTTGGCTTTTTTATTGCCAGCAACGGCTTCGTCTTTCTTTGCATCCCATTTGAGGGCATTTTTATTTTGTGTAGCTTCAAAAATCAAAGAAGAAACGACCGGACCTTGAGCATACTTAACGCCTAAACCATAATAATGGCCGTTCTTAGACCATTTGTCGGTATCAGAACCAAGTGCATAAGAACCGCTGTTGGAATACATGGCGTGGATGCTAAAACCATCGAAAACCGGAGTTGCGTAAGAAATTACGTTGTTCATACGCTTGGCAACGGAGTCAATAGCGTTCCACGCAGCAGATCCATAACCGGTTCCAAAGACCCAGCCAGTGCGGATATTCCGGCTCTGGGCAAAAGCTAAACCACCTGTACGACCGAATGCTAAAGAACCGAAGGCACCGTTGACATACAAAATGGATTCACGACCGAAGGCTAAAGACTTCTTGTCGTTTGCATCTTCAACGTCTCTTTCGTTGTAAGCAGTGCCATCATCAGCAAAGAAACCTTGTTCGAGAATGAAGCCGACACTGTACCCATTGCCTAGATCTTCAACGCCTTTGATGCCCCAACGGTTGCCGGAGTCAAAACCTGCTTTCAGTTCCACTGAAGCTGCCGTGTCTTTGGCCTTTTGAACCATAACGCCTTCTTCGATAACGCCATAGAGAGTAACGTTAGAGGCTGCAAATGCAATGCCGGAGGCTGCCATCACAGCAGCAGCGATAAGTGTTTTTTTCATTTGAGTAGTACTCCAATTGAAGTTATAAAACTTGCAGAAAGTTCAAATTCCTAGCAACAATCGAAGTTCAAATGAAAAAAGCCTCCCGAAGGAGGCCGATGACTAGTCAGAGATTAAGTCAGATTAGAAAGAGTGGCAAAGGCCAAGGTACACCTGATAGCCGTTGTACTTGGTTTCGCTTTCGTCTTTCCAAGCTTTTCCACCGTCTGCATAGCCGGCCTAAGACTTGACAATTGTGCGTTTGCTTAACGGATATTCGTAAGCTGCGCCAATCAACCAAGCATTGTGTTTATCTTCTTCGTTAGCCTTGGCTCCATCATTCTTACCAAATGTGTAACGGGCACCGACTTTGACTGTACCACCTGCAACCGGAGCCTTGGCGCTCAAACCAAATTGGTGATCTTTATTGCCGCCATCTTGCCAAACATACTGATATCCAAACATCGGAGTAATAGCGCCGAGATCCCACTCTAAACCATAGTTAATGCCATACTTAGCACTGTGGTTCTTGATTTTTTCTTCTGTTGTAACAACGCCAGCTTCACCCTTCTGATCAACAGCTCCCAAGAGAGAGTTTTTGTTCTGAGTAGCTTCAAAAATCAAACTAGATTTAATTGCATTTGCCTGATACTTAACGCCGATACCATAATAATGGCCGTTCTTAGACCATTTTTTGTCATCATTTGCAAGCTCGTTCGCGCCACTGTTGGAATACATAGCGTGAATTGTGAATCCGGCGATCGCAGGAGAGGCGTAAGAAACAACGTTATTCATACGCTTAGCAACAAAATCGATAGCATTCCATGCGGATGAACCGTAGCCAGTACCAAATACCCAACCTGTACGGATTGCTTGAGACTGAGCAAACGCTAAACCACCTGTACGACCAAAAGCTAAAGAGCCAAAACCGCCGTTAACGTAAAGAATGGATTCACGATTAAATGCTTTCCCCTCAACGCCTTCATCACCATTGTCGGCTGTAAAACCTTGTTCAAGGATGAAACCTACGTTGTAGCCGTTGCCAAGATCTTCAACACCCTTGATACCCCAGCGATTACCAGAGTCAAAGCCTGCTTTGAGGTCGACCATTGTATCTGCGTGTTTGGCTTTAGAAACAACGACGCCTTCTTCAATAACGCCATAAAGAGTTACGTTAGAAGCAGCAAATGCAACGCCGGAAGCAGCCATCACAGCAGCAGCGATAAGTGTTTTTTTCATTTGAGTAGTACTCCAATTGAAGTTATAAAACTTGCAGAAAGTTCAAATTCCTAGCAACAATCGAAGTTCAAATGAAAAAAAGCCTCCCGAAGGAGGCCGAAATTCAAACTAATCTATTTAGATGATTAGAATTTGTGGACCAGGCCCGTCCCAACAGACCAGCCGTTGAATTTACCGTTTTCAACATCTTTGTAGAGCTTAGCTCCATCTGAGTATCCGGCAAAGCCGTAGAAGTAGGTGCGTTTGCTCAAAGGATATGTGTAACCAGCATCGATATTCCATGCTCTGTATTTCGTATCAGCGTCAAGGGCCTTAGCGACATTTTTGGCATCTCCATCGAGTTTACCAAGTAAATAACGAGCACCCAGTTTAGCCGTACCACCTGCTAAAGGAGCAGAAGCACTCAGACCAAAAGCGTGCTGAGAATACATTTCAGATTCCCATGCATACTGGTAGATACCCATGGCAGTTACAACACCAAAATTGTATGTCGCGCCAGCGGTCACGCTATAAGCGGTTTTACGATCTTTGAATTCGGCTTTGTTTTTGTCCAAAGCTTCAAGTTCCTTGCCCTCGATTAGATCAAGGCCGAGAGTCTTAAGATAGGTGTTGAGACCTGTTCCGACTTTCTTCTCACCTCCAGTACCTTTTCCGTCAAGAGCTTCAAAGATTAAGGCTGCAGTAGCTGCTTTGTCGGCATATTTCAGACCTAAGCCGTAATAATGTCTATTATCAGACCATTTGTTTGCATCGTCCTCAGTACCGTTAGAGTACATAGCATGAACGGTGAAACCGCCAAAAGAAGGGGATACGTACGCAATTGCATTATTCACACGGCTGTTGGTCTTACCAAAACTTGTCCAGCTTCCCTGATCCTCGTAGGATGTGCCAAAAGCCCAGCCAGTAAGGATAGTATAGGAACCAGCGCCACTTGCGAGGGAACCGAAGCGACCAACACCTACCTGGCCGAAGCCACCGTCTACATAAAGACGTGTTTCACGACCAAAGCTCTTTCCTGCAGAATTAGAAGCGGTATCTGCACCTGTATCGCTATCAAAACCTTGTTCCAGCTGGAAGCCTACAGCATATCCATTCCCAAGGTCCTCAACACCCTTAATACCCCAACGAGAGCCAGAGTCGAAACCGCTCTTCATTTGAACTTTAGTTGTGTTGTGCTTAACTTTAGAAACTACGGCGCCAGCGTCGATAACACCGTAAAGGGTAACGTTAGAAGCAGCAAATGCAACGCCAGAAGCGGCCATTACAGCAGCAGCGATAAGTGTTTTTTTCATTTGAGTAGTACTCCAATTGAAGTTATAAAACTTGCAGAAAGTTCAAATTCCTAGCAACAATTGAAGTTCAAATGACAAAGGCCTCCCGAGGGAGGCCAAATAAAAACTGGAAATTAACTATTAGAAGTTATGAACTAGACCGAGACCAACAGCATATCCATTATGGACCAGGTTTGCATCCGCTTCCTTAGAGGTCTTCCAGAGTTTGCTGCCGTGTGTGTAACCAGCATAGCCATAAGCAAAGGTGCGTTTGCTGAGCGGGTATTGGTAAGCAGCGTTCAAACTCCAGCCGCGGTATTTATCTTCTTCGCCGGCAGCTTTAGACTCGTCCTTACCAAAGATCATCTTGCCGCCAAGTTTGGCTGTACCGCCGAAAGCTGGAATGGCACCACTGATACCGAAGGCGTGCTGTTTGTAAACGTCATCGGACCAAGCATACTGATAAATGCCGGAAAGGGTTGCTACGCCAAAATTGTAGTTTCCGCCAGCGGTGATGCTATAAGCGTCGTGTTCATAGTCTTTAGCTTTAACAACGTCTTCGCCCTTAGCGTCCGTGGCTTCAAAAATCATACTTCCAGTAAAGGCACCGTACGCGCCTTTAACACCTAAGCCATAATAATGATGGTTCTCAGACCATTTGCTGTCATCTTCCTGGGTACCGTTGGAGTACATGACATGAACCGTCATGCCAGCGAACGACGGAGATACATAAGAAATAGCGTTATTGATACGGCCATTGCCTTTAGCATATTTTGTCCAAGAACCTGTTTCTTCATAAGAGGTTCCGAATTGCCATCCAGTAAGAATTGTCTGAGAACCAGCTCCAGAAGCAAGACTTCCGAATCTACCAAAGCTCAGGCTACCAAAAGAGCCAGCTACGTAAAGACGGGACTCACGATTGAAAGTTCCCTCTTCACCGTCCTCAGTGGACCAACCATTAGCTGTCATACCGTCGTCTAAGTTGAAGCCTTGTTCGAGCTGGAAACCAACTGTATAGCCATTGCCAAGTTCTTCAACACCTTTCAAGCCCCAACGAGAACCAGAGTTAAATCCGCTCTTAGCCTGCACTTTTGTATCTTCCTTCTTAGCTTTAGAAACGACGACGCCGCCGTCCATTACGCCGTAAAGAGTTACGTTAGAAGCAGCAAATGCAACGCCGGAAGCAGCCATTACAGCAGCAGCGATAAGTGTTTTTTTCATTTGAGTAGTACTCCAATTGAAGTTATAAAACTTGCAGAAAGTTCAAATTCCTAGCAAGTCAACCTCAACAGAGGCATCAAGATATTGTCAGCACGGTAAAAAACTATTTAAAATTAAATGTAATAACAATGAGAGTACAAAATGACAAAGATGAATACGCTTACGATCCGTATCTCGGATTTTGATTTAAAGCTACTTAATCTACTTGCGGAAGAAGAACAACAGACAAAAACAAACATTGTGTTATCCGCTATAAGGCAACGTTTTGAAGAATCTTTAGCCGATAAAAACATCATTCGTTTATCTGAGAATGACTTTAATGAAGTTTTAAAAGTTTTCGAATCAGAGATGAGCCCAGAAGAAATAATCGGAAGGAAAAATTTAGCTAAGGCTAAGAAGTGGGACTAGATCTGATAACAGAAATTCGAAAGGAGAAGGCGTTTCCTCCTCTGCCTGAAGGCAGGGGTCTCCGCGCCTAAATTTGATGAAATTTTTAAAGCCTGTCCCTCTTTCCATAGAACATAGGGAATTGCTTGACTCTTTCGATTGCCAATCTAATGCAATAAACGATTGGTTAAAGAGACATGCGATTAAAAACCAACTTGCTGGAGTTTCTCGCACTTATCTAGTTTTTGAAGATAACAACTTATTAGCGGGTTATTTTTCGGTTCGAGTAGGAGTGATAGATCATTCCGTTTTATCGGCTGCCTTCAAAAAAAATCTGCCTAACCCTCTTCCCATTCTCTTATTAGGGCACTTGGGAGTAGATGTTAAATACCAAGGGCTAGGGTTAGCAAAAGCTATGGTATACAAGACGATAAGTTTAGGATATGAAGTTGCCAATGTTGCCAGCTGTTGGGGGGTTGTCGTTGAGCCTCTTACTGAAAATCTAACTCCTTTTTATTTAAAGTTAGGTTTTATCAAAACAAAGGCGGCACGACCTCTGCTTATCTTTAGGCTACAGGATAAAAACGGCAACCCAATGATCTTTCCAGGATAACAGAGAAAAGGCCTCCCGAAGGAGGCCCGACTAGCTAGCTTAAACGTTCTTGATTAGAAAGAATGACGCATACCGAGATAAACCTGGTAGCCGTTGTAAGCAACGTTTTCAACTTCTTTCCATTCTTTGCCGGAATCAGCATAGCCAGCATAAGCCTTCAGGGCTGTACGCTTGCTAAGCGGATAAATGTAAGCTGCGCCAATGTTCCAAGCGCGAACGTCTCCGTCAACTGTGACTTTGTTGGCTCCGACGTTTTTAGCATCATCTTTACCAAAGAGGTAACGACCGCCAACTAAAACGTCACCGCCGCCAACTGCAACTTTAGCGGATAAACCGAACATATGAGTTCTGCGGCCGCTGTTCTGATGAGCAAATTGATAGGCAAACATCGGTGTCCAAGAACCGAGGTTGTATTCCAAACCGTAGTTGATCGTGTAAACAGCCTTTTTGGCTTTCTCAGCGGCAGAAATTTCAGTTTTTGCCCATTCCTTATAGGCGGCCTTATCTGCAGCCGTCAGTGGTCCTACCTTGTCATTTGCAACAGCCCATTGATTCAAAGAGATTACATCACCGTAGGTTGTAGCGGGGGTCTCTGTGCCCTTGTTATCAACAGCTTCAAAAATCAAACTGGATTTGATTGCGTTTGCCTGATATTTGACGCCTAAACCATAGTAGTGGCTGTTGTCGGACCACTTGGATGTGTCCGTCGACAAGCCGTTAGAGTACATAGCATGTACGCTGAAGCCAGAGAAGACAGGAGTTGCGTAAACGACGGAGTTGTTAGTACGACTGAAGCTAGTACCGATAGCGCTTGTCCAAGAAGAGAGGCCAAAACCAGTTCCCAGGGCCCAACCAGTCAGGATATGGTTAGACTGAGCACCGGAAGCCAATGTGCCTGTACGGCCAGCACCGAACTTACCGAAATCGCCGTTGACATACATGAAAGCTTCACGAGTAAATCCGCTTGTTGTGCCGTTGCCACTATTAGCAACGTTACCATCGTCAGCAGTAAAGCCTTGTTCGAGGATGAAGCCAACAGAATAACCGTTGCCGAGGTCTTCTACGCCTTTGATGCCCCAGCGACCACCCTGATCAAATCCAGATCTCAGTTGGACCGTTGTGTCAGCGTGTTTTGCTTTTTCCAAGAGAACGCCTTCTTCGATAACGCCATAGAGAGTGACGTTAGAGGCAGCAAATGCAATGCCGGATGTGGCCATTACAGCAGCAGCGATAAGTGTTTTTTTCATTTAAGTAGTACTCCAATTGAAGTTGTTAACTTGCAGAAAGTTCAAATTCCTAGCAAGCCTTCCTACTCAAACGAAGACTATCCTCATCGACGTTGTACTCTCTACCCTAATCCTCCAAAATACCTTGTCAAAAATGCGACTGCCATTGGAACAGTGAATGAAGAAACAACTGTCGTAATAATCATTGCATTCGCGATAACAGCCTCAGCTGCATGAAATTGTCGGCACATCAAGTAAACATTAACACCCATAGGAAGGCAGCCTAAAAATACAATCGCCGTCGTCTCAACCGGCCCTAATCCGATTAACAATGCTAAAGAGAAGATGAGCGCAGGATGAATGAATAATTTAATGGAGCTCAATACAACGCTCTTTCCTAACCCTTGGCCTATTCCGTATTCGGACAACCCCATCCCCACCACAATCAGGCTCAGTGCAGTTGCTGAGTTGCCTATTAGACGGACAGGCTCGTCAATCACATAGGGGATGCTTAATCCCGTAAAGCTCCAGGCAACCCCGCAAAAAATGGCAATAATCAAGGGATTTTTGAAAACTGACGCTAAAGTTTTCAAAAAAGAGCGGATCGTAAGATGTCCCGACTGAAGAGAGAATTCAACGGCAATTGAAACCAAGGTCCACAACACCAAGGCGTTTAAAGACAATACCGCAGATACCGAAGGAGCGACTTTTTCTCCAAGCATCGCAATGGCTAGAGGGAGACCAAGAAGTCCGTTATTGGAGAAGACACATCCGGTACCGAAAATTGCAGTTTCTACCGGCTTCATTTTCAAAAGATATCCGGAAACAAATCGTCCGATAAAAAACAGAATGAAGCAGGCTCCGAAAAATGCGATCAACAGCCTTAGATCTGCATGGCTTTCTGTTAACGCAAGGTTAGACAGAAGACGGAACAACATCGCCGGAAGAGCAATATTAAAAGCAAACCTTGAAAGAACTGTGCTGGCGGTTTTATTAAATCCAAACCAGCGCGATAATGCGAACCCCAAGAAAATGAGCAGAAAAAGCGGCGAACTTTTTCCAAATTGAAGTAAAAATTGAGTAAATAAAGTTTGTTCCATGGGTGAGGTCTTAATAATTAATTTTCTTTCATCTTACGCCTACAGCCTTTAGCAGAGCCTATTCCTCAGGCTTTTTCTTAACGATCTCAATCATCCGATTCTTTTTATTTTTAACAATCGTTCTGAGCTGCACTAATCTGTTGACCTTTTTCTCTTGCCGAAACGATCCGATTTCTTTTGTTTGATTTGTTCGAAAACGTAACATCTCTTCATCTGAATTTACGTTCATTTACTCTTAATTTTGTTCATCCGATTTCATTAAGTAGCCCTTAATTCAAATAGTTAAAGATCTAAACCAAGCTGAACTTTATCTACCAAGGATTTATTTGATGCTTCGTATTTCAATGAAAAAAACGGCCGCAGCCGCTGCCGTCACTTTCGCTTTTGTCGCCGGCTCTTTAGTCCAGACATCTCCGATTGCTCCGATAACCTCCGCTCACGCTCAGCAGGCGCAGCTGCCTGACTTCACCAAGCTTGTGGAGGACAACGGTAAAGCAGTCGTAAGTATTCAGGTTACTCAAAAAGCCGCTGTGCGTAAAAACGCAAACCCTTTCAAAGGAATGCCCAAAGACAAGCTCGATGAGCTCCGTCGTTTCGGATTCCCGTTCCCCTTCCCCGGACCGGATGGTTTTGAAGGTCGTATGCCAGAACGCAAAGGCCAAGGCTCCGGCTTCATTATTAGTCCGGACGGTCTGATTCTTACTAACCATCACGTTGTTGACGGCGCTGATGAAATCAAGGTCCATCTGACTGATGATCGTGAGTTCAATGCCAAAGTTATCGGCAGTGATGCCAAAACAGACGTTGCTGTCATTAAGATCGATGGGAAAGACCTTCCGTGCGTTAAGCTCGGCAACTCTAAAGATGTCAAAGTAGGCGAGTGGGTTGCTGCTATCGGCGCTCCCTTTGGTTTAGAGAACACAGTCACGAGCGGTATCGTCTCTGCTAAGAGCCGTAACCTCCCAAGCGATCAGTTTGTCCCGTTCATTCAGACTGACGCCGCCGTCAACCCGGGCAACTCCGGAGGTCCTCTTTTCAATATGAAGGGAGAAGTCATCGGCATTAACTCTCAGATCTTCTCTACTTCCGGCGGCTTTATGGGCTTGTCCTTCGCTGTTCCTATTGATCTGGCGCTTCAGATTAAAGACGAACTCGTCAAACACGGTAAAGTAAACCGCGGCCGTTTGGGTGTAATGATCCAAACAATGAGTCCGGAGTTGGCAAAATCTTTCGGCCTTGAGAAAAACAAAGGCGCTTTGATCGCTCAGATCCAAAAAGACTCCGCAGCTGAGAAAGCCGGCCTGCAGGAAGGAGATATCGTCATCCTCTTCGACGGAAAGGGCATTGATAATGCTGCAGACCTCTCTCGTGCAGTCGCTTCTGCTCGCCCGGATACCGAGCACAACGTAAAAGTTCTTCGTGAAGGCAAAGAAGCTGAAGTGAAGGTCAAACTTGACGCAGCTGCCGATACTTCAGTTGCTAAAGGCAAAGCCGCTGAAGAAGCTCGCGGTCGTTTAGGCGTAACCGTCCGCGGTTTGAATGACGAAGAGAAGAAAAAATACGGTGACGGTCTCGTTGTCGTCGAATCTCATGGTCCTGCTTCCGAGGCCGGAATCAAAGAAGGTGATGTCCTCTTATCCGTAGGCGGCAAGAAGATTCGCTCCTTCGAACAGTTCAAAGATGCTGTGAATGCTGCTGACAAGACACTAGCTCTTCAAGTTGCTCGTGACGGAAGCAGAACATTCCTGGCCGTAAAACTTGATCCGAAAGACAAAAAAGAAGAGAAGAAATAATCTTTTGATTTAATTCATCTAAGCTCGGCTTCCGCAACAGCGGTTGTCGAGCTTTTTGTTTTAGGATTTCTTGGAACGAGACTATTTTGTTCGGTAGTCACAATTAATTATGTGAAAAAGACCACAAAATCACCGCAACAATGCGGTATAGGATTGGTCAAAAATAGGTATCAATCATTAGATTTATACTTAAAAATCAATAAGTACAGTAAAAATCCCTATAAGAAACTATTGTCTTAACTACCCTCAGTCCCTACAATGCATTTGTACGTTTTTAAAACTTAGACTCCTTTTAAGCCGAATTCGACGTCTTGATCGGAAAGCTACAAGTTTCCAAGACGAATTGAGGAACAACGCCTCCGTAATTAGGATGGAAGAATTTATGTTGGACTATTTAAGAGAAGAATTCGCCGCTTACAGTAACGAACTGATCATTATTGGCGTTTTAATTATCGCCTTTGTCAGTTTCTATTCTCGTTTCTTTCTGAAAAGCAGCAAAAAGAAAAACACAACTAACCGTTAACAGCAAGGCCGCAGAGCGCGGCCTCATTTGTATCTATGTTCTGTTTATTTTGGCACGGACGATACTAGAGTCAGCCACAATTCTGAGAAACCCGTCCAAAAAATCTGCACACCTAAACACACCAAAATAAATGAGAAAATGCGTCCGATTGCATCCGAGCCACTTGGTCCCAATATCTCGGTAATACGATCAGCGTAACGGAAGCATAACCAAACAATCAGAGCATTCGCCAAAGCTGCAGCAAAGGCTCCGATCACATTAGGAATGGTGAAATTCATTGATGTACCGATAGCTGTTGTCACGGCAATGGCGCCCGGTCCTAAAGTGAGCGGCATCGTAAACGGATAAAAAGCAAGCTTCATCCAATCCTGATCGGTTCTCGGCTTATGAGCTCCGGCAGTTGACTCAACTTCCTCCTCCCCTTCACTAGAAGAAGAAGTATTATTCAAAGCCAACCATCCGGCAGAAAAAAGAATCAGGCCGCCAGCGACTCGAAGAACTCCGAGAGAAATCCCAAAAAAGCTCAGAACAAAAGAGCCGGCGCACAGGGTCACCAGCGCCATGATCAGAAAGTAAATACATACTTTATTGGATAAGGTCATGCGCTGAGCGCGGGTTGCTCCCGAGGTTATCGTCAGGAAAAACATCGCCGCCCCGATAGGATTAACCACCGTCACTAAAGACGTAAAAACATAAAGAAAGGTACTCAGGAATGAGGAAAGCATTTTGTGCTTATAGTATTTGGATAAGGATGCTGAATTTTATAGCAGAACAGTATTTCCTGAGAAGCCTCTTACCCAGAAATCAGATAGAAGACAAAAACAACCAAAGAAAAAAGGACGGTCAACCCGTCCCTATCTCTCGGTGTTCATAGGACTATCTCGACTTTTTCATGGCCTCTGCCATCAAACGATTACGAACCATTCTGCAAGCGCAGATTTCAATCATTTTTCTCAAAACTTTTTTCATATCTCTCCCTCCTTGATAAGAATAATAACCCATAAACATAGTATTAACCCCAATCTATCTCAAAATGAGACTGATTAGTTTCCTGGAGATTCTAGTTATGACTGGAAATGTGAATAAGTTTTCAAGAGGCCAATTCTCCATTTGTTTTAATTCTCATCAATTTCAACTGTGAACATGTTCACACGGAAGAAATAAGCAGATAAAACAAAACCTCTTGAACGGTTAGGTCCAAGAGGTTTGTCTTTTATGGAGAGCC
>ERZ837487.3214-NODE-3214-length-15173-cov-13.601865_pt1 | contig 15173 bp, 10 predicted proteins | sample MGYA00519911_ERZ837487 | MGnify/ENA primary metagenome ERZ837487 (study PRJEB31850, sample SAMEA3708818) | human gut metagenome | biome: human gut; feature: human-associated habitat; material: faeces | place: China | collected 2014 ...
TTTTCAATGCCAATTTTATATGTTATTATTTTTATCCCACAAAAAAGCGTGAAGAGCCATAAATTTTATATTGGGTAAGTATACTTCCTGAAATACTGACGGTATTATTCGATGCGTCGCCTGACTCTTTATCGGGTATACTTCCGCCTGCAATAACGGATCCTGATGAAGAAGAATTACCTGACGCATTCGTCACATTCAGCGTATTCCCGCTGGTCGTCCCCGTGTCGCTGTTACCGGTAATTTTCGTATCCGTAATTGACCCCGTCAGCGTCAAAGCCTCAGCCTCTGCCGTCATGGCAGAAAATCCCATTAAGCTGGATACGACCAGAGCTGTCAAAATCTTGTACTCCCTTTTCATGATTGGCCATCCTCACCCTGAAGATGCAGCCCTGGGCATGCATCTAAAAAAAGAAACAAGTGCCTTCCTGCAAGGAATCCTCAGACCTTCCCAAGGCGCCAGATTCCTTCCCCCGAGCAGCCTTCCCAAGGCAGCTCATACACAATCAACAGGGCCAACAGGCACTTTCTTACTTTTAATCATAATTCTATGATAAAAAAATATCTATCTGTCAGAATTATAGAGAACTCCGTACGATAGATATGAACTATTTCTATAACGAATTATTTAAATGTAGATAGGCATTAACGGCATTCGATACCATCGAAAGAAAACCCCCACGCCCGCCAGAATGTCCTAAAACAGTACCATAAAATCTTTAGATACTGAACATACCCTCCATAAAAAAGCGGTAAGCTGTATATCCTTAAGAAAATAGGAGTATACTGCGGGAAATGACAGAAAAGAGGGGGTATCCTCATACCCAAAAGAGCATCCCGAGGAGATTCCCCGGAATGCTCTTTTCCTTACTCATATTTTTCTGCTCTTTCACGAATGTCTCTGATGACCTTAACAACATCTGTCAATTCTTTCTGACTGAACAACTGCGTTACACCATATGGTTTATCGAAGGGAGCTTCCAGAATTCTCTTCGGACTTTCCATATAACCATTGACGGATACATAATTAATGACGGTCTTGATAAACTCAATCTGCTTTGTATTCAGCGCATTGCTGTTAATGAACTGGGCAAATGCTTTCTCTGCTGCCTCTTTATCCAACTTGGCAATATGGCGGACAGTCAGACCGAAAGGCTGGTTCTGATAGAAAGTCTCATAGTCTTCCTTGCTTCCCAATTCCTGCGTGAATATTCTTTCCAGATCCTTGTAATCTTTCTCCGTAAGCGGCTCGTTATGAACCAGTTTGCGTATGGCATCGACATCATTGATATGCGCCGTGAAGTACCGATTGACTCGTTCCTGGTACGTTTCAAACGCTTCGGGCCATATAATGCCAGTCCCCGGGAAATCCCCGAATTTGCGTCCTTTATCCTTGAAATTTGTCACAATAGGAGGTTTGGAGTCATAGGGGATAAATTTGATCAAGTCTCTCAGTTTGATTCTTACTTCTTCAAATTGAAGTGCATCCGCTTTGCTCCAGAATTCACTTGTCTCCAGTTTGTTAAGCAGCTTGATTTCCTTCTTAACAAAACTGATATGCGTGATTTTCTTCAATTCCTGTACGATCCACAGAATCTGGGACTTCATTCTCTTATAGGAAGGAAGATCTCTGATAGATGCCAGCATCAGCCCGTACATAAGGTTGTCGAAACGCTTTGCTGTCTCATCCTTATCAACATCTTTGACAAGCGGCGCAATTTCATGATCAAGATCTGCAACAGCAGAATCTGTCAGCGTCTGGAAAACATCCTTGTTCTTGTACTTCTCTACATAACGCAGACGGAGGCGGACAGATGCCAGCTCAGGATTCAGACTCTCAATCTGCCTATGACAAATATCTACTAACGAACTTCTCCATTTCTGGTACGCCTCATCAGCGAATGGAATCTCCTGAAAATGTTTAATCAGCCCGACGCGCTTGATAAAAATACTTTCAGAAAGTGTCTTTGGATTTCCTGTATCCGGTGGTGGATCAGGATGCTCGCTAAAGTATGTGAAATTCCCACAGTAACCAAAAATGTAGAAATATCTCTTTCCCGTATACTCTCCATTCTGCAAATCAAAGCACGAGAGGTCCGGACAGAGTCTCGTACCGCGTCCGATCATCTGCCAGAATTTCGTTTTTGAACGCACCGGCTTGAAGAACACCAGGTTCACGCACTCCGGCACATCGATACCTGTATCAAGCATATCTACAGAAACAGCAATGACAGGCTCTTTATCCTCCTGCTTGAAATCTGCAATGGTCGTATCTACATACGCATCCCCGCAGACGACTCTTTCAGCAAAGGTGCCATGATACTGCGGATACAATGCATTGAACCGCTTCGTAATAAATTCGGCATGATTTTTATTCTGTGCAAAAATAATCGTCTTGCCTAATTGATCCCCGCCTTTAACTTTGATCCCATGATTCATTAGATCCTGTAGAACATGATCAACCGTGTCAATATTGAAAATATAGCGGTTCATTTCCTTAGACGGTATGATCTCCGGCATAGAGCCATCGTCTTCCGTAAAGAACTCTTCGTACTTCTCTTTTTCCTCTTCAGAAAGATCGTCGTACTTGATACCTTCTTCCAGGAACTTGGTTGTCCGCTCAAACGTATAGTACGGGACCAGATATTTACCATCAATGGCTTCCTTGTAGCCATATTCATACGTCGGCTGTCCATTCGGCAGCTCAAAGAACTCATAGGTATTGCGGTCTACATCCGTTTTCGGAGTAGCAGTCAAACCTACAAGAATCGCATCAAAATAATCGAAAATGGCTCTGTATTTTTTAAAGATACTGCGGTGGCTTTCATCAATGATGATCAAATCAAAATGAGCGGGACTGAAAAGCCGTAATCCGTCCCGGCTTCTTGTATCATCGATCGCATTCAGGATTGTCGGATAGGTAGAGAAAATAATACGGGCATTCTTATCCTCTTTATTGCTGCAGAGATTGCAGAGAGACATATCCGGCAGGTACTCTCTGAAAGCATCTTTTGCCTGTGCAACCAGAGCTGTACGATCCGCCAGAAAGAGAACGTTCTTAATGCGGTTTCCTTTAGAGAGCACATCCACCAGACTAGCCGCCGTGCGCGTCTTGCCCGTACCAGTCGCCATGACGAGAAGATGTTTTCTTCTCTTTTGTTCAATCTTGGAGCAAACAGCAGCAATCGCTTCCATCTGATAAGAACGATTCGTGATCCTCTCATCAATCTTAATGGAAAGAAGAGAGGTATGTCCTTCTTCCCTGCGGTTCATCAGACGCTGCAGATCTTCTTCTCCAAAAATGCCGCTGACCTGTCTCTGCGGTTCAGACTTGCTGTCCCAATAATACGTTTCAAATCCGTTTGTGTTGAAAATCATCGGACGGCGTCCATATTTTCTTTCCAGACAGTCTGCATAAAGAGAAGCCTGTTTCCTGCCGACGTTAGGATCCTTGCTCGTTCTCTTCGCTTCGATGACAGCCAAAGGACGTCCGTCCCTGCCGAAGAGAACGTAGTCAATATACCCCTTCTGGCCAGGAACGCCATTCATATCGCTGACTTCATATTCTTCCCAGACATTCTGATTCGGGCCGTCAAAAATCCAGCCTTCCATCTTCAGATCCACGTCGATATAAATCTTGCGCGTCTTGAATTCGGAAATCGTTTCCGGATTGAAATGACGCTCTTCCTTATGCTTCTCTTTCTCTGCTTTCAGCTGCTTAGACAGCATCTGAATCTGTTCATACAGCTTCTTTGTTTCTTCTTCTTTCTCCTGCAGCAGACTGGCTTGTTCCTTGATTTCTTTTTCGTTGAGAGTGACTTTATCCTGGGGGATGAGGGATTCTTTGAAAGTATGCTCTGTATATTCAGCGCCGTAGCAGTAATCAATCCATTCAATGAACTCGAAAAGCGCGCGAAGAGACATCACTGCATCCGGCGCCGAAATATTCTTTCCTGTATGGACTGCCATATTGCCCAGCTTGATAATGATCTGCAGCTTTTTCCATGTATCGTATTCCATAGCATAACGGAAATCCGGTTCATGAACTAAAGTCTGCAAGTTATCTCTGAAAGGAAATGGAATATTTTCTGCAACATATACCCACTTCACCGCTAACTCCAGTGCTTTCCGGCAACCGATGGCGCACATGGCAGGTGAAGTCGCATATACCTTTTCCGCTTCAATAGCCGCCGGAGCAAAGGCTGCATAATCCTCCTTGCCCCGCAAGAAATCAAAATTCCCCATCTGTCTACTCCCATTAACGATAGATATGCAAGATTCGTATATTTTTATTATACCAAATATTTTGATGCACATTCATAAAGCATTAAGAATCTCGCCATATTTTGATTTATCAACTTGATTTACAAATACAATATAGTTATCGATCAAGTCAGAAGGCGGGCATATAATCGGAAATTCTTCAATGTGTTCTTTATTTAACTGACGCTTATCGATTCCACCAACACATACACTTCTGATTAAATCACGATATCCTGAAGAAACCAAAATTCGAAGAACAAACTTATTATTAACACCTTCCTTAAGCCGGATAAAATATACATGTCCATTTACATTGGCCATGTCATCTTCGCCCTCATATAAAGCTGCTCTTCCTAATGAACTGTTCTCAGTGTTTATTCGACCAGTTTTTGTCATAAGAATATCACCATGTTTAAGACTACTGCGTTTCATACTTGCATGAGTTTTAGCATCAATATATGCAATATCATCCATCTTCAGATAGTCTTTCCATACGTTTTGACTTCTGAAGAATGGAATCCCTTCTTTAACATAGTTTTCAGAACCACCCTTTGGTGTATTCCCGCTATTAATTTGCAACGACAAATCCTTTAACTTCTTTACAGGCCATTTCATAGGATTCGCAACTGGATCTCCAAACAACTCGATAAATCGGGACTTGATTAATTGATCTAACCGTCTTAGGATTAATTCTTTTTTATCGATTATTGCTGCTGTTTTCTTTAATTTATCTACGATTTCTATTTGTTCTACAATTGGAACCCACGGTATCCTCATTGTTCTCATTGTGGCCTGTGTCAACTTTTTCCTTGTAGCACCATTAACTAAGCTTCCCGTATTGTAAAACATCAAAGAATAGCATAAATAATCCACATTAATCTCATTATTAGGCTTTAGCACATGAGCATGATTATTTACCCAACATTTCCCAGACACCCTATAGGCAATTGGCTTATCTGTGGAGCCAAAGTTACCGCCATCTTCAGCCAATAGGACTAAATCATCATCAAAGATATATTCATTGATGTAATCTTGTACCCCATTCGCACCATAATATGGATAAGGGCCAGGTGTTCTTTTATTCGCTGTTATTGGTATACGTTTAGAATCTAGTACTTGACAAAGATCTTCAAGATTTCTGTATACCTTATTCATGCTGCCACCTCCCCTAGATATCGGGATTGGCATTCAGGCAATGTATTTTTGATGAGAAACCTTCACGTTCTTCTGATTGATCATGGCATACTGCATCGTCGTATCAATTTGAGTATGTCCCAGAAGCCTTTGCACCTGCTCGATCGGCATTCCCTTATCAATTGCCCTTGTCGCCAGTGTTCTTCTGAACTTATGCGGATGGACTTTCGGAATTCCAAGTTTTCTTCCTAGTTCTCGAAGGCGGATCTCGACACCGCTGATTTGCAGGCGATTATAAGGTTTAAGCAAAGAGACAAATAAAGCAGGATGGTTATCTGTCCTGGAATCCAAATAATTTTTCAAATGGATCTTTGTCCGGGCATCAAAATAAACCGGCCTTTCCTTGTGCCCTTTCCCGAAGACGATACATTCCCTGTTTTCAAAATCAATATCTTCCCGATTCAGATGAACGAGTTCTCCCACTCTCATCCCAGACGATGAAAGAAGATCTATGATGGCCAGGTCTCGGAGATTATGACATTCATCCCGCATCCGCTCTAGGGCTTCATCCGAATATGTCTCTTTTACCGTCTTATCTACTTTAATCTTATGGATCCTTCTGACAGGATTCTTCAGAATGAGGCTTTCCTCCTCGAGCCAGCTGAAAAAGCTGGAAAGAATCCGCCGTATATTATCTATGTTCGACTTTCCGCATTGCCGCATCTCTCTATACTGCGATAAGTACTCACGAATATGCTCTGTCTTCATATGCAGCACGGACACTGTCATCTGCGAGAAGAAATTGGAAAGCGTCGCTTTATAGTATCGGATCGTTTTCTCGCTTAGTCCCTCGACACGCTTTGCCGACAGGAACTTCATCATCAAAACTTCATTGCTTTCATCCGGCTTCGGCAGACTGGAAGATTCATCCTCAATCGTTACCTGATGCATACAGTAATCCAGCACATCCTGCAGCCTTTCCAATTGTGCATTATCCAAATAAGGAAGCATCTTTTGCATGATCATTTCAATCAATTCATTTTTCATTGTATCCCGCCTTTTTTAGGCTAAGGATAGCAAAAAAATCCACGTCCCGCCATGAAACCATGGAGAACGTGGATTTTTACTAACCGAAGTACTGCTGCATCAAAGATTTTTTCAAAATTTCGAGCTTTTCCAGACTCTTTTGTACTGCCAATTTTGATTTATCGACTTGCTGCACGAAGTCGGCAAATTCATTTTGGAGGGTAAGAGGAGGGAGAATTATTTGTAATTTTTCTAACTGTGATTTTGTAATAGCCTGTCTTGTGGCCCCGCCCGCTTCTCCCAGGGAAAGTAGTAAATTTTTATATCTATGGTGCAGGAAAAGTTTATTTAGAAATTCCGGATTCAAATATTTTGGAATGCATCGAATTATGGACACATGCTGATTAACGCGAGCAGGAATTACTGTTTTCGGAACGATACATGACCGAGCTACGGATGCCCCTGTTATATTTAGCAAAACATCATTTTCTTTAACAATTACATTCTCCAATTGTTTAGCTTGTTTATCTGATAAATAAGCTAAATCTTTACTCAAAAAGACTTCATCATGAACGTTCATGCTTCTAATGAACGGAATACCTTCTTTCTGATAGCTGCTTTTCCCCCCTTTAGGTGTCGCTCCAGATCCTATTTTACTAGTAACATCTTGTAGAATTGCTAGATTCCAGAATTTATCATTAGATACAGGATCTCCAAACAACTCGATAAATCGGGATTTTACAAGTTGATCAAACTTCGATAATTCCTGATTTCGAAATGCAATTAATTTCTCGATATTACTTAAAATACCACCGATTTTTTTCTGAACTTTTATTTCAGGTAGATTAAGTGGTTCCTTCTGATAATCCCTGAAATAAATATGAGGTATAGTTGCACCACTAAAATACTTAGCTAGATTCATGTATTCCATGCTATATACTAAGTAGTTAATATCTACCTTTTCATTGGGAATAATATATTGCATCGTACCTATAACAGATGAGTATGCAGGTAACTTCATTACCCTTCCTATTCCTGCGCCATCTTTAACTACTGCTATATATGGTTTTTCACGTTGATAGAAATCCACGTATTTAATAAGCCCCGATGCTCCATAAATAGGATATTTCCCTTCATGTCCTTCTAAACTCTTCTGTATAATACTCGAAGAAGCTTTATCACAAACATCCCCTAATCTTACCTTCATAACATGCCCTCCAGATCTTTTAATCCCTGAGAGATTTCTTCTTCTAAGGATTTCAGATCTTTCAGAATCTCTTTTGTTGGGGGATATTCTACAGGAACGTATTCGATTTCTTTGTACTTATTGATGGAAAGATCATAATCCTGATCAACAATATCCTTTTTCGGGACGAGGAAGCTCTGCTCTGTACGTTTTCTTCCTGCTTCCTGATCTATATGGTGGAAACGTTCGATAATGTCCGGAATATCATTCTCTGCGACTTCCGTTCTCTTATCATCGAGGCTGTACCCATCAGCTTTCATATCATAGAACCAGACATTTTCCGTACCGCCTGCACCTGTCTTTGTGAAAAGAAGGATTGCTGTAGATACACCGGCATAGGGTTTGAAAACGCCGGATGGCATGGAAATGACGCCCTGCAGCTGATGATTTTCTACCAGTTCTTTTCTGATCATTTTATGAGCCTTGGAAGAACCGAAGAGGACGCCATCAGGGACGATACATGCGCAGCGCCCGCCTTTTTTGAGCATGCGGAGGAAAAGAGCCAGGAATAAAAGCTCTGTTTTCGTCGTATTTGCAACAGCTTTCAGGTCTTCGCTGATGCTTTCTTTATTAATACTTCCCTTGAATGGCGGATTGGCCAGACAAACGGAGAAAGCATCGCTGATTTCATTTTGCTTGGAAAGACTGTCTTTATAAGCGATGTTTGGATGTGTGATGGAATGGAGCATCAGGTTCATGGCAGAAATACGGAGCATGGTGTGATCCATATCAAAGCCGGTAAACATCGGGCCCGCGAAATGATCCCATTCTTCCTGTGTCATTTCACTGCCGTAATGAGCGCGTACATATTCAGCGGAGGAAATCAGGAAACCTGCCGTACCACAGGCAGGATCGCAGATGGTATCTTTCGGCGTCGGCTGAATCAGTGCGACCATCATGTCGCGAATATGCTTCGGTGTTCTGAACTGACCATTCTGCCCGGATGTCTGAATTTTCCCAAGCATGTATTCATAAAGATCACCCTGCATGTCCTTGCTGTCGAGATCATGCGTGTAGAGATCATCCATGCCAGTAACGAGCTGCTCCAGTACCTGCGGTGTAGGAATCAAGAAAATAGCATCCGCCATGTACTTGGAAAATGCTGTTTCTTCATCATCCACTTCTCCATTATCGCCAGTGACCGGAATGAGTTTTCCATCCGCATCAAAATCCGGCAGCTGCCCATGTTTCATGGCTTTAATCGCAGGGAACACAAATCGGCTGATGATATTAAACATTTCCTCAGGATTCTTATCTTTGAAATTATCCCAGCGCATAGCGCGGCCGACTTCCGAATTCGGAAAAATAGGATGGCTGACAAGTTCGCCAAAAATATTCGCCATCTTTTCATTTTCCTGTTCCTTCTTGTCCAAAGAGCGAATGAACATCAGGTATGTCAATTGTTCAATGACGGTCAAAGGATTCGTAATCCCGCCAGAATATAAGTGAAGCCAGATTTGATCAACTTTATTTTTAACTGCGCCAGTAATCATAATACCCTCCAAAGATAATCTATACATTGCATTTATTGTACAAGCTAATAGGAAGATTTGCCACTTTTGCCATTATCATTCTCAAAAGTCCCCGCTCAGGAATCCCGAGCATCGCGAGTTCTGCGGGATTCGGTGATGAATAAGGAATATGGTAAACTACATATAGGTATTCTAGGCGAAAAGGAGGAATTGTTATGAAGAAGATCCTGACTGGCGTAATCGGCTGCGTTTTCCTTTTTGTCATTTTCTCTTTTTTGTTTCCAATGTCGACTGTGAAGTCGACGGTCAATTTATACTGGATCCTCAACCATAGGCCTTTCGTCACTTACGTCGACTGCGAAAGGGTACTGAACCGAGCAGCTTCGAAGGACACCGTTTATTCCGACGTCAGCCGGTACATGGATGAAGGAACGTACAACAATTTATCGGTAAAGACAAAGTCTTTTTACCACGATGGCCAGCCCTGGGATGACACAGTGCACGTGATCCAGCAGCAGAAGGAAAAGGATGCCGACGCCAGTTAGCCGTACTGGCCGAAGGAGATTCATGGAAAGTGATCAAGTACATCGAACCAATAGACAGCACCTGGTACGCCCCGACCTATTTCGAACACGTCTATTCCGCAATCCTCCCGGACGTGAAGAAGTGAATGAACCTTCGAGAGCGCCGCTAACACTCGCCTTCCCAATAAGGAAAAAGGGCTGCAGACCGGTCTTGACCTTGCCCTGGAAGGGAAGTCAAGTTTAATACCATACAACCTCGCTGACGCTCGATAACTGCACCTCCTCAGTCGACTCCGTCGCCAGCTCCCCCGTGGGGAAGCCTTTCTGGTGCGCCGCTTGCCGCTATTATCATTCTCAAAAGTCAACGCTCAGGAATGACGAGCGGAGCGAGTTCTATTTCCCCGCGCGCCGCTAATGCTCGCCCCCATTTTCCCCACATGAAAAGGACACCGATTTTTCTCCGGTGTCCTTTTTTGCTTTCGCTATTTCTTATTTCCTCCGCTTCTCCCTTAGAATTTATAGCGGTACGACAGGATGAAGTTTCTTGGGGTCGCGTAGTAGTCGCTGGTGGTGTGGGAGACGATGTCTTTGCGGTTCAGGAGGTTGTCGATGGCGAGCATGATGTCGCTGGATTTGTTTGGCGAGTATTTCACGGTCATGCTGGTCAGGAGGTATGGTTTCACGCTGTGGGAATGGGCAGCAAGCGGCGACTGGACGCGGTCTGCGAGGTAGGAGAAGTTGAGGGCTGTGGTCCATTTCTCTTTTTCGTAGCCTACGCCGCCGGTGAGAAGGATGCGGCCGTAAGAGCGGTCCCAGTATCTCTTGGCGGATGTTTTTTCTGTGGTCTGCTTGCTTTTCGGGTCCTGCCATGTGAGGCCTGCGTGCCAGGTGAAGCCGTTGTCTTCCTGGCCTCTGATGCTGGCTTCGATGCCGTGGTTCTTGAAGTCTTCGTTGATGGCATACCAGCGTCCGGAGGTGCCGGAGTAGGAGATGTTGTCGTCGATTTTTTCGGTGAAGAGGGCGACTTTGTACTGGCGGTTGGTTTCTTCTTTCTTCCAGCCTGCTTCGTAGTGGAGGCCTTTCTGCGGTTTCAGGTCCGGGTTTCCGATGATGTTGCTGATGCCGCCTGCCTGCTCGCGGGAGTACATCTGGCTGAAGGTCGGAAGGACGAAGGATTGTCCTACGCTGGCGTAGAGGCTCTGCGTATTGTCCAGTTTGTGCAGGTACTGTGCCTGGCCGCTGAAGTTGTGGAAGTTCTGGATGCCGCCGGTGGTCCATGTTCCGCGGCCGCTCAGGGTCAGGACGTCCTTGGCCGTGAGATTTCTTTCCCAGGATCCGAAGGCGGAGATGATGTTGCGTCCGGTATCGCTCGTTTCATTTTCAAAGGTTTCCCTGACGAGGGATGTGCCGATCAGAAAGGTCTGGTCCGGATTTCCATCCCATACTTTCTGCACGTCGTAGCCGTAGGTCTTGTTCTTTTCCTGGCCGCGTACGGCCTTCGGCGCCGCGTATTTCTTGCCGGTTGAGGAATAGTAATCGGTGCCGTGGGTCTTCAGTGTGTTGTAATTGTAGAAGACGTGGCCGCTGATGCCGTCCAGGCCATGGAAATTGAACTGCAGGAAATCCTTGTCGTTTTCGTACCGGCGGATGTAGCGGGGATGGTCGTTCATGTCCTCGTAGTCCGGATCGGTGATACCGGTATAGGTGTAGGCCCAGCGGCTGGCTGATTCGTTATGGTTGTACAGAAAATCCGCATGGTCATTGAGTTTGTACGTGGCAAGGAAATCATTCTTCTCTGAGCCGAAGAAGCGCTGCTTCATTTCCACGGGGACGCGTGTCTTGTCCGGCTTGATGGAGGAGTCGGACGAGGAAACGTATCCCAGTTTCCCCCATTTATTGTACGTGTATGCGATGGAGAGGTCTCCTGCATTCGCTGTGACGGCGTATTCCTGGCGGCCTTTGTTGCCGAGGCCGACTTTCACTTCGTTCGGCAGTGTCTTCTTGGTGATAATATTGATGACGCCGCCGGTCGCCTGGCTGCCATAGAGGACAGCTCCGCCGCCGCGGACGACTTCGACGCGCTCGACAGCGCTGGTCGGAATGTTTTCCAGATTGTAATTCGTGCGCCAGTTGATCGGCGTGCCGTTGATCATGACGACGGTCCCGTTCGAAACGCCGCGGATGACGTTCTTGGTCGTCATGGACGATATGGAAGTGCCATTCGGTCCCATGCCGGCATCGATGACACCGTCGAGGTACTGCAGAGCGACCTGCAGATTGTCCGCGCCGGTCTGCTCGATCTGCTCTTTGGTGAAGGTCTGCGTCGCAGCAGGAATCTCCGCATCGGATTTCTCATACCGCGTGGCCGTGACGACGACTGGATTCAATGAATACACAGCGTCACTTGTCCCGTCCGCTGCGCTGGCGTTCCCATATGCGCCTGCCATGAATACTGAAAGTACTGCTCCCGTTAATAACTTCCCTTTATACATCAAATTTCCTCCTCAATGAATGATGATAAAAGGTTTCTCATTCCCCGATTTCCGAACCCTCCCTTTCTTTTTTAATTTATTATTATATGAATTCTTATTATTGACTCATCTATTATACACTAATAGTTCATCATTTGCACCAATATATTAAATCTTGACCTAACTTATTATTAATTGGTATCAAAGAAACAGGGCAGGCCTGCTTTTCTTTGCGCCTTTCTCAATCCGAACCTATAATAAAGGTAAGAAAATCAATACAGTCTTATCGAAAGGAGGATCATGATGAAACTTCCTGTTATTTTTGCCGGACACGGAAGCCCGATGATTGCGCTCGAGGATAACGAGCTGACAAAGGAATTCCAGAAAATCGGAGAGAGGGTCGTTTCCGAATTTGAGAAGCCAAAGGCCATCCTTTCCTTCTCCGCCCACTGGTTCACCCGCGGGACGTACGTCCAGAGCGATCCCGAACCGCGCCAGGTCTATGATATGTACGGATTCCCGAAGGAACTCTACGAAGTCCAGTACCATCCCAAAGGCTGCCAGGAACTCACCGACGACATCCTCGCCCTGCTGCCGGACATCTCCATCAACGACGACTGGGGCATCGAAGGGCCGCAGAACGCCTACGACATAGGAAAAGCCCTCGCGCCCCTGAGAGAAAAAGGATACCTGCTCCTTGGCAGCGGCAACATCGTCCATAACCTCAGAAGACTAGAATGGGACAACCCCAACGGCTCCCCGCAGGCCGACCGCTTCGACGCCTTCATCACGGGGCTCGTCAAAAAGAGAGACAACGAAAAAATCATCCACTACGAAGACAACCCCGACGCCGCCTACGCCGCCCCGACAGCCGACCACTTCCTCCCCTTACTTTATACACTAGGCGCCGCCCAGGGAGAAAAACCCGAGATCTTCAACAACGTAAGAAACACCGGATCCCTCTCCATGACAGGATATTTATTTGGATTTGGGGAGAAGTGAAGAGAGGGAATGATGATGGGAGCGGAGAGAAACCAAACAACCTCGCTGCGCTCGGGAACTGCACTCCTTCCTGTCACTCCGTGACACCCTTCCTCGCTGAGGCAGGTTTTCTCGATTCTGATGGGTAGTATCGAACGAGATTTAATACGGTTTTCATTTACGGTAAACGCATTTAAATCGCCATTGATAATAGCCGTTTTCGCCAGCACGGAAGGTTTTGACCTGCCCCAGCGGGGAAGGCGCGGTCAGCCAATCATTTAACTGTTGCGGACGAAAGGGGTGCAGTATTCATCGCATTTTAAAATATGAAAAGGTTCTACGAGCGGAGCGAGGTTTTGCGGTTTTAAAACCATACAGCCGCCTTGCAGGCTAGGAACTACATCTCATTCCCTGGCTCCGCCAGGACCTTCTCCTTCGGAGCAAGGTTAACACCCTTAAACCTCGCGTTGCTCGATAAAAACCTTAAAACCAAGGCTGCGCCTCGAGAAAAACCGGAAAACCTCGCTGACTCTCAAGGACGCCCAAGCCGCAAAAAAGGCCCAATGCATTTGCATGAGGCTCTCTTTGTATATCTCCGATTTTAAACTGCTCTGACAGCTCCCCCATCTGAGCGTCTTGCTGCTCAGTGCGGGTTACCTGCGGCGGTTTGTGGCGTGCTCGTATTCATCTTTCAACCACCGTACGTCCACGGTCAAGCCATAATTTATATCCTTCAAATCAAAATATTTATAGGACAGTAGGTGTTCTTTGTTAAACATGCTTGGAAGTTGCGGTTCGCCTGTTTGGTCTTCCTTTTCGATACGTTCCAGTAACTCGCCCGGGAACATGTCCTTTATGATACCACGCCCGGCGCCGGCGGTCACATGAGGATAATGGTTTCCTTTGCCCGGCTCCATGGGCCGCGTCCCCTTGAAGGTAATCTGGAATTCCCAATTGCAGCCGTAATCATAGATCATGGTCAGCTCGTCCCCGGGCGCAAGCTTCATTTTCTCCAGATGCACCCGGTTAGGCCGGCTTGCCTTAGGTCCATCGGGATCGAAGCGAAGCTCATACCGTTTACCCTTATAGTACAAACAGAACATGTGATCACGCCCCGTGTTAAAGACCACCATGATCGTGTACGCCAGCTGGGCCAGAGTAGACTTGGCAGAAATATCGATATCCCGCCAAATCTTATCCTCCATCTCCTTCACAGCCACGTGGAAAGAATAAAGTTCTGCCATAAAATGCACCTCCAAATACAAGAATGGGACACAAAAACAGAAACTGCATCCCCTGCCGAATTAATTACTGCTAAAAAGCCCGGGCTCAAACCACCCGATCATCATCGTTCTTCATAACTGTATACACTATAAAATAAAACAACGTCAATAGCAAACATTGACACCATTTTTTATGAAATGGAGGCGGTGGAGCGAGAATGAGCTGTCCCCGTTAGGGGAGAGTGGCGCCGGAGGCGACGAAAGGGGTTCATTACCACGAGCTACGCGAGGTTGTGTGGTGTTAAACTCGCCTTCCCAGACGGGGAAGGTGTCCGGCCTCAAATACTTATGCCGGACGGATAGGGTTGATTATTCATTGGGTTTTATAAAAGGTTCCGCGAGCAAAGCGAGGTTGTGTGGTCTTCCATTTGCGAAGCAAGGAAATGGTGTTGACCTTGCTCTGGAAGAGAATGTGTCAGGCTCCAAATTTCTGTTGCCTGACGAATGAGATGTAGTTCCCACGAGCAAAGCGAGGTTGTGTGGTTTTGAACTTGACCTTGCCCTGGAAGGGAAGGTGTTGCCGAATGGCGACGGATGAGTTGCATTTCTGCAAGGCAGAGCCTTGGTTGTATGGTTGTGTGGTGTTCTTTTAAAAAAGCATATTGATATAGAAGCGTACCTTGGCACTTTAGCGATGACACGAGAGCGGCGAATCAACATGATTAAAACCATACAGCCGCCTTGCAGGCTGGGAACTACATCTCATCCGTCAGCTACGCTGGTATGATTCAACAAGAAAGACAGAATAATATCATAAATATATTAGGAGGTCA
>ERZ837487.3221-NODE-3221-length-15159-cov-11.935117_pt1 | contig 15159 bp, 14 predicted proteins | sample MGYA00519911_ERZ837487 | MGnify/ENA primary metagenome ERZ837487 (study PRJEB31850, sample SAMEA3708818) | human gut metagenome | biome: human gut; feature: human-associated habitat; material: faeces | place: China | collected 2014 ...
CGGAAATGTTACCAATCGTCAATGCACTTGCAGACTTTGGCAATTACTATAAATCCGTCGTTGATCGGTTATGATCGATATTATGAAGCAGGGTTTGGGGCACCGCACGCCCCAACAAGAAGCTGTCCCATGGGGCAGAAAATTTTCAAGAATGGACAACGGACGGGTTCTTCCGGGAAACACAGGATATGGTGCGGTATCGCGGAGCAGAAGGATGTACAACCGTTGAGATGGAGTGTGCCGCATTGGCTGCTTGCACCCGGAAGCGAGGTGCTTCTTTCGGGCAGATTCTCTACACTGCCGACTCTCTTGCGAATATTTATGCTCATGATGAGAGAGATTGGGGAAAGGGTTCTTTGCGGAAAGCGCTGGAACTCTGTATCGCTGTGCTGCAAACGATTTGAAGGTTCGACTGCTGTGGACAATGCTCCACCACAAACAAACCTTTTATCATTTGAAAGAAAAAGCTTATTTTTTATTTGCAATTTGTTCAAAATCCCCACAAAGAAACTCCATTTTTATCCGGTACAATAAGGGTGCAGTCAGGGAGGACCGCTCCGAGAGAGCTCCTCCCAAAAACCTGCAAACGCAGGCAAGAATGATCGCCGCAAACGCGGCCCCTTTAAAACACTGTCCCCCACCTATGCGAGGCAATAGCCAGAGGCGGCGGACAGACTACCAAACCCCTCCTGACAGCCGCAAATGTTTAGGAGTTCACCATACAGACAGGCAGCACCGCTTTCTCCTCCTTTCCACGGTGGCTGCCTGTCTTTTTGTTTTCCCGTTATTGAAACAAAGCGCAAAAAAGGCACGGAACATTTTGCTCCGTGCCTTTTGGTGTTTTTGGGAAAAGATCAGCGCAGGTCGCGCAGGCGGTCGGCGGGAAGATGGGCTTTCAGGGCTTCCCATCCGGCGTCGAGGCTGTCGTTCCATAAGTAAGCCTGCGTCTGATGGACGTAGAGGTAGATGGCATTCTCTGTCCGGTAGGCCAGGTGGATGTGGTGCCAGTCGCACTGGCGGGAGGGGGCAGCTTTGTCCTGCTCACCGGCCATCCAGATGGAAAGGCCGGTTTCGTCCAGCTGGAGCCGGTAGAACGGCTTGGCGGCTTTATCGAGGCCCAGCTTCTGGATAAAGATTTTGATGCCGTGGGCACAGTTCCAGAAATAGACGGCGGGCAGACCCAGCGCCACGAGGGCCAGCACACCGGCCAGCAGTCCGGCCTCATGCCGGGTGTTCAGCTGGGTGAGGCAGACCCCGGCAAAGACCAACAGAATGGCCGTAAAGACCAGCGGACGTTTCCAGATGCGGTTATGCTGAAGCAGGTCGAACCAGCGGAAACGGCGGAACGATGCCGCGTCCATGGTGACCGAGACGGTAATGGGCTGTGACATGCAAACACACTCCTTTTTAGGCATAGTAACATATTATTTGGGAAGAAGCAAGCAAAAACTTGCGCAATTGCCATAAACTGTGGTAGAATAAAGCGATTCAAAGCGAAAAATGGCCCACGGCCAGAGGAGGAAACGCCATGCACCGAGAGATGACCCTGAAACAGCGGATCGGTCTGTGTCTGGCGGCCTTTTTTATGGCGCTGGCGGCCCAGATCTTTCTGAGCTTTTACCAGTCCGGCACCGTGCTGCGGGAACTGGACGACCAGATGGGCAACTTCAACGCCATCAGCCGGTTCCAGAACGGCGTGCAGCAGAGCCTGAACGCGCTGGAAAGTTACCGCTGGGAGTATGGCGACGCGGGGGAGCTGCTGGATCAGCTGCATTCCTCCAGTTCGGTGATGAGTGCCTGGCTCTGGCGGATCGAGGGCGACCTTGGTACCGTGAGCGAGGAGCAGTATCTGCTTTACAGCGCCGTCTGCACCACCTACGACAGCTATAAGGAGCTGCTGGACCAACTGGAAGAAGAGGTCAGTATGGGGCGCGACGCGGCCGCTGCCCAGCTCTATTATGACAAAGTCTCGCCCTGCGGCGGGTATCTGCGCCAGTATACCCAGCAGCTGCTCAACAAGGCCATCACCGACGGGCAGGGGGACTATACCACCGTTTCGGCCCTGAGCGACCGGGTCAAGTGGGCGCAGACCATCGTGGTGGCGCTCTGCCTGGCGCTGGGCAGCCTGATGGCCCGGGAGGTCATGCATCTGCTGACCCCGGTGCAGCAGATGATCGGCGCCTCCAGAGACATCAGCCAGGGCAGCTACGACACGCCGGATGTGCCGGTGCCCCGGCAGGATGAGATGGGCCAGCTGGCCGATGCATTCAACCGGATGAAACACTCCATGGCCGAGCAGGTGAATACCCTGCGGGAGAAAAATGAGATCGAGCGGGAGCTCCACCGCCAGAAGACCGAAGCACTCGAGATGCAGAACCGGATGGAGCGGAGCCGCCTGCAGCAGCTGCGCAGCCAGATCGACCCGCATTTCCTTTTCAACACCCTCAACGTCATTTTGCAGACGGCAGGCACAGAAAAGGCCTACCGCACCCAGGCCCTCATCACGGCACTGGCCCATCTGCTGCGGTACAGCCTCATGAGCAACGACGAGCAGGTGCCCCTCTCCCGGGAGGTGCGGATCGTGGATGAATATTACTCGATCTACCATGTCCGATTTGGCGACCGCATCCGGATGGAATGGCGCATCTCGGATTCGCTGGACCTGACGGAGACCATGGTACCCTCGTTTATTTTGCAGCCCATTGTGGAAAACGCGTTCAAGCACGGCATCTCCCCCAAGGAGGAGGGCGGCGTGGTCCGTATCCGGGTCAATCCTTTGCGGGAGAAAGGGCTGCTTTACATCAGCGTGTGTGACAACGGCGTGGGCATTGAGCGGGCCCGGCTGGAACAGCTGAAAAACGCGCTGGCAAAGCCCGGGGAGCGCTGGGAACATATTGGGGTGTACAATGTCGCGGCCCGGCTGCGGCTGCTGGACGAGCGCAGCCATCTGGAGATCTGCTCGCACCCCGGGCGGGGCACGGCCATCCGGCTGTACCTGCCCTTGATCGAGCCGGAAGAGGAGGACTTGGACGATGATCCGACTGTTGATTGCTGACGACGAGAAGCTGGAGCGGGAAGCGCTGGCCGATATGGTGAGCCGCCGCTTTGAGCATGAGGTGGTGCTGGAGCTGGCGGAGAACGGCCGCAAGGCAGCGGACACGGCCGTGCTCTGGGGAGCCGACCTCATCCTGATGGACATTGAGATGCCGGGCATGAGTGGTCTGGACGCGGCCCGGGCCGTGCTGGCCCAGCGGCCCGCCTGCCGGGTCATCTTTGTCACGGCCTACAGTCTGTTCCAGTACGCCCACGAGGCCGTGCATCTGGGAGCCTGCGATTACCTCCTTAAGCCTGTGGACCCCGACGAGCTGGAAGCCTCCATCCGGCGGGCCATGCGGCAGATCGAGGCAGAGCGGAAGCTGGAAGAACTGGCCCGAACGACCGAGCTGTCCCCGGAGCCGGAAACGCCTGAAGTCCCGGAAAACCCGGAAGAAGACGCTCCGGAGGCAGAGTCCCCTGAGGGCGAAAACAGCCAGACCGCTATGGTCATGACGCAGGTGCGGCGGTATCTCGAAGATAACTATATGTTCGATCTGTCGCTGGACAGCGTGGGCGAAATTTTGCACATCAGTCCGGCGTACCTCTCGGCCCAATTCAAAAAATACCAAAAGATGAACTTCTTGGACTGCCTGACGGAGCTGCGGATCAACGCGGCCAAGGAGCTGCTGGCCGATCCGTTCCGTTCCTCGGCGGAGGTGGCCTCCATGGTAGGCTACGAGGACGCCAGCTATTTTGCCCGGGCCTTTAAAAAGCGCACCGGAATGACTCCCACCCAGTACCGGCGGCAGGCGGGCAAAAAGTCTGCGGAGGCCCATTTATGAAGCGGGAAACAAGCATCTCCCGCCGCAGCCTGCTGGTGGGCACGGCCTGTGCGGCACTGGGGGCCCTGACCGGCTGCACGGCACCGGAGCCCACGGCGGCAGAGCCGCAGCCGGAGCTCATCCTCCGCTATGCGGAGAACCAGCCGGAGGATTACCCCACCACCAAGGCTGCGCTGGCCTTTGCCGAGATGGTGGCCCAGCGGACGGATGGCCGGGTAAAAGTGGTGGTGTACAGCGGCGGAGAGCTGGGGGCAGAGCTGAGCGTCATTGAGCAGATGCAGTTTGGCGGCATTGATTTTGCCCGTGTCTCCCTCAGCCAGCTGGCCGGTCTGCTGGAGAACCTGAGCGTGCTGCAGCTGCCTTACCTTTACGAGGATGCCAAGCAGATGTGGCGGGTGCTGGACGGTAACATCGGGGATGGGTTCCTCTCCACGCTGGAAAATGTGGACCTGGTGGGGCTTTCGTGGTTCGATGCCGGTGTCCGCAGCTTTTACACCCGGGAAAAGGCCGCGACACTGGTCGATCTGCAGGGCAAGGTCATCCGGGTGCAGGAATCGGACATGATGAGTGAGATGGTGTCGGATATGGGCGCGGTGCCGGTGCAGGTGGTCTACAGCCAGGTGTACGCGGCCCTGCACAATGGCCGCATCGACGGGGCAGAGAACAACTGGCCCAGTTACGAGGCCATGGGCCACTATGAGGTAGCGCCCTACTTTTTGAAAAATGAGCATACCCGTGTGCCGGAGATTCAGATCGCCAGCCGGGCCGCGCTGGAAAAGCTGGCCGGGCTGGACAGCTCGTTCCCGGGCATCGTCCGGGGCTGCGCCCGGGACAGCGCCAATGTGGAGCGCCGCCTCTGGGCCGAGCGGGAAGCTCAGGCCGAAGAAGATATGAGGGCCTGGGGTGTGGAAGTGACCACCCTTTCCGAGGCCGAGATGCAGAAATTCCGGGCGGCGGTCCGCCCGATGTATGAGCGGTTTGCCGAACAGGCAGAGCTCATCCGGCAAATACAGGAAGCGTGACTCCACCCGTCCCGCGTTCCCAAAAAGCTCCCTCTCAAAGGGAGCTTTTTGGCTGCGGGGATACATGCGATTGTGCACTGTGCTTAACTGAAAGACAAGAACTTGGACATGTTGTACAAAAGAAATTTTCACATTCTTTGGAAAAACAGGACATTTTTCAGAAGCCCTTGTTTCGGCTTAGAAAATTTGCTAAAGTGTGAACAGTGAATGAACGGCGGCGCGCCACCCGTGCAGTGTGCACCGCCGGAATAGAAGGAAATACTTAGGAGGATAACTTATTATGAAGAAGATTTCTCGTCGTAGCTTCCTGGCCGCTGCTGGCGTTTCCGCCGCGGCTCTGGCACTGACCGCATGTGGCGGTTCTTCCAATAGCACCGCTGCTTCCACTGCTCCGGCTGCTTCCACCGCTGCTTCCGCTGCCGCTGGTGATGCAGCCGCCGCTGCAAGCGATCCCAAGGTGACTCTGGTCTACGCTGAAGTCAACCCGCTGGACACCATCGTTGGCCAGACCGCTACCCACTTCAAGGAGAAGGTCGAGGAACTGACTGGCGGTTCCGTCGTCATCGACGTGCAGGCTTCCGGCGTTCTGGGTTCTGAGAACGACGTTCTGGACGCAATCCTGGGCGGTTCTACCTCCATCGATATGAGCCGTATCTCCGCTTTCGCACTGACCAGCTACGGCTGCAACAAGTCCAAGCTGCTGTCCATCCCCTTTACCTTTGAGAACCGCGCGCATTTCTGGAACTTTGCCAACAGCGATCTGGCACCGGAGTTCCTGAACGAGCCCCAGGAGCTGGGCCTGCCCGTCCGTGGTATCTTCTACGGCGAGGAGGGCTTCCGTCACTTCTTCACGGTCAAGCCCGTGGCTGGCATTGAGGATTTCAAGGGCCTGAAGCTGCGCGTGTCCAACGACCCCGTCATGAACGGCATGGTCGAGAGCCTGGGCGCGAACCCCACCGTCGTTTCGTTCGGTGAGCTGTACAGCGCACTGCAGACTGGCGTTGTGGATGGCGCTGAGCAGCCCATCGCAAACTACAAGTCCAACGCGTTCCCCGAGGTTGCAAACAACCTGATCCTCGACGGCCACACCCTGGGCGCTATCCAGGCTGTCATCACCGACAACGCTTGGGGCAAGCTGACCGAGAACCAGCAGGCTGCCATCATGGAGGCCGGTGCGGATACCCAGGCATTCAACGCGGAGCTGTCTGAGACCGCTGAGAACAAGGTTCTGGACGAGCTGAAAGCTTCCGGCTGCAATGTTGTGGATGTGCCCGATAAGGCACCCTGGCAGGAGGCCTGCGCTAAGGTCATCAGCGAGAACACCTCTGACCAGGCGGAGCTGTATCAGAAGCTGCTGGACATGAAAGGCTAAGCTTGTAAAGTAAGCCTCTTGTTCTGAAATCGTACATAAGCCCGGCGGGGGACTACGGGAATACGCCCGCGGACCTGCCGGGTTTTTTATAGGGAGGAAAGAATATGCCGAAAATCTTTACCACATTGGATAAGATCAAACCGGCGTACGACATCACCTACAAAGTGGTTCTGTTTATCTGCAAGCTGCTGCTGATCGCGGATATCGTCATTACCACCATGTCGGTCATTGGTCGTTACGTCCCGTTCATCCCGGACCCCGCCTGGTCCGAGGAGGTCGTGCTGACCTGCATGAGCTATATGGCCGTTCTGAGCGCGGCTCTGGCCATCCGCCGCGGCGCGCATATCCGTATGACCGCGTTTGACGTCTACCTGCCCAAGATGGTGGTCAAGGTGCTGGACATTCTGGCCGATCTGGCTGTCTGTGTCCTGGGCATCATCATGCTGGTGGTGGGCTGGAACTACGCCACCACCCTGGGCGGCCGCGGCTTCTATGTCTCCATGCCCTGGCTGAGCCGTTTCTGGATGTATTTCCCCGTGCCTCTGGCCGGTGTGGCGATGATCATCTTTGAGATCGAGGCCATCTACAACCACATCAAGAGCATTTTTGTAAAGGAGGAAGTGTAATATGACAGCCCAGACACTGGCAATCATTGTCCTTCTTGTCAGCTTCTTTGTAATGATCTTCCTGCGTTTCCCCATCGCTTATGCCGTTGGTCTGTCCAGCGTGTTCTGTATGATGGTGCAGGGCCAGGCCCTGACGGATGTCTGCCGCCTGATGGTCAAAGGCATTTCCTCGTTCAGCTTGATGGCTGTGCCGTTCTTCATCACCATGGGCGTGCTCATGGGCTCCGGCGGCATCTCCGAAAAGCTGATCGCGCTGGCGGATGCCTGCGTCGGCTGGATGCGCGGCGGCATGGCCATGGTCAACATCGTGGCTTCCTACTTCTTCGGCGGTATTTCCGGTTCCGCTTCGGCTGATACCGCTTCCATCGGCTCCATCATGATCCCCATGATGGTCGATCAGGGCTACGATGCCGACTTCTCCACCGCTGTTACCATTACTTCCTCCTGCGAGGGCCTGCTGGTTCCCCCGAGCCACAACATGGTCATCTACGCCACCACTGCCGGCGGCATTTCCGTGGGCAGCCTGTTCCTGGCTGGCTACCTGCCCGGCGCTCTGCTGGCCATCGTCCTGATGATCGGCTCCTACATCATCTCTGTTAAGGAGAATTACCCCAAGGGCTCTCCGTTCAGCATCAAGGGCTTTATCAAACAGCTGGGCACCTCCATCTGGGCACTGGCAGCCGTTGTGATCGTCGTGTTCGGCGTGGTCGGCGGCGTGTTCACTGCAACCGAGTCCGCGGCTATCGCCGTTATCTACTCCCTGTTCGTGTCCGTGTTTATCTACAAGGGCCTGGATTGGAAAGGCGTCTGGCACGCTCTGGACGAGTGCGTCAATACCCTGTCCATCGTCCTGATCCTGATCGCTACCTCCGCTGTCTTCGGCAACTGCCTGACCATGCTGCATGTGCCGGATCTGGCTGCCAATGCCATCACCAGCGTGACCGAAAACCCCTACATCATCGCACTGCTGATCGACCTGATCATCCTGGTGCTGGGCTGCATCATGGATATGGCTCCTATCATCCTGATCGCTACCCCCATCCTGCTGCCCATTGCACAGTCCATCGGCATCGACCCCATCCAGTTCGGTATCATCGTGGTCCTGAACTGCGGCATCGGTCTGCTGACTCCCCCTGTCGGCGCGGTTCTGTTCATCGGCTCTGCCGTGGCAAAGCGCCCCATGGAGAAAGTCGTCAAGGCAACCCTGCCGTTCTATCTGTGCATGTTCATTGCACTGCTGCTGCTGACCTTTGTGCCTGACATCAGCCTGGCGATCCCCAAGCTGCTGGGCGGCTACGTCAGCCCCATCACCAACCCGCTGGGTCCGGTGTTCATCCACTAACCAAACAACCCACAATCTTCTTCGAATTGGAAACCTTGCGAAGCAAAGCCCCCGCCGGTCGGCGGGGGCTTTGTGTGTTTCTTATAAGATCGTTTGTAACTGCCTGGTGGTGAGGCGGGGCAGTTTTTCCGGCGTGCTGTTTTTTTGCAGCAAACAACAGAGCGCCTTGGCGGCCAGCCGCGGGGCAGGGAGGGAGAGCCCCGGCCAGAACGCATGGTTCGTGCGGGTAAAGGCGTGGATGCCCTCGGCGCGGGCCAAAAGCACCAGCTGGGTGTGCCCCCGCAAGAGAGGGAAAAGCGCCACCCGCATCTCCGCCGTGCCGAACAAAAATTCCAGCTCTTCCGTGCTGAGAATGGCAATGTCTGCCCGGGGGAGCAGCTGCCGGGTGACCTCCCGCAGGGCCGCTTCCCTTTCCGGCTGGGGCCAGAGGGCAGGCTCCAGGCAGGGCACAAAGCAGGTCAGGGCCCCGGCATCCCGGGCGGCGGTGAGGGCCGCTAAATGGGTGTACCGCAGCGGGCTGTCGCATAGGCCGGAGGAGGCAAAGAGCAGGGCGTCCCCGGGCTGGAAGAGCCCCGGCTCCAGCTGCTCCGGGGCAAACTGCAGCCCGGCGGTGCGCACGCGGTAAGAGAGCGCCTCGCCGCCGGCCTCAAACAGCAAAGCGGTGGGCAGTGTGCGGGAAAAGCGCGTGTGTGCGGTATCCACGCCCGCGGCGGCGAGCGTGGAGGCGGCCCGCTGCCCGAATGGGTCCTCTCCCAGCTGGGCCAGAAGAGAGGCGCGCCCGCCCTGCGCGGCACAGGCCTGCGCCAGCACGGCGGCATCCCCGCCGAGGCGAGGCCGAAAGCTTTCCGCGTGAGCCAGCGGGGCGTCCGCGTCCAGCGCCAGCAAAACCTCACCCAGACAGTAGATGGTGTGCTTTTGGAACATGGGACTCCTCCTTTCTGGTCGTTCCCGGTTTTTTGAAAAACAAATCGAGAAACAGTATACACCCATCGGGGCGTTTGTGTAAACCCATCCGATGAAATCCGGAAAACTGCTTGACAAAACGACAAAAACTGTGATAGAATACCCCGGATTTGAACCGCTGCGGCTACAGCCGGGGAGAGGCAGCGGCGTGTGGAAAGCAAAAGAACGCGGTGTGTTCCCTCCGTAGGCCTTTGAGCGGAGGGGGCATCTGGCGTTCTCTTTTTATTATCACGCAGAAAGGAAATTCGATGAACGTCACCAAGCAGTACTTTAGATATGTCTCGCAGAACATCTTCGGGTTGATCGGCACGTCCTGCTACATTCTGGCCGATACCTATTTTATTGCGCAGGCCGCCGGCACCGACGGCGTGGCGATGCTCAACCTCTGCCTGCCCATTTATAATTTTATTTTTGCGTTTGGCTCCATGATCGGCCTGGGCTCGGCCACCCGCTATGCCATCCTCAAGGCGCAGAACGATGAGCGGGCCCACCGCTATTTCTCCAACGGCCTGATGTGCGCGATCTTGATTGCAGTGCCGTTTATGCTGGTAGGGGCGTTCTGTCCGGATGTGGTGCTCCGGTTGATGGGCGGCGATGCAGCCATTGTGGCGCTGGGCCTGCAGTATACCCGCATCTTCCTGCTGTTCACGCCGTTCTTCATGTGCAACTACATCGTTTCGGCCTTTACCCGGAACGACGGCGACCCCTCGCTGGCCATGGTGGCCACCCTGAGCGGCAGCCTGTTCAATGTGGTGTTTGACTATATCTTCATCTTCCCCATGGGCTGGGGCCTGCCCGGCGCGGCGCTGGCAACGGCCATTTCGCCCGTCATCAGCATTTCCATCTGCAGCCTGCATTTCCGCAAACCGACCAATGGCGTTCAGTTCGTGCGCCAGCGGCCTTCGGCGCGGCTGCTGCTCCAGAGCTGCCAGCTGGGCGTCTCCGGCTTTGTGGGTGAGATGTCCTCTGCCGTGACCACGACGGTCTTCAACCTGCTGCTCCTGCGGCTGGCAGGCAATGTGGCGGTGGCAGCCTATGGCGTGGTGGCAAACTTTGCACTGGTGGCAACGGCCATCTTCAACGGCGTCTCCCAGGGCGCGCAGCCGCTGGTGAGCCAGTGCTACGGCAAGCGAGACCGGGCTGGTGTCAGGAAGCTGCTGGGCCTGGGCAGCGGCACGGCGCTGGCGCTGGCAGCGGCTCTGTATCTGGTCGTGTTCGGCTTTACGGATGCGCTGGTGGCCATCTTCAACAGCGAAAACTCCGCCCTGATGGCCCGGTATGCTTTTACCGGAATGCGCATCTATTTTATCGGCTACCTGTTTGCCGGTTTTAATATTGTGTCCTCCGGTTACCTGAGCGCCGTTAACCGCCCGACGGAGGCTTCCATCACCTCCATCAGCCGGGGTGTGGTGGCCATCGTCGCCTGCTCGCTGGTGTTGAGTGCACTGTTTGGGATGAACGGCGTCTGGGCGGCGTTCCCGGCTTCGGAGGCCATGACTGTGGTGCTGACGCTGTTCCTGCTGCGGGGAAAACGGGCGGCGGACTGAGTTCTTTGTCCGCTTTACAGGGATTTTACGGGCACTTCCGTGCCGGAATGCCCATCCTGCCCCGGGTGTCCGTCGGCTGCACGGAGTTTGACACGGCTCTTAAAAATATCAACGACGCCGTGAAAGAGGCGGATGACAAGATGTACACCGCAAAGAAACGGGCCCGCGAAACCGCAGACCCGCTGAGAAAGAATTGATTTAAATGTAGAGCTCCTGCTCGCGCTGGCTCTCCTCTGGGGAGAGGCCGGGGCGGAGGGACTGACCGGCCATAGCCCGCCACTGCGCGGGGGAGTGGCCGGTTTCTTTTTTGAACACCCGGCAGAGGTAGTTGGCCCCGGAAAAGCCGCAGAGGCTGGCAATCACGTCCAGTGTATACTCCCGGTGGAGGAGCAGGCGCATGGCGGCTTCCACCCGTACCTTGGTCAGGTAGCGGCCCGGTGGTATCCCCAGCGCGGCGGTGAACGTCCGTACCAGATGGCTTTTGGAGACACTCAGCCGCTCACTGAGTTCTTCCACGCCGTAAAGGCCGGCATAGTTTGCCCGGATGTCCTCCATGGCCTCCTGCACCAGCGGGGGCAGGGCGGGGGCGGCGCTGTCGGCCCCGGAAAGCTCACAGAGCAGGGCAAAGGCCAGTTGGCTGCGGGCCCGGCTGTGGGGCGTGTCGTCTGTCTCGGCGGCAAGCTGGCCCATCAGCTCGGCAGCGGCCGGGCAGGTCTCGCCCCGGGCGAGGAACGGCAGCCCCGGCAGCCCGGCCAGAAACTGCAACGCCGCCTGCCCGGTGAGCTGTAAGCAGAGCAGGTGACAGGCCCCGGCAGGAGTCAGAGTCAAGGGCGAACGGCTCAGGATGAGGTGCCCGGCGGGGGCGTTCTGGGGCGGCAGGATCAGGGCACTGCCCGCCGGGCTGGGGCCGATATCATCGAGGGAAGCGGTGCAGGTGCCGCTGGAGACCAGACAGACCCAGAGCCCCTCACCGCTCAGGGTGAGAGGGGCTTCCGGCTGGGTATTCTGCACGGCGGCAAGGGCGGCGGTGGCGCTCCAATCGAAAATCAATATCTGACACCTCAAATCAATAAAATGCTATTTTATATCACAAAATAATCTGTTATTATAATAACAACGAAACCGCCTGCCGTCAAGTGCGGGCGAACCTGAAGAATAAATGGAGGCAAATGACTTATGGCTTCGATCAGCTGCCAGCATATCTACAAGATCTATCCGGGCGCTACGGCTCCCTCTGTCACCGACTTCAACCTGGAGATCCAGGATAAGGAATTCATCATCTTCGTTGGCCCCTCTGGCTGCGGCAAGTCCACTACCCTGCGTATGATCGCCGGCCTGGAGGAGATCTCCAAGGGCGAAATGTACATCGGCGGCCGTCTGATCAACGACGTTCCCCCGAAGGATCGTGATATCGCCATGGTGTTCCAGAGCTACGCTCTGTACCCCCACATGACCGTTTACAAGAACATCGCATTCGGTCTGGAGCTGCGCAAGACCCCGAAAGACGAGATCGACCGCCGCGTCCACGAGGCTGCCAAGATCCTGGAGATCGAGCACCTGCTGGACCGCAAGCCCAAGGCTCTGTCTGGCGGCCAGCGCCAGCGTGTTGCTCTGGGCCGTGCAATGGTTCGTAACCCGGCTGTCTTCCTGCTGGACGAGCCCCTGTCCAACCTGGATGCAAAGCTGCGTACTTCCATGCGCACCGAGATCATCAAGCTGCACAAGAAACTGGCTACCACCTTTATCTATGTTACCCACGACCAGACCGAGGCTATGACCATGGGCGACCGCATCGTCGTCATGAAAGATGGTATCATCCAGCAGGTCGATACCCCGCAGAACCTGTACGATATGCCTTGCAACATGTTCGTTGCAGGCTTCATCGGCAGCCCCCAGATGAACTTCCTGGACGGCACCCTCATCAAGAAGGGCGATCTGTACGGTATTGACCTGGGCGGCGACGTGATCCCCCTGCCCAAGGAGAAGACCGCGGACGGCAAGCTGGATTCCTACGTCGGCAAGAAGATCAAGATGGGCATTCGTCCCGAGGATATCGACGACGAGCCCGAGTTTATGGCAAAGCACACCGACTGCCAGCTGGATGCTCAGGTCGATGTCTCTGAGATGATGGGCGCTGAGATCTACCTGTACCTGGAGTACAAGGGCAACAAGATGACCGCCCGTGTCGCTCCCACTTCCAAGGCCCGCAACGGAGACACCGTCCGCGTCGCATTCGACCCGCACAAGGTTCACCTGTTCGACATTGAGACCGAGCAGACCATCCTGAACTGATCAGCACTTTTGGAAAAGATCATTTTTGATCCTCCTATCATAAGGAAAAGCCGCCAGGTGAGAGCTTGGCGGCTTTTCTTGTGCGTGAAAGAATGAGGGGAACGAATATCGGTAATGTTCAGCGTCTTCCGCGGGAGATTATTTTACCGTTCCAGATATTTCTGAATCGCTTCTTTAGACGAGGACAAAATCTGCCGCAGGGTCAGCTTCGTCGTCCACGGCCGCATCGGAGGTTGGCGTAATGGAATCCCCGAGTTCCGTTGACAGAGAAGCATCGGCTTCCCGCTGAGAAATAACAGAAAAACCTCTCTCAATGTTCCTGTAAAATCAACAGGAAACCGGGAGAGGTTTTTGTTGTCTGAGTCAAAACGCAGTGCTGCCCTGATGCATTTTTTTCTGCTGGTACATGGCGGCATCGGCCTCCGAGACGGTGAGGATGATCTTGCCGTTGGCTTCGTCCACATCCTCAAACGCGGAGCACACCAATCCTGAACTCCTGCATTTTCTGCTGCAGTTGGCCGATAAACTGGTCCATTCTCGGCACATCCTTTCAAAAACAGAGCGATTAAAGCCAGCGGCATAAAGACGCCCACCGCCGGTAAAGATTTCTTTGCTGTTAGACTGCCCCAAGTATACCATATCTGCCCAAAGTTATCCACCGGAAAAGCGCGCCGTTCCCGGAAAGAACGAAAAAGAAAGTGCGTGGCTTAGTGCGTTTTGCTTTATAAACAAAAAAACTTGGAAAAATTACAAATTAGGGCTTGCAATTTGGCATGGCCCATGCTATAATAATCACGTTCCGATTCGGAGGATTAGCTCAGCTGGTTAGAGCACCTGCATCACACGCAGGGGGTCTGGGGTTCGAGTCCCTAATTCTCCACCATACAGTTCGTACTCGAACCCGATTCTTTATGAAAAAGGGTTCGGGTACGTTTTTTGTTTATCGGAAGTTCTGCGGAAGGACTACACAGAGCGTTAAACGAGCAAAGGCAGGGTATCACTATGACGGTGGTATCCTGCCTTTTGCTTTGAGGAATCAAGTTCGCTTTGTGCGAACTTGGTCGTCACCCTATATGACGCATTGGGGGCAATCGCTGTGTACGTGCGTACCGGGAGAGCGTGTACACCTCTGGCAAGGTGTAACACACTAGACTTTGTTCCAAAGTCTGTGTGCCAAGGGGCATAGCCCCTTTGGAATCCCTGCGGAGCGTGTACGCACGTACGCAGGGAACCGGCTAAATCTCTCTTATACAGATTGAAAATCAAACCGGTTATCGTTGTAAACGATTCGTAGAGTATCTTACGGCGAAAATAGCCGCGGTATTTCTTGATAATGGCTTATAGTCGTGCTATCTTGTAGTGGCAAGGAGGGAGCAAAATGGATTCACAGAAGTTTGGTACATTTATCGCCCAGTGCCGCAAAGACAAGAAAATGACACAATCTGACCTAGCCGCAAAATTGAATGTGACCGATAAAGCTATCAGCCGCTGGGAAAGAGGTGTGGGGTTCCCCGACATCAATACCATCGAGCCATTGGCCGCAGCTTTAGATGTCAGTGTTGCAGAACTTATGAAATCCGAAAGGATAGATGAATCAGAGATGTCTATCGCGATGAACAATGAAATTGTGAACAATGCGTTAAATTTTGCGGAGAAGCAAATTCAGCAGGAGAGAAAAAGTGTTCTCTCAATTATTGGATGCCTTACAGTTGCCATAATTTTCATTCTATATCTGGATAATATCGGATGGCGGCTCGACACCTTTCTTTTTACAGTAGTGGGGATAATTCTCCCATTGATAGCAATCCTCTCGTTCCTTGTGCTGCTGGGATACGCTATATACCGAAAGTGCAAAGGCCAGTCTTGCCACCAAACCTTTTTGATTGCCCTTGCCGGCTTGGGGATAGTTGCTCTGATATTTGGTGCCTTTATGCTGGCTGGAACTTTGGGGTTAGGCCCTGTGCCTCAGTAAACATAAGCAGGGTTTGGGGCAGGCACGCCCCAACAAGAGCACTTCGGAAACTCACATGAGTTGAAGAAGTGAAGTCCCGGATGGACAAGAAATTTTCAAGAATTGAAAATTTGTGGCCACGGGACGATTCTTGCTCTCAGCTTTT
>ERZ837487.3239-NODE-3239-length-15098-cov-25.005451_pt1 | contig 15098 bp, 15 predicted proteins | sample MGYA00519911_ERZ837487 | MGnify/ENA primary metagenome ERZ837487 (study PRJEB31850, sample SAMEA3708818) | human gut metagenome | biome: human gut; feature: human-associated habitat; material: faeces | place: China | collected 2014 ...
ATCATCTTGCCCAGCTTGACGAACTGATAGCCGATGACCTCATCGTTGGCATCCAGAGCCAGCTTGTTGATGTAGCCCTCGGTCAGCTCCAGGTAACGGACGCCCTTTTCCTTGGTGGAGAAGATGGTGCCGGTCATGGAGCGCAGGCCCTTGCCCAGGTCGTCCAGACCTGCGCCGATGGGCAGACCGTCCTCAGAGAAAGCGGTCTGGCTGCGGCCGTAGACGATCTGCAGGAACAGCTCACGCATAGCCACGTTGATGGCGTCGCACACCAGGTCGGTGTTCAGAGCTTCCAGAATGGTCTTGCCGGGCAGGATCTCGCCTGCCATAGCAGCAGAGTGGGTCATACCGGAGCAGCCGATGGTCTCCACCAGAGCCTCTTCGATAACGCCGTTCTTGATGTTCAGAGACAGCTTGCAGGTGCCCTGCTGAGGTGCACACCAGCCCACACCGTGGGTGTAGCCGCTGATGTCCTTGATCTCATAGGCCTTGACCCATGCGCCCTCTTCGGGGATGGGAGCCGGACCATGCTTAGGACCTTTGGTGATCGGGCACATATTCTGTACTTGCTGCGAATAGGTCATAATCATACTCTCCTTTTGACAAATGTCGCTTGGCGGAAAACGCGGCTGCGCCCTGCCGGCACACCCTGCCCTTCCCGTTTTGCATCGGCCGTGCGCGCCGCTCTCTTCCGGCACCGCACAGCACTTCCACGCATAGTTTTATTATAGAGAATGCGGACGGATTTTGCAATACATTTCCGCCAAAATTCCGCAATTCTCTTTTTGGTCATATTCGTCTAACCGTCAATTCCGATGCTTTTCCCGCTCCATTCGTCAAGTTTTTGTCAATTTTGTCAAGAGCATAAAATCCGCCGTCTCACCGTTCTGCACCGGGGCGGTTCTCCTGCGCCGGCCGCAGCGCCCACATGGCCGCAAAACCTGCCGCAGCACCGCCCACGGCAAGCCAGTGCCGCCCCGCTTCCAGCCCCCAGAGGTTGGCTGCAAACGGGAACGCAAGGCTGCCCACGCTCTGCCCCAGCGCCAGAAACCCATAGTTCACCCCTGCGTGCGGGAAGCCGAACAGATCGGTGGAAAGGGCCGGCAGCACCGCCGCAAGGCCGGAGTAACAGAAGGTCAGCCCGGCATAACAGGCCACCACCCACCAGCCCTGCGCAAAGGCAAACCCTGCCGAAAGCCCCAGCGACACTGCAAATAAAATCATGTCGGTGGGTCTGCGGCCGATCTTATCGCTGAGCATGGGCATCAGCAGCCGCCCCGCCGCACTGCCCACACTGCCCAGCACCACGCTCCACAGGGCGGCTTCCTCGCTCAGCCCCCGCTCCATGCCCAGTTTTAAGATGATGGGGCTGAACAGCAGCACCGCCGGGGTGGAAAAGCACACCGCCCCGGCACACAGCCAGTACTGTTTTGTGCGCAGCATCTGCCACGGGGAGAGGTCAACGGAGTTTTCCACGTTCTGCTGTTGTTTCGGTGCAGAAGTCTCCGGCGGGTCCTGCAGCAGCAGGCTGCCTGCAAGGCAGATCGGCAATGTGATTGTCCCCAGCGCCCAGAACGCGCCCCGAATGCCCTGCACGATCCAGAAACCCTTCACCGCCGTGCGCACAAACACGGTGAGGAACGCACCGGAAAGCCCCACTGCCCCGCCGATGACGCCGGTGGCAAGCCCCTTGCGGCCCGCATACCACTTCTGGGCGCAGGACTGGATGGACGGGTACAGAAAGGCCGTACCCAGCCCCGCCGGGATGCTGAACGCCAGAAAAAAGCTGCCTGCGCTCCCGCCCGGCAGGGCCGCCGCTGCAAAAAAGCCGCCGCACAGCAGTGCCGTGCCCCACAGCCCGGCGCAGCGCGGGCCTTTGCTGTCCTGCAGGAAGCCGCCGATGACGCACCCCACGCCGAAGGCCGCGATGAGGATGCCGAACGCATACCCCGCCCCCTGCTCGCTCAGGCCGTATTCTTCCATGACCGGCTTCTGGAATACGCCCCACGCCGCCGGGATGCCGGTGAGCACCTGAATGGCGGCTCCGGCCGCAAGGATGCTCCACGGATGTTTTGCTGCAAAATGCTGTTTCATGGGTTTCACCTCAAAAATGTTTTCCCTTACAGTGTGCCCATTCCGATTGACAAAACAGCAGTTTCCTTTATAATGAAAGATATTAGAAACAGATACATTTTATATAGAGAGGGATTTATACCATGAAAACACAGGCATTAAAGGGCATGCGCGATCTGCTGCCCGCCGAGCAGACCCTGCGCGATTACATTCAGGGCAAAATTCTGGAGACCTACCGCGCCTCCGGCTTTGAGCGCATTTCCACCCCCATGCTGGAGGACATGGAAAATCTGGACAAATCCGACGGCGGCGACAACCTGAACCTGATCTTCAAGGTGCTCAAGCGCGGCGACAAGCTCACCGCTGCTCTGAACACCGGCGACCCCAAGCAGCTGTCCGACATGGGTCTGCGCTATGACCTGACCCTGCCCCTGAGCCGCTACTATGCGGCCAACAAGGACAAGCTCCCCAGCCCCTTCAAGGTGATCCAGACCGACCGCGTGTTCCGCGCCGAGCGCCCCCAGAAAGGGCGCCTGCGCGAGTTCGTGCAGTGCGACATCGACATTCTGGGCGATTCTTCGCCCAATGCTGAGGTGGAGCTGATCGACGTGACCACCCGCGCTCTGCTGAACATCGGCTTTACCGGTTTCACCGTGAACATCAACGACCGCCGCATCCTGCGCGGGATGCTGGAGAGCATGGGTTTTGCCGCTGATACGCTGGATTCCGTCTGCATCACCTTTGACAAGATGGACAAGATCGGTGCCGAGGGCGTCAAGGCCGAGCTGATTGAAAAGCAGCTGCCGGAAAACGCCATCAACGCGCTGGCCGATTTCATCGCCGCCGGTGAGGTGACGCTGGACGCCGTGGCCGCCCGCTGTGCAGACCCCGCCATCGCCGATGACCTGAAGTATGTCCTTGCCACGGCCAATGCCATGGCTGCAGGCCGCTATCAGGTGGCCTACTGCCCCAGCCTTGTGCGCGGTCAGGGCTACTACACCGGCATGGTGTTCGAGATCACCTGCCCGCAGTTCAGCGGTGCCGTGGCCGGCGGCGGCCGCTACGACAACATGGTGGGCAAGTTCCTGGGCACCCAGGTGCCTGCCGTGGGCTTCTCCATCGGCTTTGAGCGCGTCTGCGGCATCCTGCTGGAGCAGGGCTACCAGATCCCCGGTGCCAAGCAGAAGATCGCCCTGCTGTACGCAAAGGACGCCGATTTCCCCGCCGTGCTGGCAAAGGCCGCTGCCCTGCGCGACAGCTACAACGTGACCGTGCTGCAGCAGGCCAAGAAGCTGGGCAAGCAGCTGGGCCAGCTGGAAGCCGCCGGGTTTGCCGGTGCCGCCTTTATGGATAAGGACGAGGTCAAGATTTTCGCGCAGCAGTAACCACAAAACGCAGACAGGCCCCCGCACAAAACCGTGCGGGGGCCTGTTTTTTACTTCGTCATCAAATGGTAAACTGCACCACGCAGAAAGCCGCGTAGATGCACAGCAGGGCGATGCCCTGCGGGCGGCTCAGCTTGCCCTTGATAAGGGCAGGCAGGGTCAGCAGCAGCATGACCGCGAACATCACCGGGATCTCCAGCACCAGCGAAGCGTTGTGCCCGAAGAGCATGGAGTTCTGCGGGATGGCAAAGGGAGCCAGCGTGACCGACACGCCGCTCACCAGCACCAGATTGAACACGTTTGCACCGATGACGTTGCCCAGCGACAGCGCACCGTGGCCCTTGGCCAGCGAGGTGATGGCCGTGACCAGCTCCGGCAGCGAGGTACCCAGTGCCACAAAGGTGAGCGCAATGACCGACTCCGGCACGCCCAGAGCCTGTGCAATGAGGGTGCCGTTGTCCACCAACAGGTCAGCGCCCACCGCAATGAGCACCGCGCCCACGGCCAGCAGGCCCAGCTCTTTGGCAAGGGAAGCATTCTCAGCGGGTTCTTCCTCTTCTTCCGGGGCGGGGGCGTTCTTCATGGCCAGAATGTTGCAGACGATGTAGGCTACGAACATGGCCAGCAGCACAAGGCCCACCGGGCGGGAGAAATAGCCAGTGGTGTAGGCTACACCGGCATAGAAGGCCGCCGCCACAAAGAAGAACAGCACCGGGGTACGCAGGCTCTTGGGATCAGCCTTGCCCGGCTTGACGATGATGGGGATGGCTGCGATGAGAGCAGAGTTACAGATGACCGAACCGATGGCGTTGCCATAGGCAATTTCACCGTGGCCGGTGAGGGCCGAGGTAGTGGAGACCATGACCTCCGGCAGGGTGGTGCCGATGGACACCACCGTTGCGCCGATGAGCAGCTCCGGAACATGGAAGCGGCGGGCAATGCCCGTAGCACCGTCCACGAACCAGTCGCCGCCTTTGATCAGGCACAGCAGACCAACGATGAACAATAAGACTGGAATGAGCATAGTTCTTCTCCTTTTGATTTTTTGCGGCAGAACACAATAAAAAAGAGACTTCTATTACATCCTGCCCAGAAATGGGAAAGTGTAATAAAAGTCTCAAGCTTCCGGCACTGCAGCGGGCATTTCTGCCGGGATGTCGCTGCAGTACAGCGCACCGCATTGTCCGCGTGCGCCCCTTACTCCCTTTTATTCGTGAAGTATTATACCGTTTTTCAGGCGCAAGCGCAAGGGAAAACGCAAAAATTTCATCCAGCCTTTGCCACTTTTTTCGCGTTCGGGTAGACCCGCTCCATCCGGACATCGTCAAAGTGCGCGTCCAGCAGCACTTCAATGCTGTTTTTGGGGGCCTCGCCGCTGGTGCGGGCATCGTAGCGGGCCAGCGCCAGTGCACTGGTGAGCATGTTCACCGCCATGAATACCGCCAGAACCGCCGTCATCCACGGGCGGATGTGGGTGCGGACTTTTTTCATGAGCTTTTCCACCAGCGGATAGCCCAGCCGCATCCACGCCACAGCCGCAATGCCCCAGAAAAAGCAGTACAACAGGTTGATGCGTCCGCCCAGATTGAACTTGAACTTACTGTAGTCCCAGAATACCGTGCCGAACAAAAGCTCGGTGACGGCGCTGCAGAGGTATTCGTAAGCGCCGCCCATAATGGTGCCGAACACGAACAGATAGCTGTCGCTCTTGTCTTTGTCCTGCCGCAGCAGCACGGTAGCCATGACCAGCGCCAGACCCCACACCACGCTGAACGGCCCCCACACCAGACTGGACCGGCTCATCCAGACGCCCGCCGTCACACGGCAGAAGATGGTCTCGGTCACGTCGCCGAGGAACGCCCCGATGACGAACAGCCACAGCAGGTCGGCAAAGCGGAACGCCTGTTCCACCGCCATGCTGCGCTGGGGCTGCGCTGCCGCCGGGTAGGCGTGCTGGATGCGCTTTTCGATGTAGACCGCGATGCGCCTGCGCAGGGTGTCCGAATGTTCGCCCAGACGCTGGTTCAGCTGTTCCAGTACCGGGTGCTGCGCAGCGTAGCGGTTCACCAGCACAGCCGAGCCGATCTGATCCAGCGCCGCCACTGCCAGCGACACCCACACCGCCGGACGCAGCAGCCATGACGGGATGATCCCGCACAGCCGCAGGATGAGGTCATTGCCCCACAGAACACTCACCACGCCCAGCAGACCCCACAGCACCGAGTACTGCAGGCAGACATAGCCGTTCAGGTTAAACTTTTTGCCCGAGTAGTCCCACCATTTGCGGCGGTGCAGCCGTTCCAACAGCTTTGCGGTCAGCCATTCCACAATGGTGGCGCTGAGCATACAGGCAAAGAACAGATACACCGGCTGGGTGCGCAGGTCGGTATAGCCTGCCGCCAGCAGCACCGCCGTGGTGCCGTAGACAAAGCAGAACGGGCCGGCGGCCGCACCGCGGTTGGCAAAGCTCTTGCCCTTGATGGTGGCGACGATCGTCTCACCCACCCAGCCCAAGAAGGAATATATCAGGTAAATAACACCCAGCGTATAGAAATTCAGTGTCATAAAAGGACCTCTTTCCGGTTTCCGTTTGTTTTTTCCATTGTACCCGTTTTGCCCCGGCTGCACAAGGGAGCAGGGAAAATTTTATCTTCTCTTCCCGCAGGAGGGCGTTTGTTGTATAATGGAAGCAACATCCCCGCCCCGTGCGGGAAAGGAGGAGTTTTTCCATGATCCAATTCGGCCTGCGTCTCCACGACGCCGAAAAGCTGCCCATTGAGCAGGTGCTGCCGTTGGTGCGGCAGAAGGGCTTTACCTGCGCCCATGTTGCTCTGAGCAAATCCCTGAAGGAGATCCCCTGTACGTCCGGTGCACTGACCCCCGGCTACGCGCTGTATCTGCGGCATCTGTTTGAACAGAACGGCATTGATATTGCCGTGCTGGGCAATTACCTCAACCTTGCCCACCCGGATGAGGACGCCCTGCACGCCATCCAGGAAAAGTACTATGCACACATCCGCTTTGCCAGCCTGCTGGGCTGCGGCATGGTGGGCACCGAGACCGGCGCGCCCAATGCCGAATACAAGTTCTGCCCCGAGTGCCGCAGCGATGCCGCACTTTCCACCTTCATCAAGAACTTCAAGCCGGTGGTGCGCTGCGCCGAACAGTACGGCGTGACCATTGCCATCGAACCGGTGGTCAAGCACATCGTGTATGATGCAAAACGCGCCCGCACCGTGCTGGACGAGATCGGCAGCCCGAATCTGCAGATTTTGTTTGACCCTGTGAACCTGCTGAACATGGAGAATGTGGACCGCCGCGAGGAAGTTTTTGCCGAAGCCATCGAGCTGCTGGGCAAGGACATTGTCATGATCCACTTCAAGGATTTCCTGCGCAAGGACGCCGGCGGGCAGCTGGCCGCCACTGGTGCCGGGCAGGGCGGCATGGGCGATTACCGCACCATCCTGCGGTTTGCCAAGCAGGAAAAGCCCTACATCTTCGCCACGCTGGAAAACACCACCCCGGAAAACTCCGTGGACTGTCTGAACTATCTGAAACAGCAGTACGAAGAGTGCTGAGAACGCAAAAGCCCTGCGCCGTCCGGCGCAGGGCTTTTGTGTAAACGTGATTATTCCAGAACCAGCAGCAGGCTCATCTTGAACTTGCCCTGCGGGGTGACACTGTGCAGGCCGTTCTTGTCGAAACGGAAGCTCTCGCCTGCGTTCAGCTCGTAATCCTTGCCCTCATAGCCGATGATGGCCTTGCCTTCCAGAGCGGTCAGGATGGCGTTGCCGGGTGCGCGGTGCGGGGTCAGGCCGGTGCCCTCGTCAAAGGCCATCAGCACAAACTTCATGTTGTCGGCGCGGACGAGGTCGAGGTTGGCAATGCTGCCCTCTTCATAAGAAATGAGGCTCTTCAGCTCAGTGGGCCGGCCTGCTTTGATGATGCTGTTCATGGTATAGTTCTCCTTTTTTAAAATAATTTCAGTGTAGATCATGCCGCTGTCGGTTCGGGTTCCGCACAGCGTTTTCGACGGAACGGCAAGCAGCTGGCCGGGATGGACCGGAACACTCCGGCCGTCCTCCCCCAGAATAAAATCGCCTGTGCCCTCCCCGCTCAGATACAGGGTGGTGCAGTCGTAAGATTCCGGGGTGATGGAGGTTCCCGCCCCCAGCGAGAACCAGGTGACCGGCACTTCCCTGCCCAGCTGCGCCGGGCGGGAGACGGTCATGGCGTCCCGGATAGGGCGCACCTGCGAAAGGGTAAAGGGTTGGTTGAACATAGATGCTCCTTGCACGATGTTTTTCTATAGTATATCTCGCTTTTCCTACAAAATCGGTGCTTATGGCAACGGATGCAAATTATTCTTCTTCCCAGGCAAGGCTGCGCTGCACAGCACGGTGCCACTGATGCAGCAGCTTTTCCTTCTGGGCCGGCTCCATGGCGGGGTCGTATTCGATCTCACAGTTCCACAGGCTCCGCAGTTCGTCCCGGTTTTTCCAGATGCCCACGGCCAGCCCGGCCAGATAGGCTGCGCCGAGAGCGGTCGTTTCCCGGATGACCGGGCGGCGCACCTGACAGCCGATGATGTCGGCCTGGAACTGCATCAGAAAGCGGTCGCGGCTGGCACCGCCGTCGGCCTTCAGGGCGGAAAGCGTCAACCCGGTATCGGCTTCCATGGCCTTTACAAGGTCAGCCACCTGATAAGCAATGGACTCCTGCGCGGCGCGGATGATGTGCTCCCGCCGGGTGCCGCGGGTGATGCCCACGATGCAGCCCCGGGCGTGCATATCCCAGTTGGGCGCGCCCAGCCCGGTAAAGGCGGGCACCAGATACACGCCGCCGTTGTCCGGCACCTTCTGGGCATAGTATTCGGCGTCGCGGCTCTCGCTGAACAGGCGCATCTCGTCCCGCAGCCACTGGATGACCGCACCGCCCACGAACACTGAGCCTTCCAGCGCATACTGCACCTTGCCGCCCAGCCCCACGGCAATGGTGGTGACAAGGCCGTTTTTGCTTTCGCAGGGAGTGTCGCCGGTGTTCATCAGCAGAAAACAGCCGGTGCCGTAGGTATTTTTGGCATCGCCCGGGTCAAAACAGGTCTGGCCGAACAGTGCCGCCTGCTGGTCGCCTGCCATGCCGGCGATGGGCACCTTCACACCCTGAATTTCCGTATAGCCGTAAATTTCGCTGGAAGAGCGCACTTCCGGCAGCATGGCGCGGGGAATGTTCAGCGCTTTGAGCAGGGTATCGTCCCAGTCCAGCTTGTGGATGTCGAACAGCATCGTGCGGGAAGCGTTGGTCACATCGGTGGCGTGCACTGCCCCGCCGGTGAGCTTCCACAGCAGCCAGCTGTCCACCGTGCCGAACAGGATCTCGCCCTTTTCGGCACGCTCCTGCGCGCCATCCACATGGTCAAGGATCCAGCGGATCTTGGTGGCGGAAAAATAGGCGTCCGGCAAAAGGCCGGTGGTCTGCCGGATATGGTCGGTCAGCCCCTGCGCCACCAGCCCGTCCACGATGGGCGCGGTGCGGCGGCACTGCCAGACGATGGCATTGTAGATGGGCATTCCGGTTTCCCTGTCCCACAGGATCGTAGTCTCGCGCTGGTTGGTGATGCCGATGGCGGCAAGGTCGGCGGCGCGGATGTTGCTCTGGGCAATGACCTCCATCATCACGGCGTACTGGCTGGACCAGATCTCCATGGGGTTGTGTTCCACCCAGCCCTCTTTCGGGTAGAGCTGGGTGAACTCCTTCTGGCTGACAGCGGCGATGTTCTGCTTGTCATCAAACAGGATGGCACGGGAGCTGGTGGTGCCCTGATCAAGGGCGAGGATGTATTTTGGCATGGGTATCAAAACCTCCTGCAGAGATATTATGAATGGTTCCAGTATAGCAGGATTCGGCCGGAATAAAAAGGGCAGCGCACAACAAAATTGCAGAAATCTGGTAAAACCGTCCAGAAGTATCTTCACAATCATAAAAATTTACAAGAAATTCAAACAATTTCATATTGTATATTTTTTAGCAATGTGTTATGCTGAGTGACAGAGAATGCTGTCGGATGTCGGCAGAAAAAAAGATTTGGAGGAAATCTATCATGGCTGATCGTATCGTTCTGAACACTATTTCCTACCACGGCCACGGTGCCATCGAGAACATTGTTCCCGAGCTGACCGCCCGCGGCTACAAAAAGGCTTTCGTCTGCTCCGACCCTGACCTGATCAAGTTCGGCGTTACCAAGAAGGTCACCGACCTGCTGGATGCTGCCAACTTTGCTTACAGCGTCTACAGCGAGATCAAGCCCAACCCCACCATCGCCAACGTGCAGGACGGCGTGGCCGCTTTCAAGGCTGCCGAGGCTGACTGCATCGTGACCATCGGCGGCGGCTCCTCCATGGATACCGCAAAGGCCATCGGCATCATCATCAACAACCCCGAGTTCGCCGACGTGCGCTCGCTGGAAGGCGTTGCTCCCACCAAAAAGCACGCCGTGTTCACCATCGCAGTGCCCACCACCGCCGGCACTGCTGCCGAGGTTACCATCAACTACGTTATCACTGACGTGGAGAAGAAGCGCAAGTTCGTCTGCGTGGACACCAACGATATCCCTGAGATCGCTGTCGTTGACCCCGATATGATGGCCTCCATGCCCAAGGGCCTGACCGCCGCCACCGGTATGGACGCTCTGACCCACGCCATCGAGGGCTACATCACCAAGGGCCACTGCACCATTTCCGATATGTTCCATCTGGAAGCCATCAAGCTCATCAGCGAGAACCTGCGCGGTGCCGTGCAGAACACTCCGGAAGGCCGCGAGGGTATGGCTCTGGGCCAGTACATCGCTGGCATGGGCTTCTCCAACGTGGGTCTGGGCATCGTCCACTCCATGGCACACGGCCTGTCTGCTCTGTACGACACCCCCCACGGCGTGGCCTGCGCCATCCTGCTGCCGGTGGGTCTGGAGTACAACAAGACCGTTGCCGGTGAGCGTTACCGCGCTGTCGGCAAGGCCATGGGCGTCAAGGGCATCGATGAGATGAACGACGCTGAAGCAGCCGATGCCACCATCGCCGCCGTCAAGCAGCTGAGCGCTGACGTGGGCATCCCCGCAAACCTGCACGGCATCCTGAAAGAAGAGGACATCCAGTTCCTGGCCGAGTCCGCCTTTGCCGATGCCTGCTGCCCCGGCAACCCCCGCGACACCAGCGTGGAGGAGATTGCGGAGCTGTACAAGAGCCAGCTGTAATTGTGCCTGACCGTATTTTCTCATAAATAAAACCGGCCCTCTCCCGCGTTTTTGTGCGGAGGAGGGCCGGTTTTTTGTTGGTTTTATTGTTCCTGCTTCTGGAGCCTGCTCTTGTATTCTTCGCCCCAGGTCCACATTGCATCGAGGATGGGCTTCAGGCTGTAACCCAGTTCGGTGAGGGTATACTCCACCCGGGGCGGCACCTCGGCATAGACCTTGCGGGTCAGCAGGCCGCTTTCCTCCATCTGGCGCAGCTGGGCGGTCAGCACCTTCTGGGTCACATGCCCGATGGATTTCCGCAGTTCGCCGAAGCGCTTCGTCCTGGGCATCAGATCCCGCAGGATCAGCACCTTCCATTTATCGCTGATGAGGGTGAGGGTGGTTTCCACCGGGCAGGCCGGCAGTTCCTTCAAAGCTTCTGTTTCCATCGTTTCCTCCAATAGTATCCTTTTGGTAACTACTGCACAATATTGTGCTTACTTTACGAATCGGCTCTATAGCGTTATTATAGTGTCAACGAATGAAAAACGCAACCGTTTTAACACACTTTTTCCCTATCGGAGGTATTTCTCATGAACAAAGTCGTAGAATTTCTGAACGCCAATCCTGTGCAGTATCTGGCCACCGTCGGCCGCGACGGCAAGGCAAAGTGCCGCCCCTTCATGTTCGCAGGCGAGCTGGACGGCAAGCTGTGGTTCTGCACCAACAGCACCAAAGACGTGTACAAGGATATGCAGGCAAACCCGGAAATTGAGGTCTCCGTTTCCAGCCCGGTCTACGCATGGATCCGCCTGCACGGCAAGGCTGTGTTCGAAAACAACATGGCTGCAAAGGAAATGTGCATCGCCAACCCCATCGTGAAGAGCCAGTACGGCGAGGCCGCCAACCCCATCTTTGAGGTGTTCTATCTGGAGGATGCCCACGGCGTCATCGCCGACTTCTCCGGCAACCCTCCCTACGAGTTCTGAGAACTGTTTCCCCGGCGAGCCTCGCAGGAAATCCGTCCTGCGGGGCTTGCCCTGTTTGAGAAAGAGAGTGTGACCTATGGATCAGTCTGAACGGCGGTTGTTTCTGCTCAAGTCGCTGGAAAGCATTGCCTTCTGCTGCATTTCCACCGGAGTCTTCTGCTTCCCAAATGAGGATGCGGCAAAGATCGCCGCACAGTCTGTCTGCATAGACGGCGACATCGGCACCGTACTTTTCTCCCTGCTGCAATAACGAACAAGTGCCGCACACTTCCCGGTTCTGGGGAAATGTGCGGCACTTGCTTTATCGGTTCTTTTTCAAAGGGCTGCCCGCTTACAGAGCGGCAACAGCGGCCTTCAGCTCATCCACGCGGTCGGTGTTCTCCCACTTCACGCCCAGATCCTCGCGGCCCATGTGGCCGTAAGCGGCCAGCTTGCGGTAGATGGGCTTGCGCAGGTCGAGGTCGCGGATGATGGCGGCGGGGGTCAGGTCAAAGACCTTCTCCACAGCCTGCTCGATCTTCTCGTTGGAGACCGTGCCGGTGCCGAAGGTATCCACCATGATGGACACGGGCTTTGCCACGCCGATGGCGTAAGCGACCTGCACCTCGCACTGCTTGGCAAGGCCGGCAGCCACAATGTTCTTGGCCACCCAGCGGGTCGCATAAGCGGCGCTGCGGTCCACCTTGCTGGGATCCTTGCCGGAGAATGCGCCGCCGCCGTGGCGTGCATAGCCGCCGTAGGTATCCACGATGATCTTACGACCGGTCAGGCCGGTGTCGCCCTGCGGGCCGCCCACAACAAAGCGGCCGGTGGGGTTGATATAGTACTTGGTGTTCTCGTCCAGCAGCTCGGCGGGGATGGTGGCCTTGATGACCTTTTCCATCACGTCGGCACGCAGCTGGTCCATGCTCACGCTCTCGCTGTGCTGGCTGGAGATGACCACGGCGTCCACACGCACGGGCTTGTTGTTCTCGTCGTACTCCACGGTGACCTGGCTCTTGCCGTCCGGACGCAGATAATCCATCTCGCCGTTCTTGCGCACTTCGGTCAGGCGCTTGGCCAGCTTGTGAGCCAGGCTGATGGGCATGGGCATCAGCTCGGGGGTCTCATCGCAGGCATAGCCGAACATCATGCCCTGGTCGCCTGCACCGCCGACCTCATCGTTGGTGCCGAGGGCGATATCGGGGCTCTGGCCGTCCACATTGGAGATGACAGCGCAGGTGTCGGCATCAAAGCCGAACTTTGCGCGGGTGTAGCCGATATCGGCCACCACTTCGCGCACGATCTTCTGGAAATCGACGTAGCAGCTGGTGGTGATCTCGCCCATGATGTGCACCAGACCCGTGGATGCGCAGGTCTCGCAGGCCACGCGGGCCTCGGGGTCGTGGGTCAGGATCTCGTCGAGGATCGCGTCGGAGATCTGGTCGCAGATCTTATCGGGATGTCCCTCAGTGACGGACTCAGAAGTAAACAGATGTCTTGCCATTGGGTTTGCCTCCTAAACATTTTTTACAGCAGGGTGTGTATTTTTTGCTCCAACATTCCGTTCAAGCTTTTGTGCGCGAAAAATAAAAGCGCTCAGAGCCGAAAGCTCTGAGCGTTGCACTCTTATCTTCCGGTTTCCCGCAGGATTTGGCACCTTACGCTCTCGCGCAGGTTGTCGGGCTTCACAGGGCCTGTCCCCTCAGCCGCTCTTGATAAGTCGGTATTCAGTTGGTACGCTTGATATTCTAGCATCCCTTCGTCAGATTGTCAAGATAAGTATCACTCTTTTTAGACATTTCTCTGAAATTGATGCAGAAAACCGATCAATAGCCCTTTGCCTGTTCGCCGTTCAGGATCTTGACTGCGCGGGAGGTGCCCAGACGGTCGGCACCCAGAGCGAGGAACTTTTCCATATCCTCCACGGTGGAGATGCCGCCGGCAGCCTTGACCTTGCAGCGGCCGTGCACGCCTTTGACCATCAGCTCCACATCGTGGAAGTTTGCGCCTGCGGTGGAGAAGCCGGTACTGGTCTTGATGTAGTCGGCACCTGCCTCGCAGACGATGTCGCACATCTTTTCCTTTTCCTCATCGGTCAGCAGACAGGTCTCGATGATGACCTTGAGCACCTTATCGCCCACGGCCTGCTTCACGGCGCGGATGTCCTCGCGGACAGCATCATACTCCTTGTTCTTCAGGCGGCCGATGTTGATGACCATGTCTACCTCAGAAGCGCCGTTTTCGATAGCAGTCTTTGCCTCAAAGGCCTTGCTGACGGTGTCCATGGCACCCAGAGGGAAACCCACCACGCAGCACACCGGGATGCGGCCTGCCATGTACTCCACCGCCTGCTTGACATAGCAGGTATTGATGCAGACGGATGCGGTGTGGTTGGCGATGGCTTCGTCGCACAGGGTCTGGATCTGGGGCCAGGTAGCCTCCGGCTTCAACAGGGTATGATCGACATGGGAGAGAATTTCTTCGCGGGTCATGTTGTCGTCCTCCTTAATTCTTGTTGGCACGGCGCACCTTTGCCATGCCGACAGCGCTCAGGGCAATGGCCGTTGCCGACACCGTTGCACCGATGATGCCCAGCACCAGACCGGAGACCAGGAATGCAAAACCTTTCAGACCACGTTTCATAAGACCGTACCTCCTAAAAAATTATTTTTTCTTTTTAAAGATGATGAGTTTGCTGAACACATAGTTCAGCACCACCACGATCACATTGGAAAAGATCTTGACGGCCAGCCCCCACAGGGTCTGTGCATTGTAACGGCTGGTGACAAAGATCGCAGTCGGGCCGTCTGCGCCGCCGATGATGGCAATTGCTGCGGAGCCGTCCGAGATCCCCGCGGGCGTACCCGAATAGGTCGTCGCCATCTGGATGGCCGTATCCGGGCCGATCCAATGAGACACGATGTTCAGCAGCCCCTGCACCATGCCGTCCATCAGGGCTGCGCCCTGCGCTGCCAGCAGGTTGCCGCCCACCATCATGATAACGGCATCCAGTACCAGTGTGCCCAGACGGCAGGTGACGAATGCACCGAACTCCTTTGCCATTTCCCTGCCCCGTGTTTTGCTGCGGAACACGAACGCCCGGTTGGTGGCGTAGGCAAACAGGATGCACAGGATATTATCCAGCACGTTGCCCCAGCTGTTGGCGGCAGTGTAGCCGAACAGCTTGTTGAACAGGGCGTACAGTACAATATTGAGCAGGGTGGTCAGCACGCCGAAGATCAGGTAGCTGAGCACTTCCCAGTGCTTCTTGATAAATTTTATCATAACTTTGTTAACAAAAACAGCCCCGCCGCCGTTATCCCGGCAACGGGGCTGTTGATCGCATTGTGTCAGAAGTTGTTCTTCCGGACGGGCTGATTACTCAGCGTCGTTCAGCAGAGCCTTCATGGACAGGCTGATGCGCTTCTTGTCGAAGTCGAC
>ERZ837487.3240-NODE-3240-length-15095-cov-3.226596_pt1 | contig 15095 bp, 9 predicted proteins | sample MGYA00519911_ERZ837487 | MGnify/ENA primary metagenome ERZ837487 (study PRJEB31850, sample SAMEA3708818) | human gut metagenome | biome: human gut; feature: human-associated habitat; material: faeces | place: China | collected 2014 ...
AACGAAATTTGTTAGTCGAAAGAACTTAAAGATCATTAGAAAAAATTCGGTGGGTTTTCTTACTTCGACAGACTCTCCTCATTGAATAAAACGATTCATACGTACGAGTTCGGTATACATTAACATCCTGATGACCTTAGGTTTTGCCGTCTGAGGCAAAACTGCAATCGAATACCCAAAGGTACCTCTCATTCTTTTAGTGAGGAGATTTAAGATCCTAGTAAAAGAAAACGAATTGAACGCGACAAATCTAGGGAAAGATGATACTTAGGTTGAAATTTGGAATATCCCTTGTTCTGGGAGTTCATTGAGAGAGGTGCGAAAGAATTTCCTTCAACTGATTTTGTTCTGTCGTCTTCGATTTAAGGCCGAGTTTTCCGTAGGCATGAAAGCGGTGACTCTCGACCGTGCGCTCACTTAATCCAAGCCGTTCAGCGATTTCAAAATTTGTGAGTCCCTCTTTTACAAGTGACAGAACTTGCTTCTCTCTTGTCGATAAAGATTGATAACGCTTATTCAAGTCTTCTATATTTCCCTGCCTTTGGTCTACTGAATCTTTCCTTATAGCTTCAGAAATCGCATCTATAAGTTCTTGTGGATCAACCGGTTTTTTCAAAAGGTTGTCCGCTCCTTTTCTAAACACGGATATCGCCATATCAAGATCCGCGTGAGCAGTTAGGAAGAGAATCGGATGAGAGAAGCCTTTTTCTTTCAAACGATTTTGAAGTTCAACGCCGTTCATTTTCGGCATTAGATAGTCCAAGACAAGACAACCCGGTCTCGAAGAATCATCCAAAACAAGAAAAGATTCTGCCGTCGGATATGTTTTAACTTCCCAGCCTTCTCCTTCCAGCATATAGGCCAAGCCTTCCAACAAGTCCATATCGTCGTCGACAATACGGATTAAAGGGACGATTTTGTCATTTTCACTTTTCATTTAAGTCCTCAGGTATTGGAAGAGTCAAACAAGCCGTTGCCCTTTTATCATCAACATCTAATCTAAAGCTTCCTCCATGGCGAGCAGCAATGGCCTTAACAATTAACAAGCCTAAGCCAAGGCCCTCCGGTTTGCCGGAGGAAAGAACATTAGACGGAGACTTCGTTAAGCTTCCTCCATTGTCGGAAACGATAAGTACAGCCTTATCGTCCTCCTTTGACAGAGCAATAGAAATTAAAGGATGGCGACGTTGATGCTGGCTAATTGATTCAGCTGCATTTTTTAAGAGGTTGTGTACTACCAACTCAATCTCAAGTCTGCTCCCTCGCATGGTGATGTTTTCATTGACAGCCACCTGTAGAGCTCCGAAATAAGAGCCGGAGTCTTTGAAGTCCTTTAGTGCGGAATCCACAGCGGCCGAAAGCGAGAACTTTTCATACTTCCCTGCCTTCTGCTTTGCGTACTTACGTACATCGTCCACGATCCTTTGAGCGCGATTGGACTGAGCTTCGATTTTTTCAAAAACAGTTAGAGCTTCTTCAGAGGTTAGAACGCCCTTCTCTGCCTTCTTCTTAGCGCCAAATAGAAAAGCTCGGATTGTCGTCAGTGGCTGACGCAATTCATGTACGACGATTGAACTAAGCTGATCAACCACGCCTAAACGTTCAAGCGCACTGAGTTTTTCAGATACCGCCTTTTCCTTCCGTCTCAGTTCGTTCTGTTTTTTAAGAGACTCTGTTAATGATCTCGTTCTTTTACGAACAATTTGTCCAAGAATGAAACTTAAGAGGAGTGAAGAGGCAAAAAGTCCAATGCCTAATAGGAGCCAACCCGCGTATCTGATTCTGAACTCTTTAGAGAACCAATCCTTCAGAAATCCGAAAGGGCCAATTTGAAGATCTTTGAATAATTCATCGGTCTTTGTTGAATCCGTGGCAATACTCCAGCCCATTCCACCTTCTGCTTTAGGCATTGCAAGAAGAGCTTCGGCGGCTTTCCTTGCAACTGCGGGATCTGCTGTCGGCATCGTGGAAACAGACCAATTAGGATAAAGATCCGTGGAAGCCAGGCAGCCAGTGGCATTAGGCTTAACTCCGATTCCTTTTAGGTTTCTCCAGACCTCACCATCCTTAGGATACGTATCTTCTAAAAAACAGCTCGATACTGAACCAACATCGGCTTTTCCTTTCAAAACGGCATCAACTACCTTTTTGAGGTCTCTGCCTACATAATGAACAGAGCTGAAAAAGGTATAAGGGTCATGGCCTTGTCTAACGAGTTCTCCGAGTCCGATTTGATGGCCATAGAATCCGCCTTTCAGATTCGCGACCAACGAATGACCCTGCATATCTGAGAGATTATTAATCGGACTGTCTTTTCTTGTAATAAACAAAGTTCCATAAGCTTCATTGGGATTGGGCAAACGGTCAGAGACCATTGTTGCCAATTCTTTGGCCCCTTTCTGTGCCATTCGCCTGGACAAGCCTGAGGTAGAAAGGAAAATGTCGATTTTTCCGTCTTCTAAGTTTTTCTCCAGCTCGGGAAGAGGCAGACGCACGATTTTAAGGTTCTGCGGGCCGAACGTTTCTTTAAGAACGTTAAGCGTCGGCTCTACGATCTTCTGATTATTATCTTGCGGAGGATCAAGGCTTACACCTACGACAACCTGTTCAGCCGCGTGGACTATAAGGAGCATTAGCTGGGATAACAGGAATATTGAGATTCGAGCGAACATTTTTAGTTGAAAGATCCCCTTTTACTAAATTTTAAAAGAATGAGTACTTAAGTATCGAAGTCGATATCGTTGTTGATGCAGCTCAATAGAAATACTCACTCAAGGAGAAATCTCAATGTTCAAAATCTCAAAACTCGCGCTGCTTTTATCTGCAGGCCTTTTAGGAACGAACTTATACGCAGCCTCCTCAGTAGAATTTGTTCCCGGCAAATATATCGGAGAAGCAAACGGTCGAAACGGCCCGATGAAAGTCGAAGTCACTGTTAATCAGAACAAGATCACCAACATCCAAGTTCTTTCTCACCGAGAATCTGCCGGTCTCTCTGACGCGCCGCTTACTCAACTGCCGAAAGAAATTATCGAACGGCAGACACTTAAGGTCGACAACATCGCCGGTGCCACTTTCAGCAGCCAAGGTTTAATTAAAGCAACTCAAAACGCTTTGAGCAAAGCCACTAAAGATCTTTCACCTCTGCTTCTTACCGCTTTGCCCGTAAAAGCAAAGCAGGCCATGAAAGATGAGAAGGCAGATATTGTTGTCATCGGATCGGGTATTGCAGGCCTGACGGCAGCCATTGCGGCTAAAGAAAAAGGCAAAAACGTTCTTGTCATTGAAAAACAAGGTATGTTAGGCGCCGGAGATTCTATGAACATCTCTACAGGAATTACTGCCGGCGGAAGTAAGTTCATTCAAGAACACGGCATTAAAGGCAAATCCACCCAGGATTATGTTGACCACCTAATGAAACAGGCCAAAGACAAAGGCATTCCTATCAATAAGGCCAATGTCGAGACTTATGCACGCAGGGGCGGAGAAATCATTGACTGGTTAGAGCAACTTGGCGTTCCGTTCGGTCGGTTCCAAGAAGACAAGTATTTCCACATTACTAAAGACGGAAGCGCTCCCGGACCGCACATCATGAAGGCACTGAAAGCCGAAGTCGAAAAACAAGGTATTCCGTATCGCCTCAACAGCAAAGTCACAGAAATTCTGTCTGATCATGGAAAAGCCGTCGGCGTTGAAGTCTCTACTCCGGAAGGAAAATACAAAGTTCTGAGTAAAGCGGTGATCGTTGCTACAGGCGGATTCTCCGCAAGCCCGGAACTCCTCAAACGCTACGCACCTGACTGGATCGGTCGTCCGACTACCGGCGCATCTTCTCTGACCGGCGACGGCATTCGAATGGCTCAAGCGATCGGTGCAGACACCGCATCCATGGAACAGATTAAAGTTAATTACCTCTGCCACCCGCTCACAAAGAAAGACGGTGTTTCTCTGACGGCCATCACGCCTTATACCGTTCTTGTCAATCATGACGGCAAACGCTTCGTTGATGAAAATCATCCTTCGATTAACTTCAAGAGCAAAGCCATGATGAAGCAGCCGAAGCACGAAGCTTATGCTGTTGTGGATCAGAAAGCGATGGACAACCTTAAGTTGATGCGCAACTACGCGGACGCCGGTTACTTTGTCAAAGCAGAAACGATTCCGGAACTTGCCAAAAAACTTGATGTCAACCAAAAAACTTTCATCGAAACAATGGATGCTTACATCAAAGACTGCAAAGAAGGATTGAAGAACGATAAAGCTTTCGGAAGAAAGATTCAGTATCCGATGCTTAATCCGCCCTACTATGCGGCCCTTGTGACACCGTCCATGCAGTCCACTTATGGCGGTATCAAGACCAATACCAAAGCTGAGGCTCTTGATACTAAAGGTCATGTTATCCCTGGACTTTATGCAGCAGGTGCAGCTTCCGGTCATGAAGCTTATGCCAATGAGGTTGGATTTGCGGCCATTATCGGTTTGACATACGGTCGAATTGCCGGTGAAAAAGCTGCGACATACGTTAAGTAATACGAAATATTAGGTTTAATAGAGCCCCGAATAGCCAACAGGTTCGGGGCCCCTGTAAATTAATCAGAAAGGTTAATTTCACGGCCTCACAGGCCCAAATTTAAAGGTAAAACAACCGAAGTTACTACCCCTCTTTTTAGCGGCTCCATGTAAGATCTAGTTGCTTCTCAGCAATTCATAGCAGTCAATGAAAAAACAAGTCAACTTATCAATTTTGTCCATATAGAAAGGATCAATTTCCGAAGCTCCTAAATGATTAGTTGTTGTCATCTTCTTGGAAATCTTCCTCCGTATCTGTTTCTTCCAATTGATCACTAAGCTGAGAATAATATTCGTCTCTCGCGTTGATCCATTTTTTTAGTGATTTTCTACCGGTTAGCCGTTTGATTCTCCCTCTAATCGGGCCAAACTCGTTCCCTCGGAATTGTTCAACAGTTTCCACGTAGAGGGCGTTACGAACGCCTTTAATTTTTTTCTCTCTAACTAAAATTTTATTAAAACCGCACTGGATGACGAAGCCGGTTGGAACTAACTTGACCCAAAAAATTTCGCGAAAGCCGCCAGTCTGTTTTTGAGCCAGAAACCTTATTTCGTTATTTATGTACTTGGTCTCAACCAAATCTTCCGCCATCCGGCTAAAGATCTCGTAAAAATCGAATAGTTCATTTGCTGTCTCCTCCTCAACTTTCTCAGTTTGGCGGTCAGAGGAAGTCCAAAAATCAATGAATTCCTCGAAGTTTTCAAACTCTAAGTCTTCCTCCTGTTCAGATTCCGCAAATGTAAGTTTCGAAGCTTGAAGAACTTGAGAAAGAACACCTTTAGTCGTCCTTATATTGGACTCAGAAGAGGAGTTGTCTTTGATTTCCTTCAGCTTAATTTCCATGCAAAGATGGAAAAGTTTATTAAGAAGATTTTGAACATTTCTGCTTCTTTTATTGACCCATGGATCGGTTAACAGATTTTCTTCTAAAATGAAATTACCCGGACCAATATCCTCAACTTCGGCCACAATCTCTTCAAATGTTTTAGGCGCATTTTCGTCGTTGTCCATCCACTCAAAAAGGTTTTGGCGCTTAAGCAATTCCTCATATATTCTCGGATAAGCAGATTGCATGCAGACCACTGCCATAAGGAGTTTTAAGAAAATCTCGGGATATTCTCTTTCAATTCTTGACGGATTAAATTCATGGATTTTCCTCACAAGAGAAAGCGTATTGACCATTCGTTTGATTGAACGCGGATTCTTTCCGCAAGAATTCAAAACAAGACTTGTGATATCGGCAAGGAAATCTTCATTTTCCAGAGTTTTTGTCCGCTTACAAAATTTAATATCTGTTAAAAGCGACTTCAAGAAAGTATCGATCTGGTAGCTCTCGATCGGGACTCGGAAAGAGAGCTGAATAATCTTGTCAAAAAATGAACGAAATTCTCTCTCGTTGCTTTCTGTCTTCTTACCGAATCGACTCACAAGTCCTTCCACAACAACCTCATAATCGATAGCAAGAATAAAAATGCAATTCTCCGCTTCAAAGAGGTTTTTCAAAAGAGAAAGAATTTGGACGGCAACGGGTGGATCCAGTCGATCGAGGTCATCAATAAAGAAAATAAAACCTTTCACCCGGTTTTTGAGCCTTTGTCCTTCGTTGTACTCTTTTAGATAAGTGGCCACAGATTCTTTGAATTTTCTTCTAACATGCTCCGGCCCTTCTTGTTCACTTTGCATCGCTTCCCTAAAGTCATCTAAAGACTCAGGATTAAGTCCGACGGAGTGGATTCCAACTTTCGCAGCAGTCAGGGCGATGCCTCCAAGAGAATTCATTAACCTGCGTCCAACTTCTCTAGCTGTGGTAGAAGAACCCAAAAGTTTATCCATTTGAGCATTCATCTCTCGCGCAACACCTTTAATGACAGCGACTTGCGCGTCACTGTCATTCTTTAGCATAGAGTATTGCCATGTGTTAACCCACACTCCGAGATAAGGCCTGGATTCATCCTCGTCGAGCAGGTGTTCCTGGGGAGGTTCGTCTGATGATGATGGAGGAATAAAGTTCGCGCAGCAATGCGCGTAGAGCGAGTTCATCAAAGATGTTTTTCCACATCCCCATTCTCCTTGCACCGCTATTGTCATCGGGGTTTGTGCAGTTTTGATGAAGCTGCACAAAGCCATTATGTAATTCGAGAGGCCAAGCTGATCCTGAAGATTAGGTGCTAATGGTAAATCTGTAACATTGGATTGTTCGCTCATGATTTTGTTTCTTTACTTGGAAATTGAGAGAGTAATCGAGTTTACCGCTCAAAGCGAAAAAACAAAATCTTTCAATGAAAACTCCCATCCTTTTACGGATAAACACGCATTAATCCTGCGTGAGCACGGACTCATCATTTAGATTCACTTTTGAAGATGAAGCAAGTACCAAAAAAAAGCCTTAAAACTCGCTTTGATCCCATACCAGTTCGATAAATTGTTTCCGGCCACTTGGTTATTCGTTTAACGCCGAAGTTTTTGCCGTAATCACTTGCTTCAGAAGCTCTGTCGCTTCGGCTGGATCTTTACGGTTTAAGGCCGCTAGAAGTATTTCAAGCAAAGTTGCTCTTTCCTCAAAAAACTCCTTCGGCATATCTTTGACAAGATGTTTAGTGGATTGGAAGTACGTTCTCACAACACCCGCAAACACCTCAATGACGCGATTACCGCAGCAATTAAGCATTAGGAGGTAAAAATCCATGAGGAACGCGTCTGCTTTCAATGGATTATCTGCATTAGCACGAATGCCACAAACCAAATTCCTCATTTGAGCTTGAGCGGCCGGTGTAAGACGCTGAATAACAAACGGACGGACAGACAACTCAATCATCAATCGTGCCTCGTTGAATTCGAGTTCGTCAAAGCCGGCTAATTTCAACTGCTCAAGAATGTTATAGGTCATATCATTAGTCGCTGACGCTTAACGTAAGTGCCGCGCTTTTTCTGATGATTTAAAACACCCCTCTGAACGAGGAGATCAAGTGCCTGCTGAACTTTATATCTAGTAAGGCGAGCGCTTCAATCAGTTCGTCTTCCCCGGCAACCCTGTCTCCAGGCTGCGGATGATTCCGAAAAAGATAATTTTCAACCTTTAAAAATTCTTCTGACTGCGGGGAAAGAGGCATAGAGGCTCCTGATGATTTAGCCATTCTAAAGAATCGAGTAGGGTCTCGCTGAATTCCAGCGAACACCCTCTCACACCACCACCGATCGGGTTGGCCAAGTCCCCTTGGTTTTACGGCGGTTTCTCAACGTTCTAACCTTTATAGCACCCTAACCACGACCAACCTCTTTGTTTGAGGAAGTCTGTGTTCAGAGTGGTCCCATGAATGTGACTGTTGGATACTCGCCAATAACCCTTTCAAGTACAGCCCCAGTAAGAGGCTCTAACAGGATCGGCCCCTAATCTATAAGAGCTTTTAACCTCGTCTCCACCTTCTTCCAAGTTTTCCACAAGAGTTGGCGCATGCGACGTCGTTTCCACCGATCCACCACTTGCGTCCATCTTTGAGCGTCTGCCAATTGGAAGTAGTTCATCCACCCCCGAAGCTTTTGCGCTAGTAGCTGTTTCACACTCTCTATGCTCGTTTTCGGACTCCGAGAGAGTAATTTCCTGATCGTATCCTTGAGCTTTTGTTTGCTCTTTTTATGGATCGCAGGCGTGTTTCTTTCTTAGCCTGGTTGTCGTAGACGCCGTATCCCTGGAACTTTGTTCGCGGGTCCGCTAGCCTACCCACATATGATTTCTCCTGGTTCACCTTCAACAGCATTGTATCCTGCACAAATCTAGTCAGACTTGCCAGAGTTCTTTCTGCCGCTCTTCTACTCTTACAGATACCGATCAGATCATCGGCGTATCTTGCAAAGCGGTGTCCCCGTTTCTCTAACTCCTTGTCCAATTCATCCAGATAGATGTTGGCTAGGAGCGGTGACAGTGGGCCGCCTTGCATAAGTCCTATCTCCGTAGGTTTGGTTTGCCCATTGATTTGGACCCCCGATCGAAGCATTCTATGTATCAGCGAAATGACTCTGCCGTCTTTGATTTTGAGTGACAGCCTTCTGATTAGTCGGCTGTGGTTCACCGTGTCAAAGAATTTGGCTAAGTCCATGTCCACTGCCCATCGGTAGCCTTGATCGGCTTCTGCCGTTATGACTCTGAGAGCATGGTGAGCCCCTATGTTCCGTCTGAACCCGAAGCTCCGATCCGAGAAGTCCCTGTCATAGGCCCACTCGAGTACTTGGGCGGTTGCCTGTTGCACAAGGCGGTCTATGACTGTTGGGATTCCCAGATCTCGGAACTTTCCGGGTTCGTCTTTCGGAATGCTTACTCTTTTCGCAGGAGAGGGCCTGTAAGTTCTCTCCTTAATCGCCTTTATAAGCTGGCCCGGGTGATTGCGTATCCAATTGAGCAGTTGTCCAACTTCCATACCATCAACCCCGGGAGCCCCTCTGTTGGCTATTACTCTTTTGAGCGCTTCCTTCAGATTAGAAGGCTCCAGTATCGCCTCTAAGGTGATGCCTGCGTATAAATTGAGGTTATGTGTGTCTTCTTCTGCTCCTATGGACGCGGGAGGATCCTTTTGTGCCGGTTTAGTCGCATTCCGTGCTCCTCGCCCGCATGAAGGTTTTTCATTGTTTTTGTCCATGATTCAGGCCTTCCTCGGTTACTGCTGCCACGTACTATGCCGTCTGCTGACTACTCACGGCAAGCTTTACTCCGTCAGACCATTTGGTCTGCGTCCGTGAGTTCTCCTCGGGTAAGAACGAACTCTTTCCCATCATGTACCCTCGGTCTCTACACTATCGGCTCCGAGTGGCCTTGGGGCTTTGACTTGGTGTGCAGCCTTACCCGTCGATAAGTGCCTAAAACCGTTCCTGTTCGTAAGGTCAATGGTTTGCCTCGGGCTTCCTTCAGTCGGAGCCTCGCGGCCCAGGCGTTGCCTCTGGCTATGTGCTTGGTGCCACCGCCCGCACTTCGGGACTTTCACCCTATAGAATCCGCTCATGCCGAGCTCACACCGCACCAAATTCCTCAACGAATTTAGGAGGAACTTCAGCGAATCTTCCTCCCCACATTTTGTTTGACATAGAAATCTCCGAAAAAAGGATATTGAGTTAACGAGGCGATACTTAATTCGTTAATTAAAAGTTTAATTAGACTTATATATCGATAAATCTATGATTTACTCTAAGCAAAAGAGGAGTTTTTGAAGATAATAGAATTATTATCTATTTGATTTTATTGTATTAATTAATATTTATATCGATATATTTTTTTTACTCTTAAAATTAAGAACAAAGTTAACCGTAAAAGTTCGAATTATTGACTTGTCGTAATAACAATAATCTCAGCATAACCTCGACGGCAAAAGCTTAATGTCGAAGCTGTCTCGGAGTGTTTCTTTTTCAGCGTGTTAGCCTAAATAGGAGTACGGTTTGTTGTTGACAGTTCTTCAAAAAGACTTTTACGTTGTTGACCACAACCGTATACTCCTTCAGGTCACACATTCTTCGGAAACATAATTGTGAAGAGCGCGTCATGGATCTGAAGAGATGAGGACTAATTTGCATTGCCTATCTCTCGGACAAGCTCTTGTACCGCCGTCTTGAAAGATAGTGTTTTCGAGCCTTTTGATCAAAGAGGAATTAATGACTGCAGAATCTTTTTTTGTAAATCGAACTCTGTCACTTGGTGAACTTTTAAAGAAGAACGATCCTCTCACCGATTACAAAATCTTTCCTTCATTCTTTCAAAGAGGCTACTGCTGGCCGGAATCCACTGCTCTGAACTTTGTTCAAGCCATTGCAAACGGAGAAACTCTGAACGCAGGGACAATCGTTTTATCCTACGACCCGCCAGACAAGAATGGTAAGAAGATTGAGATCGTAGACGGTCAGCAGCGTTTATATACCCTCCTCCTTTTTTACAAAGCAGTCGCTCCACAAACAGAGGATTACACGGATTCTTTTCTCGGTAAGCTGGAAGAAGAGGAAGAAGAGGAAGAAGAACGGCAGCTTGATTTGCCTTCGAAACTCCAGCTGTTAGAAAATTTTCGCACCATATACGAAAGTTTTAATTCGAGTGCATCTAATAATTCCGATGTTCTTAGCAGGCTGGAAAAATTAGAAGTAACGCTCTATTTCTTAATAAACAAAACCACCACGTCCGACGAAGTCTCTCCCGCTTTATCCTATTATGTTGAGAGCAATACCTCCGGAGTTGACTTAACACCCGGTCAACTTCTAAAGGCTTTCCACTATTCAAAAATAGGAAAAGATCCCACAAACAGCAAGCAAGACATTCGTTACCTCCTTGAAGCTTGGCGGCTTGGATATTTAAGCCACTCTTATAAGGCATTTACACCTATCACTTTCAACGAAGAAAAATTAAAAGAATTCATGTCTTTCCTACAAACATCAGAGAAGACAGAAAACGGCGGGGACAAGGACGCCGACAGAGATTTCATTCTTTCTCCATTAGGCGACCGTTCTTTTTCTGTTGAGACATTTATAGGCAACAACGATTGGAACCATGCCTTTTATGACTTCGAGGGATTTCTAAACACGTTCCAGTTAATCCTTTACGGCGGAAGATTTCCAAAAGAAACTTCTCTAGCCGTCCCTGCTTTACACGATTTACAGCGTTACCCCGGAGGATTGCGCAGACTCCAAACTTCTTTCGAGGATAAAGACCTCGGAAACAAAACTGATGAGAGGGACTTGATTTCAAGACTGCTGCGAATTAAGCCGGGTTTATCTTTTTTCCAAACCACACAAGACCTTCTCTTTGACTACTCAAAGCTGGCAGAAGCCATAAGAATTAGTTTTTCTGAAGATAAAGACATCAAAACGCAGGAGCCATGGATAATCAAGACCGTGGAAGCTATTGAGATGTTCAGAAAAGATTGGTTCGATTACCAAGGTTTAAAGGACCTGAGTAAATTTAAGCAAAACATTAAGGATTCAGGCATTTTGCTCTGCATATTTTGCATTGCTCTTCTTTACCACCGTACTTTTGAATCCACGGGCAACGAGAACTTAATGTCTTCAGTCGAAGATGACGGCCAAAGCCAAAACACAGAAATCCTGAAAGAAATCATATGTTCGGCACTTTGGGGAGGATTTTCTAACGGTGCTTACGATACGCAATGCCGCGGAACGGGAATTTTCGAAACCGGTCCGATATTTCTTCTTTCCTCAAGTAAGAAAATCGCTCAAGATCGATTGCGGCAAGCTGTTCTCTACAACAATGCCAATCTTGTAACAACCCTATGTACCATTAAGGAAGACGGCCGCATAAATCGTTTTGAATCTTTAAACGCTTTTAGATAAAAACTAGTAAAGAGAAAAGAATGAACTTAATAAACAAACCAAAAGTTAATATAAATCTAAATTTGCTAGATTTTTTCGAAAAAGAAAAAGCTGACTCCGGGTTAGATAAAGAAGAAACCTTAACTTTTGTCATTCCTATTTATCAACGAGAATTCGCCTGGACCGACACTGAAAGAAATCACTTAACTGAAGAAATTGAAAAAAACAAAACTGTTTTTTTAGGATCTATCATCTTACAAAGAACAGAGAATCCCTTAACTTTAGAAATAATAGACGGTCAACAGCGCATAACTGCGCTATTAAATTTATATAAAGAAATTCGATACGGTAATTTTAAACTTGGAAAATCAAAAATTAATCTTCTTCGAGACTTTGACAAATGGAAAGAAAATATCGAAGGGCAGAAAAATTCTCAGTTAGAAAAAGACACAAGTATTCTTATTAATAATGTAACCTTCAACTGGATCATTTATGATTCCAATCAATCATCATCAGAAACATTATTCCAAAGAATCAACATCGACTCAAAACCCCTTTCAGTATTCGATGAATTCAAAGCCCTCTTCATTCAATTTGAATCTAAAGGTATTATTTCTAAGACAGATAAGACTATTAAATGGAAGAAAATAGATAATTTATTTTTAACTAATACACAGAAAAATTCGAACTTGAAAGACTTACCTCTTAAAAGCATCTTTAAAGATAACGGAGACAAGTCATTTCGGTATGAATTTAATCGGTTTGAGCACGAATGGCTACTTAGACAATTCCTCGCAATTTGTTACTTCATAGTATTGGAAAGCTCCGACTCTACTAATCAGAAATCTTTTTATAAACAAAGTAAATCAAATCTCAATAGACAAGATTATTTTAGGAAAGCTTTTCATGGCGACACATTATATATTTCCGAAGAAAATAAGAAAGTCAATTTCTTCGAGGCTTACGGAGAGAAAGTAAGAGATGTCATTAATATCCTTGTTAGAGGAATTAAAAATAACGATCTCCTCGTTAGTAGGAACCAGCCGCTAAGCATCAAAAATTTACAAAATTCGGAGGCTAAGTATCTGCTTTTATCCCTCCAAGTTTTTGCTATGTCTTTCCAGACTTGGTTATCAGAAAATACCTTTGACCATTGCGCTCTAATTTTTAAGAACTACTATCAAAGAATCAGAGATAAAGAAAAATCTTATATTACTAATGGGTTGAACATTAATGATATAGAAGATATCTCAATACAAACAATTGTTAAATTATTAAAACCTACAGATGAAAAAGGTAAAACCAAAGAAACCAACCTTCTCAAATCAATTCGAAAATTACATTCTTCAAATATAGACAATTTAACTCAACAAAAAGATATAGTTAAATCACTAAAAGAACTTTCAAATTATGCGGCGTTTAGCCGCTCGGATTTATGGATCGCCGATTGGATGTTGTATTTTTATCTTTTCCAAGTTAGAAATATCGATTTAATTGAAGAGTTATTTAAAACCAAAAAAAGAAACGATGCATTCTTTAAAGCTTTTTATACGGCCAGAGATACATTTAAATCTCATCCGATTTTTTCGAATATTAACGATGATGTTATCAATAACTTATTAAGCTCCTTGAGGGACGTCTATTTTCCGAAAGAAAATTATCTTTCACAATTACCGGTATTAACTTTTTCTGCTGATATCGAGCACTGGTGTCCACAAAATTCAAAGAGTAAATTCGGGAAAACAAATAATCTGAATTATTACGGAAATCTTTGCCTTATCCCTACTTCCTTAAACAGTCAATTATCAGACCAGATCCCAATAACAAAAGTTAATCAAGTAATAGAAATTCAAAAAAATCTTCTCCCAAAACTTGTGTTAACCGCATTAATAACAGATCAATTAAAAGTCAAAGCAGAAGAAGACCTCATTAACTTTTTGACTATCTTCTGGTTGTCCTTTATTTCTTTCCTTATTCCTGATGATTATCGAAAGGATTTAGGTCTTTCTTAATAATCATGTAAACAAAAAACGATATTTTATTTAATCAGGCATTTTATTTTTTTTGAATCATTTCAAAATGCCTCATTTTTTGATGCTGAAGAGTTTTTTTAACCTGCCTCAGAAATTCAATCTTTCTATTCCGCTAGCAGGTAACCAGTGTCTTTCGTACAACGGCCGCAGAGCTACATACTTTGTTCCGCGAAAAGGAACTGCTTCTTCCGCCACGTCTACAAGTTACAAAAGGAGCGTTTGAGTTAAGAGGATTAAATTTTTCTCCAAATCCACGACCAAGTTCCAACCTGGCTACAAACAGCACTAATGGCTGCATGAGTCTGCTTAACATGAAAAGTCACTTGTCAAGCGAATAATTTAATTCAATCTCCTCAACGTAGTAATTCTATGTAGTCCCGTAACTTAGAAATACGATGGCAGTGGGCAAATACTCATTAAGCGAGGGTAATTTTTAAAAGATTAGTTACAGGATGTCGGCTTTATTTGTTCCGATTAATAATTACGCATCGCGGGCATCTTAATTACTCTTCATTGGCACTTGTCGACAAGACCATTCATTTTTAATTTGCCGCTTTAGTTTATAAGACAGATAAGGCAAGTTGCCTAATCCGTCTTATCCGGAGAGTATTTAAATTAGAGGTGTCAAGAACATTCGCGGAATAGGCTCGTAACCTCTCTTCGCTCTGTTACGGCTTATACCAAGATTTCTTGGCCCTATCGAGGATGTCGGAAGTTCTAGATTTGAGTTTGGAGTGGCCCCCACGTTTAATCAGAACACAATAAGGATGAAAAATAAAGCTTCTTTACCCTCCTCTGCACACGATAAATAAGAATCTTGCCTGCAACTTCAATATTTCTCTTTAGCGCCAGACTTGCTGCCGAAGTCAATCCAACGATATCTTTCATCGCATAAAAGAATTGGAAAAACTTAAACATCCCTCAGAAAGTTAAAGGAATAAAAAAAGATGTTAGATAAAGGTTTACCCCAATAGCAGAATCGTTAGTAAGAAATCGATAATTATTCTGTCTAATATTAAAAATTAAAACTACAAATGCAAAGTCACATAAATAACCAAAAGTTCTTTAAAAATAGAAAGAGTCTCGCGATTGCATATCTGTTGCTTCTTTTATGCGGCCCCTTCGGCTTCCATAATTTTTATGCTGGTCGTAAGTATCTTGCCAGAATAGAGTTTTTTTTATTAATAACGTCTGTC
>ERZ837487.3248-NODE-3248-length-15057-cov-3.316158_pt1 | contig 15057 bp, 11 predicted proteins | sample MGYA00519911_ERZ837487 | MGnify/ENA primary metagenome ERZ837487 (study PRJEB31850, sample SAMEA3708818) | human gut metagenome | biome: human gut; feature: human-associated habitat; material: faeces | place: China | collected 2014 ...
ACCCTTTTGGTTCTTCTTCCAGAAAATCACATGAAAAGGAACTTGCAGATAATACGATTAATAAAAAAATTGCTATGTTTTTCATAATACATGACTTATTAGAATGTTACATTAACTCCGAAATTATAACTACTGGGAACCGTATAATTAATATCAGGTTGTTCAGGTATAATATCAAACTCCGCTGCTCTATACAAATAACCTATATTTCTCATTTGCACATAGAAACGTAATTTCCTGATTGGAACCTTCTTTGACAGCAGATTCTCGAAACTATACCCTAATGTTATATCCTGAATTTTAATATGGTCGCCTTTCTGATAGCCATTAGAGGTACGATAGGTATCATAACCGCTCGCCTGATCCGCACGAGGATAACTATTTGTCGGATTATCCGGAGTCCAATAATCTACTGCCGGCAACCATCTCTGCCCGTCCATCGTGATATCATCATATGGAGCCGGCTTAACCAAATACCCCCATCTTGAGTTCAGATTGAAAGAAAAATCAAAATTCTTATATTGAACATTCGCACCTAATGAAGCAATCCACTTCGGACGAACCTGCCCCAAGATTATGCGATCATCCGCAGCACTAATCGAACCATCTCCATTTTGATCTTTAACCTTGATATCCCCTACCTTAGCATTATATTTAGCAGCAGCCTCTTCTTCACCCAACTGCCAGATACCAATTTTCTCATAATCATAGAACACACCTAAAGGTTCTCCGATAAACCATTTATTATTAGGTAAATCTTCTCCACTGATCAAAGCTGTAATCTTTTCCCAGTTTCTGGATGCATTCAATGAAAAATCGACATTCAAATCTTTTGTCCTTACCGGATTATAATTTAGGTTAAACTCAACTCCTGAAGTTTCCGTCTCCCCGATATTCTGCCAAATATCATTGAAACCGGTAAATGAAGGAATCGTCCTCTTCATCAACAAATCACTCGTCTTTGTATTATAATACTCGACATAACCATTCAATTTATTATTGAATAATCCGAAATCAACTCCTGCATTTACAGTTTTGGATATTTCCCAGCCAAGATCAAGATTCACAATCGAAGTTGGGCTATATACATAGAACTTATTAGATGAATCTTCTCCAAACAGATAAGCATACTGTGACAAAGAAGCAAGTGTTTGATAGGGTGAAATGGCCGTATTACCAACAGTACCATAAGAGACACGAAGCTTAAGGCTATTAATCCAATTCACATTCTGCATAAAGCTTTCATCCTTCATGCTCCAACTGACTCCTCCTGAAGGGAAAACAGCCCATTGGTTTCCTTTTGCCAAACGAGACGAACCATCTGTTCTGAATGCTATATTGAAATAATATTTATTCTTATAATTATAGCGCAAACGGCCTAAGACAGATGCCAGAGCCCAGTTTTCAAAACTACTTCCGATTTTTATATTTTCCGTGTTGGAACCTAAATTATGATAAGATGTATACTCTACCGGCTGGTTATCTCCGGATAAAGTACCTTTATCATATCTCCGGCTCTGCATTTCACCAACAAGGTCAACGACCAAATTATGATCTCCGAAACTATTATCATAATATGGTTTAGTGTCCACTGATCATAATTATTATACTCTTTACCGGAGTTCGTCTTGACACCTTTGCCCTTGTATGAATCTTTACCATAAAAATACCCCCGCTTATAATCCGAGAAAACATAACCGAAGTTTGTATGCATACTCAGCCATTTATTTATCTTTATATGCGAAGTTAGATTAAGGTTCAATAAATTGCTTTGGGCATCATCTGCAAACTGTCCGGGTACATCATTTGCCAACGGGTTATAACCGGATGTGTTCAACGGATTCGGGAAATAATTAAGATCACCATTCTCCAAATACGGATCAGACAACGGTGTCATATACAATATTTCGTTATTGATTTTCTGGAATCCGGATATATTATTTCGTTTCAATCGAACAGTCGTACCCAATGTCCAGAAGTCTGCTAAATCATGATCAGCCGTCAATGTCAAATTATAGTTCTCAGCATCATTCGTTTTATAGTAGCCCTGTTCTTTATCATATTTAAATGATAACAGTAACCGAGTCTTCTCGCCACTATTGCTAATGCTCAGATGATAACTTTGTGTCAAAGCATTACGATACAATAAATCCTGCTAGTCGGTATAATTGCCATTTTTTATCATATCAAGTTCGGACTGAGTGAAAACATCCTCATCTGTGAACGGGGTATCCCATCCGTGAGCATACCTGTATCCGTCACGCCTGAACTGTACATATTCTTCCCCAGACTGCAAAGGCATCATATGAGGAACGTTCAAACCGATATAAGAGTTAAAATTCACTTCACGATTCACTCCTTTCTTTCCTCTTTTAGTCGTTACCAAAATGACACCATTTGCGCCCATAGAACCATAAATGGCGGAACTTGCTGCGTCTTTCAACACTTCAATTGATTCAATATCATAAGTATTTACACTCCCCAAGCTTCCGGGAATACCGTCCACTATGATCAGCGGATTATTTCCTGCATTTAAAGATCTTGCTCCACGGATATAAATTTGCTGATCATCTCCTGCATATCGTGCCGACTGAATATCCAGACCGGCTACTTTTCCCTGCAAGGCATCTTGGACATTGCTTGTTGAAGCAGCACTAATGGTCGATCCTTTGACTGTAGACATAGCACTTACAATATCTCTTTTTCTGGATGTACCATAACCGATCACAACAATTTCATCTAAATTCTCCGTATTCTCAGCCAAAGAAATATTCAATATGTTCTTCCCGTCCACCCTTATCTCTTTGGTATCATAACCGATATAGGAAACCAAGAGAACAGCCGAAGGAGAAATATCCAGACTATATTGACCATTCAAATCGGTAACAGTACCATTCGTCGTCCCCTTCTCCACAACATTCGCGCCGATGATCGGTTCTCCTTTTTCATCTTTGACAATACCTGTGACTTTTTTTGTTTCGGAAGATGCCGGGGCTTTTCTGGAAATGATTACATGGCCGTTGCTGAATGTGACGGAACAGTTCATGCCTTCCAGCAATTGTTCCAGGACATTCTTGACGTTGTCGCCGACTGGTACTTTCTTGATCACGCGTGAATCGTTGACATCTTGCGTGTTGTAATCTACGAAGAGTTTCGTTTGTTGTTCGATTTGCTTGAAAGCCGCCTTTAAGGTTAAATTATTGCCTGACAAACGAACCTGTTGATTTTGAGCAAATACGAACGAGCTACCAAGAGACAGAGCTCCAATTATACATAGGCGGGAAAGCGTTTTTCCCGCTTTTATAGGTATTAGATTAGTTAATTTCATATATTTGTATGTTTGAAAATTGAATATTAATTATTTTCAACGTTTTACGTTGAGTCCCAAAAAGTCACAATTCGGTTTCAAACGCCGGAAAGAGGGATTTTCGCACTTTCGTTCTTTCCGGTTTTCTTTTGTTCATCCTGTTCCTCTCCTCTCTTTTTAATTTATAAATACAACATTTCCCTTTATCTTGAAACGAATGCCGATCAACTGCTGCAAAACAGCCAGCACATCCTCCAGGGTTTCATGCGGGGCAAACTTGACGTTGTAATACTCGTCCGCATATTTCTGGGAATTATAATGGATCGTCACATTAAACTTCCGTTCCAACGAAGCCATCAGATGGCTGAAAGAAACATTCTCGTAAATCAGGTAGCCGCTACGCTCCATCTTATAAAGCAAAGCATCGACCGGCCGGACCGTTACCGTATGCGCCGCATGCGAATAAACCAGACGTTCGTTCGGCTTCAAGATAGCCGGCAGGTGTTCGCCTGCCTTTACATCCACTTTGACACTCCCCTCTTCCAGGATCGTGCTCGTGCAAGAATCAGCTGGATAGGAAGCTACTGTAAATACCGTACCCAAAGCCTGCACGTCCAGATAAGTCGTCTTCACAATAAAAGGTTTTTCCGTGTTTTTCCGAACCGTGAACGACGCTTCGCCAGTCAGGTAAACCGTACGGGTTTCCGTATCCGTAAAGTCTTTCGGGTAAACGAGCAGTGAACCGGCATCGACCCATACCTGCGAACCATCCGGCAAAATGACCTGCCGGCTCTCACCATAAGGGACAAACAACTCTTCCATCTCTACATGCCGGACAGGTTGTAGGCGATCCGTAACAAAAAAGGTCGCTGCTCCCGTCAATAGCATCAATGCAATTACCGCTGCATATTTGATCCACCCGCGATACATCGGGATAGTATTCCGACGGACCGGTTCAACCTGTAAATGTCTTTGCAGGGCATCCCAGTCTTCGCGGGTTTCAGCAGTCGCCTCTGCAGGCAAATGTTCCCAAAAGGCCTGCAACATATCGCTCTTTTCAGAAGCTTCGCCTTCCGCCCGTAGCCAGCGGCCGAACAGGACACGTCCCGAACGGGAGAAATGCTTTCCGAAATAAAGCTGTATGATTCGTTTTATATTATTATCATTTGTCATAAAATCCCATGCTTTATAATGGAGTCGGTTTGCTGTGGGAGTACACACAATCGAATATGCCTTTTTTCTCAACTTTCTTTCATTCTGTTTGGCTGATTTGATTTAAGTGTAGTTTGTTTTCGACAATGTCGAGATCATATTTGACAATACGGTTCAAGTGTGCAAAAGAAAAAATAGATAAAGGACTTTTCGAAGAATGGCAAGGGCGGCGGTCAAGTGATTTTCCACTGTCCGTTTACTGATATCGAGGCGCTTGGCGATTTCGTCATTAGACAAACCTTCCTCACGGCTCATCCGGTATATTTTGCTTCGCTGGGGAGACATGCGCTCGACCGTACGGTTGATGATCGATTGCAGCTCGCGGACGAATAAGGCTTCTTCCTCTGATTCGGCTTGGCAGGCATCCTGCAGGTATTCGTTCGTATATTTTTCCGAGACAATGAGACGGTCGAAATAGTCGTACACGGTAAAACGCGCCATCTGGAATAGATAGGAGGAAAAAGAACGGACATTTTTAAGTTTTTCACGGTCTTTCCACAACGAGAGAAACAAATCCTGGGCCATATCACGACTGACTTCCTTATCGTGTGTCAGACCGATAAGGAAATTTACCAACCGAGGTTGGTACTGGAAAAATAGATGCTCGAAAGCTTCCACATTTCCGGCAGCGATCTCCTTCAACTTATTTTGCTCCTCTGGTAATTCCATAATAGATGCGAAATAGCGAAAAATATCAGAATAATCAAAATAAAAGTTTGCAACTCAGTTGCATTAATTTTGTTGTACTTTTACCGTATCGAGAAAAAGAGTAAAGTCATGTCAACAAAACAATGCGAAGAGAAACTCAAAGATAAAGGCGTACGCCCGACAGCCGCCCGAATTCTTATATTGCAGAAACTGTCGGAACAAACATATCCCATTTCCTTGCTCGAATTGGAGGCACAACTGGAAACATTGGACAAATCGACCATTTCACGCTCTTTAGCGATCTTGTTGGAGCATCACGCCATCCACGCTTTCGAGGACGGAAGCGGGTCGATGAAATATGAAATCTGCCGGAGCGACACCGAGACGTGCTTTATTGAAAACAGGCATATCCATTTCTACTGTGAGGTTTGTCACAAGACCTATTGTATGGATCATATAAAAATCCCGGTCGTGCAGTTGCCCGAAGGCTTCATCATAGATACGATCAACTACACGGTCAAAGGAATCTGCCCGGCATGCAAGTCCCCAAATCTGTAAAACGCAATCGAGTTGCAAAAATATCTTCGGTTCTTTGCATCGGAATAATAAAAACAGATTGAATCATGGAAGCTAAAACAACTTGCCACTCAGGATGCGGATGCAGTTGCGGACATAATAAAGGAGAAGAACACCCGAACGTGGTATTGCCGATCCTGTCTTTCATCCTGCTCATTGTGGGGCTCATCTTAAACCATACCGGACAAGGCTGGTTCTCGCCGACAGTAAAGCTCGTCTGGTATCTGGCTGCTTTCCTCCCAGTAGGACTGCCTGTCATACGGGCAGCTTATCACGAGGCTTTGCGAAAAGACTTCTTCACCGAGTTTACATTGATGTCGGTCGCTTCGACCGGAGCTTTCAGCATCGGCGAATATCCGGAGGCTGTAGCTGTCATGCTTTTTTATACGGTTGGAGAAATGCTGCAAAACAGGGCTGTCGAACGTGCTTCACAAAATATCAGCCGTCTGCTTGATGTCCGTCCCGAACGTACGAACGTATTTCGTGAAGGTAATTATATCAATGTCTCCCCGAAAGAGGTACGGACAGGTGAACGAATCGAGGTAAAACCGGGCGGACGCATACCGCTCGACGGGATTTTACAGGAAACCGAAGCATCGTTCGACACCTCCGCCCTGACAGGCGAAAGCATGCCCCGCATACTTCGGAAAGGGGATGAAGTCCTGGCGGGAATGATCGTACTGGGACAAACCGTCCGCATAGAAGTGAACCGTCCCTATGAACAAAGCGCATTAGCCCGCATTTTAGTGCTGGTGAAAGATGCAGCCGAGCGTAAAGCTCCTGCCGAACTGTTCATTCGTCGGTTCGCACGGTTCTATACGCCTGCCGTGATCGTGTTGGCTTTGCTGATCGTCACGGTTCCGGCATTTGCCGGATTGATGATGCCGTCTTTCCAATACGTTTTTCATGACTGGTTGTACCGGGGATTGGTCTTTTTAGTTATCTCCTGTCCGTGTGCCTTGGTAATCAGCGTACCGTTGGGATATTTCGGAGGTATCGGAGCGGCGTCACGTGCCGGCATCTTGTTCAAGGGTGGTAATTATCTGGATGCCATCACCCGGATAAATACCATTGCATTCGACAAAACAGGTACATTGACCACTGGCTGCTTCGACGTGACGGATATGCAGGCGCATAGAATTTCCGAGTCGGAACTATTGACCTTGCTTTTATCCGTCGAACAGAAAAGTACCCACCCGATCGCACAAGCGATCGTCCGCTACGCAAAGAAACAGAATATCTCCGCAGCAAGCGTATCGGAGATGCATGAACTGGCCGGACACGGCGTGGAGGCCGTCATCGGTGGACAGGAAGTGCTTGTCGGGAATATCCGCTTAATGAAAGAGCGCGGGATTTCCATCCCCGAAGAGTTGTCCGACCAAGTAGCGACCGTAGTTATCTGCACCATCGATAAAAAATATGCCGGCCATCTGCTATTGTCCGATACGTTGAAAGACGATGCCGTAGAGGCGATTGCCAAACTGAGGAAGTTAGGAGTGACGGATATCCGTTTGCTGTCAGGTGATAAAAAAGAGATTGTCAAATCTTTTGCCAGACGTTTAGGTATCGACCGGGCATACGGAAACCTGTTGCCGGAGGATAAGGCGGCACATATCCGGGAAATGGTTGAAGAGCCGGGCAAATCCGTAGCTTTTGTCGGAGACGGAATGAATGATGCTCCGGTATTGGCACTAAGCCATGTAGGGATTGCGATGGGCGGACTCGGTTCGGATGCGGCAATCGAGAGTGCCGACGTCGTTATCCAGAACGACCAGCCGTCCAAGGTGGCGACCGCCATCACGATCGGGCGCAAGACGCGTACGATTGTCCGTCAGAATATCATAGGGGCACTTATTGTAAAAGGGATTGTGTTGTCGGTAGGTACATTGGGATACGCCACGTTGTGGGGGGCAGTCTTTGCTGATGTCGGTGTCGCTCTGCTGGCAGTCCTCAACTCGGTCCGCATACTGAACAGGAAGGTATGGTAAAACGGGGATGTGTCAACATCTCCTTGTCCCCGCATCAAGTGCGGGGCCGCAAAAGGACCGACCTTATCAATCGGATTTTTATAAGGTCGGTTTTAATGCGATCCCGCGTCAAGCACGGGAACAGGACAGTTTTGACATACCCTCATACATTTTGACACGCAGCCTCGTTTATGATCGTTTTTCACTTTCCTTTCAGAAAAGGTTTTCCATTTTTCCAAATCACCTCTTCCTGTGTGATATACCAGGTTTTTCCGTTATCGTTATTTCCCTGATAGAACAGATAAGTTCGACCGTCCAAATCGGTAAAAATATGAGGATGGCCGGATTCGCTGGAATTCCATTCGCCGGGTTTGCCGTTCTTAAGGAAAGGTTCTTCCGAAAGACGTTTCCAGACAATGCCGTCTTCGCTTTCCGCCACTCCGATCTGTTGAGGGGCATTATTATAAGCTCCGGCATAAAACATATAAAGTTTGTCACCTTTCTTTGCGATCGAAGCCCCTTCGATACATTTTCCTTCCCACGGATACACGGGATACAGGATAGAGGAATCCGTTACCTGTACCCAGTCTTCCCGGTTGAAATTGGTATTGCCCGGAGCAACAGCTACTCCCTGCATCTGGATGTCGTAGTTTTTATCGCGGGTTGCAAAATAGAGGAAATAGCGTCCTTTGAACTCACACACTTCCGCATCTATGGCACGCCCACAAGTCCAATCTCCGACCGGATGGAAAATCGGATTCGTCGGATTCCTTCTAAAATGAATGCCGTCATCCGATATGGCATGGCAGATGGCATCTTTCTTCCCATTCCCGTATGTCTGATAAAACAAATGCACCTTTCCATCCTTCACCAACGCACCGGGTGCACAAAGTCCTTTCTTCTCATAATCAGCTTCGGGAGCAGGCGTGATCTCGCCCACCTTCGTCCAGTTCATCAAATCCTTACTCTCCGCAATCCCAATATTCCATCCGGAATCAGGTTCCCCCTTCATCGGCGGAATGGAATGGTACATCAAATAGCGCCCCTTAAAATTAACCACATGCGGATCTTTCGAATAAGGGACCCCGACACGGGAGGTATCGCCGTATAGCATGAAGGGACGAGCAGAAGAGCCCTGTGATAAAACTAACTGAAAGTTTCCCCATAACAATAGAATAATCAAAACAAGTTGCTTCATAAATACTATCTGATCTTTTTTAATTGACAAATGTAACTAATATTCTTCTAAATAAATTCGTAAATCGGATTTACAATAAATGATACAGCCTATCCTTCTATCCTTTTACCATTAAACAGGGAAACAAAGGGCAAGCCATATACATTATTTATTTCAAGTAAGGTTTACCATCCTTCCATAAAACTTCTTGCTGTGTAATATACCAAGTCTTACCATGATCATTATTACCTTGATAGAACAAATAAGTCCGTCCGTCAAGATCGGTAAAAAGGTGAGGATGACCAGATTCACTTGAATTCCATTCTCCCGGTTTTCCATTTCGTAAAAAAGGTTCTTCCGACAGACGTTTCCAGTTCAAACCATCTTCACTGACAGCAACCCCGATCTGCTGAGGAGCATTATTATAAGCTCCGGCATAAAACATATACAGTTTATTATCCTTCTTAACAATCGAGGCACCTTCAATACATTCTCCCTCCCAATCACACTCTGGATACAAGATCGATTTATCACAAGCTTGTGTCCAGTCTTCCCTGTTAAAATCAGTATTCAAAGAAGCTGTTGCCACTCCTTGCATTTGTATTTTAAAATCCTTGTCACGAGTTGCAAAATAAAGAAAATACTTTCCATTGAATTCACAAACTTCAGCATCAATAGCCCGTCCACAGTTCCAATCACCCGTCGGATGAAAAACCGGATTACTCGGGTCGCGATCAAAGTGGATACCATCAGTTGACACAGCATGACAGATTGCATCATTTTTTCCATTTCCATAGGTTTGATAAAACAAATGAATTTTACCATCCCGAACTAAAGCACCAGGTGCACAAAGCCCATTCTTTTCATAAACGGCATTCTTTTCCGGCGTTATTTCACCGACTTTCGACCAATTAACCAAATCTTTACTGGATGCGATGCCAATGTTAGCACCAGAACCAGATACATCCAATCTCGGTGGAAGCGTATAATACATCAAATAACGTCCCTGAAAATTCACGACATGCGGATCTTTTGAAAAAGGAACTCCACGACGAGAAGTATCTTCATACATCATCCTCGGTTGCTGGGGTTTACCCAGCAACGAGAAAAACAAACAAGTCAATAATAAAACATATACTCTCATTTTTATTGATTCTAAATGATTAATTGCCATAACCAGGATTCTGGGTAAATTCCTCCGGATTCGAAACATTTGTCAACTGATCACGCGGTATCGGGCGTAATACATGATAATCTTTAAATTTCCCTGCAGTCATAGGACTGATTTCAGGATCATTCATACGCTCCATCAATTTGTCCGTCCGTTTCAAATCATACCAACGATGCATTTCTCCCATCAATTCACGAGCTCTTTCATCCAAAATAAAGTCAATCGTCACATCGGAAGACTTAATCTCCATCTCCGCTTCATGCCCAGGTACAGCGGCACGGCGACGAACCACATTAATATATTCAGCTGCTTTCTGAGTATTTCCAGACAGGAATGCAGCTTCAGCAGCCAACAAATATGTATCAGCCAAACGATAAACAAAAACATTACGCGATCCGGCTGTCCAGTTAACTTCTGGACGCAGGGGATCCAAATGTTTCACCAAATAAGCATACATTTTATAAGAAGTAAAACGAGTATTCGACGGCCATTCCGCATTCGGATTCTGCTCAGACTGGACATCCATCAGAGGATCGATTTGTTCACGCATATATTCCGGAAGAAATACCAAAACAGGCCAAACTTCTTTAATCTGTTCCGGTGTCCAAGGTTCTCTTGGATCAATCATGGCCAACTCTCCTTTTGTCCAAACCTTTTCTTCCACTTTTTGGGTAAACGGGCTGAAAACATTCTCCGTCACAGAATTTTCCGTTACATTCCACCGAGAAATAAAACAATCATCCCAACGTTGATCTTTCGTTTTGTCAAACAAACTTATTGCAAAATCAGAAGAACGCTCACGGCTCCAAGGTCTGCCATACTCAATAACTCTCTTTACAGCAGGATGTTCTTCCGAATAGGCTGAACAAAAGTACATATGGGCTGTATTACCATCTCCATTTAATTCCGCATTTTGCGTATACAAAACAGAGAAAAGGACTTCCGAATTATTTTTATTATTGATATCCCATAATTCTGCGTGCGATTTAACCAACGAATATTTACCAGAATTGATCACCTGCTCGGCATAATTCAAAGCTTTTTTCAAATCGTCATCACTCCGTTTCAAAGTAAGATACACTCTCGACAGATGGTGCATAGCTGCATATTTTGTTATATGCCCGAATTCAGATGCCTGGTAAGTTTCCGGCAAGTTTTCTACAGCAAATTCCAAGTCTGTAACAATTTGATTCCAAACTTCATCTACTTTTGTTTTATGTGCAGTAGTCTCTACTGAATTTGTCGGCTTCAACGGCATAGGAATATCACCAAACTGCTGTACCAGATGATAAAAATAGTGTGCTCTGATAAATAACGATTCTGCAAGAAAACGTGTTTTTAGATCTTCATCCAATCCAGGAATATCATTATTTTCCAGACTCTCAATAACTGCATTACACTGATTCACGGATTTATAACAACTATACCAGAAACTCCTGACATCAGCATTTGTCGCATCAATCGTCCAATTATACCATTGCTCATGTCCTTGATGACCGATCCATATATCCGAAGGACCTTCACACATATAAATCAAGTATTCCTGTATATACATTCCCCTTAAGGTTGAATACAATCCATTGACACCATTGGTTATACCATCTTTCGTCGTATAAAAATTACCAACAGTCACTTTATTATAAGCCGTCTCATCCAAGAAGTCGCAAGACGACAAACATAGCAGAGACAACGAACCTATCAATATTTTATTTAGTATTTTCATATTCTACTTTCAATTAATCAGATTATTAGAAACTTGCATTTACTCCAAATATAAACGAGGTTAACGGACGGTGGTCTGTATAGCTATTACAGTTTTCCGGATCCAGTCCTACATAATCACTCTTTGTCCATGTATATGGATTTTCAACCATAAAATATACCCTGAATTTTTCACTATAAAACTTTTTCGAAATCTCTTTCGGTAAAGTATATCCCAAATTAATATTTTTCAGACGTATAAATGACAGATCCCGATAAGCATAATCACTTGACACCAATAACTCCTGTGGATTAGTTATCGCAGGTTTCGGACAAGCATTAGAAGGATTATCCGGTGTCCAAAAATCAACATCCAGATGATTATAACGAGTTGATCCAGCCTCGTCAGTCAATACTCCTAATAGCTGTCCATACTTCTGACGTGTATAGAAATAAACATTCAAATCGAAATTCTTATAATAGAATCCTGTAGAAAGTCCTGCTGTCCATTTGGGTATTTTATTGAATGTATGCAAATCGCCTTCATCATAAACCCCATTATTATTTACATCTTCTATTTTAGGATTACCAGGTTCACGTCCATACTTTGCCGCTTCCTCCTCTTCTCCATATTGCCAAACTCCTATATATTTATACAGACGTTCAACGTAGAGAGGTTGCCCAATGAACCATTTATTTCCCGGACTATCTTCCTTTCCATTGAACAACTCGACAATTTCATTCTTGTTATAGCCAAAAGTCAAATCTACTGTCCATCTGAAATCTTTTGTCACAACAGGTACAGTGTTCAAGGCTATTTCAATACCCGAATTACGTGTCTTACCTACATTTTGCCAAGTAAATTCATACCCTGTATTGATCGGCAAATTGCGTTTCATCAATAGATCACGTGTATTACGAATATATCCGTCAATAGAACCACTGATCCTGTTATTCAAGAAACCAAAATCCACGCCGACATTATATTCTTCTGTACTTTCCCACCCCAATTGATTATTAGCCAACTCGGTAGGCAGATATCCCATTGCCGACTGCTCAGTTGTCCCGAAATAATACACATATTTACCTAAAGCTCCTTGTGTTGCATACTCAGAAATTGCTGTATTACCGGAATTACCCCAGCTCAAACGTAATTTCAGATTAGAAAGCCAATCAACTTCCCGAAGGAAAGACTCATCATTCATACGCCAAGCCAATGCAACAGACGGAAAGAAGTCCCATTTATTACCTTTTGCCAAACGAGAAGAGCCATCGTAACGTCCAGTCAATGTCAACAAATACCGATCCTTAAATGTATAATTAACTCTTCCCATAAATGACAACAAAGCCCATTTACGCACAGAAGAAAGACGTGTAAATACATCTGGTGCTTCATTCACATTAAACCACGAACCGTAATAAGGCATATCCTGTCCAGTCAAACCGACCAATTCTGCTTTATCTGTCTGCATATCATGCACCAACGATACATCCAAACTATGATCATTCAATACCTTCTTATAATTCAGAACATTCGTAAAAGTAATCTGTTGCTCGTTCGTTTTTTTGTATTCAGCAGACGGAGAAGCCAACTGGCGAGCTTGAGAAGTAGAACTCTTATAAACTCCATTCTCGATTGACGACAAGCCATATGTCAAACTTGTTCGGAATTTCAAGCCTTTGATTATTTCCCAATCTGCAAATAAGTTCAAAAGGATACGGGTACGTTTTTCTTTATTGTCTACATTATTCTTATCAGTATCGAACAAAGGATTCGAATGCAATACCGTCTGATACCAACCGCTATTGTAAAAGCGCATATCTCCATTCTCGTCATAAACCTCCGTTAGTGGATCAATAACTGTTCCATATTTCCAGACACTATTATCTCCATTATTACGAGTTGTCAATGCTAAAAGAGAAGAATAGCCTACCGTCAAGTTCTTTGCTAATTCCATATCCCCGTTAATACGGGCTGAGAAACGTTCATATCCCATATTATCAATAATACTTTGGTCTTTATTATAGCCTAACACTAACATATTACGATTACGACCATTCGATTGATTGATACTGACATTATGATCCGTTTTATAGCCCGTACCGCTAAACATCAAATCTTGCCAATCTACAAACTGTCCGGAGTTCAAGGCCTTTAATTGAATATCATCAAATATTTCCTTATCTGTCTTTCCATAATTAGCCATTCTTTTCCAGTCTGCATATTTTTCACCGCTCATCATATCATAATTTTTGAATGACTTGGACACACCGACATATCCGTCATAACTAACAGACAGTTTAGCTTCCTTACGGGCACGTTTTGTCGTAATGATAACAACACCATTTGCTCCTCGAGAACCATAAATAGCAGTGGATGAAGCATCTTTCAAAACATCAATCGACTCGATTTCTGCCGGATTGATCTCATCGATCTTTCCTCCGAACGGAGCATCATCCACCACTATCAACGGATCATTGCCCGCATTGATCGAATTATATCCACGGATCACAATGGTAGAAGATGCTCCGGGAGAGTTTCCCATCGTAATATCCGCACCTGCAATTTTACCTTGCAATGCTTGCATAGGATCTTTCATCACAGCCTGATTCTGAATCGACGAAGAAGAAATCTGTGAAACAGATCCTGTTAGGTCACGTTTTTTGACAGAACCATAACCTACCACAACCACTTCATCCAAAGCTTGCGTATCTTCCTTCAATTGGATGTTCAATGTTGTCTTACCTTTACTAACCGCAACATCCTTGTCCAAATATCCGATGTACGTTATACTTAATTTGGAACCTTCGGATATCGACAAAGAGAAATTCCCATCCATATCCGTAATCGTACCATTAGACGTTCCCTTTTCAACAACATTCGCCCCAACAACTGGTTCGCCATTTTCATCTTTCACGATGCCTTTCACAATGATCTGCTTTTGCTGAGTGATAGATGATTCTGCGGCTTCCTTCTTGGAAATCACAATCATCTTGCCCTGGACGGAATAAGACAATCCGTTATCCAATACGGCAGATAGAACTTCTTCCAAAGAAGCATCTTTAAAATCTCGCGTGATCTGCTTCCGTTCATTTACCTCGTCTTTCTTGTAAATGATGGAATACTGTAGTTCTTTCTCGACTTCCGCTAATACCGTTTTTAAAGGAACATTTTTAAATTGCCGGGTAATCCGCTGTGCATTCATGGAGGTAGCCCCAGAAAGCATCAAGGCAAGGATTAACGCCCTTCCTACATGTTTTCTATACATAAACCAATAAATTAAAGAATTAGATTTAA
>ERZ837487.3282-NODE-3282-length-14886-cov-3.327894_pt1 | contig 14886 bp, 21 predicted proteins | sample MGYA00519911_ERZ837487 | MGnify/ENA primary metagenome ERZ837487 (study PRJEB31850, sample SAMEA3708818) | human gut metagenome | biome: human gut; feature: human-associated habitat; material: faeces | place: China | collected 2014 ...
CCCGCCGATCTCCGCCAACCACTGGTCGAATGTGCTTATACGGGAGCCGGACGAAAAGGCCGTTACGCTGCTGACAGACTATACCATGATCCCCACAGACTGGCTGGGCGAGAGTTTTCTTTATGAAGCTGAACGGCTGCGCGATGTAAACCCGAAAGCCTATGAACACGAATATTTAGGCGTACCGACCGGAACCGGCGGCGAAGTCTTTCCCAATTTGGAAATACGGGAGATCACCGACGAGGAAATAGAACAAATGGGCTATTTCTATCAAGGCTTAGACTTTGGATTTGCGGTTGATCCCGCCGCATTTCTCCGCGTGTCTTATGACCGCAAGAGCGACACCGTTCTTTTTGTTGACGAAATATACAAGCGGCATTTGTCGAATAAGCAGCTTGCGGAGGAAATCAAAAAGCGCCGCTATGACCGCGGCGGGGGTGAGTACCATTCTCCAATATTGGGCGGCGTATACGAGGAAAAGCAGCTAATCACGGCGGATTGTGCGGAGCCGAAATCCATAGCGGATATGCAGGCGGAGGACTTGAAGTGCATCCCATGCCACAAAGAGCCGGGATGCGTGGCGTATCGCGTCAAGTGGCTGCAGCATCGACGCATTGTGATTGATCCGAAGCGAACCCCCGAAGCATACCGTGAATTTGTAAATTACAGCTACGCAACGGACAAGGACGGAAACTTTCTTTCCGAACTGCCCGACAAGGACAACCACACCATAGACGCCTGCGCTTATGCCCTCGACCGGCATATTTACCGGCGCGGCGTTTCGGCGTGAGAAAGGAGAAGGTCATGGGCTATATGCGTATCAAGTGCCACTATTGCGGCGGCACATGGGAAGTGTACGCGCGAAGCGTCACAAATGGGGACTATGCCCGCACTTGCCCGCATTGCTTCAAGGCCATTGAAAGGCAGACATGGGAAAAGCAGATAATTCCGGCGTTTCATGCGTTGAACGATGCAAACTGCGAGCTTGTAAAGGACAGCAGCGGCTACCATACCCCGCTTTTTGAGGTCAGCTATGAGGCAGATACTGTATTCCGCAACGGCTATGAAAACTGTCCGAATTTGGACTGAAAGGAAGCACATGGACATTTTGAAGGAATACCCCCTAATTGACGCGCACGGCAAGCGATACCGTGAAGTTGGCCGGGGCTGCATCGAATATGCGCCGACCCTTGTAACCTCTGCGGGCGAAGTGCCGATTGGAACAGTCATTTATAAGAAGATGCAGGAAGAACCACCCGCACAAAGAAAAGATTGCCCCTTTCAGGGCGGCCTATACCCGCAATGCAAAGAGGACGATTGTGCTTTTTTCAAAGGCGGCAAGTGCAAGCCGGGAACGGCAACAGCGGGCAAGCGCTGCCCTTTCCCTGCACATTTGACTTGCGGTAATACCTGCGCCATGTATAAGAATAGGCGCTGCGGCCTTTTCCCGCAGCAGAAAGGAACAAAAAAATGAGCGAGTTTAACCATTTTGCAAAAGAACTTGACGAGGCTTTCCGCACTGCGAGAAGCGAATACGCCGCAGTTTATGACGAACTAACCAAAGCGAAGGAGAACGCAAGCGCGGCGGGCTTAGATGCCGTAAAGCAGCAGATCGCCACGATTCAGCTCCGAGAGGCAGAAAAGAAAATGCAACAGGAAACGAGGCGCATTTGGGCGGTGTTCGATGCAAAGGCCGCAGAACTCCGCAGCGCATTGGAAAAGGAAGTACGGGCGAGCAAGTGCGTTGACCCGACTGCCGTAGATGCCGCAGGCGTAGAGTTGATGAAGTCCGGCATTCTGACCACTGATGATTATTACGCCCTTGCGGAAAAATACGATGGAAATGTAACGATGCTTCGACTTCTTTCAAAATACGCAGCGGATGCGGCAACAGATGCAGACAACCGAAAAGACCGTGTCGCGCTCACTGTTCTTTCGCAGGATTGCGCCAAAGGCACGGGAAAGATCTTGAAAGCGTGGGACAGTATGATGACCGCCGCCAACTATTGCAGCGGGCGCGGCGGCAGCGGCAACCGGCGCATTACTCCCGGCGTAACGCTTAGTATGGGCGAATGGTGGGATCAGCTTTCCGGCGAAATTATTGAGAACTTTTAAGGGAGGTGCCACATGGTATTGATGCTTTGCGGAGCGGCTGTGTTTGCCGCCGGTACATTCTGCGGGGCCGTAATGGTTTCTATCGGTATCCAGCTTGAAAAGAGGCGAGCAAATGAAACACAAGACAAAAAGTAAAGCTTGGGCGCGCAAATATCTAAAGGTCATGAGCAGGAATGTTCTGACTGCATTTGACGCGGGCTATGAGGACGGAGCCACCGGAAATCGACGGCAAGCTCCGCCTTTCCCGGCAGCGGCGCAGCCGGGAACCCCTGTTTACGGCGTATTGGTTTTTGCGCAAGCAATGTATGACAAGGGGTACTCCTTTGGAAAGGAAGTGAGCGAATGAACTTAATGGACCTGATTATCAAGATTACTGTGGACCAAAGCGGAGTAGACCAGGGAATAGACCAGGCAAAGAAAACGGTAACGGGCGCATCGGATACGATGACTGCAAGAGCAGTCGCCGTTGGAACTGCCATGTATGACATGGGAAAAAAGGCAGCAACCGGGTTGCTCAATATTGGCAAATTCTCAATGGATGTCGGAATGGCGTTCGATTCGTCCATGTCAAAGGTGGCGGCAATCAGCGGCGCAACAGGGGACGACTTTGATTTCTTAACGGAAAAGGCGCAGGAGATGGGCGCGAAAACAAAATTTTCTGCATCTGAGGCCGCCGACGCGTTCACATACATGGCGATGGCCGGATGGAAAACCGGGGATATGCTGGACGGTATCGAGGGCATTATGAATCTTGCCGCCGCATCTGGTGAAAACCTTGCTTCTGTTTCCGACATCGTGACGGACGCGATAACGGCCTTTGGCCTGTCGGCGGAGGATTCCGGGCATTTTGCCGATGTGCTGGCAGCGGCGTCCAACAGTGCGAACACCAACGTTTCCATGCTGGGCGGCTCGTTCAAATATGTAGCTCCCGTGGCGGGCGCGCTGGGGTATAGCATCGAGGATGTATCCGTAGCACTGGGCCTGATGGCCAATAGCGGCATCAAGGCGGAGCAGGCCGGTACGGCTATGCGTTCCATGCTGACGCGGCTTGCAAAGCCCACAAAAGAGGTTTACAGCGCCTTTGAAACGCTGGGGATCAGTGCAGAGGATGCATTGACTAACGCGGACGGCAGCATGAAGCCGCTGAGCGAGACGATCGGCATTCTGCGCGAGAAAATGAGCGGGCTGAGCGAGACGGAGCAGGCAAGCGCGGCGGCGAGCATCGCCGGACAGGAGGCCATGTCTGGGCTACTGTCCATCGTCAACGCCTCGGAAAGCGACTATCAGAAGCTGACGGACGCGATTGCCAATGCCGACGGCACGGCGCAGGGAATGGCGGACACCATGAACGATAACCTTCCCGGCGCGATCACGATCCTAAAGTCTGCGATGGAGGGCTTGGGCATCGCCATTTATGAAAACGGTTCCGAGGCACTCAAAAGCTTTGTGGAAAAAATTACAGAGGTCGTCACAAAGATCACGGAATTTGTAGGCAATGGCGGTATTGAAAAGCTGATTAACGGCTTCAAAAATCTTCTTCCGTGGATCTCCGGCGCTACAACGGCGATAGTGACATTTAAGACAGCAAGCGCAATTAGTTCTGTGTTTGAGATTTTGACAAAAGCTGTGGACGGGCAAGCCTTATCTTGGGCCAAATTAAGCGCGGCTATGAACACAAATCCGTTTGTTCTGATTGTAACGATTATTCTTACTCTTGTATCTGCGTTCGTAACGCTAATTCTTACAAACGAGGAATTTCGGGATAAAATTGTTGCTGTCTGGAACGTGGTCAAGGACACCATTTCTGGTGTTGTGGCAGCTCTGAAAACGTTTTTTACCGAAACGATCCCAAATTCTGTACGGACGGCTTTTGAATGGCTCAAGGGCATTCCAGAGAAAATGGGCGAAATCGGAAAGGACATGGTGCGCGGCCTGTGGGAGGGAATTAAATCAATGGGAACATGGCTCATTGAAAAGTTTTCCAACTTTGTTGATAGCATCGTGGAAAGTGTCAAGGGCGCTTTGGGTATCCACTCTCCCTCCCGCGTGTTCGCCGGAATCGGTGAAAACATGGCGCTGGGTCTTGGCGAGGGCTGGGATGACGAATACGGCAATATCAAGCGCAGCATTGCATCTGGCATGGACTTTGGAACGGCATCAGTCGATTTTGGAGCCTCCGGCGTCGCGGCGATTGGAAACTCTATTGCGTCCGGCGTTGGCGCATTGGCCTCCGGCGGATCGGGAAGCATTGTAATCAACCTGACAACCGAGCTGGACGGCGCGGTGCTTGCGCGGAAAATGGTGCCGTACAACGCGGCAGAGGCATTAAGGAGCGGCGTGTGAGAGCAAGGAGGGGCAGCGATACAGAGGCTACCAGCCGGGAGAAAGCCCCGGCAGACCGCAGCAGAGGCCACAGGATTGCCTTTCCGTTGAGCCTTTGCGAAGTCCTGCCCGAAGTACAGCGGCAGGCAGCGCCCTAAAGCACCTGGGCGCGGGAGTAGCGATAGTGCCATTTATTCTATCTCAATCCATAATAAAGCCCACAGGAACGCTCCTGTGGGCTTTCTGCGCTATATGAGAGAATCTATCGGCAAACGGTTGACCGTTAAGCATTTGACAACCGTCTGCTTACAGTCCGATAAAGGACAGGTAAAACAGCTTTCGCTGTACTCACACACTGTGTTCTTTGCTGCCTTTCGGCGGACTTTGTGGGCTACTGTACACTTTGGTGCACATATCCGGGAAAGCGGCGCGTTGATCAGGTCATGCGCTCGAACGCACTTATCTGTGCTCATTTGGGAGCACCTTCTTCCGAAAAGCTCGCGTTCGCGCTCGACGGTCATAGTCGCACCAATGAGCATCACCTTTCCAAGCGGCGTTTGCACGACAGGATAGAATCTGTCATTATCGTTCATAGCGTGACCTCCATGCTTTGCATCAGCTCTTTGACGGATACGCCGGACAGATCAGCGACAAAGGAAAAGCGCGTCCCATGCTGACGGTACACGGCCCCGCAGGTCGGGCAAATATGCACCGTGGCCGCACTCATCAGCGGCGTCGTGCAGCGGGCACAGTAGAGAAGCTTCATTCTTCCGGCACCTCGCTCGTCAACAGCTTGATGACCGCCTCGTTATCAAGCGTCATTGCCTTCTCGACGTCATCAAAGCGTTGCTCTTTTCTCATTGTTTCGATTGCCTTCTTTGCTTCTATGGTTTTGGCGATATGTTCCGCATTCTCCATGAAGCGCTCGACCGTATCCAAATCATAGTGTCCCAACATCAAATGATACTCGCGGATAGCGTTGGATGTCATGTCAAACGCGGCATATAGAATGCGGCCTAAACGCTCTGCCTCTAAAGCGGAAATACTCGGCTGCGGGACATTTCCGAAAAACTCTTCCCAAGCATCATACAAGATGTCGTTCGCTATCTCGATTCTGGGCATGATACAATCCATGCCGATTTCAACAGTTGTGCGTTGATCTTCGGTTTTAATCGCGTTAAGCATTATTACAAACCTCCTTTTTCGGAAGCATCTGCAAGGTGTCCATAGCTTCGCTCAAAAGCTGCTGTGCGGCATATTCGGCGGCATATAGCACATCAATGTTTTCTTCCATCCATGCACGGGCGGCCTTGTTCAGATCACCACCGGTCTGGGCCGAGTATTCTATTAGCAGTCCTTCGCAGCGGGTGCAGTGGATCATCGGCTCGATGATGTTTTCAAGTAAGGCGTGTGCTGCATTGACCTGGTATTCGGCATTATCCAAGTCACGCCGGTACTTTGCGGGAATAATGATATCGTTCATAAAAGTTCCTCCTTGTTTTCTCGGCGGGAGGTCGGTATAATACCGATACCGGCCTCCCTGTGGTGGTTGGTTGCTCTCTGCATCTGGCTTTGGTCGGCGGTGATGCAGAGGGCTTTTTCTTTTCCTCATTACGTGTGTTATTATAGTTCACTTATCAAGTGAATGCAAGAGAGCAGTTTCTACAAAAGTTTACTTGTTAATATGTCTATAATGTTCACTTGTTAAGTGCTTGCGGAGGGAGTATAATAAAATTGATTAGAAGGGAGTGGTGCATATATCGCCGCAGAAATATACGGAGGCCCGTAAAGAGGGCAATAGGAAATGGGATACTGCGAATCTTGATCGCGTGTCCGTTGCTATGCCGAAAGGCAAGAAAGATATTATCAAAGCCCACGCAGAAGCCCACAGCGAGAGCGTGAACGGCTTTATCAACCGAGCTATAGACGAAGCCATAGAGCGCGACGAAAGCGCTCCTGCGGCGTCTGAGGGGCAAGGAGAGGGATAATAGAAGAGCGGAGGGCGATTCCTCCGCTCTTGCTGCGTATATTGTGATGAGGTTGTCTGAGATAAAGAAATTTCATGAATTCTCATTGACAAAACAGGCAGAAGTGCATATACTCTAAGTAGGCAACAACATGATTGTCTGCCGTGACGTTGAAGCAAGTGATGGGGTCAGCATCCGTACACTTGTGGAGTCTTGTATTAGGGTTAAGCGGTTTCCACAGGCTGATGTAGGGTTAAACCCGAAAGAAAACGCTGTTGCGGAGCTCTGGATTCAGAGTTCCGCTTTTTTTAGGGGAAATGTCGAAATGTGTCTACTTGTAAAGGCTGCTCGGGAATGGGAACGATTGAGCAAAACTGAATATCACATTGTAACCGGCAGACGTGGCAAGGCGTTCCATATTCGGCTAAAGTTTGCTTTTGAGAACTTTCCCCACTTGTCGGGAATGCAGTATGCCCGGGACGTTGATTTTGGGATCCGTATATCAGAATACTATGGCGAAAAGCTGATTCCAGCACTACTGAATGGAAGAATGGACGGCAGGAGAATTGAAAACGGGCGGAATTGGGAAAGGATCAAAGGCCGATTAGATGCAATTATTGGCCTGAAAGAGACACTGGAAGGTGATTTTTTAATTGCACAGTTCAACGCTCAAAAAGTGCGAGGGAATAGCCAGATCGATGCAGACTTTATCATAAAAAACGAGCGGTCAGGCGAAACATACTTTGTATTCATAGATGAAAAAGACGAACATCAGCATTATTGCAAGTCTGCGTTTGCAAAAGAAAATGTTGACTATATGGAAAACCAATCAATGCTCACAGTTTTGAAAAAAGAAAAGATCGAGAACGGAGAAACAGTAGTCTTATATAGACATCCGAATTTCAAAGAAGAATAGCGGACAGAAAGACAAAAGCAGGGTCATTTGTAAGAGACAAAGAATCCTATTTTTGACCCCTAAGCTTACCCCAAACAGCTTTTACAGGGCTTTACAGCATTTTACACCAAAACCAGAAAAGCCTTGAAAACACAGGGATTTCTTTACGCGCATTTACAGCATTTTACACCTGCTTGCGAATTCAAATCCTCTCTTCCGCGCCAAGTTAAAACCTTGAAGCCATAGCGGTTTCAAGGTTTTTCTTGTTTTTGGTAAAAACGTTTTTGCTTCGGCTTGGAATAGTTCCTTCCGTGGGCTACATTGTGGGCGACATAGTAGTTTACTTCACAGATTTTGTTCTACAGTTGACGCTATTGTTTATAATTTTATCCTGGGCAGAAGATAGCAGCTCGTCCCACGAAATAGACTCTGTAGAATATCGGCAATGGTTACTGCATGTCCAAAACACTTTAGCCTTTGGTTGACCTCTTACATAAAACGCTTTTGATTTTCCGGCGAGAGGCGGCTAAAGTCCTTTTGGAGCTCCAATCCTGATTTAGAAAGTTTTTCCATAAATTTCTCATATTGTCCTTGATCTGCAGTCATGTGACACCTCCGTACTTCTTTAGTGTGTTCTGCGCTCCCATAAAATCATAGCACGCCTTCTATGGACTGGAAAGGCAGTATCGAATTTACAAACAAGTTCTGAACGAAAAGACAGCATTTCTTCTCGATGATTTTCCATTTTTCTGTTACACTACGGTTATCAAAATTTACGGAGAAAGACTATGACGAAAATCTTATTTATCTGCTTGGGCAATATCTGCCGCAGTCCGATGGCGGAGTTCGTGATGAAGGACTTGGTGAAGAAGACAGGGCTTGCTTCACAGTTTCATATCGAATCGGCGGCGACCAGCCGGGAGGAGATCGGCAACCCGGTCTATCCACCGGCACGGCGCAAGCTCGCCGAGCACGGCATTTCCTGCGAGGGACACGCTGCGCGCCAGCTCACGGCGCAGGACTACGAGGAGTACGATCTGCTCATCGGCATGGAGGGTGCGAACCTCAAAAACATGCAGCGCATCTGCGGCGGTGATCCGGCGGGGAAGATGCACCGGCTGCTCGACTACACCGATCGCCCGGGCGACGTCGCCGACCCGTGGTATACAGGCGATTTTGAAGCGACGTGGCGGGATGTCTCGACGGGCTGTCAGGGCCTTTTGGCATCAATTCAAAATAAAAACGTGTAAAGTGAGAAAAGCAGGCCTTTGGCCTGCTTTTTTGCATCTATTTGGTGTGCTTAATAATTTCTACCGTGGATGTTCGGAATTTGTTAAGAATTTTCACAGTGGAATCACAAGGTTTGCATGATATAACTTTTCCCACAGGCGGGAAAGAAACCAAAATGGGCCGGAGCTTCCGGCAATGGAGGAACATATTATGCAGACTGTCATCACGATCAACGCTGTCATCATGGCGCTATTTTTCGTATGCTATTCCTATCAATTCTTCTATGTGGCGGTGGCGCTGCTGAAGCGGAAAAAATTCACCTGCCGCAATGAAAACCACCGCATTGCCGTCCTCATCGCCGCGCGCAACGAGGAAAACGTCATCGGCCAGCTGCTCGACAGCATCCACGCGCAGAAGAACTATCCGATGGACCACGTGGACATCTACGTCGGCGCGGACAACTGCACGGATGACACGGCCCGCGTGGCGCGCGAGCGCGGCGCGATCGTCTTTGAGCGCCACGATACGGTGCATGTCGGCAAGGGCTATGTGCTCAATGAAATGCTCAAGCGCATCAAGCGCCCGGGCCGCAAGCACTACGATGCCTATCTCGTGCTGGACGCCGACAATATCCTCGACCCGAACTTTATCTCCGAGATCGAGAAGGTCTACTCCAGCGGCTATGAGATCGTGACGTGCTACCGCAACTCCAAAAACTACGGCGACAACTGGATCTCCGCGGGCTATGCGCTGTGGTTCCTGCGCGAGGCGCAGTATCTCAATAACGCGCGCATGCGCCTTGGAAGCAGCTGCGCCGTGTCCGGCACAGGCTTTCTGTTTTCCGACGGTGTGCTGGAAGCGTGCGGCGGCTGGAACTTCTTCCTGCTGACCGAGGACATCGAGTTTACCATTGACAACGTCGTCCGCGGGGAAAAGGTCGGCTACGCGGCGGGCGCGGTGCTCTATGACGAGCAGCCCACGAGCTTTGCCCAGTCCTGGCGCCAGCGCATGCGCTGGTCGAAGGGCTATCTGCAGGTGTTCCGCAAGTACGCCTCCGAGCTCTTCTCCGGCATTGCGCGCGGCAGCTTTTCCTGCTATGACATGACGATGAACATCATGCCCGCGGCGGTGCTCACAGGTGTGAGCGCGGTCGTGAACATCGGCGCGGCGATCGCGAACGCGACGTCAGGCGGTTCGATGGCGGTGCTGGCGCTCTCCGTGCTGCAAACGCTGATGAGCCTGTACTTAACGCTCTTTGTGCTCGGCGCGATCACGACCGTGACGGAGTGGAAGAATATCCGCTGCGCGGCGTGGAAAAAGGTGCTCTACACCTTCACGTTCCCGCTCTTCATGCTCACCTACGTGCCGATCTGCATTGCGTCGCTCTTTACGAAGGTCGAGTGGAAGCCGATCTGCCACACCAGAGTGATGACGCTTGAGCAGATCGAAGAGTCCGGCCTGCGCGCATCGTAAAAAGTGATTTTCCATAAAAGGGGAGAGGGTGAAAACCCTCTCCTCGTTTTTTATTATTACCGCTTGTCACCGGGCTTAAAAATGAGCGCCATCAGCACAGCAAAGACGACCGCTGCGGCGATGCCGCCCGCCGTGGCACTGAGACCGCCGGTCATCACGCCGAGCCACCCCTGCTCTTGAACGGCTTTTTCCACGCCCTTGGCGAGCGAGTAGCCAAAGCCGAGCAGCGGCACAGTCGCGCCCGCGCCGCCCCATTTGACGATGGGCTCGTAGACGCCGATGGCCGTCAGCAAAACGCCGCAGACGACATAGCCCGTCAGGATACGCGCGGGCGTTAGGGGCGTTTTGTCGATGAGAATCTGTCCGATGGCGCAGAGGATGCCGCCGCAGAGAAAGGCGTTCAGATAATCCACCGCTTATCCCTCCTTGTGATTCGAGAATACGACCGCGTGGCAGATGCCGGGGATGCTCTCGCCCTGAAATGTCGTCGTGGGGGAGAGCAGCGCGCCCGTCGGCGCGAAGATGATGCGGTTCCATTTGCCCTCGCGCATCCCGCGCAGCAGATACCCGCACAAAACGCTTGCCGAGCAGCCGCAACCGCTGCCGCCGCAGTGCATGTCCTGCGATTCGATGTCGTAGAGCAGAAGCCCGCAGTCGGTGCAGCGCTCACCGAGAGGGAGCCCATCGCGCGCGAAAAAGTCCGAGACGATCTGATGCCCGAGCCTGCCGAGGTCGCCCGTCACGATGAGGTCATAGTCTTCGGGTTTTGTTCTTGTGTCGCGAAAGAGCGCGCACAGCGTGTCATAGGCGGCGGGGGCCATCGCCGCGCCCATGTTGTTTGCGTCGGTGACGCCCTTGTCGACGATTTTCCCGGTTGTCACGTGTGTGATATAGGGCCCCTTGCCCTCGCACGCGAGGAGGCAGCAACCGCTGCCTGTGGCCGTCCACTGCGCGGTCGGCGTACGCTGCGAGCCGTAGGGCACCGGCATGCGGTACTGCCGCTCGGCGGTGCAGAAGTGCGAGGAGGTCAGCGCCGCGGCGCAAGAGGCATACCCGCCGTCGAGCATCAATGCGGCGAGCGACAGGCTCTCGCCCATCGTGGAGCACGCACCGTAGAGTCCATAGAATGGGATGCGGCTCTCTCGCAGAGCGAACGACGAGCCGACGCACTGGTTCAAAAGATCACCCGCAAAGATGAGGTCAAGGTCACTCACCTTGAGCCCCACCTTTTCCAGCGCGCGGGAGAGCGCGTGGCGCTGCATGGTACTCTCACCCTTTTCCCAGGTCTTCTCGCCGAAGAAGTGATCCTCGCTCAATTCGTCAAAGTATTCGCGCAGCGGGCCTTCGCCCTCGAACCGCCCGCCGACGGCGGCGAACGAGAGGACGGAGGGACATGTGCGCAGGCGGCGCGTCTGCGCGCCGACGGTTTTTTGCTCCATCACGCTCTTCCTTTCCGATAGATTTAGGGGAATCGTTCAAAAGTGGCATTAGTTTCTGCCGTTTTTCCAAGAATATGAGTACTTGACGCATATTGCGCAAGATGTTATGATAAAAATACATTGATATAGGAGGATTTTTCCGTGAAGCATGTGATTTCTACGACCACTGCCCCCGGCGCCGTCGGCCCCTACTCCCAGGCGATCGAAGCAAACGGTTTTGTATTTGTCTCCGGCCAGCTTCCGCTGGACCCGGCGACCGGCGCATTTGTTCCCGGCGGCACGTCCGAGCAGGCGGAGCAGAGCATCAAGAATCTGCTCGCGGTGCTCGAGGCGGCTGGCTGCAAGGCTGAGGATGTTGTCAAGACGACCGTGTTTATGATCGATATCGGCGATTTCGGCGTTGTCAACGAGGTGTACGGCAAGTATTTCTCCGGCGAGTGCCCCGCGCGCTGTGCGATGCAGGCGGCCGCCCTGCCCAAGGGCGCGCTGGTCGAGATCGAGGCCATCGCGGTCAAGCCGTAACGCGCGAAAACCAAAAAGAAAGGGAGAAACAGTGTGTTTCTCCCTTTCTTTTTGCGCACGGACGCGGTATAATACTCAAATTACCATATGATATTTTACTTTCCGGGAGGAAATGGAATGAAAGAAGAAATGCGTACCATCGGCTATCTCTGCCCCGCGTGCCACAAGCGCGTCATCCAGCAGAGAAGCGTGTTTGCCCTGAGCGCCTCGGGCGCGGTCGTGAGCTGCGAGTGCGGTGAATCCAGCCTGACCATCGAGGCGGAGGAGAACAAATTCCGCCTGAGTGTGCCGTGCGGCGTGTGCGGCGAGGAGCATTTGGCGGAGTGCAGCGCCGACAAGCTTCTGCACGGGCGCGGCATCGGCCTTGCCTGCCCCGATACGAAGATGCTCTGCTGCTTCATCGGCGAGGACTACGCCGTCGAGCACGAGATGGAGCAGCTTTCGCTCGCGGCGGCCAAGGAGCGCGAGCAGGGCGACGACCCCGCCGCCTTTGCCGACAGCGTCATCATGTACGAGATCCTCTCCGAGCTCAAGGAGATCGCCACGCGCAAGGATGGCATCACCTGCTCCTGCGGCAGCAAGAGCTACGGCATGGAGATCCACAGCACCTACGTCGATCTTGTGTGCAAAAGCTGCGGCGCGAAGCTGCGCATCCCCGCGGCGACGGACGAGGACCTCGACCGCCTCTGCTGCCGCATGAAGCTACAGATCAAAAGCGAGTGAGGGAAGACTATGATCGGTTTTCTTGCGAGTCGGTTCATCAAAGACTATCAGAACACGTCCGACGCCGCAGTGCGGCGCGCTTACGGTGTGCTTTGCGGCGCGGTGGGCATTGTCATCAACCTCTTGCTCTTCGCGCTCAAGCTGTTTGCGGGGACGCTTGCGGGCTCTGTCGCCGTCACGGCGGACGCCTTTAACAACCTGTCCGACGCGGGCGCGTCCATCGTGACGCTGCTGGGCTTTCGTTTGGCCGGGCAGAAGCCCGACCCCGAGCATCCGTTTGGCCACGGGCGGCTCGAGTACATCTCGGGTCTCATCGTCTCGATCGTCATCTTGCTGATGGGCTTTGAGCTGCTGCGCGACGCCGTGGGCGCGATCCTGCACCCCGAGGCGGTCGAGTGCAGCGTGCTGACAGTGGCGATTTTGCTGATTTCCATCTGCGCCAAGTTTTATATGTACTGCTACAACCGCGGCGTGGGGAAGAAGCTCAACGCCGCCGCCATGCAGGCCACCGCGACGGACAGCCTGTCCGACTGCGCGGCCACTGCGACGGTGCTGCTCTCAACGCTTGCGGGCTATTTCCTGCACTGGCAGATCGACGGCTGGTGCGGCTTGGTCGTGTCGCTGCTCATTTTGTGGGCGGGCGTGCAGGCGGCAAGGGACACGCTCTCGCCGCTGCTCGGCCAGCCGCCGACAGAGGAATTCGTGCAGGAGATCCGCGATATTGTGATGGCGAATAAGGCCGTGTGTGGCATCCACGACCTTGTGGTGCACGATTACGGCCCCGGCCGCGTGATGATCTCGCTGCATGCTGAGGTCCCCGCGCACGGCGATATTCTCACCCTGCACGACGAGATCGACAACGTGGAAAAGCAGCTGCACGACAAGCTTGGCTGTGAGGCGGTCATCCACATGGACCCCATCGTGACGAACGATGAAGCGGTGAATGTCACGCACCAGAGGATCGCAGCACTGGTGCGCGGCATCGACGAGAACATCTCCATCCACGATTTCCGCATGGTCACGGGGCCGACGCACACGAACGTCATCTTCGATGCCGTGGTGCCGTATGGCTGCGCGCTGAGCGACAGGGAAGCGGAGGAGAAGATCAAGCGGGCGGTACACGAGCTGGATCCGAGCTATTTCGCTGTGGTGCAGATTGACAAGAGCTATGTGAGATGAGCGCACGCGCGCAAAGGAGAAGCTATGACGGACGAAGTCAAGAAATTAAAAGAACTCATTGACGGAACGGACAATATCGTCTTTTTCGGCGGGGCAGGTGTTTCGACCGAGAGCGGTATCCCGGATTTTCGCAGCGTGGATGGCCTGTATCATCAGCAGTGGGACGACCCGCCGGAGACGATCCTGAGTCACACGTATTATGAGCGCTATCCCGAGAAGTTTTTCGCCTTTTACCGCGCGAAGCTCCTCTGCGAAGGCGCAAAGCCCAACGCCGCGCACTTAAAGCTCGCCGAGTGGGAAAAGGAAGGGAAGCTCAAGGCCGTCATCACGCAGAATATCGACGGCCTGCATCAGGCGGCGGGCAGCAAGAATGTCCTCGAGCTGCACGGAAGCACCTTGCGCAACTACTGCGAGAAGTGCGGCAAGTTCTACGACGTGTCCTACATCAAGCATTCGCAGGGCGTGCCGCGCTGCACCTGCGGCGGGCGCATCAAGCCCGACGTGGTGCTCTACGAAGAGGGCCTGGACGAAAAGACACTCTATCGCGCGGTGGAGTACATTCAGGAGGCCGACGTGCTCATCATCGCGGGCACATCGCTCGCGGTCTATCCGGCGGCGGGCCTCGTGCGCTACTATCGCGGACACAAGCTCGTTGTCATCAACAAGACGCCGCTCGACCGCGGACTTGGTGCAGACCTTGTCATCACGGGCGCCGTGGGGGAGACGCTCGCGCAGCTTTAACGCAAAAAAGATGCCGGAAAAGTTTGGAAAATCTGAGCTTTTCTGCCATTTCTCTTATAGCAAAATTTTTTATTTTTTCTCTCAAAAAAAGGTTGACATTTGGCCTATTTTGGGCTTATAATAGCCAAGCGGTCGTTGAGAGACAGCCGTTTGAAAGATGAACATGCGGGTGTGCTGGAATTGGCAGACAGGCTAGCTTGAGGTGCTAGTGTTCGTATGGACGTGCGGGTTCAAGTCCCGCCATCCGCACCATCTTTTTTAAAATCGAATACGCGCGAGT
>ERZ837487.3296-NODE-3296-length-14824-cov-24.020313_pt1 | contig 14824 bp, 14 predicted proteins | sample MGYA00519911_ERZ837487 | MGnify/ENA primary metagenome ERZ837487 (study PRJEB31850, sample SAMEA3708818) | human gut metagenome | biome: human gut; feature: human-associated habitat; material: faeces | place: China | collected 2014 ...
CGGAGGGCGGCTTCCAGAAGAAGGAAGAGCCGAAGCCTGCAGCTGCACCGGCAGCTCCGGCGCAGAGCACAGCAAGCGGTTCGGATGATCAACCATGGATACTGACAAAACAAAAAGTGCTGAAAGAAATCAATCAGTTCCGTGCAAAGGATGGCTACGCACCGGTGACACTGGATAATACATTTCAGGCGCAGGCTGAGGGCATTGTTTCGTGGATGGAAAAGGGAGATGCCGGCCAAGTCAGCCGCGCTGAGGCAGAAAGTCAGGAAAGTGCGCTGCGCGAGCAGGTATATAATTCGGTATCGAGCTGTGTGATCATGACACAAACATACGATAGCGGCGATGCAAACTACACCCGCATCTCGGTCGGAATCGTCAACGCGGAGTACACATATGTCTGCGTTATTTATTACTGATAAATAAAGGGAGATCTCTCATGATTGCGGAACGAAAGAAAAACCCTTTGCGGCTGCTGGCCGCAGTGCTGCTTGCGGTGGCGCTGCTCACGGCCTGCAGTTCAAAGGCGGAAAAGGTAAGGGAAAAATTGGATCTTGGTCAGAAATACCTGACCGAGCAGAACTACACCGAAGCTGTGGCGTCCTTTACGGAAGCCATCGGCCTTGACCCGGAGAACATTACGGCGTATCTGGGCCGTGCACAGGCGTATGAAGGCATGGAACAGTACGACGACGCAAAAGCGGACTACACCACGGCCATCGAAAAGGCCGAGGACCAGCCGTATCTGCAGACGATGGCCTATGTCGGACGAGCAGAACTCTTTGCGACGACGGGAGACGATGCTGCCGCAAAGGCGGATTATGACAAGGCATTGGAAGCACTGAATCGTGTGGAACTTGACGGCAAAGACGAAACGTTCCGGCAGGGGATCCAGAACCTGTTCGACTATATCGCGCAGGAGCTGGCAAAGCTGGAACCCACGGAGAACGGCGTGGAAGAGACAGGAGCGGGCAGCTTTCAGGAAATTCTGGACAGCATCGCAGTGAGCGGTGCATCCGGAAAGCGCTATGTGCTGGTGAACGACTACGACGGCGACGGAAAAGAAGAAGCCTTTGGCTACTTTGGCGATCTGAACACGCAGGATTGGTCATGGCCCCAGTGGGACAAACTCCATATCTACTACATTTCGGCGGAAGGCGATGTGACACCGGTCTATACCCCGGAAATGAGCGCGGCAGACGGCTCGCTGGTGCTCTGCGGCCGTCCGACCGGCTGCACCAGCGCAGACCCTACGGATTTTTCAGCCAGCTATTTTACCAATGGGAACCGGACGTTTGCGCGGTTTGATTTCAATTATCTGGACGACGTTGGAGGAGGAACTGCAACGTTGACGGTGGTGGACGGAAAACCCAAAATGAGCTTTGCGCCTCCCGATCTGACCCCGGCCTTTGACGGCTTCTTCCTGGCAGAAGATTATGACGGACAGAAGATCTATGCAGAGAGAAACGGCGAGTTCGTGTATGTGGGTCAGGTTGCATGTTCTGCCATGGCAGGGGCGTTTCACGATAAGAATACACCGGAAGCTGCATGGAAGAAATATGAAAGCGGCGTCCGGCAGTGGATGGAACAGACAGAAGGATACTCTTCCGGTACGCTGACCAGCCGTGTTGTCACCGGCGACTATGACGGCGACGGCCGGCAGGAAGCCTACGCCATTCTGGAAGAACCGGAGGACGATATGGGTACAGCATGGGCACATGTCTACTATATCAGCCCGAACGGCTATATCATCTACATGCGCGGTTATACGGAATCGGGCTTCATGTACGGCTACCTGCGGGACGACTCGCCGCTCAGCGCTGGAAACCAGAAGTTCCTGCTGTGGGAGCTGGACGCCGGCGGCAGCGGCAGTTCGACGCTGCTCTTCGGTGTAAAGGACGGCGTGCCCTATGAGCCGGAGGTCTCCGGCAGCTACCAGTTCTTCCAGAAGAGCAGCAGCGGGTACACCGGTACGCTCTCGGATTTCTCGCAGGGATCCCACGATTACATCGACAAGACTTTGACCTTTGACGCCGCATCCGGCGAGTTCAAGGAAAAATGATCAGACCAGCAAGGGCTGCTGCTTTCGGGAAAGATCCCGGGGCGGCAGCCCTTTTTTGCCGGTGAGGAACCAGGATGCCCGGTGTTCCTGTGCAAACGCACAGAAAAACTGTATCCTGGAGCGGGAAACACCGTTACTTTTGCACTTTACAACTTTATCGAGATAAAGTAAAATAAGGACAGAACCATTTCGGAAAGAATGCGCGGAGGGTGCTGCGCCCGCATAGAGGAGCGGAAAAGTGCCGGACAGAGCCGGTGCGGGAAAAGAACGTGTAAGAGAAGGGGGAACCGACATGAAATTCAGTCTGGAAAGCTTGCAGCCCAAGGAGCGCGCCTCCTTTGCCCTGCGGGCGCTGTACGAGGCGGCGGGCTGCCGCAAGTACCACATGGGCCGGTTTGAGGAATACGGCCTGTATCAGGAAAACCGCAGCTTCCTTTCGTCGGAGCAGGTCATCACCTTTACCGATCTGGACGGCCGCCTGCTGGCGCTCAAGCCGGACGTGACCCTCTCCATCGCCAAGACGGCACAGCCCGCCCCCGGCGAGACATTGCGGTACTATTATCATGAAAATGTCTACCGCCCCTCGGCCGAGAGCCACACCTTTAAGGAAATCTCCCAGATGGGTCTGGAAGTGCTGGGCAAAGTGGGCGAAGCGGAAGTGCAGCAGGCCGTGTGTCTGGCGGCGCAGTCGCTGGGTCAGCTGGGTGCCGAATGGGTGCTGGAAGTGAGCCACATGGGCTATCTCTTCGGTCTGTTCGATGCGCTGGAAGTACCCGCCGCCGCCCGGGCTGCCCTGCTGGAAAAGCTGCGGGAAAAGAACGCCCATGAGCTGCGGGCGGCCGCAAAAGCCGCCGGGCTGGACGATGCCGCCGCCGATACCCTGTGCAGTGTGCTGAGCCTTTCCGGCGGATACAGCGAGACCCTTGCAAAAGCGGAAGCCCTGTGCAAGAATGACGCCATGAATGCCGCCGTGGCCGAGCTGAAAGCGCTGGCCGGGCCGTTGGCATGGATGGAGGGCACCATCCGGCTGGATATGACGCTGGCCGGTGAGATGGAATACTACAACGGCCTCGTCTTTCAGGGCTACCTCAAGGCCCTGCCCCGGCCGCTGCTCAAGGGCGGCCGCTATGACCTGCTGATGCAGAAATTCACCCCCGGTGCCGGTGCCATCGGCTTTGCCATCTATCTGGATGAGCTGGACCGCCTGAGCGCCCCGCTGCCGCCGGTGCAGAAGAACAGCACCGACAGGGTGATGCTGAACGTGGCACTGCCGAAGGGCCGTCTGGGCGATAAGGTCTATAACCTTTTGGCGGGCATCGGCTACGGCTGCCCGGAGGATTACAACGCCACCCGCAAACTGGTGGTGGAAAACCCGGAGGCAGGCATCCGCTACTTCCTCGTCAAGCCCAGCGACGTGGCCATCTATGTCGAGCACGGCGCGGCGGATGTGGGCATCGTGGGCAAGGATATCCTCACCGAAGCTTCCGCCGATGTGTACGAGCTTTTGGATACCGGCCTTGGCAAATGCCGCATGTGTGTGGCCGCCCCGGCGGACTATCAGGACGACCCCAGCCGCCCGGTGCGGGTGGCGACCAAATTCGTCAACATCGCCAAGAGCTACTACGCATCCATGGGGCGGGACATCGATATCATCAAGCTGAACGGCTCCATTGAGCTGGCCCCCATTCTGGGCCTTTCGGACGTCATCGTGGATATCGTGGAGACCGGCACCACCCTGCGGGAGAACGGCCTGAAGGTGGTCACCGAGTTCATGCCCATCTCGGCCCGGTTCATTGCCAACAAGGCAAGCTACCAGTTCAAGCACAAGGAAATGGATACCATGCTGGAAAAGCTGCGGGCGCAGCTGCAGAAAAAGGAGGAAGCAAAATGATCAAGCTGTACAACTTCGACGAGCTGAAGCCCGAAGAGATTTTGAACCGCGACATCCGTGCGGAAAAGAATGTGGAGGACGTGGTGGACGCCATCATCGCCGACGTCCGCGCCCGGGGCGACGAAGCCTTGAAGGACTACGCCCTGAAATTTGACGGGGCAAAGATCGAAAACCTGCAGGTGACGCAGGAAGAGATCGACGAAGCCTTTGCCAATATGGACCCGTACTTCCTCGAAACTCTGCGGGAAGCCGCCGCGAACATCGAGAGCTTTCACCGCCAGCAGGTGCACAAGAACTTTGTGGTGAACGACAAACCCGGCATCGTGCTGGGGCAGAAATACACCCCCATCGAAAAAGCCGGCGTGTATGTGCCCGGCGGCACGGCGGCATATCCTTCCACTGTGCTGATGGACGTCATCCCGGCTAAGGTGGCAGGCGTGTCCGAGATCGTCATGACCACCCCTGCCGGCAAGGACGGCAAGGTGAACCCGGTCATTCTGGCCGCTGCCGCCACCGCAGGCGTGACCAAAATTTTCAAGACCGGCGGCGCACAGGCTGTGGCCGCACTGGCCTACGGCACCCAGAGCATCCCGGCGGTGGACAAAATCGTCGGCCCGGGCAATATCTATGTTGCTACCGCCAAGCGCAAGGTGTTCGGCAAGGTGGGCATCGATATGATCGCAGGCCCCAGCGAAATTCTGGTGCTGGCCGACGGCGGCTGCAACCCCGCATGGGTGGCCGCCGACCTGCTGAGTCAGGCCGAGCACGACAAGCTGGCCAGCCCGGTGCTCGTAACCGACAGTGAAGAGCTTGCAAAGGCCGTGCAGGCGGAGCTGGAAGTGCAGATCCCCCAGCTGCCCCGCGCCGCCATTGCCCGCGCCAGCGTGGACGACAACGGCAAGATCATCGTCTGCACCGACCTGCACAAGGCCATCGAAGCCTGCAACATCATCGCCCCGGAACATCTGGAAGTGTGCGTGGAGGATCCCTTCGGCGTGCTGAATGAGATCAAAAATGCGGGCAGTATCTTCCTCGGCCGCAATGTGCCGGAAGCGCTGGGCGACTACTTTGCAGGCCCCAACCACACCCTGCCCACCAGCGGCACGGCGCGTTTTTCCAGCCCGCTGGGTGTGGATGACTTCGTCAAGAAGTCCAGCTTCATTTACTACACCCGCGAAGCACTGGGTGAGGTGGCACCCCGCATCGCCGATTTTGCCGAACGCGAAGGTCTGCACGCCCACGCCCGCAGCGTGACCATCCGGTATGAAAAGTGAGGATTTGAACCATGAGTAAATTCCTTTCTCCCACGCTGGCCGCTGTCACCCCCTACACCCCGGGCGAGCAGCCGCAGGATCAGCAGTATATCAAGCTGAACACCAACGAAAGCCCCTATCTGCCGTCCCCGGCGGTGGTGGCGGCGGTGAGTGAAGCCGAGGTGGAAAAGCTCCGCCTTTACTCCGACCCCGCCTGTGCCGACCTGCTGCGCAGTGCGGCGGCCCATTTTGGCCTGCAGCCGGAGCAGATCATGCCCGGCAACGGCAGCGACGAGAACCTGTTCTTTGCGCTGCGCGCCTTCTGCGATGCAGACCACCCGCTGGCCTATGCTGACATTACTTACGGCTGCTACGGCGTGTGGTGCGGGCTGATGCACATCCCCAGCCACATCATCCCGCTGAAAGAGGATTTCACCCTTGACCCCAAGGACTACTACGGCCTGAACCAGACCATCGTCATCGCCAACCCCAACGCCCCCACCGGCATTGCACTGCCCCGGGCGGAGATCGAGGGCATCCTGCAGGCGAACCCGGACAACGTGGTCATCGTGGACGAAGCCTATGTAGACTTCGGCGGCGAGAGCTGTGTGCCCCTCATTGACCGGTACGAAAACCTGCTGGTGGTGCAGACCTTTTCCAAGTCCCGCCAGCTGGCCGGTGCACGTCTGGGTCTGGCCATGGGCAATGCAAAGCTCATTGCCGACCTGAACCGGGTCAAGTTCAGCCTGAACCCCTACAACATCAACCGCCTGACCCTGAAAGCCGGGCAGGCCGCGCTGGAAGATGTGGCCTATTTCGACCGCACCCGCGCCGCCATCATGGACACCCGCAGCTGGACGAAACAGCAGCTGGAAGCCCGGGGCTTTACGGTGCTGGACAGCTGGTCGAATTTCCTGTTTGCAAGTACGAACCGGAAAGACGGTGGAACACTCTACAAAGAGTTGAAGGAAAACGGCATTCTGGTGCGGCATTTCGCCGCGCCGCGCATTGCAAACTGGCTGCGCATCACCATCGGCACGCCGGAACAGATGCAAACGCTGGTGGAAACACTGGACAAGATCATGGAGGAATGAATCATGCCAAACCGAATGATCTCGCTGGAACGCAACACCAATGAGACCCAGATCGACCTGACGCTGGATCTGGACGGCACCGGCCGCTACGAGGTGGACACCGGGTGCGGCTTTTTGAACCATATGCTGGAGCTGTTTGCCCGGCATGGCCGGTTTGATCTGGTGCTCACCTGCCACGGCGACGTGGAGGTGGACTACCACCACACCACCGAGGACGTGGGCATTGCGCTGGGGCAGGCGTTTGCCCGGGCGCTGGGCGATATGCGCGGCATCCAGCGCTACGGCAGTTTTTATCTGCCCATGGACGAAGCGCTGGTCCTGTGCGCGGTGGACCTGTCCGGCCGCTGCACCCTGAACTGGGACATCCGCTGCCAGACCGAGAAGGTGGGCGATTTTGATGTGGAATGCGCCAAGGAGTTCTGGTACGGCTTTGCCCGCAGCGTGCCGGCCACTGTCCATTTTGTACAGTTTGCCGGTGAAAATACCCACCACATCCTCGAAGCCTGCTTCAAGGGTGCAGGCCATGCGCTGGGCGCGGCGGTGAAGATCGACGAAGCCCATAAGGACGAAATTCCTTCCACGAAAGGACTGCTGGTATGATCGCAATCATCGATTACGGCGTGGGCAACCTGTTCAGTCTGAAGTCCAGCCTGAAACAGCTGAGGCTGGAAGCGGTGGTCACTGCCGATGCGGACACCATCCGCAAGGCCGACCGGCTCATCCTGCCGGGCGTGGGTGCCTTTGCCGATGCCATGGCAAAGCTGGAAGCCACCGGCCTTGTGCCGGTCATCAAGGAAGAAGCCGATAAAAAGCCGCTGCTGGGCATCTGCCTTGGGATGCAGCTGCTGTTTGAAAAGAGCTACGAATACGGCGAGCACACCGGCCTTGGCTTTGTCAAAGGCGAGGTCTGCCCGCTGGAACCCGACCTTTTGGACAGGAGCCTGAAGGTGCCGCAGATCGGCTGGAACGCGCTGAACATCGTAAAGGATGACCCGCTGTTCAAGTACATCCGTGAGGGAGAATACGTCTATTACGTCCACAGCTACTACGGCAAGAACTGTACGGAGAGTACACTGGCTGTGAGCGATTATTCCATTCCCGTCACCGGTGCGGTGCGGGCGGGCAGGGTGTATGGCACCCAGTTCCACCCGGAAAAGAGCGGAGACACCGGACTGAGGATCTTGAAGGCGTTTGCGGAGCTATAACCCTCTCAGTCAACGCCTGCGGCGTTGCCAGCTCCCCCGAAGGGGGAGCTTCTAAAGAGTGAACCGTAAAATGCAAAAAGCTCTCCCTTCGGGAGAGCTGGCGAGCGAATGCGAGCCTGAGAGGGTTCGTTTCTGAAGGAGATTCAAATGCAATTATTTCCAGCCATTGACCTGCGCGGCGGCAAGGTGGTGCGCCTGACCCAGGGTGACTATGACCGCATGACCGTCTACGGCGAGGACCCCTGCGCACAGGCGCGGGAGTTTCTGGCTGCGGGGGCAAAAAACCTGCACGTCGTCGATCTGGACGGCGCGAAGGACGGCACTCTTTCCAATTACGATACCATTGCCGCACTGGCCAAACAGGGCGGTCTGTACATCGAGGTGGGCGGCGGCATCCGCACCGAGGAGCGCATTGAAACATACCTCTCCCTCGGCGTGGGCCGCTGCATCCTGGGCAGCGTGGCGGTGACGGATTTTGACTTTACCGCCCGGATGCTGAAAAAATACGGCGACAGGATCGCCGTTGGCGTGGATGCCAAGGATGGCTATGTGGCCATCCATGGCTGGAAGGAGGTCAGCGCTGAACCGGGCGTGGACTTCTGCAAGCGTCTGGCCGACGCCGGATGCACCGCCATCATCTACACGGATATCGCCTGCGACGGTGCCATGCAGGGCACGAACCTCGGCCTGTACCGCCAGCTTGCCGCCGAGGTGCCGGGCGTGGCCTTTACGGCCAGCGGCGGCATCTCATCCGAAGCCGAACTGCTGGAACTGCAGCAGATGGGCACCGCAGCCGCGATTCTGGGCAAGAGCCTGTACACCGGCGCACTGGACCTTGAACGATGCGTACAGCTGGTGCAGGAATAAACGGGGAGGAATGACAAATGATCACAAAACGCATTATCCCCTGCCTTGATGTGCGCAACGGGCGTGTGGTCAAGGGCACGAACTTTGAGGGCATTAAGGATGTAGCCGACCCGGTGGAGATGGCCCGGATGTACAACGCGGCCGGGGCGGATGAGCTGGTGTTCTACGACATCACGGCCAGCTTTGAGGGCCGGGCGCTGTTCACCGACATCCTCACCCGGGTGGCCAGCGAGATCTTCATCCCGCTGACCGTGGGCGGCGGCATCAATACGCTGGAAGACTTCGACCGGGTGCTCAAGTGCGGCGCGGACAAGGTCAGCGTCAATTCCGGTGCGCTGAAGGACCCCGGCCTGATCCCGGCGGCAGCACAGCGCTACGGCAACCAGTGCGTGGTGCTTTCGGCGGACGTGAAGCGTGTGGACGGGCAGTTCCGGGTGTTCGCCAAGGGCGGGCGCGAGGATACCGGCCGGGATGCGCTGGACTGGATCAGCTGGGGCGTGGAGCACGGCGCGGGCGAGATCTGCCTGAACAGCATTGACACGGACGGTGTGCGCAATGGCTTTGATCTGGAAATGCTGGATGCGGTGGCTGCGCGGGTGAATGTGCCCATCATCGCCAGCGGCGGCGCGGGCAAAAAAGAGGATTTCCTCGAGCTGTTCCACCACAAGGGCATTGACGCAGGCCTTGCGGCAGGCATCTTCCACCAGAAGCTGCTGACCATCCGCGAGCTGAAAACCTATCTGAACGAAAACGGCGTGGAGATGCGCCTGTGAAATCACCTGTAAACCTCTTGCGTTTGCAGGCGGAATACGTTAAACTAGGGATATCCCCTTTTGGGGAGGGAGAACCGTTATGGAACTGAAATTTGATGAAAAGGGTCTGATCCCCGCCATCGTGCAGGATCACTACACCAAAGAGGTGCTCACCCTCGCGTACATGAACGCCGAGACGCTGGCACTGACCATCGCCGAAGGCCGCACCGTGTTCTGGAGCCGCAGCCGTCAGGAGATCTGGCGCAAGGGCGAGACCAGCGGCAACGTGCAGCGGGTGGTGTCCATCACCGCTGACTGCGACAAGGATGCACTGGTGGTGGAAGTGGTCAAGTCCGGCCCGGCCTGCCACACCGGCGCGGAGAGCTGCTTCTTCAACGAAGTGTATGTCTCCCCGGAGCTGAAGCAGTTCAGCTGGCAGGGCCTGTACGAGCTCATCAAGGGCCGCAAGGACAGCCCCAAGGAAGGCAGCTACACCACCTATCTGTTCGAGAAGGGCAAGGAGAAGATCCTGAAAAAGGTGGGCGAAGAGTGCACCGAGGTCATCATTGCGGGCGAAAAAGAGGATAAGGAAGAGACCGTTTACGAGATCAGCGATCTTGCCTACCATGTTCTGGTGCTGATGGTCAGCGCCGGCATCACGGTGGAGGATGTGACCCGTGAACTGGAAAAACGTCACGTCATTGACCACAAGGTCAAACAGGAAAGGATGCAGTGAAGTAATTATGGCAGATTATAAGAAGTCCAGTGTCCATTGCCACTCCACTATGTGCGATGGCAAAAATACCTTGCAGGATATGGCGAGTGCTGCGTGCGCGCAGGGGTTGACCACGCTGGGCTTCACCGGCCATAGCTACACCCAGCGCGACCGCGAATACTGCATGAGCCCCAGCCGCACCGCCCAGTACAAGGCCACCATCGCCAAGCTCAAGGCCGAGTACAAGGGCAAGGTGGACATCCTGTGCGGCATCGAGTGGGATATCCTCAGCGAGGACAAGCGCACCGGCTACGATTACTGGATCGGCAGCGCACACCACCTGTACGGCAAGAACACCGGCAAGTATTACGAGATCGACTTCCGCCCGCAGGATCTGTGGGACTGCATCAATGATGATTTTGATGCCGACCCGCTGGCTGCTGTGGAAGCCTACTTTGCCGAGGTGGAAAAGGTGGCCGCCCAGAAGCCGGACATCCTGGCCCACATCGACCTCATCAAGAAGCTGAACGCCAACGGCGAGTTCTTCGACGAGGAGTCTCCCCGTTACAAGGCTGCTGCCCTCAAGGCTCTGCAGGCCGCAAAGGCGAACGACTGCCTGCTGGAAGTGAATACCGGCGGCGTCTACCGCGGCTACCGCAAGGATTTTTACCCCGGCCCGTGGCTGCTGGGCGAGTGGCAGAAGATGGGCGGCAAGGTGATCATCACCTCCGATTCCCACGACACGGGCAGCCTGACCTACGGCTTCGACGAAGCCGCCGCCGCTATCAAGGCCGCAGGCTTTACCAGTGTGGAAGTGCTCACCGGCCACGGCTTTGAGACCCAGGAGCTGTAAAAAACAACAAAGAAGCTGCAAACAAACCCTCTCCGTCAATGCTTCGCATTGCCACCTCCCCCGAAAGGGGGAGGTTTTAATGCTGCTTCTGGGCAGCACAGAAAAGCTCCCCCTTCGGGGGAGCTGGCGAGCGGCAGCGAGACTGAGAGGGTTGTTTTGCGGTAAAAATAAAGTTGGAGGAACCCTATGACCCAGACCCTGCCCCGGAAGAGCCGTTTCTTCCAGATGAACGTGGACCTGATGCACGGCCCGATCTTTTCGAGCCTTGTGCTGTTCATGCTTCCCATCCTCGTTTCCAACCTGTTCCAACAGTTGTACAACACAGTGGACACCATGATCGTGGGCAATGTGCTGGGCGACAACGCCCTTGCCGCCATTGGCTCCTGCGGCTCCATCTACGAGCTGTTGGTGGGCTTTGGTATCGGCATTGGCAACGGCCTTGCCATCGTGGCGGCGCGCTCCTACGGCGCGCAGGACGAAGACCTGCTCAAGCGCACGGTGGCCGGTTCCATCGCAATCGGGCTGGCGGCGTCGCTGGTCATCACCACAGCGGGATTTTTCGGCCTGCGTCCCCTGCTGAACCTGCTGGACACCCCGGCGGAAATTCTGGAAGACGCCTACAGTTACATCATCGTCATCGATCTGGGCGTCATCGTCATGTTCCTGTATAACCTCTGCGCGGGCCTTTTGCGTGCCATCGGCAACAGCGTGATGCCGCTGGTGTTCCTGCTCATCAGCTCGGTGCTGAACGTGGGGCTGGACCTGTGGTTCATCGCCGGAGCCGGCATGGGCGTGCGGGGCGCGGCGGTGGCCACTGTCATCGCGCAGGGCATCTCGGTGGTGCTGTGCGTTTTGTATGTGCTGGCAAAGGTGCGCATCCTCATCCCGGAGAAAAAGCATCTCGCCGTGGGCAGCCATCTTTACTGGGAGCTGTTCAGCCAGAGCATCTCCATGGGCCTGATGAGCAGCATCGTGTCCGCCGGTTCGGTGGTGCTGCAGTACGGCATCAACGGCCTTGGCACCCTGACCATCGCAGGCCACACAGCCGCCCGCAAGCTGTTCGCCTTCACGGATATGCCGCTCATCTCCATGGCAAACGCCGGTTCTACCTTTGTCTCCCAGAACCGGGGTGCAAATCAGCCCGAGCGGGTGCGCAAGGGTATGCGGCAGATGTATCTGTACTCCGTGGCGGTGATGGTCGCCGCTGTGCTGTTGATGAACTTCGGAGCCGAATGGCTGGTCAGGCTGATCTCTGGTTCTTCGGAGTCCATCGTGCTGGAAAACGGTGCCCGGTATCTGCGCTGGAATGCCCCCTTCTATGCGGTGCTGGGTGTGCTGCTGTGCACCCGCTATGCCCTGCAGAGTCTGGGCCAGAAGGTGCTGCCGCTGTTCTCCAGCGTCATTGAGCTGGTGGGCAAGGTGATCTTTGTGCTGGTGTTCATCCCACGGTTTGCCTACAACGCGGTCATCCTGTGCGAGCCAATCATCTGGTGCTTCATGGCGGCGTATCTCGTACTTGTGTATCTGCATGAGCCGTTTGTGTTCCCGAAGAAAAAACGCGCATAAAATAAAGCAAGGGCTGCTGCACGGATCCGTGCAGCAGCCCTTGCTTGCTTCTTATCGTTTACCCGAGGTCCTCGCCGTTGGTGGCAATGACCTTTTTGTACCAGTCAAAGGACTTTTTCTTATAGCGGTTCCCGGTGCCAGTGCCGTCATCGTTGCGGTCCACATAGATGAAGCCGTAACGCTTGCGCAGCTCTCCGGTGGTAAAGGACACCACATCGATGCAGCCCCACGGGGTGTAGCCCAGCAGGTCCACACCGTCCAGCTCCACGGCCTTTTTCATTTCCTCGATGTAGGCACGCAGATAGTCGATGCGGTAGCCGTCATCGCAGGTGTGGTCCGGTTTCAGCTCGTCGATGGCACCGAAGCCGTTCTCCGCGATGAACAGCGGCTTTTCGTACCGCTCGTAGAGGGTGGCACAGTGTGCTGCGCTGATGATGTTGTCCTTGCCAACGGCGTCGCAAATGTCGGCGGCAAGCTTTGTGTAATCGCGGATTTTGGCTGCCATGATATTCTCTCCTTTTTATCCGTTGCCGGAGTTTCATTGCGGCTTCATGATAGCGGAGAGCAAAGCAAAGAATAAGAGATTTTTCGTCGTAAAAAACAATCCATGTGCAGAAAAAACAGTTTGTTTTTTCTGCACATGGACACGAACTACTGTACAATATGACGGCGCATTACTCAAGCAGACGGTTATACACCCGGTGGGCCAGCGCTTCCAGAAGGTAAAGAGCAGGCAGCTGGCTGGTCTCGCCGGATACCGACAGCAGGACGGCGGTCATGGTCACGTTGGGCGTGACCGTGATGGGGTAAAACGGGTCGGCCACGCTGAGAGCAAATTTGCCCAGATTGGAAAAATACCGCGCACCGTACTCTGCCATGCTGCCCGAATTGCCGATGCCCACCAGAAACACCCGCTCGGCCCGGGCGATCATCCCGGCAGCTTCGTCCAGCGATGCGTCATACTCCGGCGTGCCGACCTTCCACAGAAAGTTCTGCAGTTCGCTCAGAGTGTCCGGCAGGGTCGTTTCCTGATTGGTGCCAGCCTGCTCCTTGAGCTTCCATTTGAACTGCGCATAGCCGTCGCAGCCCATCTTTTTTGCAGAAGTGCAGCACCGTGATGGTGGAAACATGCGCTTCGGCCGCAAGCTCCCGGATGCGCATGAACGGCACCGTGTTGGGGTGCTCCATGATATAGCGGTAGACCAGCATTTCCAGCTCGTTGAGGTTTCCGAGCTGATGCGGACTGAAAAGATCCATGATACTTTCCTCCTCGAAGTTCAGGTATCTTTATTATAACCGCTCTCCCCTGCCTTTTGAATCCGGCAATCCGGCCAAATTCGGCACGGCTTTTTTGTGGATACGATACAACGGAAAGGGCTTCAGCCTGGGACAGCGAAAAATTGAAGAGGGGGGGTACGGCTCTTTTCATTGCAGAAGGTGCAGCGTGCCGGACAGCTGGATGAGATGATGGACAGATACGCAGGAATTTTGCGCTTTTTGCCTGCCAGCTCTTGCATTTTGCGCGAAGTTGTGGTAATATTATTCGGCAGTATTATTTTATTGTGAATATGCGCTCGTAGCTCAGCCGGTAGAGCATCTGACTTTTAATCAGAGGGCCAGGGATTCGAGTTCCCTCGAGCGCACCAAAAGGACGATAAATCGTTGAATCAAACGATTTGTCGTCTTTTTTGTTTTATACGGGCTTTTTGGGCTTGTACCTATGATTTTTTCAAAAATATTAGAGGTCAGAGGTACAAAAATGAAGAAGATTCAGAAGAACGCAGCCCGGTTTGAAAATCTAAAGCAAGATTTTTTGGACGACAAGAAGTATTCTGGCACGGCAGAAGCCACGTTGAACGGCTATCAGTATGATATTACACGGTTTTTGAAGTTCCTGTCAGATGAGCAGTTAGCCGTGAATGAAGCGGGGTTCAAACGGTATGTTGTCCACCTGACCGATAGCGGGATGTCTGTGAACAGCATCAACCACTATATCCGTTCGGTGAAAGTGTTCCTATATTGGTGTATGGAACAGGAAGAGATAGCGCCGTTCAAAATCAAAATGATAAAGGCGCAAGACACCATCAAGGACGTATACACGCAAGAAGAGCTTTGTGCGCTGATTCAGCCGCCAAAACGTGAGGACAGTTTTGTTGTATGGCGCAGTTGGGCTATCATCAACTTTATTTTGGGAACAGCGGCACGAGAAGCAACGGTCTGTGAAATGCAGATCACGGTTTGCGGCGAGCTTCAAGATGGTTTTGCAAATTTTATTGCAGGAATGCAGTGATAGTAGGACTTATAGCACGGCGTTCAAGCGCTTTCCCGTTCAATCAATGTATTTCTGCATTTTGACAACCTGCCTATAAATCCCCCATGAACGTTGTGGAATCTTCCAAAGCATCCATGGATGGTTTCTTGCGCCGCATCAAACGTTCAGCTTATTGCAACGAAATTCCATAAAGCTGCATTGCATCTTGTGGAGGTTCTTGCTATACTCTGTATCGAACGCAACTTTATCCGATAAAAATGTTGCGCAATTTGCGCAACCAAAGGAGGCCGCTATCAT
>ERZ837487.3300-NODE-3300-length-14803-cov-8.518036_pt1 | contig 14803 bp, 13 predicted proteins | sample MGYA00519911_ERZ837487 | MGnify/ENA primary metagenome ERZ837487 (study PRJEB31850, sample SAMEA3708818) | human gut metagenome | biome: human gut; feature: human-associated habitat; material: faeces | place: China | collected 2014 ...
TTGGCACACCTAACTCATCACTAAAGTAACGAGAATGCGGTGTGCCGTTTTTCAAATTTAGCAAGATTGAAATTAATATGAATTACATTCGCATTTGGTATGTTTTCAATCACATAATCTCGGAATGCTTCCAATAATTTTGATTTTCCGCTTCGACGGACGCCAGTGATAACTTTAATATCTGGTGTTCCTATAACATTGACAATCTTTTGTAGGTATTCATTTCTTTTTATCAATTTCATGATGATTCACCTCATTTATTATGATACCCCTTCTATTACCCAAAATCAATATTTTTTTGCTTTTGGGTAATAGAATTCGCTTTTATAGATTGTGCATACAACTAGTGATGCTTTACGTTGCTTCTCGTGATCCCAGGAGTGGACAGAAGTGCAAACTGTGGAAACAGCATTCTCTAAATTCTATATAGAAAAGCAGGGCAGAGATGCGGTTGCCGTTCATGTGTTACATGAGCGGTAACCAGGCTCTCTGTCCTACTTTTTTGTGTCATAGGAAACTTCGCCCTATGACACAAAAAACGCTCCGCTAAGGATCGCACTGCGGCGGAGTGAAAGAATGTCGCTAAAGCGATCCGCCGCAGGCGGAGAATCCTGCAAGCAGGATTCTTTTTCAATGCAATGCTAACATGGCGCTCCGGATTCTTCTGGTACGGATTCTTCTGGTTCGGATTCTTCCGCTTCATCTTCTTCCGGTTGTTTGGGTACGGTTTCCATGATCGGATACAGTCCTTCGCTCTTATCCATGCGGAATTCCATAATATCTTCAACAGAACATTCAAGAATAGTACACAAAACGCCGATGGTATGTGTAGAAACATACTGATTATTTTTCAGGCGATTCAGTTGACCGGCGCTGAAACCGTAGGCTTTTACCAGCCGGTACTGGCTGATATTCTTTTCTTTCATAGTTTTCCATAATGGATCATAAGTTATCATATAGTAATCCCCTCTATCCGGTATTTCCTTGTAATTGCTTCGTAAATCTGATATTGATTGAACAATTCCATTTAACCGTTAAAACTGCGATCTGCATATTATCCATAATTGGATATTATTGATCTTTCGGTCACATAGCATGAACCGCAGGGGAGGAATATGAAAATGTATGTGCTATATGGACATGTGTACGCCCTCCTATAACAAAAAAGTGTCCAAAATTGCGTTTCCCTATTGACTTCTAGTACATGTTTGATGTAAGATTATAGCCATGTGTACTTCTGTGTTTTAAAGTGTAGGGACGAGATGAAATTGCTGGATAAAATCACGGATTTTCTGGTGCTTTTTATGACAGCTATTTTTTTACCCCTTGCGAGGTAAAACATGGAAGCAGACAAAAAGAAAAAATAGGATGTGAGAAAATGGGTAAGTATGTAGCAAAAAGGCTTGGTATGGCAGCCGTTACGATTTTTTTAGTAACCTGTCTGACCTTCCTTCTGATGAACGCAGTTCCAGGAAGCCCCTGGCTGAGTGAGAAAACGCCGTCTGAGGCTACGCTGGCGGCACTGAATGCGAAGTATGGCCTGGACCAGCCGGTTATCGTGCAGTTAGGCAAATATCTTCAGAACCTGTTGAGAGGTGATTTTGGTGTTTCTTTAAAGATGCAGAAGAACCGTGCAGTTTTAAGCATTATTAAGGAAATGTTCCCGGTATCCGCTAAGGTCGGAGCCATTGCCCTGTGCTGGGCAGTATTAGTTGGTGTGCCGTTAGGATGTCTTTCCGCATTTAAGCGTGGAAAACTGACTGACAGCATCCTGCGAGTGGTCTGTACCTTAGGTATTTCCATGCCAAGCTTCGTTGTGGCGTCCATTCTGCTGGTTGTATTTGCAGGCGGTATCGAGGGGTTCCGTCCGTTCCCAACCATCTTTGATCCGTCACAGGGAGTGAAGGCTTATGTGCTTCCGTGTTTTGCACTGGGATTCTATCCGATGTGCTACACGGCAAGACAGACCCGTTCTGCAATGCTGGATTCCTTGAATCAGGAATTTATCAAAACAGCAAGAGCGAAGGGCTTAAAGAACAGCAAGATCATTTTCAAACACGCGCTTCGTAATGCACTGATCCCGGTTATTACTTATTTAGGACCGCAGGTTGCATTTACCCTGTGCGGTGGTTTCGTAGTAGAGAGTGTATTCTCTATTCCGGGCCTGGGACGTTATTTTGTACAGTCCATCCAGAACCGTGACTATCCAGTTATCATGGGTACCACAGTTTTCCTGGCAAGTTTTATCATTCTGATGAATATGGTAGTTGATATCCTGTACAAGATCGCCGATCCACGTATCAGTCTGACAAAGGGAGGAGAATAATCGTGGCAGAAGATAACAAGATGAAACGTTGTCCGGTTACCTTACAGCCGGATATTGAAGAGCTTCTGGACTGGAACAATTACAGTGCAGATGATTTCGACAGCGCCTCCCAGACCGAGAAAAAAGATTTCATCCAGGAACGTCAGAGCGTTTCTTATTGGAAGGATGCATGGCGCCGTCTGAAGAAGAATGTGGTTGCGATGGTTGCTCTTGGAGTGATCATTTTCCTGGTATTGTTTGCATTTGTTGGTCCATATCTGGTTCCTTATGGATATGACCAGTTCAATAAGGGAGCAGAGAATCTGCATCCGACCCACTACACGCTGGAGGACACCCAGAAGCTGGATGCGGAACTGGCAGCCAGAACCTCCGCCGGTGGAACCAAGAGCGCAGAAGAGATGATCGCTGAGGCAGAAGCAGAGGCAGCTGCCAAGGGCGAGAAGCTGACCAGCGTTGATATTGCCAAGATCAAAGCAAAAGCAAAGGTAGCAGCCCAGAATGCCCAGAAACAGAACGAAGAGGTAGATGTAAATTCTCTTCGCAAAGAGCTGGGAATCAAGAAGCATTTATTCGGCTATTCCACAGACGAGTTACAGCGGAAAGCCAATGGGGAGAAAGTATTTCCGCATATTTTCGGTACCGATATGTATGGCCGTGATATCTTAGTCCGTGTGATGTACGGTGCCCGCGTATCCATGAGTGTTGGTATCTGTGCCGCATTCCTGGTACTGGTGATCGGAGCGACATATGGCGCAATCTCCGGTTACTGTGGCGGTAAAGTAGATGCAGTGATGCAGCGTATCGTAGAAGTGATCTACGCAGTACCGGAGATGCTGGTAGTGCTTCTGATTGCAACTGCGTTAAAGCCGATTTTAACCGATTATGTCAATACCGGAAGCGGCCCATTAAAGTCCTTCGTATCCGTACTGGGTCCGAACCTGATCTCCATGTTTATTGCCTTCGGTATGTTATACTGGGTAACCATGAGCCGTATCATCCGTGGCCAGGTGCTTCAGTTAAAACAGCAGGAGTATGTAACTGCTGCCCGTGCGCTGGGTGCTTCCGGTAAGCGGATCATTTTACGACATCTGATCCCGAACTGTATCGGTCAGATCGTTGTTACTACCTGCTTACAGATCCCGTCTGCGATCTTTTTGGAGTCCTTCTTATCCTACTTAGGAGTTGGTGTTTCTGCACCACTTCCAAGCCTTGGCTCCATGGCAACAGACGCATTAAGCGGTATGTACACTTATACCTACCGTCTGATCATTCCGTCTGTGATCTTAAGTATCATGATCCTGGCGTTCAACCTGTTCGGTGACGGACTTCGTGACGCACTGGATCCAAAACTGAAGAAATAGAAAGGAGGAGCATTGTAATGGCTGAAGCAAAAGAAAATCAGAAATTACTGGAAGTTAAAGATCTGCACGTCTCCTTCTTTACCCCTGCTGGTGAAGTAAAAGCAGTAGGCGGCATTTCTTATGACTTGAATTATGGTGAAGTAATGGGTGTGGTAGGCGAGTCTGGTTCCGGAAAGAGCCAGGAAGCGTATTCCATCATGGGACTGCTGCAGTCTCCAGGTAAAGTGACAGGAGGTTCTATCACCTTTGAGGGAAGGGACGTTCTGGCTATGTCCAAAGAGGAGATGACTAATTTCCGCGGCAATAAGGTTGCCATGATCTTCCAGAACCCTATGACCTGTTTAAATCCGGTTTATACGATCGGCAACCAGCTTGTGGAGGCATTAAGAGCCCACGATAAGAGCATTTCCAAGGAGGACGCGGAGAAACGTGCCATGGAGATGATGGAAATGGTAGGCATCAACAACGTGGAGAAACGTATGAAGCAGTATCCACATGAGTTCTCCGGTGGTATGAGACAGCGTGTTATGATCGCTATGGGACTGATCTGTCATCCACAGCTTCTGATCGCTGACGAGCCTACTACGGCTCTGGATGTGACCATCCAGGCACAGATCCTGGAGCTGATGAAGGATCTGCAGAAGAAAACCAAGATGGGTATCATTTTCATCACCCATAACCTGGGCGTTGTGGCTGATATCTGTGATAAAGTATCCGTTATGTATGCAGGTAAGATCGTAGAGCAGGGTCCGGTTGATGATATTTTCTATAAACCGGCACATCCATATACCATGGGACTTCTGCGTTCCATGCCTCGTGTGGATGCAGAGTCCTACGAGAGACTGATCCCGATCGAGGGTTCCCCGGTTGATATGCTGAACCCGCCGGAGGGCTGCCCATTCGCTCCAAGATGTGAGCACTGCATGAAGATCTGTCTGAAGAAGATGCCTCCATATGTGGAGATCGGCGAGAATCACCGCTCCGCATGCTGGCTGAGAATTCAGGAACGTTTAAACAACAAGGAGGGTAAGACAAATGAATAATAACGAGAATCTCCTTGAAGTTATGAAATTAAGAAAATATTTCCCGATTAAGGGTGTGAAGGGACCGGGCGTTCAGGCGGTACAGGATGTTTCTTTCGCAATCAAAAAAGGAGAGACCTTAGGTCTGGTAGGTGAGTCCGGCTGTGGTAAGACCACACTGGGAAGAACCGTATTAAGACTGTATGAGCCAACAGGCGGCAAGATCGTCTATGATGGCAAGGTACTGTTTGATAACCCGTTAAATCCAGATGGAACACCGGTTGGAAAAGCACAGTCTGTGAATATGCTTCCGTACCGCCGGAAAATGCAGATCATTTTCCAGGATCCATCTGCTTCCCTGGACCCACGTATGACAGTTGGCGAGATTATTGGCGAGGCCATTGATATCCATAAATTAGCAGCTAGCAAAAAAGACCGTGATGACAGGATCAAAGAGCTGTTATCACGGGTTGGACTGAATACCGAGCATGCCAACCGCTATCCGCATGAGTTTTCCGGTGGACAGCAGCAGCGAGTTGGTATCGCCCGCGCCCTGGCAGTGAAACCGGAATTCATTGTATGTGATGAACCGATTTCCGCACTGGACGTATCCATCCAGTCCCAGGTTGTCAACATGCTGGAAGACATGCAGGAGGAGATGGGGCTGACTTATTTATTCATCGCCCATGATCTTTCTGTTGTACGTCACATTTCCAACCGGATCGGCGTTATGTACTTAGGCTCCATGGTAGAGTTAGGTGAGAGCTATGAGTTAAACCGTCATCCGATCCATCCGTATACACAGACCCTGCTTTCCGCAGTTCCGGTTCCGGACCCGCAGTTAAGCAGAACCAGAAAACGTATTGTGCTTGAGGGTGATATCCCAAGCCCGATGAATCCGCCAAGTGGATGCCGGTTCCATACCAGATGTCCATATGCGACGGAAAAATGCAGCCAGGTGGCTCCGGAGTTCAAGGAACATGAGCCGGGACACTGGGCAGCGTGCCATTTACTGGATAAGTAGGAAACTGCGAAACAGTTACTGGTATCCCCGTCTGAAAACAGACGTTTCGATACACCGTGCTCGCAGAGCGCAAGGTGCCCTGAAAGGGCAGAAAAATCAAGGAGGATGTAATTATGAGAAAGACAAAGAAAATTCTGTCTGTAGCATTAGCTTCTACCATGGTACTGTCTTTAGCAGCATGTGGCGGCAAGTCTACAACAGAGACAACTCAGGCAGCAGCAGAAACGACTGCAGCAGCTGAGTCCAGTGCAGCAGAGACAACCGCTGAAGCTGATGGCTTCAACCTGGCTGTATGTCTGGCATCCGAGCCACAGACTATGGATCCAGCATTAAACTCTACCGTTGATGGTGCGATCATGACCCAGCATATGTTTGAGGGCCTTGCAAAGTATGTCAATGATGGCAATGGCAATGCACAGATTGTAGCTGGTCAGGCAGAGTCTTGGGAGAAGGTTGTGAATGATGACGGTACCGTTACTTATACCTTTAAGATGCGTCCGGATGCAAAATGGTCTGATGGCCAGAAAGTAACTGCCGGTGATTTTGAGTATTCCTGGAAGCGTCTGGCTAATCCTCAGACAGCTGCTGACTATACCTACATGATCGATATGGTAAAAGGTTATCAGGAGATTCAGGATGGCGCAGATCCAGATACACTGGCTGTAAAAGCAATTGATGATGATACACTGGAGATCACTTTAAGCTATGACTGCCCATATTTTGAGGACGTTCTTGCTTTCCCGGCTACCTTACCAGTACGTCAGGATGTGGTAGAGGGCAATGAGGAGTGGACTTATGATCCATCTACCTACATCACCAACGGTGCATACAAGTTGGTTGAGTGGTCCCACAACGCATATATCTTAACTGAGAAGAACCCAGAGTACTATGACTATGCAAACTTAGGACCAGACACCATCAAGTACACCTTACTGGATGACGCTAACGCAATGTTAGCTGCATACAAGAGCGGTGAGCTGCAGTTCATTGAGCAGGTTCCTACGGATGAGATTCCTAACTACTTAGCATCTGGCGAGCTTCAGATCTCTGATTACATTGGTACTTACTATGTATGCTTCAACACAGAGGATGAAGTATTCTCCAATCCTCTGGTTCGTAAAGCATTCAGCCTGGCAATCGACCGTAACTACATCGTAGAGCAGGTTACCCAGACTGGCGAGGTTCCGGCAAGCGGTTTTGTTCCAGCTGGTATCTATGACGCAGAGGGCGCCGGCCATGACGACTTCCGTACGGTTGGTGGTGACTACTACAGCGTAGCTGCTGAGGACTACGAGGCAAACTGTGAGGAAGCAAAAGCTCTGTTAGCTGAGGCTGGCTATCCAAACGGCGAGGGCTTCCCAACTGTTGAGTATCTGTACAACACCAACGACAGTCACAAGGCAATCGGTGAGGCTCTGCAGAATATGTGGCAGAGTGTTCTGGGTGTAAATGTTACCCTGAACAACCAGGACTGGAACGTATTCCTTCAGACACGTAAAGATGGTAACTATCAGATCGCTCGTAACGGCTGGATCGCAGACTACAATGATCCATGTACTTTCCTGGATATGTGGTATACAGGAGGCGGAAATAACGATGCGCAGTATTCCAGACCAGAGTATGATGCAGCAATCGATGCAGCAAAAGCTACTTCCGTACAGTCTGAGCGTATGACAGCTTTCCATCAGGCAGAGGATATGCTGATCGGTGAGGATAGCGTATTAGCTCCTATTTACTTCTATGTAAACAAATATATGCTGGATGACAGCATCGATGGCATGTACTACACACCACTTGGTTACTACTTCTTCGCATATACAAGCCAGAAATAATTGATCGGAAATCATTTCTGAAATGAAAAACCGCTCTTTCACAGGAGCTTCGAAATCCTGTGGAAGGGCGGTTTTTGTGTCATAGGAAACCTCGTCCTATGACACAAAAACGCTCCGCACACCCCAGAATCGCGCGCTAAGTCTCACGGACGTTTCGACTTGAAGAAAATGCATGAATTTTAGAAATAGTAAAATTAAGCTGGAAAAGAGGCGCAGTTTCGGTTATAATAATGGAGGTTTTCATGCAGTAATCTAGCTGCGTGAAAGATAGGAAGGTAAGAAAGCAAGGGATTTTTGCACGTGACTGTAAAGATATAGAACAGTTACGAATTGTTATAAAAAATAGAGTAAGGGGTTTTAAGATGTCTGAATACAAAATGATCGTTCTGGATCTGGACGGAACGCTGACCAACCGTAATAAAGAGATTACACCAAAAACAAAGGAAACACTGATGAAGGCTCAGAAGCAGGGCAAGATCGTGGTGCTGGCTTCCGGCAGACCGACTTATGGCGTGATGCCGTTGGCAGAAGAATTACATCTGGAGGATTACGGCGGATATATCCTGTCCTTCAATGGTGGAATTATTATGAACTGTAAGACAAAGGAAGTGGTCTTCAGTCGTCAGATTCCTGCAGAGTCGAATGGTAAGATCATCGATCTGGCCCAGGAGCATAATGTCAGTATTCTGACCTATGAAAACAGAACCTTGCTGACCAATCGTCCTGAGGATCAGTATGTCCAGCTGGAATCCCGGATCAATACGCTGAAGATCATACCGATGACGATTGAGGAACTGAAAGCACATGTTACATTTTCTGTACCTAAATTTTTGATGACTGATGACGGGGATTATCTTGCGATGGTAGAACCGAAGGTGAAGGCAGCGCTGGGAAAAAATTTTAGTGTCTACCGCTCTGACCCGTTTTTCCTGGAGATTCTGCCAAAGGGGATCGATAAGGCCCAGTCTTTAGAGCGGCTTTTGGCTGTGATTGGCGTGAAGCGGGAAGAAATGATCGCCTGCGGAGATGGCTATAATGATCTGACCATGGTCCAGTATGCCGGTCTTGGCGTTGCTATGGGAAATGGAGTGCTGCCAGTGCGGAAAGCGGCAGATTACATTACCTTAACCAATGAAGAGGATGGCGTTGCCCATGTTGTGGAGAAATTTATGCTTTCCTAAAAGCCAGAAATTTTCCAGATCGAAATTGCCATAAAAAGTTTATGTTTTTGTAAGGGAAAGAAGTATGGACTTTATAGGTTTACTGTGTTAAAATGGTAATATTAAGGTGGATATGAGAGATCCTATCCACAAACAGCGGAAAAGGGGATTGAAACATGAACAAGAAAATTAAGACAGAGGCCGTAGACCATCTGTTTGATGCGATCTTGACCTTAAAAACGCCAGAAGAGTGTTATGCGTTTTTCGAGGATGTGTGTACTGTGAATGAATTATTATCCTTATCTCAGCGTTATGAAGTAGCAAAAATGCTGCGGGAGGGGAAGACATACTTAGAGATCGCAGAAAAAACCGGGGCGTCTACTGCAACCATCAGCCGTGTGAACCGTTCTTTAAATTATGGAAGCGATGGTTATGACATGGTATTTGCCAGACTGAATCAGGAACAGGGCGAATAAGGACAGGCGGATCTGTCAGAATATACGACAGGCGAAGGAGTATCATCAGATACTTCCTTCGCCTGTTTTGTCTTCATGCAATCCCAAAGCGGGGACGCGTCGCTTATGATTTCTTCTTTTTACTGTGATCCACCGGATAATCTTCACGGATCTGGTCGATCAGCATTTCCATAGCCTGCTTCTTTAAAAATACATCAAAGCCAAGGGCGCAGATAAAAGTGAAAAGCTGCAGATAATCCTTATCTTCCTTCTGATCGGTAAAAGACTCCTCAGAGGCATGAAATTTGCGGAGAAGATCTTCTTTTAACCGTTTCATCTGCTCATACTCCATAGAGAAAACTTCCTCGTAGATATCCTGCAGAGACAGACCAGAAGCATCCATGAAATGTCCCTCTGTGATCGGAGCAAAAAGAGCTTCAATATCATGGAAAGAAAGCATATTTTTGAAGTAGTAGATAAATACCAGCAGCAGCATATGTTCTCTGGAATATTTCTTCTTTACAGGAGGAGGAAGAAGATTGTTCTTGGCATAGTTGTTGATCATGGTCTTTGTCAGAACTTTATCATCCTCATAACGCTTGGACTGCCCCAGGTGTTCATCCATAAAGGTAGTTACCTGATCCATGTAAAGATCGATATTCGGAATCTGTTCCGGTTTGATATAATCAAGGCTGTCCAGTCGGGCAAAAAAATCACGTAAACGTTCTTTATTAGTTTTCATAATCTGTTGTCACCTCTCTATCACATTATATAGTTTTCAAAACCAGATGACAAGAGGAAATGTGATTTATTTTTTACAGTTCGTGCAATGGATGAATGATACCAGTTACTGTACATGGGTAGGCATTTTCTGAACTGAAAATGCCGTATAGATCGGAATTCTGGCATTTACAAAATGAAAAAAATCATCTATAATAGAGAGAATCCAGAAATTGTGAACATAGGATATGTTCAGTATGGATCGGAAGTTAAACAGGAAAACAGCCGGAGTCCGTCACAGAAGAGCGGAGGGCGGCGAAGTACATAGAGGAGGAATCACCATGAGATATGATATGAAACCACAGGGCGTCTGCGCAAGACAGATCAGCTTTGATTTAGATGGAGATGTTGTTACCAACGTGGTATTTACCAATGGATGTAATGGAAATTTAAAGGCGATCGGCAAACTGGTTAACGGAATGACCGTGGAGCAGATTGAAGGATATCTGTTAGGCAATCAGTGCGGTATGAAAGGAACATCCTGCGCAGACCAGCTGGCCAAGTGTGTCCGCCAGGCTTATGAGCAGTCAAAATAAGTGAGGGCAGATATGAGTTCTTATGAATTGCTGAATCCAAAGCAGAAAGAGGCCGTCTTCTGTACAGAAGGGCCTCTTTTGATTCTGGCGGGTGCGGGCTCTGGTAAAACCAGGGTCCTGACTTACCGGATCGCCCATCTGATCGAGGATGAGGGCGTGAACCCATGGAATATCATGGCGATTACATTTACCAATAAGGCAGCAGGAGAAATGCGGGAGCGTGTGGATCAGCAGGTGCAGTTTGGTTCTGAGAGCATCTGGGTTAGCACGTTCCATTCTTCCTGTGTGCGGATTCTGCGGAGACATATTGATTTTCTGGGGTATGATACCAGCTTTTCCATTTATGATACCGATGATCAGAAGACTTTGCTCAAGCAGATTTTGAAGGCTATGCAGCTGGACTCCAAGCTGTTTAAGGAGCGGGCGGTGTTAAGCCAGATCTCCAATGCGAAGAATGAACTGATCACGCCGGAGGAATTTCTGTTAAATAATTCCGGTGATTATCATGATCGGAAGGTGGGAGAGGTCTACCAGGAGTATCAGAAACGGTTAAAACAGAACAATGCTCTGGATTTTGATGATCTGATCATGAAGACGGTGGAATTGTTCCAGAACAATCCGCAGGTGTTGGAGTATTATCAGGAACGGTTCCGTTATATTATGGTGGATGAGTACCAGGACACAAACACGGCCCAGTTCCGGCTTATTGATCTGTTAGCTGGAAAATATAAGAACCTGTGTGTGGTTGGCGATGATGACCAGTCCATTTATAAGTTCCGCGGAGCCAATATTGGCAATATTTTAAACTTTGAGCAGGCATTTCCGGGAGCGACGGTGATCAAGCTGGAGCAGAATTACCGTTCCACCCAGAATATCCTGGATGCGGCCAACGCGGTGATCCGCAACAACCGGGGACGGAAGGAGAAAACACTCTGGACTGCTAATGGCGAGGGAGACAAGATCCGGTTTAAGCAGTTTGACCAGTCCTATGAAGAAGCAGATTTTATCGTGAAGGATATATTAGCCAAAGGCTATCCTTATGAGGACTGTGCAGTTCTCTACCGGACCAATGCCCAGTCCCGTCTTCTTGAGGAGAAATGCATTGCATACAATGTACCGTACCGTCTGGTGGGAGGCGTGAACTTCTATCAGAGAAAAGAGATCAAGGATGTGCTGGCGTATTTAAAGACCATTGCCAACGGACGGGATGATCTGGCGGTGAGCCGTATCGTCAATGTGCCGAAGCGGGGAATCGGAGCGACCTCCATCGGAAAAGTGACCATTTTTGCATCTGCCAACGGTTACAGCCTGTATGACGCTATGCTCCGGGCAAAAGTCGTTCCGGGACTTGGAAAAGCAGCGGAGAAGATCGGCACCTTTACAGATTTCATTGAAGAAATGCGTGGCCGGATGAAACAGGAAGACTACACCATCAAGCAGCTTTTAGAGGATGTGCTGGAAGAGTCCGGCTATCGGAGGGAGCTGGAAGCAGAAGGTGAGGTCGAAGGCCAGAGCCGTCTGGAAAACGTGGAAGAGCTGGTCAACAAAGCCGTTGCTTACTGGGAGAAAGCAGAAGAGCCGTCCCTGGATGAGTTCTTAGAGGAAGTTGCCCTGGTGGCAGATGTGGATCAGTTAGATCAGAGCGAGGCCCGTGTGACATTGATGACCCTTCACAGCGCAAAGGGACTGGAGTTTGAAAATGTCTACTTAAGCGGTATGGAGGACGGGCTCTTCCCCAGCTACATGACCATCATTTCGGATGACCGTTCTGATCTGGAAGAAGAGAGGAGACTGTGTTATGTAGGGATTACCCGTGCGAAAAAGCATCTGACTCTGACCTCTGCCCGGATGCGGATGGTCAATGGTGAGACCCGTTATTGCAAGGTCAGCCGGTTTGTGGAGGAGATACCGGAGGAGTTACTGGAAACCAGCCGTTTAGAACCAAGGCGTTCAGGAATCAGTGCCAGAGAAAAATTAGAAGGCTTAGGCGCTGATACCGGACTTCCGTGGAACCAGCCCAAAAAACCGGCGGGTATCAGTAAGTTTGGCCGGAGTGAGAATACCTATGCTTCCAAGACATCTTCTCTGTTTTCTGGCAGCCAGGCTTTTGGTGGAAGCAGCCTTTCCGGAAAAAATCCTGGATTTGGCAAGGCATTTACGGTGGAGAAAAAGGGCCTGGATTACGTTGCAGGCGACCGGGTTTCCCATGTGAAATTTGGTCAGGGAACTGTAAAAGAGGTGAAGGACGGAGCCAGGGACTATGAGGTGACGGTAGAGTTCGATACGGCAGGAACGAAAAAGATGTTCGCGTCCTTTGCAAAGCTGAAAAAAATCTAAAATAAGAGAAAATTCCGTGGTAAAATCCGATGGAAAATGGTATACTATTCGTAACTGTTTAAATTTTAAATGGCAGAAGTGCCATGATTTGATAATCGGAAAGGTTGGTGTGCAGCATGAATAAGTTTGATCTGATGAACAAAGACGTGATGAACCGTATGGAAGAGATTGTGAATTCCACCAAACTGAATGAGTTCCTCCACAGAAAAGAGGAAGAGGATAAGAAAAAGAACTGTATTTTATGGGTGCTGGCGATCATTGGTGCTGTAGCAGCGGTAGCAGGAATCGCATATGCGGTATATCGTTTCTTCACTCCGGATTATCTGGATGATTTTGAGGATGATTTCGATGACGATTTCGATGATGATTTCTTCGAAGATGAGGATGCGGAAAAAAAGGCTGAGAAATAAGATACAGAACAGGTAGAAAAAGAGTTATGAGCGTGTCTCATGTAAGAGGCACGCTTTTTGTGTCATAGGAAAGGTTATAAAGATAGGGAATCGCTGCGTTTACAGGCAGGAGAGAGAGGAGTTACGGGTCAGTGAAAAAAGGAGAGAGATACACCGGCGTGGTAGAGCGGATGGAATTTCCAAATCGTGGGATCGTGATGATCGATGGGGAACGCGCCATTGTGAAAAATGCCCTTCCGGGACAGGAAGTGACCTTTGCGGTCAATAAAAAACGGGGAGGAAGGTGCGAGGGACGTCTGTTAGAAGTAGTTAAGGAGTCCCCATTGGAGACAGAAGAAAATCGTTGCCCTCATTTTGGGATCTGCGGTGGATGCGTCTGCCAGAGTATTCCTTACGAGGAGCAGTTAAAGATCAAAGAGCAGCAGATCAAGACTTTGTTAGACAGTGTGTGCCAGGACTATGTATTTGAAGGCATCAAGGGAAGTCCGATCCATGAAGGATACCGCAATAAGATGGAATTTTCTTTTGGTGATGAGTACAAGGACGGACCACTGGCGTTGGGAATGCACAAGAGGGGCAGCTTCCATGACGTGGTGAACGTGGATCACTGCAAGATCGTCCATGAGGATTTTACGAAGATTCTGACCGCCACCAGAGAGTATTTTGCGGAGAAGAAGGTTCCATTTTATAAGAAGTTAAAGCATGAGGGCTTTTTGCGCCATCTGCTGGTGCGCCGCGCTGTGAAAACAGGAGAAATTCTGGTGGCACTGGTGACTTCCACTCAGACAGAAGGGCTGAATGAGAGCGAAGAAATGTTGATCCGGGGATGGAAGGAGACACTGCTTGGGCTTGACCTGGAAGGCTCCTATGCAGGTATTTTACAGATCCACAATGACAGCCTGGCTGATGTGGTGCAGAGTGACGAGACCCTGGTGCTTTACGGACAGGAATATTTCTATGAGGAACTGTTAGGTCTGAAATTCAAGATCTCTCCATTTTCCTTCTTCCAGACTAATTCCTTGGGCGCAGAGGTGCTTTATGAGACGGCCAGAGGCTACGTGGGGGACACCAGGGATAAGGTCGTATTTGACTTATACAGCGGAACTGGAACCATTGCCCAGATCTTAGCACCGGTGGCCGCGAAAGTTGTTGGGGTAGAGATCGTGGAAGAGGCCGTAGAGGCGGCGAAGCAGAATGCGGCAGCCAATGGTCTGGATAACTGCGAATTTATTGCAGGAGATGTGCTGAAGGTGGTTGGCACGTTAAAAGATAAGCCGGATCTGATCGTCTTAGACCCGCCAAGAGATGGTGTTCATCCAAAAGCGCTGGATCAGATCATTGATTTCGGCGTGGATCATATGGTTTACATTTCCTGTAAGCCGACCAGTCTGGTGAGAGATCTGGTGGTGCTGCAGGAGAGAGGATATCAGGTAGAGCGGGCGGCTGCAATTGATATGTTTCCATCGACTGGAAATGTGGAGACGGTTGTCTTGCTTTCCAAGGGAGAGGTCGACTCGAAAAAGATTCGGGTTGAGTTCTCTTTGGAAGATATGGATATGT
>ERZ837487.3305-NODE-3305-length-14771-cov-3.344319_pt1 | contig 14771 bp, 17 predicted proteins | sample MGYA00519911_ERZ837487 | MGnify/ENA primary metagenome ERZ837487 (study PRJEB31850, sample SAMEA3708818) | human gut metagenome | biome: human gut; feature: human-associated habitat; material: faeces | place: China | collected 2014 ...
TGATGGCAGTGAGGGGGGTCCGCAGCTCGTGGGACACAGAGGAGATGAATTCCGTTTTCATTTTTTCATTCTGGCCGATCTTCATGGACATGTCGTTGATGTTGTCCACCAGTTCGCCCAACTCGCCGGTATACTTGTTTTCCAGGGTGAAGCCGTAGCTTCCCTGGGAGATCCGCTTGGCCGCGTCCGACACCACCGCCACCGGCTCCACCACGTTGTTGATGAAAATCAGGTTGGAGCTGAGGACCAGCAGCATGCACAGTGCCGCCACCAGGACCATGGCCAGCACCGTCATCCGCACCTGCACGTTCACCTGCCGCAGAGAGGTGACAAAGCGCATGACCCCCACCACCTTGCCGTTCACCGTCAAAGGATGGGACACCGCCAGGATCTGCTCGCCGGTCTTGGGGTCCGCCCCCCGGAAATAGCTGATGCGGTTGCTCTCCACCGCCCGGGAGATGTCCTCCGTTCCCGGGTGGGTGCCCACCGTCAGGTTGGAGGTGGAGGATGCCTGGATGCTGCCGTTGCTGGAGAGGAACTGCATCTCCACCCGCTCTTTGTCCGCATAGTCGGAAATGGCCTGGTTGGCCCGCTGCAAATAGTTGGCGAAGCCCTGGTCCATGAAATAGTCGATGAAGGCCCCGGACTGGGCCCGGGCCTGCCGCTCCAAACCGTCCAGCATTCCTTTATAATAATAGCTGGAAATGCCGATGGACACGGCACCTACGATCATCGTCAGCAGCAGGAAGATCGGCACCACCGAGTTGACGATCCAGCGCTGGCGGAGGCTCCGCACCCGCATGGCTTTCCGTTTTTGATTCCGTTCCGGCATGAAGCCTCTCCTCCTTTCCAATCCATCTGGTTATCGATCCGGCAGCTCCATGAACATGCGGATCGTACGGTAGATTTCCCCGCAGGCGGGGCACTTCCAGTCGCAGTCGCTCTTCTTCGCGCCTTTATGGAGATACTCCAACTGCGCCTGCCCGCATTTTGGACACTGGGCAGGCTGCGCGGCCCATAATTTCTTCAGAAACCGAAGTTCCTCTTCCCTGCTGTCTGTATACATCTCACGCGTCCCACTTATACCCATAACCCCAGACCGTTGTAATGTAGGTAGGGTTCTGCACATTGTCCTCGATCTTCAGCCGGAGACGGCGGATGTTTACATCCACGATCTTCAGCTCACCGAAATAATCCCGGCCCCAGACCCGGTCCAGAATTTCCTCCCGGGAGAGAGCCTTGCCGGGATTTTCCATAAACACCCGCATGATGGCATACTCCACCTGCGTCAGTTTCACTCGCTGGCCGTTTTTTTCCAACGTCCGGTTGCGGGTAATCAGCAAAAAGGGCGGCTGGCTGATCTCACCGCTCTGGACCACTTCCTCCCCGCCAGCCCGGCGGAACAGCGCGTCCACGCGGGCGGTAAGCTCCGCTGGAGAAAAGGGCTTGGTCACATAATCGTCGGCGCCGGTCATCAGTCCCGTCACCTTGTCCATCTCCTGAGACCGGGCCGTCAGCATGATGATGCCGATTTTCGTATTGGTGGCCCGGATGCGGCGGCAGACCTCAAAGCCGTCGATCCCCGGCAGCATGATGTCCAAGAGAGCCACCTTGGTATCTGGGTTGGCCCGGAGCCGTTCCAATGCCTCCTCGCCGGTCTCAGCCTCGATCACATCGTAGCCCGCCCGGCGGAGATTGATGACGATGAAGCTGCGGATGCTGGCTTCATCCTCCAAAACCAGAATTTTCTTCACGAAAGCTCCTCCATATCCATCAGTTGTCCCCTGCGGACCACTCCGTGCCGATCAGGCTGAAGGATGCCCGCACCTCGTCCTCTGTAACGCTGTACTTCCAATCCTGATTGCCTTTTAGCAGTTCTCCCACATAGATGACACCGTCATTCCGGCCCAGGATGAACCGTCCCGTCCGCACTGCCAGCCGCTCCCGTTCGGAGCCGCTGAGGGCCGTGATCCGCAGCACCGGAACACAGGATTCCTCCCGGCTGCTGTCGGTATAGAATGTAATGCCGATCTCATCCGGCGATGCGGACCGGCCGACCCAGACCCGCTCCGGCCAGCCCTCCGGCAGCTGGAGATACCAGCCGTCGGCAACATCGTGATAGGTGGACAGGACCCGGGATGCGGTACCGGAAGCGTCATAGCTGATCCAGTCCACCCGCTGAGAAACGGCGTGGTCTGCGTCCTCGCCCTGCAGCGTCACCGTGCGGGGCACCTCCGTAACGCCGTCGCCGTTGATGTCCATGGGATACACGGAACAGAACCGGGACACCTCTCCGGAAACGCCGGTAATGGCGGAAAGCACCAGATTTGTCAGTTCTCCGCCCCGGAGAGCCAGTACGTCCGTAATGGCCCGGGCGCCGTCCGCAACGCCGGTGATGAACAGAGCCGAGTCATTGGAGCGCAGTACGCCTACCGTGACCTTTCCCTGCTGGCTCAGCTCCGCCATGGTCATGGACACCAGCACGCTGGACCGCAGCGTCAGCGCGCCGTTTTTCGACACATAGCAGTCCGCAACGCCCTCACCGTCCTGATTGGCCCGGAGCACCGTCAGCTCCCGTTTGCCGTCTTTATTCAGGTCCGCCACGGCATATTTCACATAATTGGTCCGCATCAGCTCCCGTGCGCCGTCCGGCTCCAAGGAGTAGACAGCCAGCGCCTGCAGATCCATGCTGACCCGCCAGCCCACGATGATCTCCATACGGCCGTCGCCGTCAATATCGCTGTAATCCACGCTGTAAATCGCCAGACCGCTACCCTCAATGACCGCCGCCTGCCGGTAGCTGTTGTCATCATCCGCCGTAAATATATGGATCTTCAGGGGCTTTTCCCCATCGCTCTGGCGGAAGAAGGCCAGTGCCTCCTCCCGGCCGTCGCCGTCCAGATCCATCATCTGCACCGGCTGGATATTGCTGCCGGATACCGGAGCGGCGTATTCCGCGCCGCTTTCCTGGATAGCGCTGAGCTGCTTATTCAGAGCGGTATACCGCTCCGGCAGCTCCGGCAAAGCGTACAGTTCCTCCGGGTCCAATGTCAGCTTCGGCGCGGTACAGGCAGAAAGAGGCAGCACCGACAGCGCGATGCACAGTGCCAGCAGTCCTGACATGATCCGCCGCTTTCTTCTCACGGTTCCGCCCCCTTTCAATACACATATCAATACAAGGATACAATACCACATCTTCCTCAAAAATGGTAGTCCCTCCGCCTGATTTCAAGAGATTTTACAGGCTGTTCACGATTTGCGCCGCGAGTACGTGAACACAGCCCCGGAGATGGAATCATCTCCGGGGCTGTTCATACACCTGTCATCCGCTATTCAGGAGATTGCCGCGGCGCCTACGGTATAATCTCCCCAATGTCCCTGCGCATCCCGGCTGGCGGTGCAGTCAGTGAAGAAGTAGGCCCCCAGCGCAGAGCGCCACTTCTGGGCATCGAAGGTCACGGTGTTCTGCAAAGCGTCCGGTTCGCCGCTCTTCGTTTTTACCGGACAGAAGTCGGACTGCCCTTGTCCGGCCTCCGCCGGAGGCAGTTGGCAAGCAGCGCCGCTTTTCTCTTCTGTACGGGGCAGCGGGTCTGCGCCGGTAATATTTTTGCTGTCCTGTTCCACATGGATGCTGTCCTGCCCGTTCTGCTCCGTAATGGTGAACAAGCAGCCGTCCTCCCAGCAGGGAATACCGTCGGAATCCGGTTCCGTACCGGTGAGATACCCCTCCGCCGCCAATTCCTCGTAGCTCATGGTCATGGTCTCGGAAATGCCGTGTTCTCCGCCAAATACCCACGCCACCGCCGCCTGCTCGCTATCGGACAGGCCGGTTTGGGACAGGTCCACAGAAAGCATGGTGATATCGTTGTTCAGGCCCTCGTCCACGGCCCACAGGTCATTCAGCACCCGGAGATACAGGGCACAGCGGTCATCAAAGCCGTCGGACCGGATATTCACCGCCGTGACCTCCGCCAGCTGGCCGGGGTAGGTCTCCAGTACCAGATCGTAGGCGACCTCCAGCAGCGTTCCGATCAGCGTCTGGTCAGGCAGCGCCTGATAGGCACCCGGCTCATTCCGGTCGAAGGCCGCGCCGTCCAGGGTCAGTTCCGTATCCTTTAGGGACAGGGTATACACATCCCCCGGACCGCCGTCCGTCTTGGCCAGCAGCAGCGGCGCGCCGTTTTCTGCCCGGATGACCCGAAACAGCTCGCCCCCAGCGTCTGTGCCGGGTTCTTCCGTTTTCCCGGACACGTCCCCGCCTCCGGAGCCTTCCTCCGCCCGGCAGGTATTGCCGGTGCTGTCTGTCCGCCCGCAGCCCGCTAACAGGCACAGGCACAAAATCGCCGCAAACAGTCGCTTCATGAAAACCGCCTCCTTTTTCATTTCTACTTCTTTGTCGGCACAAACGGTGATTTTGTTCCCGGTTTTGCAAATTTTTCCTGAAATAATTATTTTTCTGAAATTTGTGCTTGACATTTTGCTTTCGCTGCGTAAAATAAGCATTAGATTAGAAGTCTAAATTTTTGCTTACAAGGGAGGGACAACCATGACCCAGCGGGAGCGGCAGCTTTTGAACTGGATTGAAGAGAACCCCCTGATCTCCCAGCAGGAGTTGGCAGACAAGGCGGGGATCACCCGGTCCTCCGTGGCGGTGCACATCTCCAACCTGATGAAAAAGGGCTACATCACCGGCAAGGGCTACATCGTCCACACGGCCCCCTACGTCACCGTGGTGGGCGGCGTGAATATGGACATCGGCGGCTGGCCCGGCGAGGTCCCCGTCATGCAGGACTCCAACCCCGGCGTGGTGCGGATGAGCCTGGGCGGCGTGGGCCGGAACATCGCCCACAACATGGCCCTGCTGGGCATGGACGTCCGGATGGTGACGGTGTTCGGCGACGATATCAACGCCCAGAAGATCGCCGCCAGCTGCGGTGAACTGGGCATCGACATCTCCCAGTCCCCCATCATCCCCGAGGGCCGCACCTCCACTTATCTCTTCATCACCGATGAAAAGGGCGATATGGCGCTGGCCGTCAGCGATATGGAAATCTACAAGCACCTAACCCCGCAGATGCTGGCCCAGCGGCAAACGCTGCTGAACGCCAGTCAGGCGGTGGTGCTGGACACCAACCTGCCCGCCGAGAGCATTCAATATTTGGCGGACCACTGCACCACGCCCCTGTTTGCCGACCCGGTATCCACTGCCAAAGCAGTGAAGCTGAAGCCGGTGTTGGGCAAGCTTCACACTCTGAAGCCCAACCGTATCGAAGCAGAGCTGCTCTCCGGCGTGAAGATCACTGACGATGCCAGCCTCCGAAAAGCGGCAGAGACGCTGCTGGACACCGGCCTTCACCGGGTCTTTATCTCTCTGGGTTCTGACGGCGTGTTTGCCGCCGACCGGTCCGGGCAGCAGGTGCAGCTTCCCCCTCTGCCGGGAGCTATGGTGAACACCACCGGCTGCGGCGACGCCTTCATGGCGGCGATCACATGGGCCTATTTACAGGGCACGGACCTGACGGACACGGCGAAGGCGGGGCTGGCCGCCTCCGTCATCGCCATGGAGTCCGCTGAGACCATCAATCCCGCCATGAGCGAGGACGCCCTGCGGCTCCGGGCCGCCTTTTCCAAATAAAAACCAATTCAAATTTTGATCAATATGGAGGAATACAACATGACGCTGAACAAATACCTGGACATCGCTCCCGAAGTGCAGAAGGCTCTGGACGAGGGCCGCCCCGTGGTGGCTCTGGAATCCACCATCATCTCCCACGGCATGCCCTATCCCCAGAACGTGGAGACCGCTCTGAACGTGGAGAAGATCATCCGCGAGAACGGCGCGGTGCCCGCCACCATCGCCGTCATCGGCGGCCGCCTGAAGGCCGGTCTGTCCGAGGCCGAGATCGACTATCTGGGCAAGACCGGCGCGGCCGTCACCAAGGCCAGCCGCCGTGACCTGCCCATTCTGGTGGCCGAGGGCCGGGACGGTGCCACCACCGTTACCACCACCATGATCATCGCTCACATGGCCGGCATTCAGGTGTTCGCCACCGGCGGTATCGGCGGTGTCCACCGGGGTGCTCAGCAGACCTTCGACATCTCCGCCGATCTGGAGGAGCTGGCCCACACCCCCGTCATGGTGGTCTGCGCCGGCGCCAAGTCCATTCTGGACCTGGGCCTGACGCTGGAATATCTGGAGACCCACGGCGTGCCCGTCATCGGCTACGGCACCGAGGAGCTGCCCGCCTTCTACACCCGGAAGTCCGGCTTCAAGGTGGACTACCGCATCGACACTCCCGCCGAGCTGGCCAAGGCCTTCTATGTGAAGCAGGACATGGGTCTGGGCGGCGGTATGCTGGTGACCAATCCCATCCCCGAGGAATACTCCATGGATTACGAGGTCATCAACAAGGCCATCGACGAGGCTGTGGCCGAGGCCAACCGGCTGGGCATCCACGGCAAGGAGACCACTCCCTTCCTGCTGGCCAAGATCAAGGACATCACCGGCGGCGATTCTCTGGCTTCCAACATCCAGCTGGTGTACAACAACGCCAAGCTGGCTGCCAAGACCGCCTGCGAACTGGTGGCACTTGCCAAGAACTGAAAACTCTGTTAAAATGGACTGGTCGGGAATTTCCCGGCCAGTCCTTTTTTTGACTGCAAGCGCAAAGCAAGTAGTAAGCCTCCCAAATCATAGAAAAGCAGGTAATGAACAATGATGACGCGTCTTGCCAAGACCGTGGTGGAGCCCACGGCGAAAAACGGTTTTATTTTTACGCTTCTCGGCACCAAATGGGGATTCCTTTGGCTGTGGCTCCTGATTATCAATGCTGCGGCGTTTCTGGCCTACGGATTGGACAAGCTTCTGGCTAAGCTGAAGGCCCGCCACGAGAAGGTCCCCCGCCTGCCGGAGCGAAATCTCCTGCTGCTGGCTATCGTAGGCGGCGGTATCGGCGCATGGCTGGGCATGGAGGTTTTTCGCCACAAGACCCAGCATCGCTCCTTCCGGGTCATTGTACCTCTGTTCACCTGCCTCTGGCTGGTCATCGTCACCGGCGCGTATCTCTATTTCAACGTGTTCCGCTGATCCGCTTTTCATCTGACAAAACCCCACCCTTGACGGACAGTCCGCCGGAGGTGGGGTTCGATCATATAGAAACTTTTTTACAGGGCCGACACAGCCTCATTTACGGCATCCTCGCAGGAGCGCATGGCCAAAATGGTCTTTTCCATCAGCTCCTCAATAGGCCAGCCCAGCCGCTCCGCGCCTGTATTGATGACATCCCGGGAGCAGCCTGCGGCGAACTTCTTGTCCTTATACTTCTTCTTCAGGGAGCTGACCTCCATATCCTGCACGGACTTGCTGGGCCGCATCCGGGCTGCGGCCCCAATGAGCCCCGTCAGTTCGTCGGCGGCAAAGAGGACCTTTTCCATTTCCTCCACAGGCTCCACATCGCAGCAGATACCGTAGCCGTGGGAACAGACCGCGTGGATCAGGTCCTCAGAGCAGCCGATCTTCTGCAAAAGCTCCGGGGCCTTGACGCAGTGCTGCTCCGGCCACTTTTCAAAGTCCACATCGTGGAGGAGGCCCACGGTGGCCCAGAAATCGGCATCTGCGCCATAGCCAAGCTCGTTGGCATACCAGCGCATGACGCCCTCTACCGTCAGGGCATGCTGAATGTGGAACGGCTCGCTGTTGTACTTTTTCAGCAGAGCCAGGGCTTCTTCTCTTGCAGGACAGGCTTTCATAGGGATCGCTCCTTTGTTTTACTTATTTCAGTGTCTCCGGCTCCGGGTCGGAGGGCAGTGTCAGAAAATAGTCATAATAGGGCAGCAGAAATGTGTAGCCGGTTTTGATCCGGTCCACCACATCCCGGCTGAACAGCTCCTCCGTCAGTTTCTCCTCGTGGGTGATGCTGATGGTTTTCATCTGGAACCACGGCGCCAGCAGCTCCGACGGCGCGCCTGCCTTTGGACGCTTGTAGGTATCGCCGCCCAGAGTAAATTCCGTCTGGCCACGCAGCGCCTTCGTCAGCTTTTCCATGGGCTTCGGGTCCCGGACAATCCGCGAGCGCAGCTTGGCCATGTCCATGGGCCGGGCCATCCAACAGCCCATACCGTAGCCCCAGTAATCCGGCCCCAACTCAAACCAGAAGGTCGGCCGGGTGGTCCAATCCTCGGTGGGACGCTCCACGCAGAACCAAAGGTGGTCCTTATAGGGTCCCCGGCCGTGGAGCCGCCGGGCGTCCCGGTAGATCCGGGAGACACGGCACACCATGGGGTCATTCTGCCGCTGTTCGGACAGAAATTCATAGATCTCCGCTCCCAAGTCCTTCATGGGGCGGTAAAGCTCGCTTAAATAAGTCTCCTTGTGGGCTTCAAACCAGGGGCGCTCGTTATTGAAGCGGATGCCCCACAGGAAGTCCACAGTGGCATCGGTAAATCCGGTAAACATCGTTTCCCTCACAATCGTTTTTCCGTGTTATTGTAGCACAGTCATAATCAGTATTTCAAGAGATGATCCTTATAAATCCTATTATTCAAGTAGGTATATGTTGTTGGAAATGGCAAAAGCTCCGGTCTTTCGACCGGAGCTTTTAAAATGCGGATTATTCAGCGGCGTAGACGGAAGCCTGCTTCCGATCCTTGCCCAGACGCTCAAAGCGCAGGGTGCCGTCCACCTTGGCAAACAAGGTATCGTCAGTGCCGATGCCCACGTTGGTGCCGGGATGGATCTTGGTGCCGCGCTGACGCACCAGAATGTTGCCGGCCTTGACGAACTGGCCGTCCGCGCGCTTGGCGCCCAGACGCTTGGAGTTGGAGTCACGACCGTTCTTGGTGGAGCCGCCGCCCTTCTTATGGGCGAAGAACTGCAAACCGATCATCATCATGATAAAGGACCATCCTTTCTTTAAGATTTCCGGGAGGACTTATTCATCCTCCAGAACTTCGATATGTTCGGGATACTCGTCGTGGAGCTGAGCAAAGTAGACCATCATGCCCGTCAGAAGTGCCTGACAGGTGCTCTCCGCTGTCTGGCCGAGGCTTCCCGGCAGACGGAGGGAGATGGATGCGTCACTTTCCCGCACCTTCACGGATGCCGCCAGACCCAGCACATCGTTCACCGTGGTCTCCACGAGACGAACGGCGCTGGTGATCGCCGCGCAGACAATGTCCGCACCGGCCTCAGCGTAACCGCTGTGACCCTGTACGTCAAAGCCTGTGATCCGGCTGCCCTGACTGCGGAAGGTGATCGTCGTCATGCTCAGACAGAGATCTTGCCGATCTCAACCTTGGTGTAAGGCTGACGATGGCCCTGACGTTTCCGGTAACCCTTCTTGGGATTGTACTTGAAGATGCGGATCTTCTTGCCCTTGCCGTTCTTCACGATCTTGGCCTCCACGGAAGCACCCTCCACAACGGGAGCGCCGAACGTAGCCTTCTCACCATCGATGATAGCCAGGACCTGCTCGAACTTTACGGTATCGCCAGCCTCGTTGTCCAGCTTCTCGATGTAGATCACATCACCCTCGGACACCTTGTACTGCTTGCCGCCAGTCACGATAATTGCGTTCATTCTTTTCAACTCCTTCATTTACGGGCTCGCTGTCGGGGGCGATTTCCGAAGAAATACTTATAACCCATTCAAAGCGGCTCTATTATTATATCTGTGCACAGTCAATTTGTCAACGGTTTTTCCTAAGAAAAACAAGCAAACTCGTTTGCAAAAGTAAATGCAACCCCACCATTGCATTTAGTCTTACAAATCTCAGTGTTGCATTTACTCGTACAAACGCAGGTGTAGGTTTCATCACACACTGAAAAATAAGAACTCCAGAATCTAAATTTGATTCTGGAGTTCTCGTTTTTATCCGAACAGCTCGTCCAATTTTTCTTGGAGCGTCCCTTCCTTTGCGTAGGGCAGGGCATCAAGCTGACGGAAATTATGCTTGATGTCCTACATACCCTCATTAAAGCCGAAGATATAGGATAACGCAATATGATAGATGATTTCTGTTGGAGCCAATCCATAGACCTGTTTCTCAAAAATATGGCGAAGGCGTTCTTTCGGGTCAGGGAACTGTTCCTTCATTCGCTCACTCTGATACAGGCGCTTGACGATTTCTGTGATGTATAGGCCGGATTTCATATAGAGGTCGATAAAAGTCTTGTCCGGGTCATCGAAACAGCCGGGGTTCTCAGTTTCAAGCATATCCACCATCTTCTTGACCATTGTCTTCGGGGTGAAGATTTGGTTGGTCTTCTGCGGCGGGATATAATCGAAGATGTCCTCGATACTCTTTTCATCGAAATAATCCGCCAACTTTTTCTTGAGCCGAAGGAATTCCTTCACAGAGTCATCGAATACAACCGGGTCAAAGAGATTGCCCGCAAACTCCTTTTCCTCCCCTGTCTCAGCGTCCTTGTACTTACCGCCGTCACGAAGGAAACGGAACTGGTCCGAGGGTAATGCTTGTCACCTCAAGGAACACAGGATTCGGGATAACGGCATCGAAGGTTGCCAGCGTAACGGTATCATTGCCATAGGCCATCAGGAATGACGGTATCGTGCGGGAGAAGCCCCTCAGGTGGTCCCTGACGGAATCTTCTATACCCGTCTTTTCCCGTTCCTTGATTTTCTTCTCAACCGTCTTAACAACATCCTGCGTAGATGTTTCAATGAAGGTCTTTACGGTATTGGAAAGCTGGTCCTGCAAATTGGCTTGCAAGTCCTGCTTTTTCTGTTCAAATTCTTCTTCGATTTCCGCCTCGGTCTTTCCTGTCTCATGACGGGAGCGCATCGCCTCCAAACGGTCTTTCTCTGCAATTTTCTGCTCGATTTGATAGTTGTTATGTCTTTATGAGCAATGCGGATGAATTGATGGTCAGCGAAAAGACTGCCTATAACTATTTGAACGCTGGCCTTTTTGACGCTGATAAGATGGACTGTCCACGCATCATCAGGATGCGTCCGAGGCGGAGCACTCCAAAGCTGAAAATCGACAGGCACTGCTATGAAGGCCGCACTTACGAAGATTTTATGCGCTTCATTGCGGATAACCCGGATGTTCCTGTCGTTCAGATGGACTCTGTTATCGGAAGCAAGAGTGGAAAAGTCCTTTTGACTATGTTCTTCCAGAACAGCAATCTGCTTCTCGCTTTCCTGCGTGACCACAATACTGCCCGTTCTGTTTTGGATGTGTTCAATGACCTCTATGCCATGTTTGGACGGGAAACCTATTGTAGACTCTTTCCTGTCATTTTGACTGACCGTGGCAGTGAGTTCAGCAATCCGGTTCCCATCGAGCAGGATGAAAACGGTGAGCTTCGCAGTCTTGTTTTCTATTGCAATCCCAGTGCCCCTTATCAAAAAGGCGGTATCGAAGTAGCCCACGAACTGGTTCGGCGTGTTTTGCCGAAAGGCAAATCTTTTGATGACCTTCAGCAGGAGGATATTGACCTGATGCTTTCTCATATCAACTCGTATAAAAGAGGAAAGCTGAACAGTCGGTCTGCATACCAACTGTTCAGCTTCATCTACGGGGATGATATTTTGCCGAAGCTCAATATCCGTGAAATCGAGCCAAATGACATTGTTCTGTCTCCGAAGCTGCTGAAGAAGTAACCCCCATAATTACCCTGCATTTCAGATGTCAAACAGAGAACTTTCAGGGGTGCGATTTACCTTTACAAAAAAGTAAACGGCAATCGGACCTCTGGGAGTTTTTTGCCTTTTTCCCGATTTCTTGTTCTATGTTATTGATTTTAACACGTTTTGTGTCTTTGTAAAGAGGTTTTTGTCATGTTTGTAAGAGTAAGTCGAAGTTTTTGCACTTTGCTATTGCATTTACTCTTACAAACTTGCATTTACTTTTACAAGTGAGCAAAAACAAGCAAATTTCTCGATGAAATTCACTTGCCGGAGGTATTCCCCCCAGTTTTCGGGCCAGAGGTGAATATGCCGACCGAAAACTACACTCTGACCGTTAGCCGTCCGACACCCTGACCGCTGAAAACGGACACCCTTTCCGCTGGTCCTACACCGAGGTCGTGGTGCATGCACCACCACGTCGGTCCACGGACACCGCCCAAATGGTGCACCCGGCCGCCGGGGAAATTACTCTGTCATACCCATGCGCTTGCGCGTTGACTCACCCTCGATCTGAACCGTGTACGCGTTGTAGATGATCCGGTCGCAGATCGCGTCCGCCAGAGTTGGATCATACAGATTTTCATGCCACTCACTGGTGTCGTACTGGGAGCAGAAGATGGTGGACGCCACCTTGTTCCGAGCTTCCACCAGCTCCAGTACATCCCGGGCTTCTGCCTCCTTCAGCGGGTACAGCAGCCACTCGTCCAGAATGAGCAGCTTCACCTTTTTCAGCTGCTTCATATATTCCCGATAGGTCCCATCCCTCCGGACTACAGCGATCTCTACCAGAAGATCCGGCAGCCGGAGATACCGAGCGGCGCAGAAGTTCCGGTTGGCCGCCACACCCAGGGAACAGGCCAGGAATGTCTTTCCAGCACCGGTAGCGCCCAGGATGATCACATTTCGTGCCTCCTGAATGTACGAACAGGATGCCAAGCGGAGGATCTGCTCCCGGTCCAGATGCCGTTCGGCAATATACTCGATATTCTCCACGCTGGCCTGTGTATCTGCATAGCCGGCCTTCTTGATCAGGCCAGTGAGCCGGTTGCTTTTCCGCGCACTCCATTCGGCATCCACCAGCATGGCGAGTCGATCCTCGAAGGGCACATTCCGGAACTGCGGGTCTTCCAGCTGGGCAGAAAGCTGCTCTGCCATGACGCCCATGTGGATCTCTCTGAGCTTACGAATCGTTTCGTTACTGAACATTATTTCTTCCCCCTTCTGTAGTACTCAGCACCACGGGTAAACCTGTGGGCCTTCTGAGGCACAGGTTCTGGATCCACATCTTCCGTCTGAAGCAGATCCTGCTCAGACTTCAGAATAGCCTGTACACTTTTCAAGCTAGGAGAAGGGGTGAAGGTCAGAGCTTTTCGACAGGCGTCCTCCAAGCGGACCACAGAATAGTGGTCAGACAGCTTTAGGAGGGCCATGCAGGATTTGTAACCCTGCTGCTCTACCTTGTGAGCAGTAAGGAATACTCGCACAACAGCGGCAGTATTTTCGCCAATAGAGGACACCCAGCGAAGGAACCGTTCACTGTTCCATTGGAGGTAAGTGGTGTGCTCCGGAGGCATATGCTCCTCAAGCGTACTGTACTGATTGGGGCGGCCATACAGCCGAAGGTGGGAGGCCACTCTGGTACCGCAGAAATAGATTTCTACAGCGGAGCCGGTGAGTCGTACATCCACTTTCTGTTTGATGTATTCGTATGGGACCGAATAGTTCATGCGATCCACTGAAATGTGATAGTTATATTGCACCGTGGCCGTTTTCCATTCTGCCAGTTCAAACGGATTTGGCGGTAGCGGCAGAAGGAACAGCTTTTCTTCCTCAAAGTCAGAGGCTCTGCTGCCATCTTTCTTCTGAAACGGCTTGTGATTGAAGTCAGCCAGCTTTTCCCAGATTGCACGATTCAGTTCATCCAAGGAGAGAAACTGACGGTTCCGCAACGCAGCAAGGATCCAGGTGGAGACAACGCCAACGGAGCCCTCCACGAACGCTTTGTCCTTCGGTGTCCGTGGACGGGTGGGGATAATTGCGGTGCCGTAATGCTCCGCCATTTCCTGGTAGGCTTTGTTCAGGACGGTCTCCGTGCGGGTATTCTTGATGACGCCGGTCTTGAGATTGTCCGGGGTCAGGATTCGGGTGACTCCACCGAAATAGTTGTAGGCATGAACATGAGCTGTGATCCATGCTTTCTGCTTCATGTTGAGGAACGCTTCCGTATAGGCGTAGCCGCTGTACGGAAGCACTGCTACAAAGAGATAGGCGGGCAGGCGCTCGCCGGTGTCCGTGTCCGTAATCCCAGCGGTCTGACCGGCCCAGTCCACCTGGAGGTTCTCACTGGGCTTGTGCTCCAGGTGCATGGTCGCTTTCGTTTTGTGAACATAGTCGGCGTAGTACTTGTTGAACTGCGTGGACTTGTAGGGGAGCTCACCGTTTTGGCGGCACCGTTCGCAATACTCCACCCACAGCAGGCTGAGCGTGACGCCGCTCTTCTGCATTTCCTTGTGGACCCACTCGTAGTCCGGCATACTGTACCGCTGCCCCATAGATGTGGCAGGGTACAGCTTACGGGTCACTTCCTCAGAGCTAAGGTTCTTCACCGCATTCCACGAGAGGCCGTTTTCTTCAGCCTTGTGCAATGCCGTGATGACGGTGCTCCGGGCGCAGCCACAGCTCTCGGCGATGCGCGTTTTGTTGAGACCCAGACTATGAAGTCTGATGATCTCTTTGTAGTTGGTCATCGTGTTTTCCTCCTGTTGTTAGATTACATCTTTCGATGCAATTCCATTATACAGGGGGTGTCTGACCGGCGGCGAGAGTGTATGATTTCAGCGATCAAGCTGTCTGACCTGTGCGGTCAAAGTGTCCGTCGGAGGGCGGCGTATTCAATTTGGGCCTCCGAGAGCGATTTGATATGCTCCCTCTATGAGCAATGTCATTAAGTTTGCGCACAAAACGCTCCATCACTTATGATGGTGATTGAGCGTTTTTATTTCAGCGCAGGGGCACCTATAAAAACAATATTTTTCACAAAAAAACACTCGACAAATAAAATGGCTAAAATCTACTCTATGAAAAATAAGCACCCAGAGAGACAGCCTCAAAAGGCCAT
>ERZ837487.3316-NODE-3316-length-14722-cov-13.841481_pt1 | contig 14722 bp, 9 predicted proteins | sample MGYA00519911_ERZ837487 | MGnify/ENA primary metagenome ERZ837487 (study PRJEB31850, sample SAMEA3708818) | human gut metagenome | biome: human gut; feature: human-associated habitat; material: faeces | place: China | collected 2014 ...
ATGAAGCCATGCAGATGTCAGCCATGAAAATCTTTTCCGGGGAAATGCGGGAGAAGACAATTCGTTACAGTTATGATGAAGCCGGAAGGCTGGCAGGAAAGCAGTTCCCGGGCGGCAGCACAGATTACAAATATAATTCGCTTGGAAGGATTTCAGAACTCAGGCATAGTGGAAAAGACGTTCAGATAGGTTATCAATATGAATATGACAAGCTTGGCAATAAGGTAAGGACTGTCAAAGAGCGTAACGATATAATAGAAGATAATGGTTGCTTTGACTATGCATATGATGGCGTGAATCGTTTGATTCAGGTAAGAAAAGATGGAAAGTTATTAAGGAACTACACCTATGATGCCTTTGGAAACCGGAGCAGCAAGACCGAGTATCAGACGGCAGGAGAACTGACAACAACGTACCACTACAATACCAAAAATCAGCTGGTACAGGAGAAAACTGCAAATGCAACCAAAGACTATGCATACGACCACAGGGGAAACCTGTTATCCGTTACAAGCGGGGGAGAGGTCTTAAGGGCATATGAGTTTGATGAGGCTAACCAGATGAGCAGCTCTATGGGAGAGTATGGTGGAATCGTAAAAAAGGCAGAATATCAATATAATGGTCTGGGACACAGAATGAATCAAAAAATATGGAAGTATGAACAGATTCAGCCAGAAAATCCAGAACATCAGATTCAGTATACATTAGATCTGACCAGACAGTATTACAATTTGTTACAAAAAGAGGACAGTTATACGGAAACGGTGACAGATAAAACACCAGAATCTGGAATACAAAGTTTTTACTGGGACAGAAATGTAGTATCCATGGGAGCAGACGGAATACAGGATTTTTATTTACAGGATGACCTGGGAAGTCCAGTCAATCTTGTGAATCAGGATGGGCAGAGTATAGAGCGATATGCTTATGATGAATTCGGAATGCCATGCGTCTATAGGGAGAATAAGGTATCTGGATTATTTGCCGGAAGTGCCCAGCCATTTGGATTTAATGGATATCAAATGGATGAAGCAGGAGGACTGTATTTTGCACAGGCAAGAAGATATGATGCCGGAGTGGGTCGTTTCATAAGCGAGGACTTCATAAAAGGACACATCGCAGTGCCATACACGATGAACCATTACAGCTACTGCTTCAACAGACCGATGGATATGGTGGATCTGAATGGCATGTGGCCAACGGCAGTTGTGACAAGTGATTTGGCGGGAATGGATACAAAATCAGAAGAACTGGATGAGTCTGATCCAGTGCACATAGCTTCAGATTTATATACTATGGGAGACAATTTGTGCAGAGCTGGAGAATTGGGAAAGTATGGAATTGACTGGGGAGTGCAGTATGCAACTAATAAGAATCTGCAAAACACATTAAAAACATCACAGTCAGCGGAAAAAATGGCAGCGTTAGAGGGAATAAGTTTAGGCAGATATCGACGAACAACAAAGGCACGAATTACAGATGGTGCAGCACTTATGGGAAATATAGGTGAAACAGCAAAATTTTCATGCAAATTGGGAAAAGGAGATATATTAGGAATTGGACTGGATGTTGGAGTTGGAATATACGATAATTGTCAGTCTGGTGCATCTGTTATAGAGTTTATAAGTGATGCATCGGTAGATATTGTGATGTCTACAGGGGAAACATTGGCAGCTACGGCAGTGGCTTCAGCAGCGTCTGCTGCATTAACTGGAGCACTTGCAGGCAGTGCAGTTCCGGGTCTTGGAAATATTGCTGGTGCTATAGTTGGATTTGGAATAGGTTTATTTGTAGCATATGTAGATGATTCAGATTTAGATGGAAATGGAAAATCTCTAAGAGATGATATAAAAGATATTGTTTATGGATTAGTAAGTGGAGAAAATGGTGAAAAAGAATAAAGAAATATTAAAACAGGCAGGCGTAATGAGTTTTATGTATTTGATATTATGTTTAGGTGGTGCATATGAGAGCTACTATCGGGGAGCCGATTTAAAACTTACAGCGAGAATTGCAGGCTGTGTATTGTTACTTATGTGGGGTGGAATATTTATATTTATAATCAAAAAAGAATATGATTCCAGAAAATATTTAGGGTATATCTATTTATTAATTTCCTTGGGACTTATGTTGCAGACAGTGATACAAGGAAATATACCTGTTGAGAGCAGAGTAAAAATGTGTATTGCTGGTTATGTGACGACACTTGTAGTTGGCTTTCTTGTAGGATTATATGCAACAAGGAAGATTATTGTGAAGAATAAATTTGTAAAAGAAATGTTACATGTGGGTTGTACTATATTAGGATTTTTAATTATTTTTATATGTTCAACAGGGAGGATGTTTTTTGGACGCAGGGGAGCAATATTAGTAGAAATGACAGGAGGACAAAAAAATAGTGGAAGATGCATGTGGTATATTATCTTAGGTATGACATGCTTACTTAACTTTATTAGTTTTTTACTTATAACCTGTGTTGCAGCAGAACCGGATCATTTTAAAGAGAAGAAACAAGGCAAATAATTAATAATCATACTTAAATAAGATAAAAGGACATCATTTATTGAAATGGTGTCTTTTTTGCGTGTAGAAAAAATGTAAATATTTTACCCAAATTACATCAGATTATATGGTGTGAATTGTAGGTGAATAATATAATAAAAAGAATAATTGTAAAGAAAAACAGGGGGAAAAAGTTGAAGAAATTTTATATTGCATATGATACAGACGTTGGGATAAAAAAGAAGACCAATCAGGACAGTCTGTTATTAAAAGGATGTTCTGAGGAACATGGAGAGACACTTCTGATCGCAATTTGTGATGGCATGGGTGGCATGGAAAAAGGGGAGCTTGCCAGTGCAACGGTCGTCAGGGCTTTTTCAGACTGGTTTGAACAGGTTTACATAAAGAACGAAATGCATGTTGGGGATGAAGGAATAAGACAACAGTGGCAGAGTCTTTTGGAAGAAATAAATGGCAGACTGATCAGGTATGGAAAAGAAAACCAGATTCAGCTTGGAACAACAATAAGTGCGGTTTTATTAAACAGTGATGGACAATATATGCTTTGTCATGTTGGAGACACCAGAATTTATACATTATCGGATACGTTGCAGCAGCTGACCGAGGATCATACATTCATTGCGCGAGAAATAAAACGTGGGAATATGACAATAGAGGAAGCTAAAAAGGATAATCGCAGAAACGTGCTTCTTCAGTGTATCGGTGTGAATGAATTTTTTGAACCACAATATGAGAATGGAAGGCTGGCGCATGGCACAGCCCTTTTGTTATGCTCAGATGGATTCCGTCATATGTTATCAGAAGACGAAATTTCTGAGTCACTGAATCCGCATAAAAATCTTGATGAAGCGCAGATAAAAGAAAAATTGAGAGAAATGATCGAATGGAATAAACAACGGATGGAAACGGATAACATTTCTGCAATTTATATCAAACTCAAATAAGGCAAAAGAGGAAATGAAAGTTGGCTGAGAGAGGAACAATTATTGAGGGAAAATACGAGGTTTTAAAGCTGATCGGAAAAGGTGGAATGTCAAAAGTTTACCTGGCGATGGACAAAAACCTGAATAAGCAGTGGGCAATCAAAGAAATCGAGAGAAAAGCTTATGATAAGAACAATGAAGTTGTAGTTGCAAGTGCAATGGCGGAAGCAAACATGATGAAAAAACTGGATTATCCGTCACTGCCAAGAATTGTAGACATTATCGAAAAAGAAAATGTAATCTATGTTGTCATGGATTACATTGAGGGAGAAACCTTAAGCAGTGTATTGAGTAAAGAAGGTGCACAGCCACAGGAAGTTGTAATTGAGTGGGCAAAGGAACTATGCAGGGTATTGGATTATCTGCATACGCAGAATCCGCCAATTATCTACCGGGATATGAAACCGGCAAACATTATGCTGCAGCCGAATGGAAATATCAAGTTAATTGATTTTGGTATTGCGAGGGAATACAAAGAACAGAATCTGGCAGATACAGTCAGTCTTGGAACAAAAGGATATGCTGCGCCGGAGCAGTTTGGAGGAAAAGGTCAGACGGATGCCAGAACAGACGTATATTGTCTTGGCGTGACGCTATACCATTTACTCACAGGACAGAATCCATGTGAACCTCCTTATGAGATATATCCAATCCGATATTGGAATCCGCAGTTGTCCAGTGGATTAGAAGCAATCATTCAAAAATGTACCCAGTTAAACCCGGAAGACCGTTATCAATCATGTGCAGAATTGTTATATGCGTTGGATCATTATGATGAGATGGACGAGGGGTATCGAAAGAAACAGAAAAATAAGCTGAAAGTTTTTTTTATTACAGCAGGTTCAGCTGTATTTTTTCTGATTGCAGGGTGTGTATGCACAGGAATGAGGGTTCATGTGAACAACAGCGATTATGATAATAACATCAAGCAGGCAGAATTATCTGCGACAGATGAGGAAAAAATCGATTATTATGCCAAAGCAATAGATATTCTGCCGGGCAATTCGGAAGCGTATTTTGGAATAATCGAGGCATTTAAGGATGACGCGGTCTTTTCATTGGAAGAAGAGGAATTATTCAAAAAGAAAATAAACAGTAATCTGACTGTTTTGCAGCAGAATAGCGATTATGGGGATCTTGCTTTTGAGATAGGAAAATTATACTGGTATTACTACGATTATGGAAAAACAGAAAATTCAGACAATCAGATAACCAGAATGAAAAGTGCGATTCAGTGGTTTGAGGCGGCATGTACTTATGGCGGTGAAGACAGCAGTTATTATACGATGGCTGAAATGTACCGTGATATAGGACAGTTTAACCGCGATATCACACTGAATGTGCAGGAAGCATCTGATAAAGGAACCTATCTTCCATATTGGGAGAATATAACAAAACTCGTAGCAACCGTATCTGAGAGTCAGGATGAGAATGAAATTGTAAATCTGGAAGTATACAAACTGGCAATGAATGCTGTGGAAACTTATGCAAGAAAATTTAAGGCAGATGACGTAGCACAGGAAGATATGAAAGCGTTGCTGGAACAGGTAAAAGCTGGTACGGAGCAGGTTGATACGACAACAGACAAAACAGAAGAAATGAAAAATGATATTCTAAAGCGTTTACAGGATGCAGAGGCAGCAGTGGAAAATGCATATGCAAAAGATACGGAGGTGAAAGCATCATGAATGCAGGTACTTTACAACTCATATCCATCATTGCATTTTCATTAGCAGGAGTTTTAACACTGATATCCATTTATCTTTTTTTTAAAATGGATGTACGGGGAATCATAGATGATCTTAGTGGTAAATCGGCAGAACGTCAGATTATGGCAATGCGGGAGGAGAATAACAGACAGAAAAATCCATTGTCTAAAAGAAGTGCCAAATCATCTGAAACAAGGAAAAGCAGTCTGATGGAACGCACAACAGTGGAATTGAAAAATGATGAAAAAACGGAGGTTCTTCCGAAAAAAGATGAGGAAAAGACAGCATTGCTGCGGGAAGAAGCCACTATGCCGCTTCAGATGGTTGAGGAGGAAACAACTGTTTTAGAAGAAACTACAACTGTATTACAGGAAGATGAAACAGTTGTGCTGGATGAAAATATAAAAAACACAGATAAAAGGTATGAACTGGTTTTGAATGAAATCATCATACATACGCAGGAGATAATTTAGAAAATGGAAATGTTTTGGAGAACAAAAGGAAAAAGAATTGCAGCATGGTTAATGATTGCGTTAATTATGGCAACAACGATACCATTTGGAAGTATCAGTGCATCAGCAGATGATACTACAACAGATGAAAGTGATGCAGTCACAATCACAGGACAGGTGATGGTTCCAGGTAATGATGATGAAAACACAGATACGAATAATGGAACTCCATATGCAGGTGCAAAGGTGACGGTAACATACCCACAAAGCGGTTCGACTCCTGTAACGAATGAAGCGACTACAACAGACGATGGAAAATTTAATATTTCTATTGGTAATTGGACATTAAATACGGATAATAAGTATACGGTTAAAGTTGAGCCAGCAGATGTGGATAAAGGTACATATGACAGTTATTCTGAAGAGGAAGCGGTCACAGAAGATCAGGTAAACACTAAAAAGATTGAGTTAGGTGCAATTACACTTAAAGAAAAGTCTGTTCCATATTCAGTTACTGCAAATGTAGAAACTTCTGATAATTCAGCAACAAGTGATGCAGGAAATGTAGCAGTAAAAAATAATGTAGTAACAGCAATACCAAAGGAAGGTTATGAAATCACTGCTGTAACAGTAAAAAAAGAAACTGCAGATTGGAAACCGGATGGAGAAACCAACGATAATTGGTGGAACAAGAATATAAATGCGAGCGGTGCATTTGTATATGAAGAATTTAAGGATAAAACATTAGATGCAAATTACACATTTACAATCACATTCGCAAAGAAACAGTTCACAATCATCTATAAAATCAGTCAGAATGGAAAGCTAATTTTAAATAGTGGGGCGCAGGATGATACTGATAAAGTTGAAATTAAAGCTGAGCAAGAAAGTATAGATGGCAACCAGAAGGTTCCATATACAAATGATGCGTACAAAATAAAAGCAGCTGTTACAGACAGCAAGTATCATCTCAAAAGCTTTATGGTAGATGGCAGTGAAATACTTAATACAAGTGAAATAGATAATGCATTAAAAGAAAAAGAATATGTATTCACAGATGGAATAACACAGGAACATCGTATAGAGGTGACGGCAGAAATTGATACATATACAGTTTCTGCGACATTTAATGATGGAGGAATTGTTGAAATAAATGGTTTCAGTGAAAAAAGTGTTTCTGTAAATTCCGGGGCTGATGTGAAAATTGCTGTAAAACCTAATGAGGGTAAGACAGTAAAAAAGTTTTCAGTTAATGATAATCCTATACCAGAAAATGGCATAACAGAAGATAAAGATGGAACAGCAGTCTATAAGATTGAAAACGTAAATGGTGACCAGAATGTAACTGCTGAATTTGAAGATATTCAAAATGAAAATAAAGATTCGTTGGCTCTTGCAGGTCTGAATCTGTTAGATAGTGGAAATAATCAAATAACAGCGGATGAGGATGGAAACTATTATTCATCATCAGCCATTTTAAAATTTGATGGTAAAACTAAAATCAGTCTTTCGCAATGGGGAGTGGGCAAAACGCAACTCAACTTAACAGAAACAACTATCATTTCATCAGTGTATAAAGGTGGAATTATTGGCAGAAAACAAATAAGTCTCAATCCGTCTGTGAAAATTGTGATTGATACAACAAAACCCAAAATTGAACTGAGTGACGATGAGAAAACAATTTGGAAAACTGAAGCAGACACAACAGTGGATATCACAGGTACAGCCGTGGATGAAAATTTGAAAAAGGTTGTCTGGTCAGAAACAGAACTTACACCGGATGATGTGTTGAATGGGGCACAGGAAGCAGCATTAAATGAAAATGGAAAGTTTGAAATAAGTGGCATTCAATTAGCAAAAAATCAGAACATTGATAAAATCTATATTTATGCCATTGACAAAGCAAAACAGTGTTCAGAAGCCGGAGTTATTACTGTATATCGGGACAGTGCAGCCCCTGAAATTAAGGAAGTGTCTCTGATTCCTGCTGATACAATAAAAAAATACGATTTTGGTAATTATTACAATACAAACATTAGAGTAAGCGTTACTGCGAAAGATGTGAATGTAAAAGACGGCAAAGCGGATTATCCGGCAGTTGGTGTGAAAGAAATTCGCGTATACAGTGATGATGATACAAAAGTGTATACCGGAACTGTAAGTACACAAGTAAGTGGAACAAGTGATGCAACGATAGAAGTTACGGTTCCATTGGAAGAAGCTGGTACATTTGCAAGCCTGAAAAAGGTTCATATCAAAGCAGTGGATGCATTAGGCAATGAGAGTAAGGCATATAAATTAACAGAAATTAAGAATCATAATGATATTTTATCGGATGATTTAATGCTGGAAAAAGATGCACCTGTAGTAAAGGTGACACCACAGGCAGATGGCAAATATGAAAATGCAAAAGATGGAAAGACAGAGTATTGGTACAAAGAGATCCCAGCGATTGCATGCGGGGTTACAGATCAAAAAGATCAGACTAACGGAAGTGGTCTTGCGGCGAGAACTTTGACCGTAAACGGAAATGAACTTACTTCGAAGAGAAAGAGCTTTGTGGAAAGAATTACAAGTAGTGATCAGATTGTGCAGGAGGATTCTCTTACACTTTCAGCAAACGATTTGAAGAATGTGCGGGAAGGCGAAAATACAGTTGTCACCACCTATACAGACATCGCAGGAAATAAAACAATTGACACAAAAACAATCTGTCTTGATACACATAAGCCGGATGTTACAAGATTTAACATTGAAAAGAAAGATGCATTAAAAATTTTAAATATTTTTACCTTTGGTAACTATGGAAATGGTGTGATCAAAGTTACTGTAACAGCAGATGATTTACACAGTGACGATGGTTCAGAAGTACCGTCAGCCGGACTGAACGAAATTACATTATATGTAGGTGAAGAAGCTTATCAGACAAAGGCAGTCGGAAGCGATAATACAGCGGTATTTGAACTCCCGGCAGAGACTGTTTTAAATGAACAGAAAGTATATTTAGATAAAAAAATTAGTGCAACAGTTACGGATAACGTTGGCAACCAGTCTGAAAAGACACTTGTGACGACAGCAAATTCGAATGTGAAAAACAGCAATTTAATGATTGAAACAGTGAAACCGACCATTACATCTGTTTTATCTGCAGAAGGATATGTTGGAAAAAATGGAATCATCTATAACAACAGTGATACTGGAGTCAGCATTAAAGTAGAAGATAAAGATTCTGGAATTTATAATGTGAAAGTCTCCGTTAATAACAAGGAGTTAGTGAACGTTTCTTATCCGGATCAGAAAACGGTTACGGAAAGCTATGAGATCAACACGAAGGATGCTGTCATTAATGCAGATACCAACAGCTATGATATGGTAATTACAGCCATTGACAATGCTGGAAATGAATATTCCAAAACACAGCGTGTCTACAAGGATATTACAGCTCCGGAAATTTTAAGCATTGATATGGAAGCAGCAGGAAATAAAGAAGCAGATGGAAGTGTTTCTTATACAGAGACGGATTATGGTTATTATTTTGTGGAAAATACAAAGGTGACTGTAACGGCTACGGACGGCTCCAAAGAAGGGGATTCCGGTGTAAAGGAAATCCACTATTATACGGTAGATGCCAATGGAACAAAAAGCAGTGAGCAGATTGTACAGGCAGATGCAGAAGGAAAAGTGACATTTGTGGTTCAGGCAGGATTTAAAGGACAGATTTATGCCTGCGCTTACGATATGTTAAATAATCACGAAGAAAGATATGTGACACCGAGCAGTCTGATCATTGAAACAGCCGAGCAGCATGCCCGTGAGAAACATATTGATTTTAACAAGGCGGCAGCTGCAAGCAAGGATGCAAAGGGAAATGAACTGTATGAAAAAGATGTAACGGTAGATGTTACAGTGACAGATACATTTTCGGGAATCCGTTCTGTGGAATGGACAGTGGAATCGCCTTATGATAAAGAAAACAATCAGTCAGGAAATGTGGAGATCAGTAATCAGGGTGCATTTTCCAGTGGAAATGCGGATGGCTGGAGTCAGACAAAAAAAGACAAAAACCTTGTTACAGAACTGAAAAAGTCATTCACTGTAAAAAATAACAGCAATGAGATAAAAATGCATATCAAAATGACAGACCGTGCAGGAAATACATCAGAAGACGAACAGATATTCAGTATTGATAAGACAAAACCGGAAATCAAAATTGCATTTGATAATGAGACACCGGATGCTGAAAATACAACCATGTTCAAAGAGAACAGAGTTGCTACCATTACAGTTACAGAACGCAACTTTGAGGTGGCAGATTTTAAGGCAGATATTACCAATACAGATGGTGTAATTCCTGAGTTGTCAGCATGGCAGACAACTGAAAATACAGAAAATCCGGATCAGAGTGTAAGTACTGCAACCATTACATTTGCAGAAGATGGTGATTATACGCTTTCTGTCAGTGGAAAGGATAAGGCAGCAAATCAGGCAGAGACAGTAAAAGCAGATGATTTTACCATTGATAAAACCCGTCCGGTGATTACGGTTACTTATGACAACAATAATGCAGTAAATGGCAATTATTATGCAGCAGTGCGTACAGCAACGATTCAGATTGAAGAACATAATTTCTCTGAAAACAGAGTAAGGATAACAGGAACAGCAACTGATAACGGAGCAGGAATCTCATTCCCACAGTCTAGCGGATTTACTGGAAATGGAGATGTTCATACCGCAACCATTACATGTGGTACAGATGGTTTATACAATTTTAATGTGGAATACACGGACATGGCAGGAAACATAGCTGAAACCTATACAGGGGAAGAATACTATGTGGATCTCACTGAACCGGAAATTGAAATTGTTGGTGTCGAAGATTATTCGGCAAATAATGGAGATGTTATTCCGCAGATCGTAATGTCAGATACAAACTTTGATACCAATGGTGTGAACATTGAACTGGTTGGTGCAAATCAGGGAAGTGTGGCACCGGAAGGCTCTTATACGAATCAGGGAAATGGAGAGACATTTACATTCCAGAACTTCCCGAAAGAGCAAAGCTATGACGACATCTATACGATAAATGCCACATTGACCGATATGGCTGGAAATGAGAGCAATGCAACAGTTACGTTCTCCGTAAATCGCTTTGGATCGGTTTACGTGTTCGATTAGACCTTAAAGGATATTGAAGGAACTTATATTCAGAACGAGATTGATGTCAAGTTAAAAGAAGTGAACGTAGACAGTCTGGAACATGACAAAATCAAAGTAGTAGTAGATACAAATGGAACACCGAGAACATTAGAAGAAGGTATCGATTATCAGGTACAGGAATCCGGTGGAAACGGACAGTGGTATCAGTATGATTACACCATCGACAAGTCTCTTTTTGCAGGGGATGGACGCTACATTGTGACACTGTATTCAGAGGATATTGCAGGAAATGTCAATGAGAACATTGATGAATCCAAAGAAGCAGAGATTTCATTCGGTGTTGACAAAACAGCTCCTGTCGTTATTCCGATTGATGTTGAGAGCAATGCCCAGTATCCTGTGGATACGAAAGCAGCGAATGTGACAGTCAACGACAACCTGGTATTAGATAGTGTTGAGATTTATATTGGTGATAAAAAATGTGATTATACAGTGGATGGTGAAAACTATCAGTTCAATATCCCAAACAATACGAAAAAACAGGATGTCACAATTATGGCTGTGGATGCAGCTGGCAATAAAACAAACTATGTCTTAAATGGAATTCTTGTAACAACCAACACATTCATCCGTTGGTATAACAATAAGCCATTGTTTGCAGGTTCTATTGCGGGTGCAGCAGTAGTAACAGGCGGTGGCGTTGGCGCAGCAATTGCACTGCGAAGCGGACGTATCAAAATAAGACGTAAGAGAAAATAAAAAAGGACTGAGAGATATGGCAAAGTATCGCATAGTATCAAAGGGAAATATAGTTACGATTAAAAGTAAGTTATCATTTGGGGAACAGATTAATGAGCGGGAAATCAATATTTTTGAACAACAGATTTTCCGCGGCTGTTTCAGACCGAGGCAGGAAGGAAAAAAGATGATTATCTACACAGCACCAGATGTGGTACCTCTTATATCATATCTGAAAAAGGGTGTGGAGGAAGAAACGTTTTTTCTGCTTGTGGCGCAGACAATTGAGATGACTAAAAAAATTGAAATGAATGGGTTGTATCTGCATAATCTCATGTTACAGCCGGAAATGGTGTTTGTATGTGAAAGAACCAGGGAAGTGTTCTTTGTATATCAGCCGATCAATAGCAGAATTACGAGTGGAAATGTTTATGCGTTTCTTGCAGATACCGTACAGTATGCAGGCAGATATGGCAAAGAGCCAGAGCAGTTTCTGAAGGAATTCCAGGCATTCCTCAATGATACAAAGAATTATAAAATAGAGGACATTGAGAGATATATCCGCGAAAAATGTCCACAGGCATTCCGGAAAATCGTAAAAGCAGAGACGGGAAAAAGCGGTTACATCACAAATGACCGTTCATCCTATGAAAGACATTATCACAGTGACAGTAACGATGAAGGTGGAACGACATTACTGATGGAGGAGGATGAAAGCGGTACAACCCTTTTGACACAGCAGGAGTATGACGAGGCAGACACAACTCTTTTGCAGCAGGAGGAAAGATATCCAATCTTAGAGAGAATCAGCACAGGGGAGAGCGTGACTGTCAGAAAAAATATTTTTAATATCGGTAAGGAAAAAGAAAATGATTTTACAATAATAAATAATAAGGCGGTCAGCCGCAGACATGCGGTAATTGAGCGGATAAATGGAACTTATTATCTCATGGATAAAGGTTCAACGAACCATACATATCTGAATGGAGAGATGATGGATGCGGAAAGATCTTATGAACTTTCAGATCAGGACAGTATTCGAATCGCAGATGAAGAATTTACATTTTATTATAATTAGGAAGCGGAAAGAACTATGGAAGATTATTTTGCAGGAAAATTGACAGAGATTCAGGAGACAGAAGATACGGCATACTTATTGGAAAATAATGAAATATTTTACGATATCGGCTATAAGGTAATGCAGAATCAGGAAAATGTAAACCTGTTGAAGTGTCATAGATTAAAGTATAACGGAAAAATAAAACTTGTTTATTTTACACGTGATGATACATCACTGGCAGACTGCCTTGCAAAGTCTGATATAGATGGAGTTTTGAATCTGATTCACCGCCTGATCGAAGCAATGCTTCAGATTGAAAATCTGGGATTTTTAAATATGGCATGCATTGACAATCGTCTGAGTCATATATTTGTGGAGCCTGGCACTCAAAATGTGAAAATCATATATTTGCCGGTAAATCTGGCGGGTGTACATAAAAATAAAAATGAATTTGACAATGAAATAAAGGCACAGCTTGTGCAGAAGATAGAGCAGACACAGGCTGCGGATCATCCTCAGATACGTCAGATCATGGATGCATTGGGAGAAGGAACATTAAAACTTCATGATGTCAGTGTGCGGATACAGTCTGAGAAAACCGAGGTGCAGAGAAACATGATAGAAAAACCATTGACAAATCAAATATCAATACAGTCTATGAATGGACAATTTCACTTTGATATTCAGGAAAACGAATTTCTGATCGGAAAGAGCAGGGAAAAAGTTCAGGGAGTGATAACAGGAAATAGTGCGGTCAGCAGGGTGCATTGCAAAATTGTAAGAAAAAACGGGAATTTTTATGTGGTGGATATGGAAAGTTCCAATGGAACATATGTCAATGGAAAGAAAATCAAGCCGGGCGTTCCAGAACCTATTTTCGAAGGATGCCAGCTCAGAATTGCTAATGCAGAATTTATAGTACGAGGATAAAAAAATGAGCAAACCATTAATCATTATCGCGGATACGAATGAACTGTATCTGCAAAATCTGGAAAGAAAATTTTTGGAAGAATTTGATGATCAGATAGAGTTGGAGATCATATCCGATCCGGTTTATTTTGAACAACGTTTTGAGACACCTGTCTCAGTAGAAATTCTGGCTGTCTCAGAGGCGTTATATTCGGCAGGACTTCAAAGACATAACATTTCCAATCTGTGTGTGCTGGCAGAAGAACATGAGAGTGGAAGTACGGAGGATCTGTCTGTAAACAGAGTGTATAAATATCTGGGAATCAGGGAATTGTTCAATGAACTGACCTATCAGAGCAGAGACCGGTTGACAAACTCACAGGTTCAGGAGCATAAGACGCAGATCATTTCCTTCTATTCGGCAATCGGAGGAACCGGAAAAACGGCCTTATCTGTCGGGCTTGCAAGATGTCTGGCAGAAAAACATAAGCGCGTGCTCTATGTAAATACGGAGTCTGTGCAGGATTTTTCTTATTATCTTGAAAGTAAGACGGGTATGCCCAATGAGGGATATCGGGCGATGAAAAATGAATCCGGGCACATGTATCAGGATGTCCGTTTTACATTGCGGAAAGAAGGATTTACATATTTACCGCCGTTTGCATCGACGCTGGATGCAAGAAATCTTGATTTCACGATCTATCGAAAATTAATACAGTCAGCCAAAGACAGTGGGGATTATGATTTTATCATTGTGGATGTGGAAGCCGGATACAGCAGGTGGAGAATCCAGCTTCTGCAGGATTCTGATAAAGTGATGCTTATTACGTTACAGGATGATGTCTCAACGAACAAAATGCGCTATATCACAGAGTGCCTTGATTTTGGAGATCATGAGAAATATATGGTGATCTGTAATAAATACAGCGAAACAAGAGAAAATCAGTACTTTCAGTCGGGGCTGCAGGCAGAATTTTCCATCCGGGAATATATCGATGAAGTGAGTACACCGTTGGTGACCACAAGACAGCTTGCACAGTTGAGTGGGATAGAAAAAATGTCTTATATGTTTATTTAGATGAATCTTTATTTGAAAAACAGAAAAGAGAAAGAAAGGATAGAAGATACCAATGCTAAGAGATTTTTCAGATGCAGCAAAACAAAAGCTTTTAAATTATGTTGATGAAGTGA
>ERZ837487.3323-NODE-3323-length-14663-cov-27.191334_pt1 | contig 14663 bp, 10 predicted proteins | sample MGYA00519911_ERZ837487 | MGnify/ENA primary metagenome ERZ837487 (study PRJEB31850, sample SAMEA3708818) | human gut metagenome | biome: human gut; feature: human-associated habitat; material: faeces | place: China | collected 2014 ...
GCAAATGCCCATTTTACTAGGCTTTGCGAGCTTTTGAAAATTATTCAAACTCAATCGTTCCAGGTGGCTTGCTCGTCAAATCGTAAAATACTCGATTGACCCCACGCACCTCGTTTATAATTCGGCTCATGACTGTCTGGAGCACTGCGAATGGAATCTCGGCACTTTCGGCTGTCATAAAATCAATTGTGTTGACTGCACGAAGTGCAACCGCATAGTCATAAGTTCTTTCGTCCCCCATAACACCGACTGAACGCATGTTAGTGAGAGCTGCGAAATACTGGTTCGGCATCCATGCCGGAGCTTCACCGTTTGCCTTCTTGTATTCGGCTACTGCCTTATCAACCTCTTCACGGTAGATGAAATCTGCATCCTGAACGATACGTACCTTGTCAGCCGTTACTTCACCGATAATTCGGATTCCAAGACCCGGACCCGGGAATGGCTGGCGGAATACGAGATTTTCAGGAATTCCAAGTTCAAGACCAGCTTTTCTTACCTCATCCTTGAAAAGGTTGCGAAGAGGTTCAATAATTTCCTTGAAATCAACGAAATCAGGAAGACCGCCTACGTTGTGGTGAGACTTGATTACGGCTGATTCGCCGCCGAGTCCGCTTTCAACAACGTCAGGGTAAATTGTGCCCTGAGCAAGGAAATCAACAGCACCGATTTTCTTTGCCTCTTCCTCAAATACACGAATAAATTCCTCACCTATAATCTTTCTCTTTGCTTCGGGTTCTGTGACTCCCGCAAGCTTTGAGTAATATCTTTCCTGAGCATTTACTCTTATAAAGTTAAGGTCAAACTGACCATTTGGACCAAATACGCCCTCAACTTCATCACCTTCGTTTTTACGCAAAAGACCGTGGTCTACGAATACACATGTAAGCTGTTTTCCGATTGCTCTTGAGAGAAGTCCGGCCGCAACAGATGAATCAACACCACCTGAAAGAGCAAGTAAAACCTTGCCGTCGCCGACTTTTTCACGGATTTCCTTAATCGTATTTTCAACAAATGCGTCCATTTTCCATGTTCCCGCACAACCGCACACGCCGCGTACAAAATTATGAAGCATCTTTGTACCTTCCTGTGTATGAAGAACTTCCGGGTGGAACTGAATTGCATAGAGATTCTTTTCCTTGCACTCAGCAGCTGCGACAGGACAGTCTGCTGTGTGGGCGATAATCTTAAATCCCGGTGCAACCTGTGAAATATAATCAAAATGACTCATCCACACGATAGTCTTTTCTGAAACATCTCCAAATAAAGCACTGCTCTTATCCACAAAAGTCTCTGTCTTTCCGTACTCACGCACAGGTGCCTTTTCAACCTTTCCACCAAGAACATGCTGCATAAGCTGTGCTCCGTAACAAAGTCCGAGTACCGGTACTCCGAGTTCAAATAATTCCTTTGTGCATGTAGGCGAACCCTCTTCATAACAACTGTTTGGACCACCTGTAAGAATAATTCCCTTAGGATTCATGGCCTTTATCTGCCCAAGAGGTGTCTTGTAAGAATAAATCTCACAATATACATTACATTCACGGACACGACGTGCAACAAGCTGGTTGTACTGTCCGCCAAAGTCTATAACAATAACCTTTTCCTGATTCATATTGTCCCTTTCATATATTATTTTTCCTAAACCACCAAACACATATTGCGTGTTCCGACAGTTTCACGGCAGTTGCCAAGTTACAATGTATACACGAACTTTGCACTCCTTTAATTATTATAGTAAAGTCCGTCGGCAATGACAAGCCACTTTGTAAATAAACTTACAAAAAATCATTTAACTGCGATGTTTTTTTATAATGACGCAACTATTGATGCTGCCAAAAATGCCGCACATGCCAATATAGCGATTATCTTTATGACTTTCATGCTGTTCCTGCATTTTATATTTTTTCTTAAATAAGACAATACTCCCGTAGAATAAAAAACTGCGACAATCAATGCACCCATAGCCAGTCCGAACGAAGTTCCCATAAGATAATCATAAACAGGCATGTTATTTTCCGTTCCCAGATTCAGCATCACAAAACCGACAATAATCGAACACAGCCCTACGATACTTATAATTCTGAGTCTTTTAAGTAAAATGCCCTTTTCGTTCTCCGCATAATCCGCAACAAGTTTCAATGTCTCTTTTTCTTCACTGTTCATAATCTCGCTTTTCCTTTCCCCGTCAATAATTTCCCTGATGTCAACATTGTAAAAATCCGCAAGTTCAACCAAAAGGCTCAAATCGGGCATATTGCTTCCCGTTTCCCATCTCGAAACAGTCCTTGACGATACATTGAACTGTTCCGCAAGCTGTTCCTGCGTAAGGTTCTTTTCCTTTCTTAATGTTTTAAGAAACGAGCCTATATTTTTTTGATTCATACTGCTGCCTCCTTTCATTGACAGGTTATATCATCTGTACCGGAATAAACACGACACAAAGCGAGAAATGCCGTATTTTCACCTATAGACACACTATGTCCTGCTTAATTTCCCTCAAGAAACTTATCAACAAACTTCCTCATTCCGGCAAACTTTTCCACAGTATCCGGTCTGTCCGACTTAAAATCCAGCATTTTATACACATAACCCTGCTCCTTTACAATTTTAAGGCTCACTGGATATACCAGTTCAAAAATAAGCGAAATGTGTCCGACAATATTATCCACAACACTTTTTTTAAGCGACCTGAGTACAGTCTGTTTTGCATAAAAACATTCAAGCACTTCATCTGTTATCACACTGTTTCGTATCTCTTCTGTCGTTGCATTATAAATTGTCTCAAGAGGCACATCCACATTAACCTTTAAAATATCGATTTTGTCTGCGTCACGAAGAATATTACAAAACATTTCTTCACGTTTGGAAAGCCCATCGGCAATCCTGAACTTATTATGCTGTCTGATAGCAAGCTCAAGCAAATCACTGCCGTTTTTCTCGACATATCCTTCGGCAAATTTATTAATTATGCGAGGAGCTTTTTTCACAACAGTAACGTTGACAGGTTCACATATAGGATTTTTTATTGCATACACAGTACCCTGGGCGGAAGTCACACAAACTTTATCTTTTCTGTCAGGGTCAAAAAGAATATCCGCACCAAGCTCGGCGTGGTCAACTGACATTCCATCATTAAAAGTTCCAAAACATCTTATCTGTTCAAATCTTCCAATATCATGCAGCATGCCCAGAAGCCATGCAACGTCCTTATCTTCACCAGTAAGTCCTACAGAATCGGCAATTTTTTCACAAAGTGCTGCAACTCTGTAAGTGTGGTCAATTTTTAGTTTAATCTTTCCATCCGACGGGTCATAATAATGCACATATCCGGCAAATGCGTTAAGCACAGCCTTTCTGTTAATCACAGGCTTGTTAATACTGTCAACAATATCGGCAATTTCCGTCAAATCATTGCGCACGCAGTACGTAAGTTTTCTTATCTCATCATCAATCGCTATTGTGTCAGGCACATGGATAACTCTCATTCCCGCCGCATGACCTGCCTTAATTCCGTTGATACTATCCTCTACAACAATCGCATTTTCAGGTTTTACACCTATTGCATCTGCCGCAAGCAGAAATATATCAGGTTCGGGTTTCCCATGCTCAACCTCATTGCCATACACGACCGCATCAAGATAATCCGACACACCTATATCGCGGAGTGTTTTTTCAGCACTGACACGCCTTGTTGAAGTTGCAACCGCACATTTCAAATTATTTGCTTTAATATACTCAAATATTTCCTTAACACCTTTTTTAATAGGAAGACCTTCCTTTTCCCTTATCTTGTAAATATGCTCTGTGCGAAGCATTTTTGTCTCCCAATAATCAGCTTTTCCGTCAAAATAATCATCAAACATTTTACGGTTAAGCTCATCGGGTGCTCCCTTAAAACTGTCGATAAGCCACATAGGCATGTCTATGCCTTGTTTTTTTGCTGCCCACTTCCAGCCCTCATTTGACTGTCTTTCGGAATCGACCAAAACTCCGTCCATATCAAAAATAATTCCATCAACCATACTTATTTTTCTCCAAAATATTTTCTGTATATCTGTATATATATCTGCTGCCCTATATAAATCCATCAGGTATTCAAACTACCTGATGTCACAATCAAAATGCCGCCTACTTTTCCAGATATTTTTTTACATACTGTCCCGTGTAAGATTCTTTAACCTTGACAATCTCCTCAGGCGTGCCCTTTGCGATAACAGTACCGCCTCTCGCACCGCCTTCCGGTCCCATGTCGATAATATAATCTGCAGTCTTTATTACATCAAGATTATGCTCGATAACAACGACCGTATTGCCGCCCTCCGCGAGCTTATGAAGAATATCAACCAGCTTATGCACATCTGCAAAATGAAGTCCTGTTGTAGGCTCATCAAGAATATAAATAGTCTTTCCTGTGCTTCTCTTTGAAAGCTCTGTCGCCAGCTTTATTCTTTGTGCTTCACCACCCGAAAGTTCAGTAGAAGGCTGTCCGAGCTTTACATAAGAAAGTCCGACATCATTGAGAGTTTCAATTTTTCTTTTAATTGACGGAACATTTTCAAAGAATTCAACTGCATCTTCAACTGTCATATCAAGCACGTCATATATGCTCTTGCCTTTATACTTAACCTCAAGCGTTTCACGATTGTAACGCTTGCCGCCGCAGACTTCACAAGGCACGTACACATCAGGAAGAAAATGCATCTCAATCTTAATAATACCGTCACCCGAACATGCTTCACATCTTCCGCCCTTGACATTAAAACTAAATCTTCCTTTTTTGTATCCTCGCTCTTTTGCATCCGATGTTGCGGCAAACAAATCCCTTATCATATCAAATACGCCTGTATATGTCGCAGGATTTGACCTCGGAGTACGTCCGATTGGCGACTGGTCTATATCAATAACCTTATCAAGCTGTTCCACTCCGTCTATTCCGTCGTGTTTTCCCGGGATAAATCTTGCCCTGTTAAGTTCCTTTGCAAGGTGCTTGTAAAGAATCTCATTTACAAGTGAGCTCTTTCCTGAACCTGATACACCCGTAACACATGTAAATACGCCAAGTGGAATATCAACATCAATATTTTTAAGATTATTTTCCCTTGCACCTCTCACCTTAATCCAGCCTGTCGGTTTGCGTCTTTTTGCAGGAACAGGAATCTTAATTCTTCCGCTCAGATATGCTCCGGTAATTGATTCCTTACACTTCATAATCTGTTCGGCAGTTCCCGTTGCAACAACCTGTCCACCATTCCTGCCGGCACCGGGACCGATATCCACAATATAGTCTGCAGCATACATAGTATCCTCATCATGTTCAACAACGATGACCGAATTGCCTAAGTCTCTTAAATGTTCAAGCGTCTTTAAAAGCTTGTCATTATCTCTCTGATGAAGACCAATACTTGGCTCATCAAGAATATATGCAACACCTACAAGCCCCGAACCAATCTGGGTTGCAAGTCTGATTCTTTGTGCCTCGCCGCCCGAAAGCGTACCTGTTGCCCTGGAAAGAGAAAGATAATCAAGTCCTACATCCATAAGGAACTGTATTCTTGACCTTATCTCCTTTAAAATCTGGCTGCCTATGGCAAGTTGTCTTTCTGAAAGCTTCATATTCTGAAGAAAATCCTGCAAATCAAGAATCGGCATATTGGTAATCTCATAAATATTCTTATCAGCAACCGTAACAGCAAGCGATGTCGGTTTTAATCTCTGTCCCTTACATGACGCACACGGAGTAATTCTCATAAATTCTTCATACTGCTGCTTAGATGCCTCTGAAGCTGTCTCCCTGTAGCGTTTTGCAACATTCCTTACAAGTCCCTCAAATGCAATATCATATACACCCTCACCTCGCTGGCCTCTGTAATAAACCTTAACGCTGTGACCTTTGGTTCCGTTAATAATAATATCTTTAATCTCGTCCGGATAATCCTTAAATGGTGTTGAAAGGCTGAAATTATACTCATCTGCAAGTGCTTTCATAATCGCTCTTGAAAAACTTCCCTCATCTGTTACAGACTGCCAGCCCATAACAACAATGGCACCCTCATCAATACTAAGTCTCTCATCGGGTATCATAAGCTCGGCGTCAAATTCCATCTTATATCCAAGGCCAAAACAATCAGGACACGCACCAAAAGGATTATTGAAAGAAAAGCTTCTCGGCTCAATCTCATCAATACTTATCTCACAGTCCGGGCATGCAAAGCTCTGGCTGAAGTTTATCGGCTTTCCGCCAATAACATCAACAGTCATTATTCCATCAGCAAGCTTCAATGTCGTCTCAATCGAATCAGTAAGTCTTTTTTCGATTCCCTCTCTTATAGAAAGACGGTCAACAACTATCTCAATATTATGTTTTTTATTCTTATCAAGTTTAATCTCATCTGTCAGCTCATACATGCTTCCATCAACCATAACACGAACATATCCACTCTTTTTAGCCTGCTCAAAGAGTTTAACATGCTCACCTTTTCTTCCTCTTACAACAGGAGCAAGAAGCTGAATCTTTGTCCTTTCGGGAAGTCCCATAATAACATCAACCATCTGGTCCACAGTCTGTTTCTTAATCTCTCTTCCACACTTAGGACAATGCGGAATACCCACTCTTGCATACAAAAGCCTGAAATAATCATATATCTCTGTAACAGTTCCGACTGTAGAACGTGGATTCCTGTTAGTAGATTTCTGATCAATAGAAATCGCCGGTGAAAGTCCCTCTATACTTTCAACATTAGGCTTTTCCATCTGACCAAGGAACTGTCTGGCATATGAAGAAAGCGACTCCATATATCTTCTCTGTCCTTCAGCATATATAGTATCAAATGCAAGCGAAGACTTACCTGAACCTGAAAGTCCTGTAAGCACAACAAGCTCATTTCTTGGTATATCAACAGATACATTTTTAAGGTTATGCTCATTAGCTCCCCTAATCCTTATAAACTGCCTGTAATCTCCTTTTTTCATCATTTACCTCTTTCACTTCGTCTCATATAAAAACTTATTAACTTCAATCATCTTATCCCTGAGAACTGCTGCCTCCTCAAAGTTAAGCTCTGCCGCAGCCTTGTGCATATTCTTCTCAATCTGCTTCTTAACCTTTTCAAGTTCTTTGCGGCTCATAGACTCATAATCTTTCTCAAGAGTCTCACCATTGCAGGATGATGCATCTGCTGCCTTGGAAATGCTTATCAGATCCCTCACAGCCTTCTTTATAGTCTGAGGAGTTATTCCATGCTCTTCATTATACTCCTGCTGAATCTGACGTCTTCTTTCCGTCTCGGAAATCGCTTTTTCCATTGATTCCGTAATCTTATCGGCATACATAATAACATGTCCCTCACTGTTACGTGCAGCTCGTCCGATTGTCTGGATAAGCGATGTCTCCGTCCTTAAAAATCCTTCCTTATCGGCATCAAGAATAGCAACAAGTGTAATCTCAGGAATATCAAGACCTTCTCGTAAAAGGTTAATACCAACAAGCACGTCAAACGCATCCATTCGCATATCACGTATAATCTTCTGCCTTTCAAGCGTATCAATGTCGGCATGAAGATACTTGACACGTATTCCAAGCTCTTTAAGATAATCTGTCAAATCCTCTGCCATACGTTTAGTAAGCGTTGTGACAAGAATCTTATTATGTTTCTTAGTCTCCTTGTTAATCTCCGAAACAAGGTCATCAATCTGCCCTTCAATAGGACGTACAAAAATCTCAGGATCCAGAAGTCCTGTAGGACGTATAATCTGCTCTGCCCTTAAAAGTTCATGCTCTTCCTCATAGACAGATGGTGTTGCCGAAACAAACAACATCTGCGAAATCTTATTCTCAAATTCAGTAAAATTAAGCGGTCTGTTATCCTTAGCAGATGGAAGCCTGAAACCATAATCTACAAGAGTTGTCTTTCTTGACTGGTCGCCGGCATACATTCCTCTTATCTGTGGAATCGTTATGTGTGACTCATCAACTATAATAAGAAAATCATCCGGAAAATAATCCATAAGTGTATATGGCGGAACCCCTGCCGGAAGCCCCGCAAGATGTCTTGAATAATTCTCAATTCCCGAACAGAAACCGGTCTCCTGCATCATCTCTATATCAAAATTAGTTCTCTCCTCAATTCTCTGTGCCTCAACAAGCTTATCTTCGCTCTTAAAATAAGCAATTCTCTCCTTCAGTTCTTCCTTAATATTCTCAATTGCTGCCGCCATCTTTTCCTTATCAACAACATAATGTGAATTCGGGAAAATCGCAATATGTTCAAGCTCTGACTTGACTTCTCCAGTCAAAGAATCAATCTCAGATATTCTGTCAACTTCATCACCAAAAAATTCAATTCTTACAGCCTCTCCACTTGATGCTGCCGGATAAATCTCAACAACATCGCCACGCACACGGAAAGTTCCTCGTTTAAAATCCTGGTCTCCTCTCATATATTGAATATCAACAAGCTTTCTTATGACATCGTCTCTGTCCTTCTCCATGCCGGGACGCAGGGAAATAACCATATTCTGGTAATCAATAGGTGCACCGAGTCCGTATATGCACGATACAGAAGCCACAATAATAACATCCTTTCTTTCAGAAAGTGCGGCTGTTGCTGAATGCCTTAACTTATCAATCTCATCATTAATAGAAGAATCCTTAGCTATATAAGTATCGCTCTGCGGCACATAAGCCTCGGGCTGATAATAATCGTAATATGAAACAAAATATTCAACAGCATTATTTGGAAAAAATTCCTTCATCTCGCCGTAAAGCTGTGCAGCAAGTGTCTTATTATGTGAAATAATAAGCGTAGGCTTCTGCACTTTCTCAATAATATTAGCCATTGTAAAAGTCTTTCCCGAACCGGTTACACCGACAAGCGTCTCAAACTGATTGCCCTCAAGAAATCCATCTGAAAGCTTCTTAATTGCCTGTGGCTGGTCGCCGGTCGGCTTATAGGGGGCTTTTAATTTGAACTCATTCATGGTAAATTCCTCCATTTGTGACTTTTACTATGACCATTATCAGCCAAAAATTCGTATCGGGATTCGTAACGAAACGCCCATTTTTGTGTTAAATAGGTGTCATTTTTTCCTCGTTACGAATAAAAGTCACAAAATTCATATTTGCGGATAAAACAGCACTCGGAAATACCTGATGATACCAGGCTCCGGTTCTGTCATATTTTTACTGTTTGTTCTTGTAACAGTCCCTATTATATCAAATAAATTTTTGAAAGTATATAGATTAACGCAAGAAAAAAGTACAAACGTTCGATTCTTATTTGTACTTTTTTCTATCACTACTATTCTATTTTTCATCATGCTGCGTTGAAATATTCCTCCAGGATTAAGTCTATTTCAATCATTTCTGAATAATCATAATACTGATCTTTCCTCTCTTTTGGAATAACTTCTTCAATAAACGGTTCCAGTACATTCAGACAGTCTTCTATGATTTCCTGTGTATCTCCATAGACATCTACTCAGACATATCTTATCACAACGAAGAACTAAAGTCATTAACTCGTTATCGTTTTGATAAAGTAAAAGAACGTGCTAAGTTAAAGTCTTCCGTATCAAGACTTGTCTGTATCTTATTTCCTGAATTAGAAAAGTTAGTTCCAACACTTCATATGGCATCGGTTTACGCAATGCTTTCTGAATTTCCTAGTGCCAAACAAGTAGCAAGTGCTCATCTTACCAGACTTACCAATCTTCTTTCTGAAACCTCAAAAGGTCGATACGGTAGAGAAACGGCAATCATATTTAGAGAAGCTGCAAGAACCTCTATTGGTTCAAATATGCCGTCAAAATCATTGGAATTAAAGCATACAATTAAGCTTATTCATGAGCTCACCTCTGAAATTGATGAAGTCGAAAATGAAATCAAAATCATCATGGATGAAATCAATTCTCCGATTCTTAGTATCCCTGGAATCAATTACCGTATGAGAGCTATGATCATTGCCGAAATCGACGATTTCAACCGCTTTAATTCTCCTTATAAAATCTTGGCTTATGCTGGTTTCTCACCATCTACATACCAATCCGGACAATTGGATGGTGCTTACTCACATATGGAAAAGCGAGGCTCCAGATATCTACGCTATGCGTTATACAAAGCAGCCAAATATGTCTGCCATTGGGATCCAACCTTTGCTGAATATCTGGCCAAGAAACGAGCCTAAGGTAAACATTACAATGTAGCTATATCTCCTGCCGTCAAAAAGCTAGTTCGAGTCATTTATCATCTCGAGAAAACCAACCAGCAATACATCAAAGCTGCTTAAATTTTTTCTAATTCAATACCCCTTTTTGAGCACCTGTAACGATGCTCTTTTTGTCATGCAGTTTTCAAGGTTCAAAGAACTCTAACCGAGTTCAAAATATATCTAAAATACATTTCTGTACTTTATTCAAAAAACTTCATTTTAGGTCTTGACTTTTAATAGTTAGTCTTTCCTGCCTTGGATTGATATTATTGGGATAATATCCGGGCATGAAAATAGCCAGGTGATTCCTTGAGTTGGAACCATCTGGCTATGTAAGGCACGTATATTCTTTTTTAAGTATTTAATAATATTTCTTCTAACCGCTTAATTTCTGCATCAATCTTATTCATATCTGGACTGCGTAATTCAAGGTTAAAAGATACTACTTTTTCTCCAGAAATATCCTCTAAACCATAAGCTAATTCATTAATTCGTTTATCATAATCATCTATAAAATTCTCAATATCTTCTATTATAGATTTGCTCAACTCTGATGTATATTCTATCAATTTTTCGAACATTTCTGGAACACTAATACATTTAAAATCTAATGCCCAAAGATGATCGCTTTTATATACTTCAATCAATTTTTCTGCTACATAAATTATATACTCAGCATTTCCTGGCGTTCCACGTTCACCAAGTGCTTCTTTAAGAGCCTTATTAAGTATAACACAAAGAATATCATTTTTCCGAATAAGTTCTTTACTTTTTGCCTGAACATAATCAAAAATTTCTATAGGATTTTCAAAACAAACTGTTCTTTCAAATGAAATACCGTATTTCATATCATATCGCAAATCATCCAGTTTATTCAAATTATCTTTTAATACCTCTGCAAATAATAAGTACTCCCACAAAGCCGGTTTTTCAACCACTAATTCAAATACACGCCCAGAATATTTTAACACCTTAGGCGATACCCTTTCTTTTGAAAAATGTTTTCTTAAACATAAACTATCATTAACCAAATAAGCCAATTGATTTTTCAGACATTTTATAATATCTTGACCTGTGTTAAACTCATATACCCAATTACTATCTTTGTTTCTTAAAGTATCTACAAATTCAAATATTTTTTCCGAATCTACAATATCTGAAAAATTCATTTCTTTATTTTTCTTCCAAACAGGCAAAATATTACTTACTTTTTGATCTATAAATACAAAAATCGGGATACCTTTTGCTTTTGCCCGTAAATACTCTAAATTAGTAATTGATTTTTCTCCATGATCTGTTATGTACCCATATCGACTGCCAACGATTAGTACCATTATATCAGCTCTTTGTTCTACGACTCGAAGACAGTTATTTATAGTATCTTTATCCGGATCTATTGGAAAAGAATTGTATTCAGATAATATGGCTTCATATCCTAAATCCGCTTCAATAAATTCTCTAATATCTTGCCTAATCTGTTTTAAATCATAACATGTAGAACTTACAAATATTGATGGTTTACGTGCCTCTCCTGAAATATATTGCATTTTCACGCCCTCTTTCTATTATGACTTTTTTCTATTTTTTATTAGTAAAATTATTGATAAAATATCAATATATACTTGCTTACTAATCTGTTTTAAAAATCAAATGCATGTTTGAATGACGTTGAAGTGAATTTTTATCTTTTTCTATGTATTTCCACGTTTCTTTATATGTTCCTTCAACGGAAACTGATTTATCTGAAATAAAATCTATAAACTCCAAAACTTTTCCTTCATATTTTTCAGCAAATTCATCCGAAAGTATTTCTTTCTCATCATCTGAAAAGTCTTTAAGTTCATTGTATAAAACATGTTCTAAATTGCATGAATTAAAATATAACCTATACGGAATATTGCGGATTTTTCCAGTTGTGTACAACTTAAACATAATCTCTGATTTATGTGCATTTCTTTTTTCAACCTCTTCAATGTCAAAATATTCCATATGATCCTCATAATATTGAATATTTTCAACTTCTGCTTCCTTAATGCAATTTTTAGTAAATGCACCATCTGTGTCAGCTATATGAATAATTTTTACAAAATCTCCCCAATTATATCCGTACTTACTTTTGATAGTCTCTATTAAAGCACCTACTTTTGACACTACGTTTTCTTTTGTTGTACTATAATTAGATGTTATATCTCCATGAACAACTGCAAATTGCACTTCTTCCGAAGAAAAAAACTCTTTCAATATTCCACCTATAGCATTTTCATCACTAGGCCCCTCAACAATAACCGTAACTACCTTTTTTTCATTCACTTCGCAGTCTCCTTCCTGCTTTTCTAAATGCTCTCGCAATTTTCAAGCTGTCAGTTTCTTGATATATTTTTTCTTCCTGTCCACCAAGAGTAATACTTCTAATATACATACTTCGGAGATTATTAGATCCTTTCACATTTTTCATGTGAATATATCTATTATTTGGATTTGCAGTAGAAAACATAATACTATCTTTATCCAACATCTCTAATGCACGTAGATTGTGAGACGTAAAAATCAATTGTCCTTTTGCACTCTTATTGAAAATATCTAATAATTCTCCTAACATATACTCAAAAATTCCAGCATCTAATTCATCAATAACTAAGCAGATAGAAGAATTTCCAAATGCTTGAATTAGAACATTTAAAATAGATACTATCTTAATAATACCTTCAGATTCCATACGAATCGGAATCGTTCTTTTTCCTTCTCTATTCGACATAAGCTCAACTTTCCAGCCTTCTTCACCAGAATCTATTGCTTGCTTTCCATAATCTTTTATTTCAATACTCATTCCCGGAATAATTGTATATAAAACAGTATTGATTTGATCTACAATCTCATTAAGAATATCTTTCTTTTTAATATCTAAAATAACTGGTTCCATTAATGGAACTGCAAAATCCCCTTTCATTCCTGTTTTTTCCTTTTCAATGCGAAAAGCCATTGGGAGCAAAAAATTTGCAGAAATCAAACCGGAATGAGAACTTCTAATAACAAACAAATCTTTAAGTGCAAAATCAAACAATGCATGAATAACAATGGAATAATTCTTAAATTCACTATTTTTTTTAAAGAAAATTTCTCTACTATCTTTTCCAAAAATGTAAGAGCAATTACTCTTTTCTGCTATTTTTCGTGCAACAATAAGATCCATTTTTACATTTTTATCTTTCCCAACTAATTCTTCAACTCTTTTCAATGGTTTAAAAACAACATCTGTCTGAGTTCTTTGATAATCCATAAAAACATTCTTATTCGTTCTATTGCCATCTTTATTTATTGCACAATTCAAATATTCTCTTTCAATAATAGCGCCATCATCTATTTTCGAAAAAATAATATGATAACCTACCTCATACAGTACGTTATCTCCAAATATTTTAAATTCAGCATTTATCTCTGCATTTGTTGAATCTGTATCGATATAATCTATAATCCTTTGATCTAATTCCTCACCAGTAATAATACCTTGTAAAAAATAAAGTGCATCGACAATTGCTGTTTTACCAGATCCATTTTGTCCATAAATTCCCAAAATCTCAGCTCTACTACATTCAAATTTTCTTTCATTAGCAAGCGGCATTATAATAATACCATTCTTTACATTTTTAATATTTTTTAAAGTTAATGATGATAAACGAACAACAATATTTCCCATAATTGCCTCCTATAATCCATTAAAATCGCATCTATATTCTAACACAAAACATTTGATTTTTCAATTTCATTTTATATTTTGGTATTTTTTATTCCATTTTTAAAATTATAATATTATTTATATTGTGTTCATTTTTTCATTATTTATTCGCTAAAATTATTGATTTGAGCGATATTATTCAAATAATACCACTCAAATCAATTACTTTATTAGATTGATTCTTCTAAATTATATATATATGTTTTATCTTTCCATCTCTCCCATCCTTCCTGTCACATTCAACATCTTTTCTTCTCGGAAACTGAGCATCTTTCCATTTGTTCCACCGACAATGATATGATCCAGCAATTCTATCCCCAATAGCTGTCCGCACTTCTGCAGCTTTCTCGTAACAATCATATCCTCTTTTGATGGTTTCACATTACCACTGGGATGATTATGAAGTCCAATGACTGCAGAAGCATTTGCCAGAATACTGCTCTTAAAAACTTCTCTGGGAATTACCAAAGATGCATTAATCGTTCCAACACTGACCAGATTCATATTGATTACCTGTCCATTATTTTTCATATTCAAGATGCAAAATACCTCTCTGTCATATTGCGATAACTCCTTCCCCATCAATTCTACAACAGCCTGTGGACTGTCCAATGTCTGCTCACTATAAAGAGATGGTTCTTTTACCAGACGGATATTCACAACTTCTAATTCATTCTCCATCCTTCTGATCTCCTTTTGGAAATTCTACAACCAAAAAAATA
>ERZ837487.3331-NODE-3331-length-14615-cov-3.026236_pt1 | contig 14615 bp, 10 predicted proteins | sample MGYA00519911_ERZ837487 | MGnify/ENA primary metagenome ERZ837487 (study PRJEB31850, sample SAMEA3708818) | human gut metagenome | biome: human gut; feature: human-associated habitat; material: faeces | place: China | collected 2014 ...
TCGATAACTGGCGCTGGAGCGATGTCCCGTTCTATATCTTTACTGGGAAGAAATTACCGGAAAAGAGTTCGGAGATCGTAGTGAACTTCAAGTCCACTCCTCACCAGCTTTTCGCCGGACAATGTTCGGGAGGCTCCTGTAATAAACTGATTATCCGTATCCAACCGGACGAGAGCATCACGCTGAAGTTCGGTCTGAAAATGCCGGGAGCCGGTTTCACGGTGAAGCAGGTGGGTATGGATTTTCGCTATGATTCGCTTTCGAAGAACTATCTGCCCGATGCCTATGAGCGTCTGTTGCTTGATGCCATGTTGGGCGATTCGACTTTGTATGCCCGTAGCGACGCTTTGGAGGCAAGCTGGCGGCTGATCGATCCGATCCTCCATCATTGGAAGGAGGAGGGTGCGAAGAACCTGTTCTTCTACGCCCCCGGTGAAGACGGCCCGATCGAAAAGGGCAAGTTGGGGATGACACCGAAGGATTGCCCTTGCCAAAGTTGTCAATGATAAAAAAGGATGATTATGATCATAGAGAATTTTAAAGATGATAAAGAGGCCCTCCGGGCAATGACCGGAGAGCTTGTCCGGTATATGGACCGGAAAGATGACGGCCTGCCTTTCAACCTCGCTTTGTCGGGAGGAGGGACGGCACAGAAGATGTTCGCTCTTTGGGTGGATGAATATAAGGATAAGATCGACTGGGATGCGATCCGTTTCTTTTGGGTCGATGAACGATGTGTTCCGCCAACTGACCCGGACAGTAATTATGGACATGCAAACGAGCTTTTGTTCAAGCCGCTGCATATACCCGCCGGTCATGTGCACCGCATTCATGGAGAAGTGGAACCTGGTACGGAAGCGATGCGTTATTCGCGTGTCGTGAAAGAGTATCTGCCCCGGCACGGGCAATTACCCTATTTTGATTGCGTCATCCTGGGTATCGGAGGTGATGCGCATACTGCGTCCATTTTTCCGGATACCTTGCCGCTGTTGACGGACAGCCGTAATTACGCCGTTTCCCAACATCCCGAATCCCATCAGTTCCGTATCACGATGACCGGCCCGCTGATCCTGAACGATTCGCCGTTGCTGGTCCCGGTCTTGGGGACGGGAAAGAAAGAGATGCTCGAAGAGTTGAAAAAAGGCTATTCGGCAACCCATCCTACGCCTGCCGCCTATATCCTTACTCATGCGGTAGAGGCGTTTGTATACACGACCTTATGATAAGGTGGGGTGGAGTGAGAATAAAAAAGAGGTTCAACTGCAAAAAATGATGCTGCTGAACCTCTTTTTTTGTTGTAATTTATTATTTCGATGTTTTCATCGAGAGCTTTTCCAAGAAGTAAACGATGGCGTAGCCTAAAACCATCAGGCCGACAGCTTCCCAAACAAGTTGATTCGGCATGATGTTGGCTTCGACTAAAGGCTTTACAACGCCATGACTGTCTGTATAAGTCTCGATCGTTTCCTTCCAAGGCCAAACCTTGTTTAGCGAACCGAGCATAAAACCGGCCAATACGGAGATCGTAATGTCGTGGAACCGGCGGAGAGCGAACGAAAGTACACGGGAGAAACTGGTGATACCGATTGCCGCACCGCAGATAAACACTAACATTACGGGAATATTGAATGTCTTTACCGCCTCCATGATATAAAAATATTTGCCTAACAGCACTAGGATGAAACTACCCGATATACCCGGCAGGATCATGGCACAGATGGCTATCGCTCCGCAAAGGAAGATAAAGAACAGGTTGGAAGGTGTCTCGGCTGGTGTTGCAACCGTTATGTAGAATGCAATAACGATCCCGATGATATAACTCAGGATCGTTTTCCAATCCCATTTCTTGATATCTTTGGAAACGAACCAGGTGGAAGCAAGTACCAATCCGAAGAAGAAGGACCAGACCAGAATAGGGTGGTCTGTCAACAGCCAGGTGATGATTTTTGCCAATGAGAAGATACTGATCCCGATCCCTGCAATGATGGATAGCAGGAAGTTGGCATTGATTGCCTTCCAGAACGCCGCGATTTTTCCGGTAAAAAGCAGTTTGAGACTGGCTCCGTTAATACTTTTGATCGAGTCGATCAACTCTTCATAGATTCCGACAATGAAGGCGATGGTCCCGCCTGATACGCCAGGCACGACGTCTGCCGCACCCATACCCATGCCTTTTAGAACTAAGAGGCCGTAGTCTTTTAGATTTCTTTTCATGTTTAATTATTATTATCCTTATTCTTGAGGAATTCTTTCACCAGGTCTTCCGGTGGAATATGTTTACTGCCGATACGCTCGACTATCCCTTCATAACTGAGCCCGGCATTTTTTAGATAATCGAGCAATTCTTCGGGAGATGTCTGCCTGTAGTGCTCACCGAAATGTTTCATATCTCCTTTTGCCAGATATGCCATTGCCATATGAAGATGCATATAAGGCATTTCCGGACTGCCTTCCAACACTTTTTTATAGTATTGCAAGGCTTTGTCGATATCTCCTTTCATAAACAAATATTGGCCGGCACGGTATAAGCTCTCGAAGTCTTCTTGCTGCTTGTCTTCCACTTGGTCGAGGGCGGTGAAAAGGCGTTCAGTCGCTTCCATAGCTTTGTGTTCGTCTCCGTTTTCCAGATATGTAAGGGCCAGTAAGGAAAGGATGCGGATGTTCTTCGGGAATAGCCTGGACGCTTGCATCAGGGCATCAGAGGCTTCTTTTTCACGTCCTGTTTCGACACAACATCGGATATAATTGATATAAGTGCTTGAATCTTCCAGTTGACGGTTCTGTCTTAGTAGCTCTTTTAGCAAAACATAAGCCTTTTCGTAGTTCTCCAGCTTAACGTAGCATTCGGCAAGCAGGGGGGTGATGCGAATGTGGATCTCGTCGGTCGTTGCAATATCATTATATACCTCGATTGCCTTCTCGTAATTTTCGTTCATGTACAGGCAATAAGCCTTCAGTATCTTCAACTCTTCGTCCGAGTCGTCGCATGTGAGGGCAAAGTCGAATGCTTCGATCGCTTTCTCATAGTCTCCGCTGATGGAATAGAGGCGACCCAAAGTGAACCAGTAGTCGTTGGAGTAGGGGTTCTTGTCGATCAGTTCGTTACAGACCTCGATCGCTTTTTTTATATCGCCCTCTATTTCTAAATTATAGCAAAGTTCGTCTTTCAGGATCAGGTTGTCCGGGAAAAGCATAAGTCCGCGATTGATGAAATCGTGTGCTTCCTTAGTCTTCTCCACATCCCCTAAGATTGGTGCGATATATTCGAATAACGTTTCTAAATACTCGCATTTGTTGGCGATGAGTTTTTCTACATGTCCGATTACTTTGTCATACGAATCTTGCATGACGTAACATTCGAGACGCAGCATGTCAAGATCTTGATTGTCGGTTTCAGCTATTGATTCGATCAGAGCGAGCGCACTGTCATAGTCCTCGTTGTAGACATACGACTTGCATTGCCTGATCTGCAAATCGGGATTACCGGGATGAAGCCGTAGCCCTAGGGCCAGGACTTCATCATAGTAAGTATAATCATCAGATTCTTCAAAACTGTCCAACAGTTCATCGATTTCATCGGCATCAAAATAGGCGTCCTTACCTTCCTGGTGGCCGGTCAGATAACGTTGTAACAGGCGTGAAATATCTTTTTTTTTCATACTGTATAATTGTTAATCAATGTGCCAATATGCCAATGCAATTGCATTCTTCCATTGGCACATTATCCCATTGGGATATTATTTATCTTTTACCTTGCTCCATGTATCTTTCAAGGATACTGTGCGGTTGAAGACTAATTTATCGACTGTAGAATCTTTATCTACATTGAAATAGCCGATACGTTGGAACTGTAGGTAGTCGAGCGGCTTGGAGTCTGCCAGGAACTTTTCGACATAACAATTTGTCAATACTTTCAAGGAGTCCGGGTTGATGATCTCTTTCATTGCTTCTAAAGGCGAGCAGTTTTTTGCTTCGCGGATAGCCGCCATCTCGTCGCGCGGGTTTTCCACTTTCCACAGGCGGTCGTACAGACGGACTTCTGCCGACAGACAGTGTGCACAACTCAACCAATGGAGCGTACCTTTTACTTTCCGGTTGCTGTCCGGCATTCCGCTCTTGGTGTTCGGGTCGTATTCGCAATAGATTTCCGTAATCTCGCCGTTCTCATCTTTCTTGCAGCCTGTACATTTTACGATATAAGCGTTTTTCAAGCGAACTTCCTGGCCGGGAGTCATACGGAAAAATTTCTTCGGAGCATCTTCCATAAAGTCTTCCCGTTCGATCCACAGTTCACGGCTGAATTCGATCGTATGGCTACCAGCCGACAGATCTTCCGGATTGTTGATCGCCTCCATCTCTTCCACTTGCCCTTCCGGATAATTGGTGATAATGAGTTTAACCGGGTTCAACACGGCCGATACACGGGTTGCACGAGTATTGAGGTCTTCGCGGACGGCACTTTCCAGTAGCGCAAATTCATTCAGCGCATCATAAGTGGTATAGCCGATCTTGTCGATGAACTTATGAATTGCTTCCGGTGAATAACCGCGACGGCGGAAACCGCAGATTGTCGGCATACGGGGATCGTCCCAGTCGTGTACCAAGCCTTCTTTTACAAGGATCAGCAGGTTGCGTTTGCTCATCAGCGTATAACTTAGGTTCAGTTTATTGAACTCCGTCTGACGCGGACGATTGTCGTTCAGATCCTTGCCCTCTTTCAACCAGTCGATGAACAGATCGTACAACGGACGATGCACGACAAATTCAAGTGTACACAGCGAGTGAGTGACACCTTCGAAGAAGTCGCTCTGTCCGTGTGCGAAATCGTACATCGGGTATGCTTTCCACTTGTCACCTGTACGGTGGTGCGGAGTCTTGACGATACGGTAGATGATTGGGTCGCGGAAGTGCATGTTCGGGTTTGCCATGTCGATCTTGGCACGCAATACCATCGAACCTTCTTCCAACTCGCCGCTGTTCATCTTGTGGAACAACTCCAGGTTCTCTTCGATCGGGCGGTCACGGTAGGGACTGTTTGTTCCCGGCTGTGTCGGTGTCCCTTTCTGGGAGGCGATCTGTTCGGAAGTCTGCTCGTCGATGTATGCTTTTCCCTCCTTGATCAACTGGATAGCGAAGTCCCAGAGTTGCTGGAAGTAGTCGGATGCGTAATATATGTTATTCCAGTGGTAACCCAGCCATTCGATGTCTTCTTTGATGGCGTCCACATATTCCAGATCTTCTTTTACCGGATTGGTATCGTCGAAGCGTAGGTTGCAAACACCTCCATATTTTTGTGCAATGCCGAAATCCAGACAGATGGCTTTGGCATGTCCGATATGCAGGTATCCGTTTGGTTCGGGCGGGAAGCGTGTTTGCACACGTCCCTTGTTTTTGCCTTCCGCCAAATCTTTTTCCACCATTGCTTCAATGAAGTTCAAGCTCTTTTTACCTTCTTCTTCGTTTGTTTTGATATCGCTCATATATCTTCTAAATAGGTTGTTTCTTTTTTAAAGTGACAAAGGTAACGATTTCTTTGTTTGCTACATAGTAATGATGCTTTTTTCCTATATTTGGGGCTGATTTTGTAAAATGAAATACACATTGCATTTATGGAATATATCCATCTTATTATTGATTTTGTGTTGCACATTGATGTGCACATGGCTGAGCTTGTCTCATTGTACGGAACGTGGATTTATGCGATTCTGTTTCTGATTATCTTTTGTGAAACCGGATTGGTTGTAACGCCTTTTCTTCCGGGGGATTCCTTGTTGTTTGTAGCTGGTGCGTTGGCTGCCTTGCCGGGTAATCCGATGAATGTGCATCTGATTGTATTGAGCCTGATCTTAGCTGCTGTTTTGGGAGATGCATCCAATTATACGATCGGGAGATTATTTGGTGAACGGCTGTTCGGTGATCCAAAGTCGAAAATCTTCAAACAAAGTTATTTGGAAAAGACACATAAGTTCTATGAAAAGTATGGCGGTAAAACGATTGTCCTAGCTCGTTTCGTTCCGATCGTCCGGACTTTCGCCCCTTTTGTCGCCGGAATGGGACATATGAGTTATAGACATTTTGCCTTGTTTAACGTAGTAGGCGGGTTGGTTTGGGTTGCCTTGTTCTCATATGCCGGATATTTCTTTGGGGGAATGAAGATCGTACAGGAAAACCTGAAATTGCTGATTGTCTTGATAATATTCGTCTCCATCCTTCCGGCTGTAATCGAAGTGATTCGGAATAAATATTTTGTCAAAGATCACTGATCAGAACAGGCTGATCAGTAATGCAATATTCAGAATAGTGACCATTGCTCCCAATACGATTAACAGGATTGTTGTGGATCGTGAGTTTACATATACGCCCATTACTTTTTTACTGGATGTCAGGTAAACTTGTGTAAAAACTGTGATTGGTAACTGTATACTTAGCAGCATCTGCGAATAGATCAAGCCTTTGAACGGATCACCCACGACAAATATGATAAGCAGGGCTGGGATGAACGACAACAAGACTCCTAATTTGGAATGGAGGTCTTTGTGGTTATAAGCTTCACCATATAACCCTGCAAAGATGGATGCTCCGGCTATTCCAGAGGTGATTGTGGAGGAAATACCTGCCAGCAGGAGTGCTCCGGCGAATATGATACCTGCATTATTTCCGACCAATGGTACTAATAGCTGTTGTGCCTGGTCCAGTTCGTCTACCGCAATATTCTGTTTGAAGAAGGTTGCTGCTGCCAGTATAATCATGGCAGAGTTGATCGCCCAGCCGATAACCATCGATAACAGTGTATCGTAGAACTCATATTTCAATTGTTTTTTGATCACCGATTCGTCCTCAAGGTTCCATTCGCGGCTCTGTATGACTTCCGAGTGAAGAAACAAATTGTGGGGCATGACAACGGCTCCCAGTACACTCATGATGATTAGCATGGAGTTCTCCGGGAAAGTCGGTTTTATCCATCCTTCGATGGCTGCTCCCCATTGTACGTCTACTAATGCCAGCTCATAGAGAAACGAAAGTCCGATGATTGAGACGAACATGATAATCCAGCGTTCTATTTTGCTGTACGTATTGGTAAGTAACATTCCGAGGCAGACAACCGTTACGATGACTGCGCCTACTTTGATTGGCATTCCGAATAGCATCCGCAGAGCAATGGCACCTCCCAACACCTCGGCAAGCGAGGTCGAAATGCTGGCCAGCATGGCGGAGATCAGGATGGGACGGCTCAGCATGCGCGGCATATATTTGTTGGTTGCCTCCGAAAGGCAAAGTCCAGTCACGATCCCCAAGTGGGCGACATTATGCTGGATGATGATCAGCATGATGGAAGAAAATGTGACAACCCAGAGCAAGGCATAACCGAATTCGGAGCCGGCAGCCAGATTGGTAGCCCAGTTCCCCGGATCGATAAAACCTACGGTAACAAGTAATCCTGGCCCGATATACTTTAACAGGTCCAGAGCGCCGGCACTCGGACGGTGGTTGATTTTGAGTTTGTCTAATATGTTCATATTAATAGTTTATGTTATTGTTGTACATGATGATTCATCAGTGAACTAACAAGTAAGGCAAGCCTACGATATTATACACCGATAAATTGTCATTTACCATTCAAAGATATAAAATATTTAATGGTGGAAATGTTTATGATAATTGATAATTTTTATCGGCTGATTATTTCCCTTTTAGGGGAATGTCAGTACGAATGTTGTCCGCTTGGCGGCCGGTGCGCTCTTCAGGGCGATGCTGCCTCCCGAAAGGCGCATGATCTGACGGGAGATGGATAGTCCGATGCCACTGCCGCCCTCTTTGGTGGTAAAGAATGGAACGAAAATGTGTTCGGCCTCTTCTTGCGGAATAACAGGCCCGTTATTGCTGACTTCAATCAAGACGGCTTCTTCTTCGTTACAATAGGCTTTTACTTCGATTAGACCATCCGCTTGCTCGCAACCGATTGCCTGCATGGCGTTTTTCAGCAGATTCAAGACAACTTGCGAGATCAAATTCTCGTCTGCATAGACGATCAGGTCGGAAGGCTCTACACCGACGTTGATTGTAATGTTGGGAAAATTAGTATGATGTCGAGCCAGCTTTACCATGCGTTCCGCAAATTTCTGGACATAGAATAGAGTGGGCTCCGGCGTCGGAATATGTGTGAATTTACGGTATGACTCCACGAAAGAAATTAGGCTTTTCCCTGTTGTGCTGATTACTTCCAGCCCGTTGCGTATCTCGTCATCCGCGTTTTGGTGTAAAGAGAGAAGTGTGTCGCTTAGAGATGTGATAGGAGTGACTGAATTCATGATTTCATGCGTTAAGACGCGTGTCAGGCGAATCCATGAATCGATTTCCTTATCGTCCAGCTCACTATTAATGTCGTTAATTGCTAAAATGCGTACATGCTTGTCCTGTAGCGTCATTTCCGAAACACGGATAGACAGGTGAACGTTGCCACGTTCATTGGTAAAAGATATCTGGTGCTTGTCGCCCGGTTGGATGTTTTGTATGACGGTTTTTAGGTTCTCGTCTATACGAGCAAGCTGGCGTACATTCGTAAAGACGGCTAGTCCGAGCAAGCGCAAAGCCTCGTTGTTCGTCTGATAAATCACACCGTTGTCATCGAGCACTATAATACCAGTATTGACGCAGTTCATAATCAGTTCGTAATATTTTTCTTTCTGGGCGGCATCCGCTTTGGCCTGGAAAAGAATCTGCGTGATGCGGTTAAGCGATTCGCTAACCAGTTTGTCGTTCGACGAGCGTCCACGTGTCGCATATCGGAAAGCATAGTCACTGTTGTCTATCGCATCGAACATGAAAGCTACCTTTTGGGCGTTTCGCTTGTCGGACAGCAGGACTAACCTGAGGAAGAAGGACCACACGGATAAGATCGGGACAAACCACACCCATTCCTGCTGGAGAACTAAATAAGTACCGGCTATTGTCAGAAGTATGAAAACAGCAATACGGAGATAGAAATTATGGTAAAGACCTTTCAACAGCATTATAGTTCGTATCGTTTAATCTTGTTGTATAAAGTCTGGCGGGAAATACCTAACTGGCTTGCAACAAGTGACAAATTTCCACTATACTTGTCCATCGCGTTTTTAATCATGTTATATTCCATCTCTTCCAAGGTTGTCGCCTCTTTTGTCACCGGCTTTTTTTTCGCCCGTGGAAAATCTAAATCGTTACCGTCCAACACACTCCTTTCGGCAATGATGACGGCTTTTTCGATCGTGTGTTCGAGTTCCCGGATATTCCCGAACCAAGGTTGCGCTTTCAGCTTCTCTTTGGCATCCAGGCTGAGACACATGGCTGTTTTTCCATATATCTTGGTATATTTGGAAAGGAATATTTCGGTAAGGGGTACGATGTCTTCCGGTCGTTCTCTGAGTGGCGGTATCTCCACATGAATCGTATTGATACGATAGAGCAGATCCTCGCGAAAATCTCCTTTCTGTACCATTTCCTGTAAGTCACGGTTGGTGGCACAAATCAGGCGAATATTGACCGGGATAGGCGTATTGCTTCCTACACGGACGATACTACGACGTTGCAAAGCAGTCAATAATTTGGCTTGTAAATGGTAGGAGAGGTTTCCTATCTCGTCAAGAAACAGTGTGCCTTTGTTGGCAACCTCGAATTTCCCCGGACGGTCTGCCCGAGCATCGGTAAATGCACCTTTGACATGTCCAAACAGTTCGCTTTCGAAAAGAGTTTCCGTGATGGCCCCCATATCGACTGGGACCAATGTCTCCTTTTTCCGGTTAGAAAGTATATGGATCTCGCGGGCAAGCATCTCCTTACCTGTCCCGTTTTCCCCAGTCACCAATATGTTGGCATCCGTCCGGGCTACTTTTTCAATTAGGGAACGAAGTTGCTGCATGGCGTTACTTTCCCCCCAAAACATTCCGCTTTCTTTGGAAACGACGAGTTTGTCTGTGACGATCGAAAAGCCTTTATGGTTTGCCGTCCGGATATTATAGGCCGTTTTCAATGTTTCCAGCAGTTTGGCGTTATCCCAGGGCTTGACCACGAAATCGGCCGCTCCTTCCTTGATTCCCCGTACGGCAAGGTCGATGTCCGCATAGGCCGTGAAAAGAACGACCTGTATCGAAGCATCTTCCTTTTTTATTTCCGAAAGCCAGAACAACCCTTCGTTGCCGGTATTGATACCGGCACTGAAATTCATATCCAGTAAAACCACATCAATATTTTCATCATGCAGTGTGGCTTTTATTTTATTGGGAGTAGAGATCGTGATCACCTTCTCGAAGCAAGTGCCTAACAGCATCTGTACTGCGGTAAGGATTCCTTTGTTGTCGTCAACTACCAGTATAGTGCCTTGTTTTGTCATCTGTTTTTCTTGTATGTCTGCTGCAAAGATAATTTGTTCTGCTGAGTAACTGATAATTTAAAAGAAATTTTGTTGTTTTACTGGTAGTCTTGTTTTTGTCTGCCGCTAATTATTAATTAGGGCATATGCCCAACTATCTTTATGCCATTATCGAACTTATCCGAGCAGAATAGAACCCTGCTCGGATGACGGTCATTGTCTAATTCTTTTACAGCATTGTCTAATTTTTTGACACTTGGTAAAATTACTGAATTTGTTAATATGTTGTGATATAATGTTTTGACTGTTTTGGCACGCTCTTTGCATTTTATCAGGTAGAAAATAATATAGCAATGAAAAGAATTATATTTACAACAGTACTTTCTTTTGCTCTGGCAGCCTCGATAATGGCGCAGAATAAAATATGGAGTTTGGACGATTGCATGCGCTATGCAGTGGAGAACAGTCCGAAGGTAAAGCAGCAGCTTTATACCAATAATACATACAAGGCTGAACATCAGTCCGCCATAGCCTCTTTTTTGCCTTCGATAAGTACACAAGTAGACGCGCAGTACCGATTCGGACGCTCTGTAGACCCGGAAACGAATACCTATGTAAACACTTCCACCTTTAATAACGGTTATGGGGTATACGCTTCTTTGCCGCTTTTCAGAGGTGGGCAGTTGATTAACCAATGGCGGTTGGCAAATGTGAATCGCTATATGGGGAGAAATGATTTGCAGAAGCAGAAAGATGATTTGGCAATCAGCATTATGGATGCGTTTATTACGGTTGTCTATTATCAGGGACTGGTGAAAATGTGTTCTGAAAAGTTGGAAGACAGCCAGCGTCTTTTATACAAAACGCGTCGCCAGGAAGAATTGGGTTTGAAAGGGAAGGCAGACGTTGCCCAGATCGAATCGCAGGTAGCTGGTGACGATTACAATTTGACGCATCAGCAGAACCTTTATAATACGGCGATGATGACCTTGAAGAACGCGATGAACTATCCGTCGGATTTGACACTTGATGTCGATACGGTTGTTCCTCCCGTACAGGATATATTGGCCGAGGAATCTGTCAGTGCCATTCAAGATTATGCTATGGCAAATAATCCGACTGCTTTGCAGGCCGCTTTTCAATTGAAAGCTAGTAAAATGAATTACTTGATAACAAAAGGAAAATTACTTCCGACTCTTTCCGTCGAAGCTGGAATCAGTACCAGTTATTTTGAAAATCTGAAATCGGAAAACGCTCCTGTTGCTTTTAAAAACCAGTTTAAAAATAACCGTGGGGAATATATTTATTTTAGTTTTAGTTTTCCTTTTTTTGACGGCTTGTCTCGGATTACCAATATGCGCCGTGCCCGCAACAATGTCCGGATTGCTTATGAAAAGCAAACCGAAACACTTCGTCAGTTGCAGAAAGATGTAGAGCAAGCCGTTCTCGATCGGGAGGGATATGCTAAAGAAACGATCCAAATGGAGAAGAAAGTAAAGGCCGATGCTCTGGCTTATCAGATAACCCTACGCAAATTTGAGGAAGGACTGATGAGTCCACTCGATGTGCAGACAAATGCGACGATTTTGTTGAACTCAAAGGCTGATCTTTTACAGAAGCGTTTGCTGTACGTAATGAAGTGCCGTCAGGTTGATTACTATAAAGGACAACCGTTGATTGGAAATTAAAAATTAAGAATTAAAAAATAAAAAAACATACAGTCATGGATATACAATTAGAAAAAAAGAAAGGTTTTCAAAAGAAGCATATTCCTTATGTAGCAGGTGGTGCTTTTTTCTTGATTTTGGTGGGATGGATTGTTTTCGGTGATCACGCTTCGACATTGAAAGTGGATGCCCGCGGTGTCAATATAGGGAATGTAACGAAAGAGCAATTTAACGATTTCGTTCGTGTGAACGGTCAGGTACAGCCCATTACGGTTGTGCAGCTCAGCCCGGAAGAAGGTGGTATCGTGCAGGAAAAAGTAGTGGAAGAAGGGGCACAGGTGAAGAAAGGGGATGTGATTATTCGTCTTTCCAATTCAAATCTCGACCTGCAGATTTTGGATGCTGAGGCACAGTTGGCGGAAAAGCAGAACTTTCTTCGTAATACACAGGTGACGATGGAACAGGACAAATTGAACAATCAATTGGAAAAAGCACAGCTGGATGTCGATATGACACGCTACCGTCGTGCTTATAACCAGCAGAAAAAGTTGTATGAGGAAAACTTGATTGCAAAGGAAGAATTCCTGAAAGCAAAAGAAGATTTTGAGTTGGCAAGTAAGAAATATGACTTGGTTGTGGAACGTTTGCGTCAGGATTCGATCTCCCGTACGATCCAGATGGACGAAATGGAAACTAGTTTGTCTAATATGCGTAAAAATATTGCTTTGGTTCATGAACGCAAGGAACATTTGAATGTCCGCTCGCAGATTGACGGTGAATTGGGATTGTTGGATGTCGTGTTGGGCCAAAATGTTTCGGCCGGACAGAAGATCGGACAAATAAACGATTTGTCGGACTATAAGATCGAAGCTTTGATCGATGAACATTATATCGACCGCGTGAAAAAGGGATTGTCCGCAACATTCGAACGTCAGGGGTCGGATTTTGAATTGAACGTACGCAAAGTCTATCCGGAAGTGCGAGACGGTAAGTTCCGTACGGATTTCGTCTTTACCGGTGAACGCCCAGATAATATCCGTAGCGGACAGACCTATTACATTAATCTGGAACTTGGACAGCCGACAGAAAGTATCATCATCCCGCGTGGAACCTTTTTTCAGAGCACAGGAGGTAGCTGGATATTCGTTCTTGACAAAGACGGCAAGAAAGCATATCGCCGCAAGATCAAGATTGGTCGCCAGAACCCGCAATATTACGAAGTCATCGATGGCCTTGAAGCGGGTGAAAAGGTAATAGTTTCCAGCTATGAAAGCTATAAGGACAACGAGGTGCTGGTACTTGAATAGTGGTTACCGAATGAACCGATTGTAACCGAACATGAGCGAGAAATCAATGACAAATGGAACAGTCACTTCTGCAGATGATAGAGCAGAAGTGACGTTGAAAAAACTTTTGTGTCCTGACCTATAACGCCAGTTGTATCTTTTCCGTTCCTTTGCGGAAGTCTTCCATGATTTCTTTCATGACTTCGGACACGGTCTGCATTTCACGGAATAAGGATGCGACTTGTCCGATTTCCAGTTCGCCTTCTTGAAGATTTCCTTCGAAAATACCTTTCTTGGAACGGCCTTTTCCTAACAGTTCTTTCATTTCCTCGGCGGAAGCCCCACGGGCTTCGGCTTCTTCGACAGCTGTAGTGAATTCTCCTTTCACCAAACGGGTGGGGGAAAGTTTTTTCAACAAGAGCTTCGTGTCACCTTCGTTCAGGTTGAGACACAATTGTTTAAAGTTTTCATGTGCGGAACTTTCTTCTGTCAGGGCAAAACGGGTACCGATCTGAACCCCTTCGGCTCCGAGAGCGAAAGTTGCCAGCATGGCGTTACCTGTTCCGATACCGCCGGCAGCAATTAATGGGAGAGTCGTGGCACGGCGTACAGCAGGTATCAGGCAAAGAGTCGTTGTCTCTTCTCGCCCGTTATGCCCGCCAGCTTCAAAACCTTCAGCAACGATAGCATCGACACCGGCTTGTTCACATTTGTCAGCAAATTTGGAGCTGCTGACGACATGGGCGACTTTTATCCCGTGTCCTTTTAGAAAGCCTGTCCAAGTTTTAGGATTGCCGGCTGAAGTGAAAACAATCTTCACACCTTCTTCCACCAATATATTCATCAAAGCGTCGATTTCCGGATACATCAAGGGTACGTTCACTCCGAAAGGTTTGTCGGTGGTTGACTGGCATTTACGGATATGTTCGCGTAAAACCTCAGGGTGCATGGAGCCGGCTCCTATCAGGCCGAGACCACCTGCGTTGCTGACTGCCGAGGCCAGCCGCCATCCGCTGCACCAAACCATTCCGCCTTGAATAACTGGGTATTGAATACCGAAAAGTTGGCAAATTCTATTCATATTTGTCTTTTATTTAGTACATATAGACTGCAATATTAATAAAATATGTAGCTTATTCTTATCATCTATAGCTATATTTGCAACTTGTCGCAAGTTTTAAGTAAAAGCTATTGAGGATGTTTTTCTGTAGGAGATACCGTCTTTTTTGTTGAAATACGTGACTTATTTTGCTTCAAACAGGCAGAAAAAGTGCTGAAGATTCCCGTTTACAGGCTTTTTACACCCGGATGTGAACG
>ERZ837487.3348-NODE-3348-length-14538-cov-4.289926_pt1 | contig 14538 bp, 13 predicted proteins | sample MGYA00519911_ERZ837487 | MGnify/ENA primary metagenome ERZ837487 (study PRJEB31850, sample SAMEA3708818) | human gut metagenome | biome: human gut; feature: human-associated habitat; material: faeces | place: China | collected 2014 ...
TATGGTGCAATTTCATCCAGCGGTTTCAGCACAAAATCACGGTTTTCCATATCAATATGTGGAATATGGAGATCCGGTGTATCAATGATTTCATTGTCATAAAACAAAATATCCAGATCGAGGGTACGAGGCCCCCAGTGGATAATGCGTTCTCTGTTTGCGGCAGCCTCCAGCTCGTGAAGACGGTCAAGTAGTTCTTCTGGAGTCAGAAGCGTGCGGAGACGAAGTACACCATTGAGGAACTCATCCTGTTCTACACCTCCATATGGCTCTGTGACAAGATATTCTGATACAGCTTCGACTTCGCAGCCCGGAGTGTTCTTAAGACCCTGAATTCCATCATCGATATATTTCTTCTTATCTCCGAGGTTGGAGCCAAAGGCAACATAAGTGGTATGCCAGCCGCGGGTAATTTCAACGGCAACTGTATCCAGTGGAAGTCCGACCGGCGCCCATGGTTTTTCGATACGCAGAGTAATTGCATTCATCAGTGGGAATTCATGCAAAAGCATCTGACAGAGGTTTTCAGCAAGAGTTTCCAGAAGCTTGTAGGTATGCTCTTTGGTGAACTTTGTGATCATCTGACTGACTTCTCCATAGTGAATGGAAGCAGTCAGATCGTCCGTCAGACCGGCTTTACGTGTACTGGTATAAAGTTTGGCTGATACGACGAATTTCTGACCGAGTACATTTTCCTCCGGAAATACTCCGTGGTTTGCAAAAATCTCAAGGTTTCTGATCTCGATCTTATCCATTATTTTATGTTCCTTCTTTAGGACAACGTACAAGCGTTCATCCTGTACACCCCTATTTTATCACATCATAAAAAAAAATCAACCAATATTCAGAATTTATTTCCGCTTTTTTGTCAAATCTTTGTAAAAAAATCAAGCAGCAAATTGGAGAAACTGTCTCATTTACTTTTTATCTTCTTTATGCTATAGTTAGCCTGTATTTTGCATTCAGATGTATTACGAATCCATTCGGAAATTCCGGTGTCATCCCGTGCCGGAATACTCAATGTCTTATCGTGTTTTATAAATATCAGAAGGATTTTCAGGAGTATTGTATTCATGCAGGCGAATATATTTAAGATCAAACGAAATGAATTGGCTGACGGTTCCGGGCTGCGGACTACGATTTATTTTAAAGGATGCCCCCTGCGCTGTGTCTGGTGTTCAACACCGCAGGCGCATGAGCGCCCGACCCGAATTCTCTGGGACAGCAAGCACTGTCTCTACTGCAATCTCTGTGTCAGCGAATGTCCCACCGGAAGTCTGGCATTTTCAGACAACCGTCTCACCTTTACCCCGGACACCTGTACATTCTGCCGTGCCTGTACGGATCACTGTCCGTCCCGAATGCTTCATTTCGTCGGTCAGATGATGAATATGGATGAAATCATGGAAAAAATTCTTGCCGACCGGGAGCTCTATGGAAATGGCGGCGTCGTTCTCTCCGGCGGCGATCCGCTGATGCAGCCGGAAGCAGCCACCGCTGTCCTGAAAAAATGTAAAGAACACGGCATCCGCACCGCGATTGAGACGACCGCTTTCGCCAAACCGCTGGCCTTTTCCCGCTTCATCGCCAACGCAGACATGATTATCATCGATTTAAAACATTATTCTGAAAAGAAATATGTCCAGTTCACCGGCGTCTCAAATCATTCGATTCTGGAAAATCTGGACTTTGCCGTCTCTATCGGAAAAAAAGTGGCGGTCCGCATTACCATTACCCCCGGCATCAACGACACGCTCATCGATGCCCGCAGGTATGCCCACCTTTTGTCTGAGCACCACATCAGACATGTAATTCTGCTCTCCTATTCAAATCTGGGGATCATTAAATATGAAAAATACACGCAATCTCCGGCGCTTGCCCGCGAGCAGACCTTCTCCGACCAGGATATGGAGAATTATGCGAATATGCTGCGCGGACTGGGATTTGATGTGCAGATTGAGCAGTAGGGAGGCGGCAGGATTTTTCCATTGCCGCCTCCCATATATTTTTCTCCAATTTTTCATTGCTTTTTTTCCCTCCCAATGCTATAATGTGTTCAATATTTAATTTATTTATTAAAAAATGAACATGAATCATTTGCAAAAATCCTCATTTTTTCAAATGATTTAAAAGGAGGTTTCCCATGCAAAATCCACAATCCCAAACAGTGCCAGAGCCGAAACGCCTGGACTGGACCACGATGGTCGTCCCATTTCTTCTTATTATAATACTCTGTCTCTGCTTTCTGGCTGCGCCCGATGCATCCAAGGCAGTGTTGGAAAATCTCCGGAGCTTTCTCGGGGAAAACTTCGGTGTCGGCTATCTTGCCATCGGACTCGGCATTTTTCTTCTGTCAATCTACATCGCCTTTTCCCGCTACGGAACCATCCGGCTCGGAAAACCGGATGAGAAGCCGCTCTATTCCAATTTTGCCTGGGGTTCGATGATGTTTACCTCTGGACTTGCGGCGGACATTCTCTTTTACTCCCTGTGTGAGTGGGTTCTCTACGCCAATGACCCGCATCTGGCAGAAATGGGCAGTATTCAGGACTGGGCGAGCACATACCCGCTCTTTCACTGGGGTCCGATCCCGTGGAGCTTCTATGTCGTGCTCGCCGCTGCCTTTGGCTTCATGCTTCATGTGCGCGGCTGCCATAAACAGAAATACTCCGAAGCCTGCCGCCCGATCCTCGGAAAACACACAGACGGGCTTGCCGGAACCCTGATTGATCTGATGGCGGTCTTCGCACTGCTGGCCGGCACAACCACGACTTTTACGCTGGCGACCCCTCTGATGAGCCAGATCGTCTCCGAACTCTTCGGATTCAGCGACACCCGCCTCATCACCATCGCGATTCTGGCAGTCACCTGCCTGGTATACACCGTTTCCGTCGTGAGCGGCATGAAGGGCATCCAGAAGCTCGCGGCGTCCTGCGTCTACCTCTTCTTCGCTCTTCTGGCGTATGTGCTGCTGTTTGGCGGTGAAGCACGCTATATCATCGAAACCGGCTTTTCCTCCATCGGAAATCTGGTACAGAACTTTATCGGACTCTCCACCTACACCGACCCACAGCGCACCACCTCATTTCCGCAGACATGGACAATGTTCTACTGGGCATACTGGATGGTCTGGTGCGTCGCTGCCCCGTTCTTCATCGGAACCATCTCTCGTGGACGTACGATCCGGCAGACAATCCTCGGCGGCTACGTATTCGGGCTTGGCGGCACGTTTGTGAGCTTTATTATCCTCGGAAACTACAGCCTGGGACTCCAGGTGTTCGGAAAACTGGATGTCATGGGGCTTTATGCCGCCAGTGGCGACCTCTATTCCACAATCACTGCCATCATCCGCACGCTTCCGCTCGCCCCGATGGTCCTCGTTCTGCTCGCGGCGGCGATGATCGCCTTCTATGCCACCAGCTTTGACGCGATCGTACTGGTTGCCTCCGCCTACTCCTACAAGAACCTGACAAGCGAGGACGAACCGCACATGGCGATCAAAACCTTCTGGTCCCTGAGCCTGATTCTACTGCCTATGGTCCTCATTTTCAGTGATAATTCAATGGCAAACCTGCAGACCGTGTCCATCATTGCAGCATTTCCGATCGCGTTTATCATTCTCCTGATCGTGGCGGCGTTTTTTAAGGATGCGAAGAAATATCTTTCAAGCTACCATGGTATTTGAACGAATTGATTGAGTGTTGTTAAAAATATCCCGAATGCACGTTCCGATGCATTCGGGATATTTTTCTTTATCTATAAGCTCTCCCGCAGATACTCCCGCGTCACACTCCGCTCCGCTTCCAGCATCTCCTTCGGCGTCCCGGCAAAGAGCAGGTCGCCGCCTGCGAGGCCGCCGCCCGGTCCGAGCTCCACAATATAATCGGCGTCCTTCATCACATCCAGGCTGTGCTCGATGATAAACAGCGTATTGCCCTGATCGGTCATCCGGTTAAAAAGCTTCATCAGACGGCGGATATCGTCGAGATGAAGCCCGTCGGTCGGCTCATCCAGAATAAATATCTGTCCCCGCTCATCCAGCTTGCTCGCCAACTTCACACGCTGCAGCTCGCCGCCGGAAAGCGTCGTCATCGACTGATTCAGGTGCAGGTAACCGAGTCCGACCTGTACCAGCGTATCGAGTTTCTTCACAAAATCCTCAGCTTCAAAGAACTGGATCGCCTGACGGACGGTCATATCCATGACTTCCGCAATATTTTTTCCCTTGTACTGATAGTGCAGCACCTCCTCCGAATACCGCGTTCCGTGGCAGACCTCGCAAACCGTCTCAATCGAGTCCATATATGCCATATCCGATATAATCACACCTTTACCCTGACACGCCGGGCAGGCGCCCTTGGAATTGAAACTGAAATATGCCTGTGCGACATGGTTCGCTTTCGCAAAAAGCGCCCGGATCGCATCCGCGATATCCAGATACGTCGCCGGGGTTGAACGCAAATTGATACCGATATCCTTCTGCCGGATCGAGATCACCTCGCCTGGATACTGGCTCGTAAAATATTCCATCAGGGAGCTTTTTCCCGAACCAGCCACACCGGCGATGACCGTCATCACGCCAAGCGGCAGCTTTACGCTCAGATCTTTTAAGTTATGAAGCTTCGCGTGCTCGACCTGATACCATCCGGTCGGCTTGCGGTACTCCATCTTCATCGGCGTTTTCGTCCGCAGCATCCGCCCGGTCACAGTGTCCGCTTTCAAAAGGTTCTCGTAGCTTCCCTGATACATGATCTGTCCACCGTTTATGCCCGCTTCCGGTCCCATATCCACAATGTGATCCGCCAGCGCAATGACTTCCCGGTGGTGTTCCACAATCATCACGGTATTTCCGTGCTCTTTCAGCTTGATCAGCGAATTTTTAAGATTCTGGATATCGCGCGAATGCAGTCCGACGCTTGGCTCATCCAGCACATACATCATATCGGTAAGCGGAGAATTGATGTAACGCGCGATCTTGATACGCTGCGCCTCGCCGCCGGAGAGAGTGTCTGTTCCACGGCTTAAAGAAAGATAGCTGAGTCCGATCTCAATCAGCGCATTCATCCGCTTCAGGATCTCGGTCTTGATATCGCGCGCCAGCGGATCATCGATCTGGCGGATAAACTCTGCCGCCTCCGGGATCGGCATATCCGAAACCTCGCAGATATTTTTTCCGTTAATCAGGCAGCTCCGGATCTTCGCATTCAGTCTCGCCCCGTGGCACTCCGGACACGTAAAGGTGCTGACAATGCGATCCAGCTCTTTCTTATGAAGCTGTCCTTCCTTAGATGTAATGATACTGCGGTACATACGCGGATAAATGCCCTCGTACTTCGCGGATTTCGGCCAGTTTGCCGGCGGGTTTTTCAGGCGGATCTGCGGCGAATAGAGAAATAAATCCATCTCCTCCTTCGAATAATCCTTGATCTTCTTGTCCAAATCAAACAGACCGCTGTACGCGTACCGCTTCCACCGCCATGCACCGGTCGTGAACGCCGGCCACTGGATAACGCCCTCATCGTTTAGGCATTTATCAAAATCCACCAGCTTGTGGATGTCCAGCTCCGTCACAACGCCCAGGCCCTCACAGCGCTCACACTTGCCGCTCGGATGGTTGAAGGAAAAGCTGTCCGAATAGCCGACAAACGGTTTGCCCACACGTGAGAAGAGCAGGCGCAGCAGCGCATATATATCGGTGTATGTGCCGACCGTTGAGCGGGAGTTTGCCACCGGCTTTTTCTGATCGATCACGATCGTGACCGGAAGATTCTCCATGCGCTCAACCTCCGGACGACCATATTTCGGCAGAAACTGCTGGACAAAACTTGGAAATGTCACATTCAGCTCCCGCCGCGACTCTGCCGCAATCGTATCAAGGCAGAGCGATGATTTGCCCGAACCGGACACACCGGTAAAAACCGTGATTTTCTTTTTCGGAATTTTCAACGACACATGTTTCAAGTTGTTTTCCGTTGCATTCACAATGCTTATGTACTCCTGATTTTCTCGTTCCATCTGGCATTTTTCCTTTCTTAAGCTGCATTTTCCCGTCCCAGGTTCCTTTATTTTAAAGGTACTCAATGCTACCCTGATCTGTACGCGGCTATCACGCACAAAAGCAGACAGAAAATACCCCTAAGAAGCATTTTCCGTCTGCTTTTTTATTTGACTTCCTGCTTTACACGCACTCCGCCGAACAGCAAAGGCATTGTCTTTCTTGTATACTCTCCAAGCGCATAGCCACCGTCTGAAATGCAGTAATCATAGATGATTGCCCTCTCGCAGAGTGCATACATATGTGCAATCTCGTAATATGGCATACTGCGGGTAATCTGCCCCCGGCGCTGCCCCTCATCGACCAGCTGATTTACCATCTTATAGTAAAAACGGTTCTGGTTTAAAAGATGCTTATCCCCCTTTGTCACCACCTGTGAGGAATAGAGTGACGCCAGAAGCCCTACCGGGATATCCGACTCTATCAGATCATGTACACTGAAGCAGAGCGTCATAAGCTTGTCAAAGCTGTCCATCTCCGGATCCAGCGCCTGCATTACCTCTTCATACTTTGCATCAAAGATCTCTGGGAGAGATGCCAGAAGCTCATCCTTTCCACTATAATAATGATAGAAGCTTCCCTTTGATGTTCCAGACTGCAGGATAATCTCATCGATCGTCGTCTCCTCATATCCCTTCTCATGAAACAATTTCCATGCAACACGGGCAATTTTTGCTTTTGTGTTATTACCCTTCGCCATTTGCCTTTTACCTCTTAACTTCTCAATAATCGTAATTTCAGGGAAACATTCCTGGTCATCTAATTTACCTTTTTGTTTACCTGAATCCAGCCGAAAGCAGAGTGGATAATCTTCCTCATCTGCTTTCGACAATTTAATTTATTTTATCATTCTTTTCCTGTGAAGTAAAGAGATTGTTCATAGTGTCTATTTTTAATACCATTTTCACGTCCGGTGAAGTTCAGTATGTGCATGGCAGCTGCACTGGGGATGCACCGGAACTTCTATCAGATCCGTGGACCACGTTTTGGCATCAATGAACAGCATTTTTCCAATCAGCGGCTCTCCCTTGCCCAAAAGAAGCTTCAATACTTCTGCCGCCTGCATACACCCGATCATGCCGGGAATCACGCCAAGCACACCATAAGCAGCCGAATTCGGGTTTCCGGATGGATCCTCTGCCTCCGGACAGAGACAACGCAGACATGGTCCGTTCGATGCGAACACGGTAACCTGTCCCGCAAATTCACAGATAGCTCCATATACATCCGGCTTTCCCAGCTTCATACATGTGTCACTCAGCAGATAGCGGGTTGGAAAATTATCTGAAGCATCCACAATCACATCAAACTTTGCAAGAATTTCTTCTGCATTTTCAGCTGTAATCCCCTCTGGGTATAATTCTACCTGCACCGAATGGTTCCGGCTCTGAAGCTGCTCCGCCGCCAGTTCTGCTTTTGCCTTTCCAATGTCCTGTTCCCTGTAAAGGATTTGCCGCTGCAGATTGCTGACATCCACCCGGTCAAAATCAGCAATCCCGATCGTACCGACTCCTGCTGCTGCCAGATAGAGGCTGACGGGAGATCCAAGTCCCCCCGCCCCTACTACCAGCACCCGGCTTTCCGCCAGCTTTTTCTGTCCTTCTTCTCCTACCTCCGGCAGGAGAATATTTCTTTTATAGCGTTCTTTGTCTATCTCCAAACCAGCGTCTCCTTTCTGAATCAACCGCCCCCCAGTAAATGATAAATCTTCAAATCATCTGCTTCTTCAAGTGTTACTTTATCATAGTCTTCTGGCCAGACCAGCTGTCCATTTACCTTCACGACCAGCTTGGGCCAGGTAAATTTCATGTGTTCCATCACACCCCTGATTGTCAGTCCTTCATGCCAGTCCGGATATGGACGGTTATTCAGTACCATTATATCCACTTCCCTTCTGCAACGTATTAATGAATAGTCTTACTGAAGCGGCTCAACTACTTCCAAAAGCTCCGGAAGATCCATGCCAAGCTCTTTCAGGTGTGCAATTGTCGGAACGCCGTTTAAATTCCAGCCGCGCTTCGGATATACCGCATCAATCAGCTTCTCATATTCCCCTTCTCTGTGCTTTCTGGTCGCAGCCATCTTTTCCTTTAAGGACATTTTTTCGACTTCTTCTTTTGTAAAACCAACCAGCTCTACCAGCTGACCATCGTAGCGCTCCTGACGGGACAGATATTCTTCTTCCGTAACCGGTCCCTGGGAGCGGTATGGAATCGCGTCGTTCGCACGCAGTCCCTTGCCCAGACGGATGTTGAAAACACGCTGGAAATTGTAGACACGCTCGGACATTTTAATCATCTCATCCCTATCAATCTTGACCCCAGTAACACCATAATAAAGATCCAGATAGTTATCTACGTGCTCCGGTACCTTCGCCGGTTCATCGGTCAGGCTGTTGTCAGCCGGTACAATATCATTCCACGGCAGCTTGCAAAGTCCCAGAAGACCAAACCAGGTTCTAAACATCGGATAGTAATACAGCGCCTCCGCCTTATCCTCAAAGGTAGGGATCTGGTTATTTACCTGATCCATGAAAATCAGCCATGCCTCATCATGCTGCGGTCCCTTATTGGTCAGACCATAGCCGCCCTGCTGCGCCAGGGATTCTTTGGAAGCATACTCTGAATATTCAAGTCCCTTCTGTTCCATCGCAATATCATTCATGAAATCCATATCGCCCCAGCCCTGCGCTGCAAAATACTCTTTCTGCTTGTGGCTTCCAAGTGCCGCAATCTTGCCAAAGCCTTCGTTTCGCGCCATCTGGTGCAGCAGCTCCAGCTCCGCCTCTGCATTGCCCCATACAAGCTCCAGACCGCCGGTTCTCTCCTTATTCAGGATACCATTTTCATAGCATTCCATCAGGAAGGCAGTCATGGTGCCAAAGGAAATCGTATCAATGCCATATGTATCACAGTAGAAATTCACTTCCAGGATTACCTGCGGATCGGTTACGCCGCAGTTCGGACCAACACCGGCTGCTGTCTCATACTCCGGACCATCCACACATACTTTATGTCCCTTATACGGACCTGTCTTTAATTCAAACTGATCGGCTGTTTTAGCACACGCCATCGAACATCCATACCAGCATCCGTCCGCTCCGCCCTGGGTCAGCCATTTATTTCTCCATACCTCCGGTGCCATCTCATCGATCTTATCCGTTCCGCCATATTTATAATTGCGCGTCGGCAGAATATCATAATCGCTCATGATACGCAGGGAGTATGCTGTTCCGGATTTACGCATTGAATTCTGTTTGTCATCCTGTGTCGCCACCTCACGATGGAATTTCAGGCCATCCCGGTTCAGGATACTGATATCATATACATGGTTCAGATTTGCTTTTACGCCTTTAAAATGGCATACCAGCGCTTTAATGTGCTTGTCCGCAAAGACACGTCCGATACCACCACGTCCAGCCTGTTTTAAGCGGACTACATTTCTTTTCGGATCATAGAATGTAAAATTCAACATAGAGAGGTTGCAATGATCCGCCGCTGAACCAGAACATACGACCGCCACGTTTTTGCGATCATTGTCATCCTCCGCATACATGGTTGTCAGCTCTTCTCCCAGTACATGTGCATCTTTATGCTCTAACGGTGCTTTTTCAATTGAAACGGTTCCCTTATTGCCATCGATGACAATAATCACGTCTTCCTCCGCTTTTCCAGTCAGCTCGATCACATCAAATCCGGAGAATTTTAAGAATGGGCCAAAATATCCGCCGACGTTTGAATCAATCGGGATATCTGTCATCGGTGAAATGCTGCATACCAGGCATTTTCCGGTACCGCCGTACTGCGTAATTCCGGCAATCGGTCCTGCCGACATGGTAATGGCATTTTCCGGAGAGTTCCACTTTGTATCTGGATTCGTTGCATCCCACAGATAACGCAGGCAATAACCTTTGCCGCCGGTAAATTTTTCTTTGACCTCCTGAGGAATGTCGATCATATCGATGGTGTTATCTGTCACATTGATTCGAAGGCGCTTATCCGTATATCCATGATACAGCGGCTTTGGCTCATATGTAACCTGATTGAGAACCGTGTGGGCCTCTTTCATTTTTTTGATTTCTTCCATATCTGCGTCCGCATAACGCGGAAGATCACACATTTTAATCATGCCTTTCTCCTCCTTTTACTCTTCTACCAGACGGATCGCTCCGGTCGGACATGCTTTTACGCACAATCCGCACGCCGTACATTTGGACGGCTCCAGATAATCATCACACTGTACCATAACATTCTCCGGACAGAATCCAACGCACATCAGACAGCCGGCACATTCTTTCTTATTCAGCCGGTAAACGCCTCTCGCATCCTCCGTAATCACACCCGTATTGCATACTTCTGAACATTTTCCACACTGTGTGCACACAGCAATATGATGGCTTCCATCCTCCTTGTCGGTAATGCGGATGCAGGATTTCATTGGATCCGAAACCTTGTAAAATGCCTTCGAACAGGCTTCTTCGCACTGGTGGCATCCAATGCAGAGTGATTCATCTTTCTCTAATCGTCTCATCACAGTTCCTCCTTTTTGTTCAATTTCATTATTTCATCCGAAACAGATACATATCCGTCCCGAATCACTTCCAAAAATATGGCTCCTGCCGAAAGGCGGCAGAAAACTCCTTTTTCATGGTAAATACACTCTGGAAAACACTTTTTTCCATACCCGGAGACACGGAATACCGCCCCTCCCGCCGCCAGAAGATCCCCCGTATTTAACTGGGTGGTATCTATTCCCTCCGTTATCAGGTTTGCCTTGTAGCGGCGGAAGCAGAGTCCCGGTTCTGTCTGCTTCTCCATCCAGTCCCGGGCTTCTCCCGCCAACAGCGAAGTCTGCCTTTCACCTCCCGCTGCATGCCGGTCACCCTCCATTCCGATCCCCCTTCGGAACCAGGCGCTCTCCACGGCTTCTCCCGGCTGTCCCCTCTGCCGGAACACATATAATTCACGCACAACTGCTCCCATCTAATCCCCTCTTTTATAAATATAAAATTTCTCCGGTTCTTGCCAGCCCATAACCACCGAGCTTCTCCACTCTCTCTGCAAACTCCCGGCTTTTCAAAACCGCCAGAAAATGCTGTACCGGTGGAAAATCCAAAAATCTGACTGGAATCGCAAAGTCATACTCTTCCCGTCCAATCTCAATAAAATCAAGTCCCATTGCCCTGGCTGCCGACTGGATTCCCATGCCCGCGTCTGCATCGCCGCCGGACACGGCAGCCGCCACTGCCATATGCGTTGCCGCCTCTCTGTCATATCCGTGAATCTCTTCCGGTGAAATACCGGCTTCCTTCAGCTTATAATCAAAAAGGACTCTTGTCCCCGCTCCTCTCTGTCGGTTGACATAATTCAAACCACGTAGATCTTCAATTTCATGGATTCCAAGCGGATTTCCTTTTTTTACGATAATTCCCTGAATTCGCTCAACGCCCTTGACAAGTGCCATTTTTTCACCCGCAAACAGTTTTTTCAGGATCGCAATATTATATTCTCCTGTCTCTTCATCCAGCAGGTGGGTCGGAGCCAGATGCGCTTCTCCCCGCTTTAATGCCATTAAACCGCCCATACTGCCTACATGCGTACTGGAAAGGTAATTACCCGGGTACATACACGGCAGCAAATCTGCCATCACATCCAGAATCAGATCATGGCTTCCGATTGCCACTGCCGTACTTCCAATTTCCTCCAGGGAACGGTATAGCTCTACGTCAACGGTATCTCCTGCCTCGACCCCCTCGCTGTTCTGAGGAATCACACAGAACCCGTCTGCCCGCACCAGGCTCATCGCTGCTCCCGCCCCGCGCGCCAGTGGAGAAGCGACGAGCTTGTCGCCCACTTCTCCTACCTTCACCCGCACATACTCTTTATGTTTCAGGGATGATACAAGGCGTTTGGATATGACAGCCCGCACCGTCGTGCCGGCTGTTTCTGTACGTCCTGCCAGTTTCTGCAGCACAGGAATCACAAAATTTTCAAAGTTGATATAGGCGGATACCGGATATCCCGGAAGTCCAATCACCGGTTTTCCATTGACAATCGCCAATATTACCGGTTTTCCCGGCTTGATTGCCACCCCGTGTACCAGAACCTCCCCCAATTCCCGAAGTACATGAACCGTAAAATCTTCGGTTCCTGCACTGGAGCCGGCATTGACAATCACCATGTCATATTTTTCAACTGCCTCTGCCACCTTTTCTTTCAATGTTTCATACTCATCCGCAATCGGCGGAAAACGATGGGGCACACCGCCATGTTCCGTTACCAGTGCCTCAAACACTCTCGAATTCGATTCGATGATGTCCCCATCCCTGGGTTCCTGTCCCGGCTCTATGATTTCGGTTCCCGTCGGAAAAATCGCTACCGACGGCTTTTTCAATACCTCAATCTCTGTAATTCCGCCAGACAGGAGAACACCTATATCAATCGGGCGTATCTCATGATAACCGGGCATCAGCATCTCACCCGCTACGATATCTTCTCCGATCGGGCGCACATGCTGCCATGATGCAGCTGCATCCGTAATCTGCACCGATCCGTCCTCCTGCTCCAGCAGATCCTCCGCCATGATAACTGCATCGCATGGTGCGTGAATCGGATCGCCCGTATCCACCACTGTAAAATCTGTACCTGGATATAGGGTAAGTGGTTTCCGCTCCGATGCTCCTTTTGTTTTCTCTGCCTCAACCGCGATTCCATCCATCGCCGCCGCATTGTAAAGCGGAGAACAATATTTCGCATAGACTGCCTCTTTTGTAATCCGGTGCAGACTTTCCGTCACGGGAATCCATTCTGCCTTGGGTCTTAATAATTCCCCCAGTGCTTTCTGGTAAAGGGCTTTTGCCTCCTCCACCGGTGTATTATTCAGATATAAATTTCTCTTTCCCATCTCTGCCTCTATTCTATTTCCACCAGGCTCTGCTGATCCTTTATTCTCCGCCGCTCTTCTGGAAACAATTCATTTTAAAAACGGTATACCTTCACCTGCTCACCCTTCTTCAGACCCTCCTGATTCATATCAATCAGAACGTAGCCGTCTGCCTCTGCCATCGTCGAAATCAAGCCTGATTTTCCAAATACCGGTTCTGCCTCCAGCCCCTGCGGAGCCATCTGAAGCTTCACCAGCAGGCAGGTTGTTTTTCCGGGTGCCCCCGCCAGGTTCGTTGTCATAAAGGCTTCTAGCGGAGGTTGATCTGGCTGACCGGTTACCTGCTTCCAAAGCCACACAAATAATAAGTGGAAAACGGCAAGCGCTGCTGCCGGATGCCCAGGAAGTCCTCCTAACAGCGTATGTTTCTCTTTATCATATCCCAGAATCGTCGGTTTTCCCGGTTTCAGTGCCAGCCCATGGGTAAATACTCCCTCCTTGGAGATACGATTTAATATCTCCATAGTCATATCTTTCTTTCCCTGGGAACTTCCTCCGGAGATCAGAATCAAATCACAGGCTTTGACCGCCTCCCTGATTTTCTCCTCTAAAAGTACCTCTTCATCCCTCACCGCCTCTGCCGAAACAAGCTCCAGACCTGTCTTCTTCACATAACATGACAGCGCCCATGTATTAATATCCCGCACCTGCCCCGGTCTAGGAACCTGATCGATCCTGACCAATTCGTCGCCCGTCGATAGAACTGCCACCTTCCACGGTTTAAAAACCGGCACCTGCACCACGCCAAGCGCTGCCAACGCACCGGCGCCGCCGTCGCACATACCGCTGCCGCCAAGGCCGATGATAAAATGGTGAAAACCAAGGTCTATGGCGTTTTTTAGCTGCATACCGACGCCGTAGGAGGAGGCGGCCAAAATGTCCTTTTTCGTCTGTAAAGCGCAGGTTGCAGCGCACTCGATCAGCGCCGTGTCGCCCTAGGTGTACAGGGGTGCTTGTATTGTATTGCCATATAGGTCAACGGCATTTGTGTAAAGGATATCGCCCTTACAGGCGTCAACGCAGCAGGTGCCAAATCCCTCGCCTCCGTCGGACAGGGGCAGGGTGGCTACCGTCACCCCCGGGTGGGTCAGCAACGCTTGCGCCAATATATCGCACACCTGGCGGGCGGTTAAGGAGCCTTTGTAGCTATCCGGTGCAATGAGTATGTGCATCTTCAATCAACCTCCTGAGTGCCGCTTGAAAGTCTTTGTCCTGTTCTGCTGTGCGCTTGGACGGTCCTTTCAGCCGGTAGCCGCCTCGCCGGGCTTTTTTTGCTGCGTGGCGGGTGAGCAGCAGCGTGTCAATATTGGCATCGGTGAGCCGCCTGCCGTTTTGGGTAATGGGATAGCCCCGCTTGGCCAGCACCATGGCTGCCAGTCCGTAATCCTGGGTCACCACTATGTCTCCCGGCTTCACCTGGCGGATTAGGGCAAAGTCTGCGCTGTCGCTGCCTTTATCCACCGTGACGACCCGGGCGTTTTTCTCTTTAAACTCATGGCTGGTGTCGCAAAAGAATATGGCCTCCAGCCCATGTTCGGCTG